>Ga0105248_10003405_pt1 | contig 17664 bp, 13 predicted proteins | sample KBSS34metaG_FD_81524 | JGI IMG/M metagenome (GOLD analysis project Ga0105248, IMG submission 81524) | Switchgrass rhizosphere microbial communities from Kellogg Biological Station, Michigan, USA - KBS S3-4 metaG | ecosystem: Host-associated > Plants > Roots > Rhizosphere > Soil | place... | reverse complement strand
TTTCCGTTGTTTTTGAGAAAAGTGAACTTTTTCAACAGCCACGCTGTTTACGGCACCTATCCCTCGGGCGCTCGGCGAGATCCAAAACTTCGTGCAAACATCGTTCTGGTCGAGGCATCGAAACAAAAGGAGAAAACACTATGGCAACCAACCCTACCCACGAACAAGCACAGCTACACCTGCAAATCTATGAGCAACGCCGAGAGCCGCGACTTCGGCAAGCGCGTGACTGGTTCTTCGCCAATTGCTTCGCCGATTCTCTGGACGAGGCGATGCGCATCGCCCCGCCGGGAACGGAAGCGGGAACCAATTTCATGATGGTGATCGGCTACTGGGACCAGGCGTGTGGGCTACTCAACTACGGACTACGTCACGATGATCTGTTCTTTGAAACCAGCGGCGAGTTTTTCGGTGTGTGGGATCGCATCAAGCCCACCATTCAGGAGGGCCGGAAACGGTTCTCGAACAAACTCTTTGCCGCCCACATCGAAAAAGCAGCAAACCGCTTCGAAACCTGGGCTGAAAATCACTCCCCTGGTCTCATCGCCTCGATGCGCCAGATGGACCAACAAATGCGCTCACGGACGAGAAAGGCAGCCTAAGATCGGGCCATCTAGATCACTAACCAACCAGTAACCTATGGCCGCCGGGAGCACCCAGATACTTCCGGCGGTGGGTTCACTCATTGAGAGGCGGTCTGTCCCTTCCACCTGGGTCATTGAGTGTAAACGCCTGTTTACAACAGTCTTTCGTCAAGTGGGCGATTGAGATAGTTGGTGTCAGACGTCGCGGAAAATAAAGAGATGAAATCCGCCTTCGGCAGCAGCCGGATACCGCGCTTCCGATCTTCAGACGACGCATCGGAACGGAGGCAAATCACTGGAAGTTGCTGATCAGAACGACGTCACTGCTTAAGCTGCCTCGTGTCAGCGCCAGCTGGCCACCGTCCGGCGACCACTCAAAGTCGAAGATCAGTCCCGCCTCAAAATTCGTGATCTGTTTCGGTGGTCCGCCCGTTAGCTTCTGTTGCCAGATGTTGGAGACTCCAGTCTTGGTCAATACATATTCAACGGCGTCACCTCCAGGAGCCCAGCGGGGATCACTGGCTGATGGCGGCCAGGCGAACTGGTACACGGGGGTACCGCCCTCGAACGGGATTACCTTCAGTTGATTTGGTCGAGAAGCAGAGGGAGATCCGGGGTGTTCGACCGGAGAGTTGGGCCGGAAGAGATAGGCGATTCGCTTCCCGTCTGGGGAGATCTCGACAGAATAATGCTGAGAAGAGGCCAACGATAATGCCATAAAACCGGGAGCGACCATGTCCTGTGCAATCACCTGCGGGGGCTTCTCTCCCGTGATGGGTACACGTAGGGGTGTCCAGGAAGGGCTCCGCAAATAGACCACCCACTTGCCGTCCGGCGAACATCGTGGGCCGTTGACGAGCGTCTCGTCGGCGATCCGCATCGGTTTCGAGCCGTCGGGGTCCATGCGCCATACCCCCATCTTCTGCTCCCGGTAGGCGGCGTAGACAATATAGCGCCCATCTCCGCAAGCCGACGGGTCCCAGTTTGGGCGCTCATCGGTCGTCAGCAGTGTGTGCCCGCTTCCATCTGGGTTTACGACGACGAGATTGCCATCTCCGTTGGCAAAGACGATGCTGCCGTTGGGCATCCAGGAGAAATCTGCGATAGCAGGCTCCTTCGCAGTGATCTGCTTGGCCTTGGCGGCATTTCCAGCGGGCGCGAGCCACAGATCAGACACCGCTGTCAGCTCTGTGTCGACAAGGGCTTTGCCATCCTGGGTGAGGTCCAGGCAACAGAGGTCGTAATTCATGAGGTCGTTGGTGAGTCGGATGGCATCTCCCTTGGGAAAGGAGATGTACCAGAGCTGCCCCCTTAATCCCTGATAATAGAGGGGCACCAACAGACCTTTTCCACCAGGCAGCCAGTGTGGACGGCCGATGAGGTCTGGCGTCGAATACGTTTCGTGGACAGATCCATCGGCGACCGACACGGCCCAAAGCACAGAATGAATTCTCTTATCCGTCTCCGAGGTCGAGAATACAATCGTCTTTCCATCAGGGGACCATGCCGTGCCGGAAAAATAGTCGCGGTAGGGACGGGTCGCGAGCACTCGTTCGTCAGTCCCGTCGGCTTTGGCAATCAAGAGATCAATCGTACTTTCAGGACCTATCCTCAAAAAGGCAAAATGCGTACCGTCCGGAGAATAGCTGTTGGATCCATCGATCCCTGCTTGCATCACGAGGCGTGGTGTTCCGCCCAACACCGGCATCCGGTAGAGAAAGGTGTCATACATATTGCTTTTCTCGGCGCGGACGAAGTCGATATAGTTGCCGTCGGGTGAGAACACCAAACTCCAGAACACAATGTCATCCGGCGGCAGAATCTGAACGTCACTGCCGGTGGCTACCTGGCGAACCCTGAGGCTCTGTTTTTCCCCTTCCCGCAAAGCGTAGACCACATAGCGTCCGTCGGGAGAAATAGCGACTTGGACGGCGTTTCCGCTCTGTGTGATCCGGCTGATCTTCATGGACTGCAGGTTCCACTCGTTGCTGCGCGTGTGCGGCCTGGACAAATAGATTCCCAGCGCAACCATTAACAGTACGAACCCAACCAGCATCAGTGACAGCACGCCCTTATGACGGCTAGCTTCATTGAGTATGACTGCGCCACTGGAAGGTCGGCCGACCACTGGGCTGACATGCGGGGTAGGGTCCGACGTGAACTCACTCACCGCGCGCGGGTGGCTGGAATCCGCATCCCGCTTCAGCCGTTTCAGGTCGGTGCGGATGTCTGCGGCGTGCTGATAACGCAGATCGCGGTCTTTCTCCAGGCATTTGTTGATGATGCCCTCCAGTTGGGGAGGCAGGGCGGGATTCAAACGCACCGCCGAGGTGGGAGCTCGATTCAATATCGACTCAAAGATCACTCCGGCAGTGTCGCCGCGAAACGGCAATGCTCCCGTCACCATCTCGTACAAAACCGCACCAAAGGAAAACAAATCGGTTCGTACATCCAAGTCCTTGCCCTTGACCTGCTCCGGTGACATGTAAGCCACCGTGCCGAGGGCCGAACCCGGGCTGGTGAGATGCTCCTCGGAGTCGATGGTCGCAGCTGTCCCCCCTGCTTGCATACCTGCCTTCCTAGTAACTTTAGCCAAGCCAAAGTCCAAAACCTTGGCAGTTCCCCGGCTGGTGACGAAGATGTTGCCCGGCTTAATGTCGCGATGAACAATGCTCTTTGCATGGGCCGCATCGAGCGCGTCGGCGATCTCAATTGCAAGCGATAGCACTGTCTCGATCTCTAGCGCCCGCCCAGCAATGCGGTGCGCCAGCGTCATCCCTTCCAGGAACTCCATCACGATGAACGACCGGCCCTCATACTTTGCGATTTCGTATATGGTGCAGATGTTGGGATGGTTCAATGCGGAGGCGGCCCGGGCCTCGCGGCGAAAGCGTTCGAGTGCCTGCGGATCTTGTGCCACATCGTCAGGCAGGAATTTTAGTGCAACAGAGCGACCGAGGTCGGTGTCCTCGGCCTTATACACGACGCCCATCCCCCCACCGCCAAGCCTCTCGACGATGCGGTAATGCGAGATGGTTTGGCCGATCATTGCGCTGAGATCATTGCGCTGAAATGTTAGGACTAGGGGGGGTGTAAGTCAATGAAAACCCATAAGTTTGCCGGCCTCGAAAAGCTGTTGGCGTAACATCGCCGTTACGCTCAAAACCCCTCAATGAGCGTTATCGCCATGGGTGCAGACCTTAGTCATCAGGAACACCTTTTCGCGGCGCCCGTCCCGGAGCGCTCTGCCCAAGATGGTCTCAGTCTTGCCGTTGCAATACTCCCAAGCGTTGTCGAAAAAAGTAATGCCGGCGTCTACTGCCTCATGGACGAGTTGCACCGCCTCGTCCAACGTCGGCACATCGCCGAGATGATGACCACCCACTCCAATAGCCGAAATGCTCACAGCGGTGCGTCCAAACCTCCGATAGATCATGTTGCCCTCGTCCCCTGCCGGCGCTGCCGCTGATCTCCCTGATGTCATAGAGTAGAAGCTCTGGTTCGAGTTTGTCGAAACGGCGGATGTGGCGGCCGCAGCACCCGCACCGACTTTAAGAAAGTCCGTCGAGTCGCGTTCATCTCTACGCCTCCTGGCAACCTGCCTGCATGAAATCTGAAATCAGTCTGCAACTGAACTCAAGTGAAACAGGCGCCAAATGCTGGTTCCGGTCCCGCTTTTCATGTTCATAGCAGATTTAAGTAAAGATTTAGTGTCGGTTAGCACTTGTCAACTCTAGTCGATGCTGGCGTGTCAGGCCGTCTTGAACAACCATTCCGAAGTCGGCAATCACCGGCAGATGGTCCGAGGCAATCAGGGCGGTCCGGCTTTTATAGAGTCTCGAGCGCTCTATCTTCAGCACGGAGTCGAAATACATATGATCAAGGTGGAGCAATGGGAGTAACCCAGGATACGTACGGAAACGAGGCAGCTGCGTCCAGATATCCGCGCTCTTGAAATGAGCGGAGAGCAGCTGCGAAGGTAAACCATGCTTCCAGTCGTTGAAATCCCCGAGCACGATTCGGGGGCCATGGAGCTTAGGGTTCTGCAAGATCGCTGGGCCGACCAGTTTTCGGGCCTGCTGTCGCCGTTCGAGAAAACTGGTTCCCAAATGAACGTTGAAAACATGAAGCGTAGTTTCCATTAAATCGATATCGGACCGCAAACAGCCGCGCTGCTCCCTCTTCTTGGTAGTGATGTCGTGGTTCTCGTAATCGCGCATAGGAAAGCGGCTCAGCAGTATGTTGCCATAGGCCCCGCCGTGTAACCTGCGATTTTCACCAAGGCAGTAATTGAAACCGAGTTCTGTGGCGATAAAACGGGCCTGATCCCACTCGGGCTTTCCGGGAACACTGAGGACTTCCTGAAGCGCGATAATATCCGCATCGATTTTTCGTAACACCTCCACAATACGGGCCGGCTGGACGCGTCCGTCTAGCCCCCGACACTTGTGGATGTTGTAGGTCACGATTCTTATGCGGCGTGCCATGTTCTACATTAGATGTTGACTATCATTTCGCAGGTTCAACTGAAAATCTTATACGTGAGCCAGTCACTTGGATGCGACCTCTCACGGCGCTCAAAGCGTATATTGAGGTGATTCACTTGTCATCAGGTGCGGGAACGGTGACCGCCTCCATGAAAACCGAGCAGGAAGAGCTCCAGAATCGGTCGGCATTGCGTCATATCGCCAGCCGGGCTTTTTCGCGAACCTCAGGGGCGCCTTTAATTCCGGGGAACCGCGTACGCTTGCTCAGAGACGCTCAGGAGAATTACCCTGCGTGGCTGGAAGCCATCAGTGGGGCACGACAGCACGTTCACTTCGAAAGCTACATCATTCACGAAGACGACACGGGACGTGAGTTCGCGGATGCTTTAATTGCAAAGGCACGCGAGGGGGTGAATGTCCGGCTTATTTACGACTGGATGGGAGGCTTGGGTAAAACCTCGTCAGGGTTCTGGACACGCCTCCGAACGTGTGGCGTAGAGGTTCGTTGCTACAATCCGCCTCACTTCGATAGTCCCTTTGGCTGGTTATCGCGCGATCACCGCAAGATGCTCGCAGTCGATGGGCGTGTGGGCTTTATCACGGGCTTGTGTGTCGGCCGAATGTGGGTCGGTGATCCAAAAAAACATCTCGAGCCTTGGCGTGACACGGGAGTTGAAGTTCGCGGCCCCGCTGTTTCACAAATCGAGGAAGCATTCGCACAGATTTGGGCCATGATGGGTGAGGCGATTCCCGAGTCTGAGTTGAGCGGCGGCGACAACGAGGTTGCGGCCGGCGATATGGACATGCGGGTAGTGGCAAGCTTGCCCGCGACCGCTGGTATGATTCGCTCGGATGAACTGGTTGCAGCACTGGCGCGAAACACTCTGTGGTTAACGGATGCTTACTATGCGGCGACCACCTCTTATGTACAAGCTCTGAGAGCTGCAGCAATGGATGGTGTTGACGTGCGGCTCCTAGTTCCCAATGGGACGGACATCCCGATCCTCCGGCCGTTATCCAAGGCGGGGTATCGGCCGCTCTTGGAGGCCGGTGTGCGCGTGTTTGAATGGGAAGGCACAATGTTACACGCCAAGACCGCAGTTGCCGACGGACGTTGGGGGCGGGTGGGTTCCAGCAATCTGAATATTGCAAGCTGGTTGAGTAATTGCGAACTAGACGCGATGGTTGAGAACGAATCGTTCGCCCATGAGATGGAAGAAATGTATGTTCAGGATTTAAACAATGCGACGGAAATTGTCCTGGATATGAAACACCGGGTGATCGCACCCGGCGAGCCGCGCCACTCCAGTCCGGTTCTCACGAGCGGCGGAGGAAGCACAGGACGCGCGGCAGCCGGAGCGATTCGAATCGGCAACGCCATCGGCGCAGCTTTCACCGACCGTCGCGTGATGGAACCCGTCGAAGCCCGCATCCTAATAACTGGCGGATTTGTATCGACCGCACTGGCACTTTTCTTCGCGTTCTTCCCGCGCCTGCTGGCGTACCCGCTCGCAGCGCTGTTTGTGTGGGTCGCATTGGCGCTACTTTACCGGGGCTACAGACTGCATCGCCAGGGGAAACAAAAAACAGAGCCTCTCAAAAAGAACGGCCATTCGAGCGGAACCGCGGAAGTGTACCGGGACGCTAAGTAACGAGCCGCCGGATCGGCCCGCTTTCCAGGTTCTCTATTGGGTGCTGCGCGAGCGCAGCTCGGGTGCGACACACGATTGTCTTCGAATGGAGCAACATGCGCCCGCTCACAGCTGTGAAGGCTGACATTATTAGTCTGATCGAGGTGGCATCCCTGCAATCGGCAGATGCCAACCGCGCAGTATGGCCATGACTCTGAGCCAGAAGCATAAGAGTGCACCTACGATCATGACTGCAAAAGACGGGTAGTGCAGGATGTGTCCTATTACCACTACAACACCGGCAGCAAGCGCGGCGACAGCGTAGAGATCAGCCTGGAGCACTGTAGGAGTCTGGTTGACGAGAACGTCACGTACAATTCCGCCGCCAATCCCTGTCAACATTCCCATAAGTGCAGCCATCACTGGATTGAGTCCTGCGGCCAGCGCTTTCTGTGTACCGGTGACTGCGAACAGGGCCAGCCCCGCGCCATCAAATAACAGCACGGGCCTGCGTCGCACGTCGATATTGGGATACCAGAAGAACGTAACCAAACCAGCCAGGAGAGAGACTCCCAAATAACGCCAGTCGCTGATGGCTGCAGGCGGAACGGAGCCGATAAGCAGGTCGCGTGTAATTCCGCCTGCGTTCCCCGCCGCGAAGGCGAGCACCATCAGGCCGAACAGATCGAGTTTGCTCTTGACACCGGCTGCTGCACCGCTGAGTGCGAAGACGAACGTACCGAGCAGATCGAGCGCGACCAGAAAGGGGCCCTCCATGTGCTGTCCGTGAATCAGAATGTCGTTCACGATGCCAGCCAGGCATGCGCCGCGACGACCAGAGCCTTCACACCTGTCTCCAGAGTTGGGTGGATCACCGGTGCAAAGCGCGGATTGTGGTTCGTCGGAAGTGCGCTAAGTGTTCCATCCTTTTTCGCCTTGTCATATACCTTTGGATCGTCGCCGCCAAAAAACCAGTAGACCGCCGGAGCGTGCCACTCCGCTCCAAAGCACCCAAAGTCTTCGCTCGCCATCGTAGGTTTCGTCTGCTCTACGGAGCCGTCAGGAAAGTTTCGGCGAAACGCGTCAACGACCTTCTCTGTCGCATCGACATCGTTTGTTACCAATGAATAATGGTCCAGGGGAGTGATCTCCGCTGGCTTCGGCGCTCCTGAAGCTGCTGCTTCAGCATTCACAATTCGTTCAATCGCTGCAAGCACATGTTTGCGGACCCCCTCATCAAAGGTCCGCACGTTCAACTTAATGATCGCCTCGTCGGGGATGACGTTCTCTTTTGTGCCAGCCTGCAGCACCCCAATGGTCAATACGGCGGAATCGGTCGGACCGACTTCCCGCGAGACTATTGTTTGTAGCCTCATCACGGTCGAGGCAGCCATGACAACGGGATCAATGCTCGCCTCCGGCATCGAGCCATGCGCTCCGCGCCCGAACATTCGAATCTGCAGGCTGTCGGCAGCGGAGGTGACAACTCCAGTACGCCAGTCGAGGTGCCCAGATGGCAAGCTCATCACATGCTGGCCAAGTACGACATCGGGCTTCGGAAATCGTTTGAAGAGGTTGTCATCAATCATGGCCTGCGCGCCCTGCGCTGTCTCCTCCCCTGGTTGGAAGACTGCCATGAGAGTTCCGTGCCAGCTATCGCGGCTCTTGGCAAACAGCGAGGACGCCCCCGTCAAGCACGCCACGTGCATGTCGTGCCCGCAGGAGTGGGCCACCGGCACGCTCCTGCCATCAGGGCCTGTCGCCGTAACTGAACTGGCGTAGGGAAGACCAGTAGCCTCCTTGATGGGCAATGCATCCATGTCGGCGCGCAGCATTACGGTTGGGCCATCTCCGTTGCGCAATATGCCGACAACGCCCGTCTTACCGACGCCTGTGGTCACCTCAAAGCCGCTAGCCCTGAGATGATCCGCCGCAATCCCCGCAGTGCGCGTCTCTTGCATCGACAACTCGGGGTGACTGTGGATGTCTTTGTAGAGTGCCTCCAGTTCCGGAAGCATTTTGTCGAGATGTACGATCATCGCTGGCGGCTTTTTTCCATCCGTCATGTGAGTCTCCCGTGAGCCATACTGCATCATTCAAGAGTAGTGGCATCACCTAGCACGGTTCAAACGCTATCGCCACTAATTGCAAGCCTCGTTGCCTGCTTCAGAAACCCCAATGAATGTAATACTCCGAGGGGCGAATTCCATTCTGCCAGCCGGAGACTTTATACCGCTCATGGACGGAAGGGTATCGTCCGTTTGGAGCTCAAGAACGCGGTCGTTTAACTGAATGCTTCGGCTATCAAGCTGTTGAGCCGCCAGCGTGTATCGCTGGGACCCCTTTGGTATCTCCATTGTCTGGGCGCGCGAGCTCGCGTTTATAGCGAGTAGTGCAACGCCTCCGGGCACACCTCTCAGACAGTGTGCATAGAGATGAAGATCAGGCGAAGGCGAGGTGCCTGGTTGTAAAACTGTCGTTCCCATCAGCATGCGCCAGAGGACGGCCGCCCAGAAGTTCGGTCGCGGTTTGTAGTCGTCCTCGTTGAGCAGGCCATAATCACTGGAATCTAGCGTGTTATGCATAACGACCTGGACGCCTCGTTGTGCGAGCGTGCCTAATTGATTCAGATAGCGGAAGGTATCGACAAACGTCGAGGCCCATTCGTTTCCACCGCAAGCGGCGTCAGCGGTTTCTGTCACCCAGAGCGATTTTCCAGGTAGGTATTGGTCGCGTAGCGCGGCGTAGAAGATCTCGATCTTATCTGTTCCCATTAGCCACTCCGTGCTCAGTGCCGCAGCTTGTGTCGTCATGGCAGTCGGCATCACCTTCCCACAGCGCGCCGAAGCTGCTCCGTAAAAGTGGTACGAAAAGGCATCGAAAACCGGCCCGGTTGCTACCAAGATGTCCTTGGAGGGAAGTGTCCCTTCCGTAGGTAGAGGAAGTGTCCCGCCCTCGCCTACGCCGCCCGGCCCAAGAAAAATCGTCGGTGGCGTCGCCTTTTTTATATAAGGTGCGAAAACCTTCACATCGCGGGCATAAGCCGCGACATCGTAGCCCTTTGGCGCGCCACCCATAGAAGCGAGGGTGGGTTCATTCATGTATTCGGTCGCTGCGATCTCTCCTCCGACTGAGCGGGTATACGCAAGGAACTTTTCTGCTTCGACGGGTGTCCAGACGCCTGAGTTGTCACGCACACCGGGGCTGGTGGCGAATGACGTGACGATCTTAGCATCGACAGCTTTTGCGAAGTCGACAACGCCTTTCCATTGCTCCTGGGTGAGAACACCATCGAAGCCTGCCGGCGGCGTCTTCGGGGCGGGCCCAGGCTTATCTTGAAAGTACGTCGTGTTTGCCCAGGTTCCACTTACCCGTATGTAAGCGGGGCCGAGCGCACCGGCCATCTTGCGCAGGCGAGCGTTCGTAAGGTTAAGTGGCGCGCGATACTCATACAGGTTCGGGTCCATGCCAGTAGGCGTTAAACCTCCAGAAGGCTCCGCCGGTGCGGTTGCCTGCTTTGCCGGCGAGCTGTAAGGCTTCCAGAACTTGCCGCCGGTCACCTCAAGCATCTCGACGTTGTAAGACTGGAATCGTTCATCGACGGTACCAATGCGTGCCATCTTCGCTGGATCAATGGACACAACCTGCCCGCTCAATCGAGTGGTTGGAAACACGACAGCAACGGCGCACAAAGCTACGATTACAAGAGTTCGCAAACCGCGGTTCCTGTTCATTCAATTACCACTCCGTTCCGAACGCGACACCTTCACTTCTGCTAATAGCTGTTCTTTTCGACGACCATTTTTTCTTCTTTTTCGTCGGAGAAATAAACTCCTGCTGATCGTCTTTCAGGGAATTCCTGGACGAGAGGCTCAAAGGCTGCGTTTCCCCACGGTAGCAAGGCTTAGAGCGAAAAAGTGTGCCATATTGAACAGATTAGGTTGCCTGATGGCCATCACTGTTCGGCTGTTTCGCCTTACGCGAGTTGATGGTGGCTTTACGGCCGCCATGCAATTAATTAGGACTGGGACGGTGGCCGTCTTACAGCAGCGACGAAATCTATCGCTCGCGCGTGGAAGGTGTAGAATGGCCTCGCGTATATCGATCTCGTTCGTCCGGTACGGTGCCATGAATGCCTGCGGCGCCACCTCACCCAGAATCGCGATGGCGGCGATCCGCGCTTCCATGATCAAGATCAATTTGCGGCCTCCATTCTCACAGTCATTTGCCAATAATTAGGAGTAACGACCGTGACCACTCTTCGACGCACCCTCCCCGCTGTATGTATATTGTGCCTGTTCACTTTTCTTGGAAGCTCTGCTGGCGCACAAGTCGCAGACGCCGACTGGTTAACCTACAACCGCACCCTGCCTGGAGATCGGTTCTCGCCTCTCAAGGAAATCAACCGTTCCAACGTCGCCCAATTGAAGGCGATCTGCACGTATACGCTGCCGGAGGTGTCCTCGCTTCAGACCGGTCCGCTTGTTATTGACGGCGCGATGTACTTCACGACTGACGAGGGGTCCTATGCGATCGATGCGAGCACATGCGCGGAGAAATGGAAACAGCATCGTCACAGCGATACGCCAAGTGCTCTGCTCGTGAACCGCGGATTCGCTTACACGAACGGACGGTTGTTTCGAGGTACCTCGGACTCGCACGTACTTGCGATGGACCCGGCGGACGGCCACCAAATCTGGGATCAGGTGATCGACGCGCAAGGACCTGGCGTCTCGATACCCATGGCGCCGATCGCTGCGAACGGGCGGGTCTACATCGGCAACGCCGGCGGTGATCAGGTTAATGTGACCGGCCACGTCTATGCACTCGATGCCAGGGACGGCCACATGTTGTGGAGGTTCGACGTCGTGCCCGCGACTGGGCCGGCGCGCGCGACGTGGACTAATCCCAAGTATCCGATCTCCGGCGGTGCGTTCTGGACATCGTTCACTCTCGATGAACTCAACGGCGTGCTGTACGTGCCCGCGGGCAATCCGGCGCCCGACTTCGACAGCGAACGGCGAACTGGGGACAACCTCTATACGGATTCGGTGATTGCGATCGACGCGGCAACCGGGCGAATGCTCGGCTACAACCAGCTGGTGAAGCGCGATAGCCACGACTGGGACGTGGACAGCCCGCCGACGCTGGCAACGACGCGTTCGGGCAAGCGGATCGTCGCGTCGGCGAACAAAGACGGACTACTTTCCATCCTCGATCGCTCCCGGGTGAGCCCCGGCGCAACGCCACCCGATCTCACGGCTGTCCTCCCGCTCTTGTCGCAGACGCCGACGACGACCCGCACGAATGTGGACGTGCCGCTTTCGCGGGATCACGCGGTGCGCTTCTGTCCGGGCATTCAAGGTGGCGTCGAGTGGAACGGCGCCGCGTTCAGCCCAATTAGCAACTCTCTGTTCGTGGCCGCTGTGGACTGGTGCGCACACGTTCAGGTCAAGCGAGATCTCGAGGTACCTACCACGGGAGGTCTTGGCTGGCTCGGTAATGAGAACCCCATGACCGAGATGTACGATCCCGTGGATCAGGCGAAGGGGTGGCTCACCGCGTTCGACGCGGAGACGGGCAGTGTCCGCTGGAAGTATCACGCGCCGCATCCGATGCTCGCCGGCGTGACGCCGACAGCCGGTGGGCTCGTGTTCGCTGCAGATCTCGGAGGCCAGATTTACGCCGTTGATGCGGACACAGGGAGCATCCTCTGGCAATCGAGCACGGGGCAATCTACAGGCGGTGGCATTGTCACGTATCGCGCTGGAGGACGACAGCTCATCGGTATAGCTTCCGGAATGAAGTCACCGGTCTGGCCGGGAGGCGCCCAGCAGAGCCGCATTCTCGTGTACGGGTTGCGCTGACGGCTCACGGCTAGCAGCTGTGTAAGCAGCCTACTGCGTATTGTGGGAGGATCACGTGACACAGAACAATCTTGAGCTCATGCGGACACTCGACGACTCGTGGAACGCACAGGACTGGGGTACTTTTGAAAAGCGGCATTCCAAGGACAGCACCGTATTTTGGCCCGGTCAGGCCGAGCCAACAAGAGGGCGCAACAATCACAAGGCGGAGTCAGTCGAATTTTTCAAGACGTTCCCCGACAATCATCTGATCAATCATCCCTATAAAGTGGAGATTGCTCAGGGCGAATGGACGTGTACCGTTGCGGATTTTACGGGCACGATGCGCGGACCGATGAAGGGTTCGGACGGCAAGCCGATCGCGCCGACCAACAAGAAGTTTCATATCGAGTTCTGTACCGTCGCACATTGGAAGAACGGCGAGATCGTCGAAGAAAAGCTCTTTTATGACTTGGTCGGATTGCTAAAACAGATTGGAGTTATGTGAGGTGTTTTGGCCGTTCGCTAAGCATCCTTCATAGTTTCATTGCCTTCAGTACCCTACTGTAAATCGCCGCCGGACATGCGCGGGTCGTTCCAGTTCGTTGATCATTGCAACGGCGTAATCCTGAACCGAGATCTCGCTCTTGCCGGTGGCGTCTACCAAAAGCTGATCGCTTCCCAGGCGAACATTTCCAGTACGCTGCCCTGGCGTCAGTTCTGCTGATGGGCTCAGATGGGACCATTCAAGTTCCGGTTCTTTCCGCAGTTGGTCCAGAGCATTTATCGTCGCCAGAGAACCAGGTTTCACCCAGTTCGGGAGATCTGGGCTATCGATGACGCGGACTCCAGGTTTGACCTCCAAGCCACCAGCCCCGCCCACCCAGAGCACTCTTTTAATTCCCGCCTTCTTAGTCGCGGGGATGATGGACGCTGTTCCTCGAACCTGGTCGTCGTAGAGTTTCGGATTCTTCCACCCAGGATTGAAAGCGCTGATGATTGCGTCATTTCCTTGGATCAGTTTTGCAAGAGAATCGGTGTCATAAACGTCTCCAGCCTTCGCAGTGAGACCCTCGAGTTTTTCAAGCTTCTCCGGATGTCGCACAATCGCTGTCACAATGTGCCCCCGGCCAAGCGCCTCCTTAAGCAAGGCTGAGCCAACAAAACCTGTTGCACCTAACAGGGCTACCTTCATCGTGTACTCCTCCCGTTCGGTAGCGGCAGAACGAGCGGGCTAACCGACCTGCACGGTCAGCATCGATATCAATCTGCCATCGACACCTTCGATGGGAAGGTAATGCTTTCGCCTTGGTGCCGAGCCAAGAACTTGGACAAGGGCGTGACGAAGATGTTCGATGCGGCCCTCCTGGTTCGGCAAAAGCGCTCAACTTGCCTGATTCAGGGCTCGTGGCTTGGCCTCGCTGCTCGCCCGTTCACCTCTTGGTGACACCGCCGGCCAGTCTTCTTTCCACGCATCGGGACCTGTGGCGTTCGCGTATCTAATGCGTACCGGCATCGCTGCAAGCCGTTCAGAAAGTCGAACTTCACTGCGAATCGGCCACCAGTCGTACAGGAAAATCTCGAGAGGGCGCCACATGGAAACCCAGCCACCAATCGTGAGGCTTTCGCGAGCGATCTCGCCAATACGACTGCCCTTCATCAAAGCGGCTAGAAAATCGCCCAAAGCAATAGCCGACGCCAAAGCAACGAGCCCGATCAAAAGGCTGGTCCGGCCCACACGAAACAATTCGCGCAAGCGCCGCCCATATGCTTGAGCGCGTTGACTGAAGAACCCGTGAATGGCCTCGCGTAGCACAGCAGCCTCGTCGGGTAATCCGGCTTCCCGGTCGAGATCAACTACCAGAGCAAGCCTTGCGTCACGTGGCAACTCCTTGGCCCAACCAACAATGAACTCTTCAGCTCTGGGGTCTAGGTCCTTGTCGCGAAACGGCGAAGGATCGATAGCATTGAATAGCTGCTTCAATTCGCCTACATGCACCTCAATGACAGAGCACTTAGGAGGAATCGGATCGCCGGCAGAAGCTTTGTCCTTAGTCACTGTGGCGTTTGTCATCACATTGGCTCGTGTTTATCAATCTTCTTGAGAGACCGCGTACCGCCGAGCTGAAGGTAATCGTTCTTCATTTGTTTCTCCTTATCAAGCCAGAATACGCCATTGTGCCTGGCCGATACACCAGTTCAGCGGGCAGAGAAACGACCGAAGACGAGGGCTTTCGCGCTCATCTACACAGCGTGCGAGCCCTTCTCGTGCGTTTCGGTGATGAGAGAAGCCTCTCGATAGTGGGATAGTGGTGCACCGGGAGTGCCACGGAGTGACTCGCGAACTGCCTTCCGGGCTCTAGCGAGGCGTGACATAACGGTTCCTAGCGGGATCGATAGTATTTCCGCGATCTCCCGGTAAGACGCACCTTCAACATCACACAACAAGATGACTTCGCGAAAGGTGACTGGCAGTTGCTCAATCGCGCACCGAACTGCATCGTTGCAGGAACGGTCGATTAGCAGCGACTCAGGAGTAACGGAAGTTGCGGGCAACACCGGGAAATCCTCCTCCGAGTCCATCGCAACGGTCATGCGCCGCTCGAGTCTTGAGCACGAACTTAGAAAGGTGTTCCTCAGGATTCGAAACATCCATGCCCGGAAATTGGTGCCCGGCTGAAACGATGCGAAACTGCGTAAGGCCTTTAGATAAGCCTCTTGCACGAGATCCTCGGCGTCGTTCTGATTGTGCGCAAGCCAGCGCGCGAAGTTGTAAAGGGAGTCGAACAGAGGCATGGCCAACTCTTCGAACCCTGGCAGCGATTCGTCGTCCTGTGAGGATGAAGTCCCGATTCGGACGATCCCGTGTTGGCCAAATCCAATGCGCATCATTTGCCTTCTCCCGAATCAGTTCGAAACCCGGTCGCAGCTAGGCTGATTTCTCTGTCTCCAAGCGAAACTCGATGACCTTTCCGCATTGCAGCCGAGGAGCCCACTTCAAGGGTTTCCGGAAGTTCTTCGGTATGTAAAACTCAATGACCTTTGCCATGACAATCTCGTTGATCTTGTGATCTGGGCCCAATCTGACGCGCCAATCGTCAGTCGTCAATTCACTGGGGCTATTCGCTCCATAACCGGCTCGCTGCCTGTCAACTAATTGATGGCTAAAGAGTTAGCTCTACACATATTCAGGCTGGGGTCTGGGACTGGGGTTTGTGGGAAGTGCTAGACTCCCATGCGAAGCCCAAGTGCGCTATGGAACCACTGCGGCACACGTCCGTCGTGCGATTCGGAACCTATGAGGTGTCTCTCCAGTCGGGCGAAGTGCGCAAAGCGGGTGTGAAAATCAGAGTGCAGCAGCAACCGATGAAGCTGCTGGAGATATTGCTAGAGCGCCCAGGGGAGGTCGTAACGAGGGAGGAATTGCGCGGCCGAGTCTGGGCGGACGAGAGTTTTGGTGATTTCGACCAAGCTGTCAACATCGCAATCGGGAAGCTCCGGAGTGCGTTAGGCGACTCGGCTGAGAATCCGCGATATATCGAGACTCTTCCAAAACGTGGCTATCGCTTCATTGCGGAGGTGTCGGTTGTCGCTGCAGACGACCGCCCCAAAAGGCCAGAATCTGCGGCTGGAGATATACCTGGGACAGAGTCTGGGCTTCAGCTCCAAGGCGCCGGGTCGACCGTTGCGCCGAAACGTCGGCAGTGGCCGACGCGTCGGGTCATCGTCGCCCTGACCCTGGTCCTGAGTTTGCCGATTCTCGCGGTCTGGCTAATTCGTTCGCGAGGTCGTGCGCCCACGGGCATCCGATCCCTGGCGGTGCTTCCGCTGGACAACCTCTCTGGCGATGCTTCACAGAATTATTTCGCTGAGGGCATGACGGACGAATTGATCACTGACCTGGCGCAGATCAGCGCTTTACGGGTGATCTCCCGCACCTCCGTAATGGTCTATAAAGGAGCGCGCAAGCCTCTGCCGCAGATCGCTCGTGAGCTGAACGTGGACGCCGTGGTGGAGGGCTCCGTGCTCCGTTCCGGCGACCAGGTCCGCATCACGGCGCAGTTGATCGAAGCCTCTACGGACAAGCACTTATGGTCCCAGAGCTATCAGGGTGAGTTGCGTGATACCCTGGCGCTCCAGAACAGGGTGGCTGGAGCCATTGCCGATCAAATTCGGATCAATTTGACTCCGCAGGAACAAGCTGCGCTGAGAAACGTAAAGGTTGTTAATCCGGAAGCTTACGAGTCCTATCTCAAAGGGCGCTACTTCTGGAATAAGCGAACGGCGGATGGTTTGAAGGTTGCCCTAGCTTACTTCAACCAGGCGATCGAAGAGGACCCGAAATACGCCGAAGCTTATTCTGGCTTAGCCGACACTTATGCTTTGTTGGGAGACTGGCAGTATGCAGTGATGACTCCCAAGCAGGCACTCCCCAAAGCGAAGGCGGCGGCGATCAAAGCTCTGGAATTGGACAGCGCGCTCGGCGAAGCCCACAACTCGCTTGCATTCGTCTTGGATGGGTTCGATTGGGATTTGGACTCTGGCGGGAACGAATTTCGGCGGGCCATTGAACTGAACCCAGGCTACGCAACCGCTCACCATTGGTATGCTTGGCACTTGAGTCTGCTGGGTCGGTATGACGAAGCTATTGCGGAAATGAGAAAAGCAGAAAACTTGGATCCGCTATCTCTTATCATTAACGCCGATTTGGCAGAGCTCCTTGTCCTTGCGCACTCTTATGACGAATCCATACGACAGAGCCGCAAGACGATCGAAATGGATCCTAATTTTGCTCTCGCACACAATCAACTCGCCCAGGCGTACCTTCAAAAACACTTGCCCGATGAAGCGGTCGCAGAACTACAAAAAGCGGTCCAGCTGTCTGGGGGTAGCCCGACATGCATAGCTAATCTTGCTCGCGCCTATGTCGTATCCGGCAAGAGGAGCGAAGCGGTAAAGCTGCTGAGCGACCTGAAGAAGCGCTCAAACCCTGGTTATTCGCATGCTTCGGAAATTGCCATGATCTATGCATCTCTCGGAGATACGGATCAAGCCATGAATTGGCTCGAAAAAGGCTACGAAGAGCGATTTAACCCGGGCGTCCTGCTGCGCCCGG
>Ga0105248_10003404_pt1 | contig 17665 bp, 13 predicted proteins | sample KBSS34metaG_FD_81524 | JGI IMG/M metagenome (GOLD analysis project Ga0105248, IMG submission 81524) | Switchgrass rhizosphere microbial communities from Kellogg Biological Station, Michigan, USA - KBS S3-4 metaG | ecosystem: Host-associated > Plants > Roots > Rhizosphere > Soil | place... | reverse complement strand
GCGGCCCCAGCCGGCCACGCTCTCGCGGGCATAGGTGCCGTCGGCGGCGTAGCGGGTGACGAAGTCCTTCTTCGCCTGCAGCGCCTGGTTCTGGAAGCCGGCCGCGGCGTAGATGTCGATCACGCGCGCCTGCATCACCGGGGCCTGCTCGTTCAGCGGCACGCGACGCGCGAATTCGGCATAGGTGTCGGCCGCGTCCTTGATGCGCTCCTGCTTCAGATAGAAGTCGCCGAGCTGCTGGTACACGCGGAACTCGTAGGAGCGTCGCGTGGACGTCGTGATGTAGGGCGGGATGCTCTGCGCGCCCGAGAGGTTCGCCAGGCTGATGCTGGTGACGCGGAAGGTGTCCTCGACGAGCTCGCGGTCCGCGCGCGTGAGAGGCAGGCTCTCCAGGTCGTCGCCGCGCATGTTCGCCAGCTTCAGGTCGAGCACGCCGAAGAAGGACTGCAGCGCGTCTTCCAGGCGACCCTGCTTGAAGCGCGACCAGCCCTGCATGTAGAGCGCGCGCTCGCGATACGGGTTGCCCGAGTCGCCCAGCAGCACGGTGGTGTAGGCGGCCTCGGCGCGCACGTAGTCGCGCGTCGTGAAGAGCAGCTCGCCGCGGCGGAACTGCGCCTCGTCGCGGTAGATCGTGCGCGGGAAGTCCACGAGGCGGTCCAGCGTCTTGAGCGCGGCCTCGAGCTCGCCGTCCTGCTCCTGCGCCCGCGCGAGCTGGTAGAGCACGCGGTCGTTCGAGGGGTCGTTCGGATAGGCCTTCAGGTAGGCCAGGTACTGCGCCTTCGCGGCACGGTAGTCGGGCACCGCGGCGGCGTTGGCGGTCGCTCCGGCCGCGCGCGCGTCGGCGCCGTCCATCTCCAGGTCGCCGAGACGGCGCAGGGCCTGCGCGCGCTGCGGCGCCTGCGGGGATGCGTCGAGGAAGCTGCGATAGGCCGCGATGGCCTTGTCCTCGCTGCTCTTGACGCCCTGGTCGGGGCGCACCGGTGCCTCGCGGTCGGCGAGCGTGGCGAGCGTGGGCTCGTTGTCCGGCGTGCCGGGCTTGCGAGACGCGCAGGCGCCAAGCGCGAGCGCGATCGCGGTCACTGCGGCGAGCTCAACGTGCCGGCGCATCGTCGCCCTTTCTCGTCATCGTGGCGCGGTCGTAGATCTGTGCGACCGCGAAGCGCGCCTGCGTGGCGTAGATGGCCAGGCGCTCCTTGCGCTGCTGCAGCGAGGCCACCGCGATGTCCTGCACCGCCTGCTGCTGCTCGCGCGTGAGCGCGGCCACGCGCGGCGCAAGCGCCTTGATGCGGCCTTCGAGCTCGCGCAGCCGCTTCTCGAAGGCGGCGATGCGCACGGGCTCGTCCTTCTGCGCCTGCGTGAGCGCGGCGTCGGCGCGGCTCGCACGGACCATGTCGGACTGGATGCGATTGAGCGACTTCTGCGCCTGCCATGCGCGATCCGGATAGGCGCGCGCCACGTCCCAGGCCAGCGCGCCCGCGGCCAGGCGATGACGCTCGCGCGCATGCTCCACCTCGGCGGCGATCTCGGGATCGGCCGCGCCGAGGCGATCGAGCGTCTGGCGCACATGGTCCAGGCGCTCCATGAGCTCGCGCTCGCGCGTGGTGGCGAAGGCGCGGCCGTCGGAGTCCTCCTGCGCTTTCGCGAGGTCGCGCGAGAGCGTGTCCACGTGCTGCTGCACCGTGGCCGCGTTGTGCTCCCTCGCGGCCTCGCGCACGCGCGGCAGGCGCTGCTCGAACGCGAGGCGCCGGTTGGCGATCATGTCCTGGTAGATCACCACGTTCGCATTCCAGCCGTCGAGGTTGCGCGAGAGGAAGCGCAGGTCGCGGTAGTTCTTGAAGGCTTCCTGGAATTCATGGCCCGCGAGCAGCGGCGCGAGCTGCGCGGCGTGCGGCAGCTCGGGCAGCGAACGCAGACTCCACAGCCAGCCCATCTCCTCGTTCTCGGGGTTGCGCTCGACGAGTGCGCTCACGAGCGCGCCGCTGCGCACCGAGGCGATCGACTCGTCGATGGCGCGGCCCTCTTGATCGAAGTCGGCCACGGCCGCCTCGTAGCGCTCCAGCGCCTGGCCGAAGGCGCCGAGCTCGGCGTAGGCGTAGCCCACCGCGATGCGCGCCTCCTGCGCCGCGGTGTCGCCCGCGTCGCGCGAGGCGAGCTCGCCCCAGGGCACGAGCGCATGCCGGTAATCCTGCCGCGCCGCATAGGACCAGCCGAAGCCGAGCAGGGCCTTGCTCGCCTGCAGGCCGTTGAGCCGCACGCGCTGCAGGTACATGCCCGCGGCCTCCGACTGCTGCTCCTGCTGCAGGGCGCTGAAGCCGAGCGCGAGGTTGGCGCGGTCGCGCAGGCTGCGGGTCTCCTCGTCGGGCGCGCTCATGCGGCCGATCTCGTCGAGCAGCGCCGTGCCGCGCTTGTCGTCGCCGCTGCGCAGCAGTGCGACACCGAGGTTGAAGCGCGCATAGAGCCGACGCGCGCCCTTGCCCTCGGCCGTGCCCGAATCCTGCAGCGTGGCCGCCGCGCCCGCGTAGTCGCCGCGGCCCATCTGCAGCTGCGCGGCCAGCAGCACGCGCTCCTCCTGCAGGTCGGGCTCCAGGCGACCCTGGATGCGATCCAGCGCCTGCTGGGCGCCGTCGGCGAGGCCGCGCTGGTAGCGGATCTTGGCGAGATAGAACCACGCGCGATCGCGCACCGCGGGCGCGGTGCCCTGCGAGGCGAGCCGCTCGAAGATCTCGGCGGCCTCGCGGTGCAGGCCGTAGGACAGCAGGAGCCCGGCGCGCAGCACTTCCGCGTCTTCCTCGTGGTGCGACACCCGGTTGAAGTGCTGCGACACCATGAGGTTGGTGAGCGCGGTGAAGTCGCGGCCCTGGAAGTAGAGGAAGAGCGTGTCGCCGTAGTGCGGGTCGCGCACTTCGTGCACGACGCTTGGCGGCGGCGCATCGCCCGCCGCATGCGCGAGCGCGGCCCACGCCAGCAGCGCCGGCGCCAGCGAGCGCATCAGCGCGCTGGGGCGCAAGGCCATGCGCAATCGCTTCACTGCCACACCTTCACGTCGAATTCGGGCTGCAGCTTGCCGGTCGAATCGCGGATGCGCAATTCGATGTACTTCGGCTCGGTGCCCTTGTCGAAGCGCACGGTCGCGCCGCGCTTGTAGTCGCGCTCGTGCGGGCCGCGCCCGGTGAAGAAGGCGACGAGCTCGTGCTCGCCCGCGCGAAGGTTGCCCAGATAGACGCGCTGCACGCCCCCGCGGTGCAGCGCCTGCACCTCCAGCGGCGAGTAGAGGTAGGAGGCGACGAGCTTGTCGTCCAGCTTGATCTGCACCGACTCCAGCTCGAAGAGCTTGCCCACGTCCATCGAGACGAACATCGCGACCTGCGTGCCGGCCGGGAAGAGCAGCTCTTCCTCCAGCACCAGGAGATCGCGGTTGAGCTTGATGACCTCGTCCTTCACGTTCTCGATGCGCGCGTCCAGCGACTGCGCGGCGCTCGCCGCGGCGGCCGGTGCAATGGGCGCAGCGGGCGTGGCCGGCGCGGGCGCGACGGCCGCGGGCTTGGGCGCGGCGGGCGCTGGCTTGGGCGCGTCCGCGGCCCAGGCGCCGGCGGTGAAGAGAGCGAAGACGAGGCCCAGGGCCCCCAGGGTGCGGCTGCTTCGTTTGAACATGGCGTGTGTGCGTTAGAAGTTGGCCGTCAGGTAAAGCTGCAGCACGCTCGCGTTGTACGAATAGAGCGAGCCGGTGCGGATGTCGGTGAAGTCCTTGTAGTTGTAGTGCACGAACTCATAGCCGGCGTGCACCTTCGCGTCGTAGACACCAGGCACCTGCGCGAAGGTGTACGACAGGCTCGCGCCCACGCTCACGTCGGTGTAGGTGCCGAGCTGGCGGTTGCGGCTGACGTAGGTCGTCTCGGAGGTCGCGTTGTCGCTGTAGAAGCTGGCCTTGTGCTGCGAGTTGAAGCGCACGAAGCTGTCGGCGAGCCAGGCGTTGCCGAAGTAGCGGCTGTAGCCGGTCTCCACGGTGTGCGAGCGGATCTCCCAGGTGTCCCAGAAATAGCGGTAGTCGGCGTGCACGATGTCGCGATCGCCCACGTCGCCGATCACGCGGAACTTCACCGCGCGCGAGGTGCGCGTGCGCGGGTTGCGCTCGGGCACGGCGGCGCCGAAGACGCGCGCGACGCGGTAGGGGCTGCCGAGGAAGCCGTCGTCCGACACCACTTCGGTGTTGACGCTGGCGAGCCAGCGCGGCGTGAGGATCTGCGTGACGCCCAGCCGGTACTGCCAGTGGTGGGCGGTGTCGAAGAAGCCGATGTCCTTCTTGCCCACGCGATCGCTGCCGTGGGTGAAGCCCAGGCTCACGGTCGTCATGCCGCCGAAGACGTCGTGCGAGATGTCCGCGCCCCAGGTGTCGGCGATGTAGTCGGGCTCCTTGCTGTTGCCAAGCGTCAGCGTCATGAGCGAGTCGCGCACCACGTAGTCCAGGCCGAGGTCGTAGGCCTCGCGCTTCTCGTGATAGGGGCTCGCGGTGGTCACCACGTCGATGGACGCGTTGCTCACCATGTCCACGTAGTACGAGGCCGAGAGCGCGAGCTGGTCGTTCACGCTCTTGCGCACCAGCACGGCGGGGCCGGAGGCCTTGGTGCCGCCGCCGTCGTAGAGGTGGGCCATGGCTTCGGCGCGATCCTCGGGCAGCGTCACCGCGCCGGCCGAGGTGGCCGCCATGGCGCCGCCGAGCAGCTGCGCCGCACGCACCGCGACCAGCGCGCCACGCCCGCCGCGCAGGCTCGACAGCCAGCGGCGCACGCGCGCGAAGCGACCAGCGCGTTTCACGTCAGTTGCAACCACAGCCGCCTCCCTGCACACCGGTCGCACCGCGCGCACCCTCCCTCACCACACGCACGTGCTCCTGGTGCCTCGCGGCCAGGGCATCGCGCTGGGATTGCATGATCGGATCGGCCAGGCGCTCGCGCTCATAGGGCTTCACCCAGGGCTCGATGGGTGCGCAGCCGCAAAGCGCCAGCGCCAGCAGGGCGGCGGCGGCGCGCATCGGGTTTGCGTGCATCGGGCTCATTCCTTCAGCAGGTCGCGGATCTGGCGCTCGTAGGCGGCCTCGTAGCCGTCGCGGTAGCCCAGGTGGATGAAGCGGATGCGCCCGTCGCGGTCGATGATGAGCGTGGAGGGCATGGAGTTGAGCTCGTAGAGCTTGCTCACCTGCTTGTCGGTGTCCAGCAGCACCGGGAAGGTGACGGCCAGCTTGCCGGCCACGTCGGCGGCGCGCCGCACGTCGTCGTCCACGTTCACGCCCAGCAGCACGAGGCCGGCGCCGCGATAGCGGTCGTAGAGCTTGCTGAGCTGGGGCATCTCCTGGCGGCACGGGCCGCACCAGGTCGCCCAGAAGTTCACGAGCACGACGCGCCCGCGCAGCTCGGCCAGGCGCATGTTGCGGCCGTCCATGCTGCGCAGGGTGAAGTCGGGCGCCTTCTGCTGCGGCGCGATCGCGGCCTGGGCGAGGCCCGCGGCGGCGCCCAGCAGCAGGGCGCAGGCGAGGCGGCGCAGTGGTGAAGTCCTTGGCGTGGCAGGCGTCATGGGCTGATGGGCTTTCAGAAGAAGAAGGTGATGCCGGCGGTGAACTCCAGGTTCTGCGTGTCCTGGCGCTTGCCGAGCAGATCCAGCGAGTACACGTGGTCCCGCATGTCGACCTGCACGGCCATCCAGTCGGTGAAGAACACGCGCGTGCCCAGACCGAAGTTGAAGGTCTGGCGATCCTGGTCGATGAACTTGGTGCTGCCAACCCCGCCGATGAGGTACAGCGCCGAGGCCTTGGCATGGTTGCGGCCGATGAAGACCTCCCCGGGCAGGACGTTGTAGCCCAGCGAGACGTTGTAGTACTTGAGCGTCTCCTTGCCCTGCGGGAACACGCCGCCCGGCAGCACCTGGCGGAACGCGTCGTCGCTCACGCGCGTCTGCGCGTACACGCCTTCGATGAAGAAGTCCTCGGTGACGTGATAGCCCAGACGCACGCCGCCCACGAGGCTGGAGCCGAAGTTCTGCGTGCCGTAGGTGCCGATGAAGGTGCCGAGCTCGAAGTCGTTGGACGGGAACTTCGGCGGGTTCACGTCGCGCCGGTCGACCTGCGGCACCACGACCTGCTGCTCGCGCTGCATGGGTGCGGGCGCGGGGTCGTCGCCCGCGTGCGCGGCCGCGGCGAAGGCCAGCGACAGCACGGCGGCTGCGGCGCAAAGGACAGCCGCAGGGGCTCGGCGTTGGAGATTGGCTTGCATGGCGGATGAAAGCTGTGGACGGATCAGAAGAAGAAGCCCAGGCCGACGGTCCAGGCCTTGAACTCGCGGGTCTGGACCTCGGACACGTAGGCCGTGTAGAGGGTGTAGTCGGCGCGCAGCACGAAGCGATCGCTCACGTGGTAGCGCAGCCCTGCGGACGCGTCGGCGAGCTTCGCGCTCGTGGTGATCGCGCCCACGAGGCTCGCGTTGGGCACGTTTCTGAACTTGCCCAGGCCAATGGCGAAGAAGGGCGAGAGCCGGCGGTCGGCCCAGGGCTCGCTCACCAGGTTCACGTTCCAGAAGTCGGTGCCGGAATAGACGCCCTGCACCTGCCCGAGATCGAACTCGACGCTCAGCGTCTCCGCCAGCCGGTAGTTGCCCCACAGCTTGAGCATGGGCTCGGAGCTGAAGCGGCCCCAGGAGGCGCCGAAGTCCATGCGCCGCTGCAGGTAGTCGTCCAGCGCGATGTCGCGCAGGCCCTTGGGCACGCCTGCCTCGGTCAGCGTGGTGGTGAGCTGAGAGCGATGCACCCAGCCGACCTGGCCGCCGGCTGCGCGCACGCGGTACCAGTCGGTGTGGCGCAGCTCGATCTCGATCCACTCTTCGCGCGCGGCGACGAAGAACACCGGATAGCCGCGTCCCGGGCCGGTGTGCAGCTCGATGTAGGGATCGGTCACCTGCAGTCGCTCGCCGGCATGGGCGAAGGCGGTGAAGACGAGTGCGGCGACCCCGCACATCAGCGCGCGCAGCACCCCGCGCCACCCAGCGAGCGCCCCGCTCATTGGGTATTGCACGCGCCGGTATTGGCGTCAGCAGGCGTGAAGAGGCTGTTGGCCGCAGTGCTGAACTCGTCCTGCCCCTGCGGCACGGGGTGCGAGATCCAGTACTGGATGAGTTGGGCGCTCGGATCCTGGCTGCTTGCGATGACCTGGCCGCCGCCGTGCAGCACGCCGTTGAGCAGCGGCTTGTTGAGCAGGCGGCTCTCGCTGGGCGAGCCGATCACGGTCTCGCCCTGGGCCGAATAGAAGTTCTTGTACATGTCGCTGGCGCGAATGGCGTCGGGCGTGTTGGCTGGGTTGGAGACGTCCACGGCCTGCGCGGAAGGTATGACCCGAAAGGCGCCGCCGGTGCCGGTGGCGTTGTCATGGCAGCCCGCACCGGCGCAGGTGTTGCCGGCCTGGGCGCTGCCGGACAGTCGCGCCAGGAAGATCGGGTTGATGCACTTCTGGTAGTAGACGTAGGAGAGCTTCTGCCCCGACGTGCCCAGCGGCGCGTTGCTCACCGGGGCCGGGTTGTCGAGCGGGCTGCCGCCGCCGCAGCTCGCGAGTACGGCGGCCAGGCACAGGGCCGGTGCCAGCACGGCCGCGAAGTGCCGGCTTCGCGCTGGGCGTGTCGAGTTCGTCATGGGGTGGGGCAGCCTTGCAGGATCCAGCTTGCGATGGCGTTGAAGTCCGCGCTGCCGGCGGGCAGCACCGCGGCCGTCTGCCCGGTGGCCGCGCTCGGGTGAGGCACGGTCGAGGGCCGCTTGAGCAGCGCGTTGGACGCGGGGTTGCAGGTGTCGGAGACCATCGTGAGCGTGACGTTGAAGTCGCCCTCGACGTCGCCGGTGAGCACGAAGCGGTTGTTGCGGAAGTTGGTGCCGGTGGTGCTCATGCTGCTGCCGGCCGGCGCGTGGCAGGCCACGCAGGTGCTGCGCAGCACCGGCAGGACCTTCTGCGCGAAGCTGTCCTGGCTGAGCTGGGTCACGGTGCGCACGCCGCTCGCGCCGTTGAACGGGTCGTTGTAGTACTTGCCGCCCAGGTCCATCCATTCCGCGATGAGCCGCTTCTCGGCCGCGTTCAGCATCGCCGAGTGATCGGGCGTGCCCGCGGGCGGGTTCGGATGCGTGGTGCGCGCCTCGGCGGAGGACATCAGCGACTGGCCCGACATGATCTCCATCAGGCGGCTCTTGCGCGCGAGACCCAAGGCCTCGCCTTCGCTGGCGCCGGTGTCCACGAGCGCGGCCAGCCGCACGACCACTGGAGCGCCGTCCTCGATGCGCGTGACCGGCTGGCCGGTGGCCGGGTCGATCTTCGGGTCGCCGATCAGCAGGCGGTCGTAGGAGGTCATGCGCCCGCTGCCGCCGATGGTGGCGCTGAGATCGAGCTTCGCGTCGGCCGAGGTGTGGCAGCTCGTGCAGGTGTTGGCGCCGCGGTTGCGCGCCCACAGCGGCTGGATGTGATCGGGGTAGTTGATGACGCCGTTCACCGGTGCGGGCGTGGCGAGGTCGTTCGTGGCCTGCGCGTTGCCGCTGTAGCGCACGTCGATCGTGCTGTGCGCGACGACGCCGCTTTGCGTGGTGTCGGCCCACACGTCGGTGGACGACAGGTCGGCCAGGAGCTGCAGCGCGGAAGGGTCCAGGCGCGTGCGGGTGCCGGCCATGGTTTCGCCGCTCTGGTGGGCGCTGGCCATCGCGCTCTTGAGCGCGGCGGGCACGCTGTTCACGACCGCGCCGGAGTTGAGCGCGCCGCCGCGGCGCGGGCTGTGGCAGCCGTCGCAGGTGCGGCGCTCGCCCGGGCGGACCTGGTTCCAGTTCGTGTGCGTCTGGAAGGCGCGGCCCTCGGCATCGACCACCGCCAGCGCCAGCGGCGTGTCCGCCGGCAGCGTGAGCTTGAAGGAGCCGTCGGGCTCGATGGGCGCGTAGCCGAGGATCTGCTGCGGCTCGAAGTCGGTCTCGCCGATGGCCGCGCGCAGGTTCATCGTGCTGGACGGCGGCGCGACGGCGCGCGTCACGCGCACGAAGCGCGCGGGTGCGCAGCGATACGCCGGGTCGGCCGGGTTCTTCATGCGCGCGATGTCGGCGACCAGCGTGCGCGTGTCCTGCGGATCGGTGGGCGAGGTCTTGGCGATGGCGGCGGTGCAGCCGTTGGGCAGGTCGGCGCTCGAAAGCACCGCGTCACCCATGCGGCCCAGGCCGTCGGTGTCGTAGACGCTGCGCACTTCCAGGAGGCCCAGGTTCTGCTGCGCGAGCACCGGGTCCACCGGCGTGGGGTCGGTGGCGTTGGGTTGCGCGCGCGGCTGGATCGCCACCGGGTGCGTGTACATGAAGCCCGGCGGGGGCGAGGCGACGTTCAGGAAGCTCTGCGTCGCGGGGTCGAACATGTAGATGGAGTAGACCGGCGGGACGTTGTCCTGCAGCGGGTCGGCCTGCACGTCGGCCTCCAGGCGATCGTCCTGGGCGAGCCGGGCGAGCTCGGCCGCGGTGAGCGTGGCGCAGGAGACGACCTGGCCGTTGCGCGTGACTTCGCAAGGACGGTAGGCCACGAGCACGCGGTCGGTGCCGTCCCACAGCGGATAGGGCGCGGTGATGCGGCCGTAGCGCGAGATGCCGCGGTCGAGCTTGAGCTCCTGCCCGGTGGCCTGCACCTGGCCGCCCGTGGGGTTCACGCCGGTCGCGGCGGGCGTGTTCTGCTCGGAGTAGTTGGCGACGTCGACGAACATGAGCGCGCCGCCCTCGTGGGTGCGCGACAGCGGCATCAGGTCGGACGCCACCTGGCCCTTGTAGCGCCCGTTGGGGTCCATGTCGCGCGGGTGCAGGAAGCTGTTGCCCTCGCTGTGCGCGCCGTAGAGCACGAAGAGGTCCGTGCCGTCGGGCTTCACGCGGAAGATCTTGAAGTGGTTGCGCCCGCCGACGTGGTCCCAGCGCGAGAACATGATGTCGCCGTTGGGCCGCACGGTGGGGCTGCGGTCGTGGCTCTGGTTGAACGAGATCTGCGTGATGGCACCACCCTTGGCGTCCATCGTGTGCAGGTTGAACACGCGCTCGCGCTCGTACTCGTCCAGCGCGTAGTAGCTGTGGCCGAGCGCCTGGTTCTGCTTCGACTTGGTCTGGCGGTTCGAGGTGAACACGAAGCCGCGGTCACCCGGCAGGTAGACCGCGTCGACGTCGTCGTCCTGGTTCGAGCTCGTGATGCGGCGCAGGCTGCCTGCGGCGAGCCCCGCGCTCATGTCGTATTCCCAGACGTTCCAGTGCCCCGTGCAGGCGGGCTGGCCGTTCACCGTCGAGGTGTTGGACGCCGGGCAGCGCATCGAGAACACGAGCTTCTTCGCGTCATACGAGAGCTCGGGGCCGGAGACGTCGCCCTGCCCCTGCGTGATGGCCGCGGTGATGTTGTGCTCGGGGGCGCTTGGGGAGGACTTCTCGCGCACGATGAGATCGCCGCCGGGCGCGGTGGGTGCGCCGTTGGTCGGGTTCTGCTCGATGCTGGTCGAGCGCTTCGCATAGGCGATCGGCACGTCGCCCTGCAGCGTGCCGGAGGCGCCGCCGTCGCTGCCGCCGGAGCCGCAGGCGGCCAGGATCGCCAGCAGCCCGGCCGCGGTCGCGAGCCGCGATGCGGCGAGCGCAAAGCGCATGTCTCGATTTCGGTTCATGCAAGCCTCCCTTTGTTGTCTTGTCGTCTTGCTCTCATTGCCGCCGCAGGCCGGCGGAAAAATGCAGCGCACCCAGCGCATCGACGGCCACGGCGTCGGCGAAAGGCACCGACTCCACCAGGCGCAACCCGCGCTCGGGCCCGAGCACGAACACCGTCTTGGACAGCGCCTCGCTCGTCAGCGCGTCGGCCGCGATCACCGTGACGCTGCGCACGCCGTCGGGCGAGCGGCCGGTGGCCGGGTCGATGAGGTGATGGAAGCGCTGCCCGCCCGCTTCGAAATAGCGCTCGTAGTCGCCCGAGGTGGAGATGGCCACGTCCGCCAGCGGCAGCACCGCGACCATCTCGCCTTCGCGGCGCGGATCGCGGATGCCGATGTGCCAGGGGCGACCGCGCCGGTCGCCGATCACGCGGCTGTCGCCTCCGGCACTGACCGTGGCATGCGCCACGCCCATGGAGGCGAGGAGGGCCGCGGCGCGGTCCACCGCGTGGCCCTTGGCGAAGCCGCCGAGGTCGATGCACACGCCCTCGTGCGCGAAGCGCAGGCTGCGCGAGGACGCATCGAGCAGGAGCTTGCGCCAGCCCACGCACTCGCGCGCTCGGGCGAGCGCTTCCTCGCTCGGGCGCATGTGCGCGTGATAGTCGTAGAGCCGCCCGATGGCGGCATAGGTGATGTCGAAGGCGCCCTGCGAGAACTCGGAAAAGCCGATGGCCCGCTGCAGCAGGGCGAACATTTCGTCGCTGAGCGCGACCGGCGCGCGATGGGCGTCGCGGTTGATGCGCGAGAGCTCGGACTCGGGCTTGTGCGGGCTCATGGCGCGGTCGATGCGGTGCATCTCCTCGATCACCGCGGCGCAGGCGGCGGGGCCGGTCACGGCATCGGCCCACAGCTCCACCGTGATGGCCGTGCCCATGACGGCCTCCTCGCGCCGCCACCAGCGTGCGGCGCGCGCGATCGGCCTGCGAAACGAAGTCGGCGGCGCCGTCTGCGCAACGGCAACGCCAGGCGCTGCCGCGGCGCTTGCGTCGCGGACGTGGTCCCCCATTGAATCCCTCCAGGTGCCGGGCCTGGTCAGGTGTTCTGTGAACTCGTGGTTCGCACCCGTACGGCTGGCCCTCGTGAGATCTTCACGCGCGCCCCCTGTCGCAGGTGTGACGAGTCGCCAGCAAACAACGGGGATTTACGACCGGAAGCAGAAGTAACGCGCCGCGCGTGCAGCGCGGCGGCCGCCGGTGGTTCGGCGCGAGCATCCGTCCTCCCAAGCCTCAGCGGGCCCGTGCAAGGCCCAAGGGTGGCGACTCCTCGTCACGCATCTGCGTGAGGATCTGCGCGCGACGCAGGCAACGCACGATGGCTCTTGGCACCGCGTCGTGCCGCGGTGGTCGCCTGCGCGATGTACTCGGAATCGCTGATGCGCCGAAGCACCTCTCGCGTGCCGCTCTCGGAGTCCTCGCCCAGCACTTGCAGGTCTGCAAGCTGGCGACCCTGCACGCGCACGAGCAGCGTGAGCCGCGAATCGGCAAGAGGAAAGGGAATGCTCGCCTTGAACACGTTCGGGAGCTCGGTGCTGCTCGCACGGCCGGCTCGCGCCGCCTCGCCGAAGAGCTTGTTCATCCGCCTGACCATTCCGGTCTGCGTGACCGCGTAACCGAGCACCAGCTCCCAGTCCCCTTGCAGCTCACGCAGCTTGATGCCGGAATGGCGGCCGAAGAACCGGTTCACCCTCTGGCTCGGGATCTCCAGGTCCGTCGAGAACACCGATTCGGGTGTCGGCTCAGTCGTGTGCTCGGCAAGCGCTGCTGCGCTGACATGAGTCTCGGGGCCGGCCTCGGGCTGCGGGCCTGCATTCATCCGGGCCCACCACATCTCCAGGCGCGCGCGGTCGAGCGTCGCATCCGGTGCGTCGGGTGCCACTGCACGGAACTCCCGCACGCCGAGGGCATCGCTCATCACCAGGATCGGCTGCGCCACGCCGTCGATGTCCCTGAGCAAGGCGCACCGCAGGGCGAGTGCGGCATCCACCACTTCGACCTGATCGCGCGCCTGAAGGTCCGCGAACCGGTCGTCGATGAGCTGGGCCAGGTCGCGCAGGCTGCCTTGCGGGCGCCGCTCCCGCCATCGGACGTGCAGCGCTGACAGCGCAGACAACGATTCGGGGCTGAGGCGGTCCAGAGCGCTCGACTCCGATGCACGGACCGGGCTCGTTGCATTCGCCGCACGAGGCACCTCCTCGGGCAGCCTGTTCCGCATGCGAGCTCCGTCGACTTTCCCCGCCGCTTCCTCCATCCAGTCACGCACATGATCGACCTCGGCGGGGTTCGTCGCGAGCCTGATGTCGAGGACCTCACCGGACACCACACGCATCAGCACGATGAGGTTTCGGCTCGTCGGGGACACGTCGATCGTCGCCTGTTGAATGCCGCGAACCTCGTTGGCCCAGGAAGATCGGCCCGCCCTTGCCTCCACGGCAAAGAGCTCGATCAGCCGCTGGATCAGCTGGTGCCTCGTCACGCGGGGCGTGTACTGCTGCCACAGCGCGTACAGCTTTCGCCAGTTGCACCCGCGCGTCATGAGGTGGCGCACTCGATCCGTGGCGATGCTCGGCGGCGTGTCGAAGGCCGATGCAGGTCCAGGGGCTGACGCGCGATCGTCGGCCCCGGGCGGCGAGCCCGGCGTGTGCGCCGCGCACGTCGTGGGGGGATGGGTGAAGCGCGCGCTGAGGAGCGGCCTGTGCGGGTCGCAGCCCAGGGTCACGGTGCAGCTCAGCAGCTCGCCTCGCGCGGACACGGCGACATCGAGCCACGCGACCGCGTCGCGCCTGCCCGCGGCGTCCTGAGGCCGCATGACCCAGCCGATGTGGCGCGAGCCATCGGGGAAGTCGATTCGTTGCACGACCGTGCGCGGCTCGCAGGCGAGCATTCCCGCCAGCGCCGCCTGCTGCGCCTGGCCGAGCGGCGTGCCGTCGTGCGCATGCTCGGGCACGCCGGCGGGGACGGGCAGCACGAGCGGCTCCGGGCAATCGAGGACGAGACGAGGCGGCCACGGCGCGAACGCGGTTGCCGGCATGTCGCACGGCTGGAGCCTTGTGCCCTGGATGAAGGTTCGACCGTAGCCGTCGCTCACCACCGGAAGCCGGTACTGCTCGCCAAGGACCTCGACCAGCGGGGCGCTCGCGTCGCCGGGGACATGCAGCAGAGCCAGCTCCTGCGCGAGCGTTGGCCGCGTACCGTCATCGATCCCCGCGCCGGCCGGTCTCCACGACGCATGGCCCTGCGCCTGCGCCTGAGGTAGCGACGGCCCCGGCGCCTGCATGTGCGCGGGCCGCCATCCGTTCGCACCGATCCCCTGCATTCCTGGCATGTGCACCCTCCGTGAAAGAGGGCGCAGTGGATCGCAGCCGAAGGTGCCGCGCGTGCGCATCTCGCTCATCGGGGCGCGTGCTTGCGCACCCGACGAGCGAAGCCTGCCAAAGACTCAGGCCGGCGGCGCGAGCGACTCGCCGTGCGAAGGCGCCGCGCCGCGCGATTCGCGCAGCAACGCGCCGCCCATCGCCGCAGCGGCCAGCGCGAAGCACGCACCGATGAGGAAGGCGAGCTGGTAGCCGCCGGTGAGCGCGGCCGCGGTGCTCGCGCCCGATCGGGTGAGCGCGTCGCCGCGCGCGGCCGCAAGGCTTGCGAGCACCGCGAGGCCGAGGGCGCCGCCCATCATGAAAGAGGTGTTCACCACGCCCGAGGCCAGGCCCGAATCGCCCGGCGCGACGTCGCTCATCGCCGCGAGCAGCAACGGGTTGAACGCGACGCCCGCACCGAGGCCGAGCAGCACCATGCCGGGCAGCACGTCGATCCACAGGGTGCCCTCGACCGGCGCGCGCGCGAAGAGCGCGAGGCCCGCCGCCGCGAGCACGAGGCCCGCGGCGAGCGGGCGGCGCAGCCCGAATCGCATCACCAGCCGCGCGGACAGGCCGAGCGAGAAGAAGGCCATGATGAGATTGGCCGGCAGGAAGGCCAGGCCCACCTGCATTGCGCCGAAGCCCAGCACGAGCTGCATGTAGAGCGCGGAGATGAAGAACCACGCGAACATGGCCGCAGCCCAGAGCACGCCCACTCCGTTGGCCACCGCCACATTGCGAAGGCGCAGCATCGACAGCGGCACGAGCGGCGCGCGCACGCGCGACTCGATCACGACGAAGGCGATGAAGAGCAGCGCCGCCGCGCCCAGCAGCGACAGCGTGCGCGCCGACAGCCAGCCGGCCTCGTTGCCATTGACCACCGCATACACCGCGAGCATCAGCGAGAGCGTGATGGTGAAGGCGCCGGCGAGGTCCAGCCGCGCGTTCTGCGTGCGCTCGCGCGCATGCGGCAGCAGCGCCATGCACAGGCCGTAGACGAGCACGCCGATGGGCAGGTTCACGAGGAAGATCCAGTGCCAGTTCAACGCGGATGTCAGCAGCCCGCCCAGCAGCACGCCGATGCTGCCCCCGCCTGCGCAGACGAAGCCGTACACGCCCATGGCCTTGGCGCGCTCCTCGGTTTCGGTGAAGAGATTCATGATGAGCGACAGCGATACCGCCGACACCACCGCGCCCCCGAGCCCCTGCACCGCGCGCGCGGCCACCAGCGTCGCGCGCGTGCCGGCGAGCCCGCAGGCCAGCGAGGCCACCGTGAAGAGCGCGATGCCCGCGAGGAAGAGGCGACGGTGGCCGAACAGGTCGCCGAGCCGCCCGCCCAGCAGCAGGAAGCCGCCGAAGGTGAGCATGTAGGCGTTGACCACCCACACGAGCTCGGTCTCGCTGAAGCCGAGGTCGGCGCGGATGGAGGGCAGCGCGACGTTCACGATGGTCGTGTCCAGCACGATCATGAGCACGCCCATGCACAGCACCATGAGCGCCCACCAGCGCCGGCGGGCGTCCAGCTGATCTCTCATGCGAGGCCCCTTCAGGATTGCGACGCGATCCACGCGTCGATCTTCGACTCGAGCATGCGCAGCGGCATCGACCCTTCACCCAGCACCTGCGTGTGGAAGGCGCGGATGTCGAAGCGCTCGCCCAGCCGGGCGCGGGCGCGCTCGCGCAGCTCCAGGATCTTCAGCTCGCCCACCTTGTAGGCCAGCGCCTGGCCCGGCCAGGCCATGTAGCGCTCGATGGCGCGGCGCGCCTGGTCCTCCTTGGAGCCTTCCTTGTCCATCAGGTACTGGATCGCCTGCTCGCGCGACCAGCCCCGGGCGTGCATGCCGGTGTCCACCACCAGCCGCAGCGCGCGGTGCAGTTCGAGGAAGAGCCGCCCGAGATAGGCATTGGGGTCCTCATACACGCCCAGGTCGCGCCCGAGCCCCTCGGCATAGAGGGCCCAGCCTTCGCCGTAGGCGTCATACCAGAGCGAGCGGCGGAACTTCGGCACCGCGAGCTCCTGCTGCATGGCGACCTGGTAGTGATGGCCGGGCTGCCCTTCGTGCAGGAAGAGCGCGGTCATGCCGGTGGTTCGGTACTTGGCGGGGTCCTGCACCACGGTGAAGAACACGCCGGGGCGCGTGCCGTCGCTCGCGGGCGAGGAGTAGTAGTCGCTCGCGGTGTCGCGGCGCATGGGCTCCACCGCGCGGATTTCCAGCGGCGCCTTCGGCGCGCGCTCGAACAGGCGCGGCAGGCCCGCCATCACGCGGCGATTGAGGGCAGCGTAGGCGGCCAGCACCTCGTCCTCGCTCTTGAAGGGAAAGAGCTCGGGGCGCGCGTCCAGCGACTTGAAGAAGTCGTTGAGCGGGCCGTCGAAGCCGAAGCGCGTCTTCACCGTCTCCATCTCGGAGCGGATGCGCGCGACCTCCTTCAGGCCGAGCTCGTGGATGGCATCGGCCGACAGGTCGGTGGTGGTGCTGTCGCGCACGGCCGCGCGATACCAGTCCTGCCCGCCGGGCAGCGCGCCCAGGCCTGCACTGGTGCGCGTGGCGGGCAGGTACGTCTGCGCGACGAAGGCGCGCAGCTTGCGCACCGAGGGCGCCACCGAGGTCTCCAGCACTTGGCGGTACTCGCGCGCGAGCCGCTTGCGATCGGCCGCGGGGATGGTCTCGGGGAAGGACTGCGTGCCCAGCAGGAAGGGACTCTTGCCGAGGTCCGCGGGCACGAGCGCGTCGAGCTGCGGCAGCAGCCGCTCGACGAGCGGGCGCTGCAGCACGACGCCCTGCGCGATGCCCTGCCGCATGTTCACGATCGCCTGGTCGTTCCAGGCGGCAAGCCGCTTCAGGCGCGCGAGGTAGTGCTCGTAGTTCGCCACCGTGTGCAGCGGCTGCGGCCCCTTGCCGCCGGCCCACTGCGCCATGCGCACCGGCATGCTGTCCATGTGGGTCAGCGGCATCAGGTGCGAGGGAAAGGCCAGCAGGGCGAGCTTGCTCTGCGCGTCGTACTTCAGGAGCTCGAAGGTCATCTGCTGGTCATGGGGCAGACGGGCCGCGTCGATCTTCTGCAGCGCTGCCAGCGTGCGCTCGTACAGCGCGCGCTCGCGCTCGCGGTGCGCTGGCGCGATCTCGATCTCGAACGCCGCTTCATAGCGCGGGTCGCCGGTCGACTCCGTCGCCGCCATCGGGAAGAGCGCGCAGGAGCCGTCGTAGTAGCGATCGGCCAATGCATCGACGGCCTGCGCCTCGGACGCGACGGACTGAGGTGCCGCCTTGGCGGAGGCAATGCCCTGCGCCGGAGCCTGCGCGCAAGTCAGCGCGATGGCCGCTGCAAATGCGCAGCGGATGAACGGTCGTGAAACGTGCATGAAGACGCCTTCGCAGATGGCCTCGTGGGCCGACCGCGCCGTAGTCACGTCGTACGCAACCCAGCGCCCGGAAAAAGCCCGCAGGATGGCACAAGTGACTGACACCGGATGTCTGGTATTACGGCCCCTCGTCTTGCGAGTACGCAAGCCGATCCCCCGAGGGGATCTCGCCCGCCCTTGGGGCGGCCCGGCGGGCGGGCTCCAACTTTCCCCTCGCCCGCACTGCCGTGCCGACTCCGACGG
>Ga0105248_10003402_pt1 | contig 17668 bp, 12 predicted proteins | sample KBSS34metaG_FD_81524 | JGI IMG/M metagenome (GOLD analysis project Ga0105248, IMG submission 81524) | Switchgrass rhizosphere microbial communities from Kellogg Biological Station, Michigan, USA - KBS S3-4 metaG | ecosystem: Host-associated > Plants > Roots > Rhizosphere > Soil | place... | reverse complement strand
GCTGGCTTTCTCTCCGGAGGACGGCGCGGAAGTCATCGCGACGGGCAAGCTCACGACGTACCCCGGCCGCTCGAAGTACCAGATCGTCGTCGACCGGATGGAGATTGCGGGGGAGGGCGCTCTGCTCGCGCTGCTCGAGAAGCGGCGCAAGGCGCTCGCCGCCGAGGGGCTGTTCGCTCCGGAGCGAAAGCGCTGGCTGCCCTTCCTTCCGAAGGTGATCGGTGTCGTCTCGTCGCCGACCGGCGCCGTCATCCGCGACATCCTCCATCGCCTCGAAGACCGCTGCCCGACGCGCGTCATCCTGTGGCCGGTGCCGGTCCAGGGCGAGGGCGCAGCCGCGAAGATCGCCGCGGCCATCCGCGCCTTCCCCTCCATCGAGCCGCGTCCGGACCTGCTGATCGTCGCCCGCGGCGGCGGGTCGATCGAAGACCTGTGGGCCTTCAACGAGGAGGAGGTCGTCCGCGCGGCCGCCGAATCGCCGATCCCGCTTATCTCTGCGGTTGGTCACGAGACCGACACCACGCTGATCGACCACGCCTCGGACCGGCGCGCGCCGACTCCGACCGCCGCCGCGGAGATTGCCGTTCCGGTCCGCGGTGAATTGTTGGCGCAGCTTGGCGAGCTCCAGCATCGGGCCCAGCACTGCCTGTTGCGCCGCGTCGAGCGAACGCGCGAACGCTTCGACCTCACGGTGTGCCGATGGCCGCAGCCGCAGGCGATCTTCGCACCGATGGCGCAAAGGCTGGACGAGGTCGGCGAACGTCTCCCGCGCTCGCTCGCGGCGCGGGCGGGCAACGCGCGCGGAGATTTGAACCTCGTCGCGGGCCGGCTTCGGCGCGATCTTCTCGATCAGCGTATCGCGCGCCTCAGCGAACGACTGTCGGCAACGTGGAAAATGGCCGAGCTCGCCCATCCGGAGCGGCCCCTCCGAAAGGGCTACGTCCGGGTGACCAGCCGCGACGGAGCGACTCTTACCCATGCCGCGGACGCGCGCGCGGCGAAGCTGCTCACCTTGCGGTTCGGCGACGGCAGCGTGGATGTCGCTGTCGACGGCGGAGCTGCGCCAAGGGCGGTTGAGCGCAAGCTGCGGCCTTCCTACATTCCCCCGCAACCGGGCCTCTTCGATCCGGCAGAGGATTAGACGCATGTTGATGAGCGGAAGCGGCCGCGCCGCGCGCATTCACTATCTTCCCGGCACGTTCCGCCTGCTCAGCGACGGCGACCACGTCGTATGCGCGGTGACGGGCGCTCGAATTCCGCTGCACGAATTGCGCTACTGGAGCGTCGATCGGCAGGAGCCTTATGTCGACGCCGACGCCAGCCTGAAGGCCGAGCACGCGGCGCAGCAGCGCTAGCGCACGCGGTGCGCGTGGAACGCGCGGTTGGCCCCGATCTCCATCCAGTAGCTGCCGATCGCGCCGTGATCGATCGTCACCTTTTGCCCTGCCTTCACGTCGAACAAGTCAGTCGCCTCGGTCGATTCCCAGGTTGATTCCGGGTCGGTGATCGTCACCCGGACATAACCGTTGCCGATGCTCCGGAACGAAGCGACCGTGGTGACGAGGTGCTTGGGCTCCTCGGCGACTTCCTTGTCCTTCGAGTTCCCGAAAAAGGGCAGCTTCGGCACCGAGAAGCCGAACAGCGACCGCCTCGCTTCGCGCATCTGTTGCTTATCGACCACCGCCACGTCGCCACGCGCATTTGCAGTGGCGAGCGCGGAGACGCTGCGGTCGTAGCATTGCAGTCGCGCCGCATCCTCCTTGATGTTCTGGCAGGCCTGCACCGCGGTGATGAGCTGCGAGCTGGGCGCGATATTGTGCGCGGGCGCGGCAACTGCGGCAGCGGCCGCCATCATGAGGATGATCGTCATCAATAAGCCTCGTTTCGACCGGGATTGACTGGCCCCAGCGTGCCACCCGCGGGGCCGATTTCAATATGTGCCTGAAATGCAACACAGCTGAAACGAATTCGTATCGGGCCGTCGCGCTCGATTGTTTCGCCGGATTCGTTTGGCCATACAGCCACCACTAGCGTGAGACGGGGACTGCGCAGCGCATTTGGCGCAGCCCTCGTCGTAACGACTCGTCGAAGGGGAAAAAAATGCGAAATAAGGCCTTTATGATTGCGACGCTGCTTTCCGGTGTCGCTTTCGCGGGTCCTGCCTTTGCGCAGGCCACGCCAAACAACACCACGACGCCGCCCAACCCGCAGGCGCAGCCCGAGCTGAGCACGGCCCCGACCGACCAGACTCCGGCGCAGGCGGAAAACCCGGCTGACACGGCTTCGCCGATCGACCGTCAGGACACGCAGAAGGGTGCGGCCGAGACGATCGTCGTCACCGGTTCGCGCATCGTGTCGCCGAACATCACCTCGCTTGCTCCGGTGCAGGTCGTTGGTGAGCAGGACATCGACAAGTCCGGCGCCGTCAACATCCAGGAAGTTCTCCTCGAGAACCCGGCGTTCGGTAGCCCGGCGCTGAGCACGACGAACTCGGCCTTCCTCACCTCGGGCGCGGGCACCGCGACGGTCGATCTTCGCGACCTCGGTTCGAACCGGACCCTGGTGCTGATCAACAACCGCCGCGTCGTCGGTGGTATCGCCGGTTCGCCGATCGTCGACCTCAACACGATCCCGACGCAGTTCATTGAGCGCGTCGACATCCTGACCGGCGGCGCCTCGTCGCTCTACGGTTCGGACGCCGTCGCCGGCGTCGTGAACTTCATCCTCAAGCGCAACTTCGAAGGCCTCCTGCTGGAAGGCCAGACGGGCATCACCCAGCGTGGCGACTGGCCGCGCTACCAGATCAGCGCAACGGCCGGCGCGAACATCGCCGACGGCCGCGGCAACATCATGGTCCACCTCGGCTACTCCGACGACCATGGCCTGCTGTCGCGCGAGCGTTCGAACACCCGCATCGACGACTTCGACTCGATGTACCTGCTCGGCGGTCCGACCTACGACCCGAGCCTGTTCGGCGTTTCGTTCGCGCCGTACTTCTCGAGCTTCCCGCCGCAGGGCCGTTTCACCGCGGGTGGATATACCTTCACCTACGGCAACAATGGCGCTCTCCAGCCCTGCTTCACGACCAATGGCCCGGCCTGCGATAGCCAGGCGAAGGATGCCAATGGCAACATCATCAGGCCGAGGCTGACTAACGTTAACGGCGGTTTCGGAACCGGTCCGAACGGCTTTAACCGCCAGTTCTACCGGACGCTTTCGACTCCGGTGAAGCGGCTGCTCTTCGCCGAGCAGGGTCATTACGACATCACCGACAACATCACCTTCATCACCGAGGCGACCTACGCCAAGACGACGGCGAAGTCGGAGATCGAGCCGTTCCCGATGGACAGCGGCGGCGCCAGCGGCGTCTTCTCGGCTGTCGGCGGCGTTTGGGACATTCAGTCGGTTGCCGGCGGCGCCTGCAATCCGCTCGTCCCCACCGCAATCTGTAACGTGGCTACCGACACGAACGGTAACGGCCTGAAGGATGTCGCCTTCCGCAAGCGTCTGACCGACTTCGGAACGCGTAACCTGACCGCCGACCGCGAGTTCTTCCGCGCTGTCGTCGGCTTCGAAGGCAAGCTGTTCAACGACCGCTGGAACTGGGATCTCACGTACAACTACGGTCGTACGAACGAGAGCCAGCTCGCCAACGGCCAGGTCAACGCCGATCACCTGCGTCAGGCGCTCAACGTGTTCACCGAAACGGCAGCCACGGGCGACATCAACAAGAATGGCGTCGTCGGCGACATCGTCTGCGCGGATCCAATCGCCCGCAGCCAAGGCTGCGTTCCGCTTAACCTGTTCGGCGCCGGCAGCATTTCGCCCGCCGCCGTTCAGTTTGTCGCAGCTGAAACGAACCACAACTTCAAGCAGACGCAGCAGGTCGTTAACGCGAACCTCTCCGGCTCGGTCATCGACCTGCCGGCCGGTCCGCTCGGCCTCGCCATCGGCGGAGAGTATCGTCGTGAATCGAGCCAGGAGAATTGGGACGCGCTGACCAACGTCGGCGGCAACCTCGGCAACGCTCTTCCGGACGTCAGCGGTAAGTTCGACGTCAAAGAAGCCTATGCCGAGGTCAACGTTCCGATCCTCAAGGACATGGCCTTCGCGAAGCAGCTCAACCTGCGCGCCGCCGGCCGTGTGTCCGACTACTCGACGATCGGTCATGCCACGACGTGGAACATCGGCGGCGACTATGCGCCGATCGACGACATCCGCTTCCGGTCGACCTATGCGAAGTCGGTTCGTGCTCCGAACATCGGCGAACTGTTCTCGGGCGCTGCCCAGACCTTCCCGACGGGCATCCTCGATCCTTGCCTTGGCGTTACGCTCGGCGATGCCGGTACGACGGTGGGCGACCAGTGCCTTGCCGATCCGGGCGTTCTCCTGAACGTGCAGAAGAACGGCAAGTTCACGCTCACCCAGCCCGACAAACAGGGCGTCAGCGGCTTCAACGTTGGCAACCCGAACCTCGGTCCTGAAACGTCGCACAGCTTCACCGCCGGCGTCGTTATCAACCCGCGCAGCTTCCAGCCGCTTCGTAACTTCGTGCTGTCGGTCGACTACTGGCACATCAAGATCGACGATGCGATCATTGCTCCGGGCCGCAACACGATCCTCGATCAGTGTTATAACGAGGGCAACAACGCGTTCTGCCAGTTCGTGACTCGTTACCCGACCCAGCTCGGCGCTTCGAGCCCGGGCGCGCTGCAGTTCGTGAACTCGGTCGCGATCAATGCGTCGTCGTTCAACGCAGCGGGTATCGACACCGTCGCGTCTTACCGGACGGCGCTGGGTTGGGTGCCTGGTCTTACGGCCAACGCCCGTATCTCTTGGACGCACTACCTGAAGGGCTACACGATCCCGCTGCCGGGCACCGACAAGGATCCGTTCGCTGGCGAGATCGAGACCGCCAAGGACAAGGTGAACGGCACGATCGCCTTCAACACGCAGAAGTGGGGCCTGTCGTTCACGGGCAACTACATCGGCAAGTCGTACGAGGATAACGTCTTCCTCGAAGGCCTCGGCCTCGGCGACCACGATGTGTTCGTGAAGGGTAAGTTCTACCTAGACTCGCAGGCGAGCTTCACGCCGACCAAGAACTATGAGTTCTTCGTTGGTGTCGACAACCTGCTCGACACGAAGGCCCCGAACATCCTGTCCGGTTCGCCGTTCAACGTCACCGGTTCGGACACCGATGCGGGCGTCTACGACGTCTTCGGTCGCCGCTTCTATGCGGGTGCGCGCCTGCGGTTCTAATCGCAGTCGACACGTCGAAGAAAAGAGGCGGCGGGGGAGGAATCCCCCGCCGCTTTTTTGTGCCTGTTACGAAGCATTAAGTTCGACGTTTGGGCGCGCCTGAAGCGATCGCTGTCTCGGAGAAAAGGGCAGCGGGAATCTGTTCCCCGCCGCCCTTTTTGTTCCAATCGCTGTAGTCCCTAGCGAATATATTCCTCGGGGGCTTCCGGATACGCATCGAGCACGGGGCCCAGTTCCTCCTTGAGCGGGCCGAGCCACTGCTCGAACTTCCCCCACTGCTCGACCCCGGCGCGGTTGATCGGCCGCCGGACCTGCTCCGCGCTCGGCGTTCGAACCGCGCGTTCGGTCTCGTAGAAGCGAAGGCAGGCCGGGTCGAACGGCAGCTCCAGATAATCCAGCATGCGTCGGATCTCCGCTTCCGTATCCTCGACCAACTCCTCGTGGATCACTCGGTGAACCCGGCCGGGAAGCACCGCATCCAAGTGCGCCATCATCCGCACATATTCGCGGTAATAATGCCCGATCTGCCGCAGGTCGTAGCTGAAGGTGGCGCCCGTCTCGCCGTAATTCTGCTTGAAGTTGGAGAAGCCGCAGGCAAGCGGATGTCGGCGCGCATCGATGATCTTCGCATTGGGCAGAAGCAGCTGGATCAACGGAACGTGCAGCCAGTTGTTCGGCATCTTGTCGACGAAATAGGGCCGATCCGTCTTGCGCTGACGTGCTGCCCACTGGAGATATTCCTCACCCAGTTCGACCGACCGTTCGCGCCCCAGCTCGGCGACGTTGCGGTAGTAGATCCCGCGTCCGCGTCCGAGCGCCTTCGCGATGATCGGGATCTCCGGAAGCTCCTTCGTTCCTTCGACCTCAGGATGGCTTGAGAGGATCTGCTCGACCAGCGTCGAGCCCGCCCGCGGCATCCCGAGCACGAAGATCGGATCGCGGTTCGGCGCGCCCCAGTCGGAGCGCTGCTCGAAAAACTCCCGTGTGAAGACGCGGGCGGACGCATCCACTTCCGCCGTCAGCTGCCTGGGATTGTGTTTCATGAAGGGCAGGCGGGTTGCGTTGCCCTTTTCGTAATGGGCGAAGGCTTTCGCCGCATCCCCGGCGTCCTCGAACACCTTGCCGAGCGCGAAATGCATGTTCCAGCGATCCTCGTCGCTGAGATCGTTGCGCTCCAGGGCGCCGAGCATGGTCGCGATCTCGTCATCGCTGAACTTGGCGGTTTTGATGTTGGCGAGGTTCCACCACATCTCGCCCCGGTACGGCGCCATCCGCGTCGCCTTGCGCAGCGCGGCTTCGCCCTCTTCGCTGCGCCCAACCGTTTTCAGCTGGTGCCCGTAGGTCGACCACAGGCCCGCCTCGTCCGGCCAGGTCTTCAGCATCTGCTCGTAGACCTCGATCGACTGATCGAATTCGCCGCCGTGCCCCAGCGCCGCGGCCTTGAGCGCCTGCGCGATCATGTTGGGCTCGGTTTCCAGCACCGGCTCCAGCTCCGCCACCGCCTCGATCGACCGATGACGCTTGTCGAGCAATCGTGCCAAGGCGACGCGCGCAGCCGAGAAGTTTGGCAGGATTTCGAATGCCAGCCTCAGCAGCTCCTCGGCTTCGTGATCGTAATCGAGAAGATGGGCGAGGCGGGCGATCAGGTACAAGGCGTCGACGTCGTCGGGCTGCTCGACCAATCGCCGGCGAAGGATGATTTCGGCCGTCTCGAGGTCGTCGGCCTCGAGCGCCTGGCCCGCGCGCATGAGCAGCTGATCGGCCGCGCGTACGGTCGTCCGGATCAGGCCCTCCTGCGCCGAATCTTCCTGCGTTCGGCGCAGAGCCCGGGCGAGCAGCCGGTATCCACCCGCATTGAGCGGATCGCCGCGAAGCAACCTGCGCAACTCTTCGGTCGCGCGCTCGGGGTCGGTAGAGATCAGCTCTTCAAGCTGCGCCAGCGATAACTTCTCGCCCGCGTCGGCAACGTCGTTGGTCAATCAGGTCTCCGCGTCTGCTGCCCGTTTCCGGCAACTCTATCGCGACCGGGAGGTAGTCGCTGCGGCCGTCAGGGACAAGGAAATCAGCGCGCTCTGCCAAAGGGCCCGATTGGCTCGTCGCTCCTGAACCATCCGGTCACGGCGAGCCGTTCGGCCTGCACGTAGGTCGACACCATCGACACCGAGTGCAGCTGCGGGATGGTGAAGATGTTGAGCGTGTTGAAGGACGGCTTGAACGCCGCCTCGACATTATCCTGCCCATCGAAAAACTGCAGGTATCCGCCCCAGTCGCGCTCCCACACGGGCGACAGGTTCATCACATAAGCGGCGAGCCGCCCGGTCGCGACTTCCTCGTCCGTATGTGCCTTGAGGAAGTGGCCGGGCTTGAACCAGGTCGCCTGTCCGTCCGCCCAGCGGATGCTCTTCAGCCCGGTCACCTTGCGGATTACGGCCAGCGTCTCCGGCCGGTTCAGGAATTCGTAGAAATCGTAAATCCCGAACCAGGGGGAGTTGGGCCTGAAATAGGCCGTCAGGATCGGGAAGTAGGCATAGAGGAACTGATATTCGGACCGCGCCCGCTGCTGGATCCCGGCCATGATCCGCTGGGCCTCGGGCGTCTGGAGGCCCGCGATCTGGTCCGGGCTCATCTGAACGACGTTCGTGCCCTCGTTGTACGCCAGCCCCCACGGCAACTGGTGAAGCTCTTCGTAGACCGACCGTGCCGACTGCTCGGTAAGGAAGCCGCGGATCCGCATCCGCTTCTTCTTCGCATAGTCCGCGGCGAGCGCTTCAAGGTCGAGCGAGGGATTCAATTCGACAGGCACGTTGACAGCTTTCCTGCGACACTGGATCGTCCGGCTCTATCGCACATGTCTTCCTCCGACGACCCCGCAACCTTGCTGTCGAGCCCCGAGTGGCTTCCCTCGCATTGGCTCCGACCCGCCAATGCGATCGAGTTCGTGCGGCTCGAGCGTGAGACACACGCGCAACTGACGTTTCTTTCCGACGAATATCTGCGCCCGCTCGGCATGCGCACCGCGACGCTTCCGCTTCCCGGCATCCAAACGCCCGCCCCAGCGGCGGCGCCGCAGTACATCTTCCACTCGGCCTTCGCGGCGTCGACGCTGCTCGCCCGAGCGCTCGACTTGCCCGGGATCGCGACCGCCCTGAAGGAGCCGCAGATCCTCAACGATCTCGCCGAGGGCGTGCGTTCGCAAACGCTCTCACGCGAGCTGCTCGCCCTCGTCACGCAGCTTCTCGCGCGTCCCTATGAGCCGGGCGAGAATGTGGTGATCAAGCCGAGCAATGTCGCGAATATCCTCGCTGGTCCTCTGCTCGACCTCAACGTCGGTTCGAACGCGATCTTTCTCTTCGCGCCGCTGCCCCGGTTTCTCCGTTCGGTCGCAGACAAGGGATTGTTTGGCCGCACTTGGGTGCGCCGCCTGTTCGCCATTCTGGCGACGGATACGCGAATCGATTTCGGCCTTTCGCCGACAGAGCAGTTCGAACTCACCGACCTGCAGGTCACCGCGCTCGCGTGGCTGCGGCATCATGCGCAGGCGGCGGCGCTGCAGCAGCGCTTTCCGGATCGCGTGCGGATGCTCAACAGCGAGACGTTCCTGGCGCGGCGCACGGAGACGCTGCTTGCAGCCGCCCGACATTTCGGGCTCCCGCTCGGCGAAGACGAAGCAGCCGAGATCGCGAAAGGGCCTGCCTTCACGACACATTCGAAAGAGCTCGGGCGGCAGTTCGACCCTGAAGAGCCGCTGAAGCCAAAGGCCGCTGTTCCGGTCATCGACGATGAAATCCGGATGGTCGGCGACTGGGCGCGAAGCGTCGCAGAGCATGCGGGAATTCCGATCCTCTTCCCGCTCAACGCTTCATTGCTCTCCTAGCTTCTACTCGGCAGCCTCGGGCACCTTGTTGCCGACCGGCGTCAGCACGAGCTGGCCGTCGCCCTCGTCCACGCGAACGGTCGAACCGTCAGCGACTTCACCCGACAGGATGCGGTCGGCGAGCGGGTCCTGCAGATATTTCTGCACCGCCCGCTTGAGCGGTCGAGCGCCATAAACCGGGTCGTAACCCACGCGTCCAAGCCATGCCCGTGCAGCGTCGGTCAGCTCGAGCCGGATCTTTCGATCCTCGAGCAGCTTCTGCAGCCGCGCGACCTGGATATCGACGATCGGTCCCATGTGCCCCGCGCTCAGGCGGTGGAACAGGATGATCTCGTCGAGACGGTTGAGGAACTCGGGCCGGAAATGCGCGCGAACGACCTCCATCACCTGCGGCTCGACCTTCTCGACCGGCTCGTCTTCACCCAGTGAGGCTAGATATTGCGAACCCAAGTTCGAGGTCAGGATGATGATCGTGTTGGTGAAGTCGACCGTGCGGCCCTGGCCGTCGGTCAGCCGGCCGTCGTCGAGCACCTGCAAGAGCACGTTGAAGACGTCGCCGTGCGCCTTCTCGACCTCGTCGAACAGCACGACCTGGTAGGGCCGGCGCCGCACCGCTTCGGTCAGCACTCCGCCTTCCTCATAGCCGACATAACCGGGAGGCGCGCCGATCAGCCGGGCGACCGCATGCTTCTCCATGAACTCGCTCATGTCGATGCGGACCATCGCGCTGGCGTCGTCGAACAGGAATTCGGCAAGCGCCTTCGTCAGCTCGGTCTTGCCGACGCCCGTCGGCCCTAGGAACAGGAATGAGCCGAGCGGCCGGTGGGGATCCTGAAGCCCGGCGCGGGCACGGCGAACGGCCGCCGAGACGGCCTTCACCGCATCTTCCTGGCCGATCACGCGCGCGCCGATCGTCGCTTCCATCTGGAGCAGCTTCTCGCGCTCGCCCTCCATCATCCGCTCGACCGGGATCCCGGTCCAGCGGCTGACGACCGAGGCAATGTCCTGGTCGGTCACTTCCTCGCGCAGCATCGCGCCCTTGGACGCCGCCTGCGCTTCGCCGAGTTGCTTCTCGAGTTGTGGGATACGCCCGTACTGGAGCTCGCCCGCCTTAGCGAGATCGCCGCTTCGCTGGGCCTGTTCGAGCTCGAGCCGCGCCGCGTCCAGCTGCTCCTTGATCTTGGCCTCGCCGGCGATCTTTTCCTTTTCCGCCTGCCAGCGCTGGGTCAACTCCGACGAGCGCTGCTCGAGGTTCGCAAGCTCGTCCTCCAGCTTGCCGAGCCGGTCCTTCGACGCCTTGTCTTGCTCCTTCTTCAGCGCCTCGCGCTCGATCTTGAGCTGGATGATCCGCCGGTCGAGGTTCTCGATCTCCTCGGGCTTGGACTCGACTTCCATCCGGATCCGGCTCGCGGCCTCGTCCATCAGGTCGATCGCCTTGTCGGGAAGGAAGCGGTCGGTGATATAGCGGTTGCCGAGCGTCGCCGCCGCAACGATCGCCGCGTCGGTGATCCGGACGCCGTGGTGAAGCTCGTACTTCTCCTTGAGGCCGCGCAGGATCGAGATGGTGTCGGGAACGCTCGGCTCGCCGACGAACACCGGCTGGAAGCGGCGTTCGAGCGCCGCGTCCTTCTCGATATATTTGCGATACTCGTCGAGCGTCGTCGCGCCGATGCAGTGCAACTCGCCGCGCGCGAGCGCGGGCTTCAGCAGGTTCCCTGCATCCATCGCGCCCTCGGCCTTTCCGGCACCGACAAGCGTGTGCATCTCGTCGATGAAGAGGATGATGTCGCCGGCAGCCTGGCGAACCTCGTCGAGCACGCCCTTGAGCCGCTCCTCGAACTCGCCGCGATATTTCGCGCCGGCGATTAGCGACCCCATATCGAGCGCCAGCAGGCGCTTGTCTTTGATGCCGTCGGGGACGTCGCCGTTGGTGATGCGGAGCGCCAAGCCTTCGACGATCGCGGTCTTGCCGACGCCGGGCTCGCCGATGAGCACCGGATTGTTCTTGGTCCGGCGGGCGAGCACCTGGATCGTGCGGCGGATTTCCTCGTCGCGGCCGATGACCGGGTCGAGCTTACCGTCGCGCGCTGCTTCGGTGAGGTCGCGTGCAAATTTCTTGAGCGCGTCGTAACGGTCCTCGGCCCCCTGCGTGTCCGCGGTCCGGCCGCCGCGCAGCTTGTCGATCGCGGCATTGAGGTTCTGCGGCGTGAGCCCCGCCTGCGCCAGCGCATTGCCGACGTCGGTGCCCTTGGCGAGGGCCATCGCGAGCAGGATCCGCTCGACCGTGACGTAGCTGTCGCTTGCCTTCTTTGCGACCTGCTCGGCCTGGTCGAGGATCCGGATGGTGTCGCCGTCGAGCGCGGGCGCCTGCGTCGCCCCGCTGCCCGTCACGGAAGGGATCTTCGCGACCAGCGCGTCGACTTCGCGCTTGGCGGCCTTGGCGTCACCGCCCGCCGCGCCGATCAGCCCCGCCGCCATGCCCTGCTCATCGTCGAGCAGTGCCTTCAGGAGATGCGCCGGCGCAATCCGCTGGTGATGCTCGCGGACCGCGATCGTCTGGGCCGCCTGAAGGAAGCCGCGGGCGCGATCGGTGAGCTTTTCGAAATCCATTCGTCGTTACCCTCTTTGCTTTGCCGCCGATATGGTGTTGCAGTTGGGCAACACAAGATGAGCAAGGTCAAGACCCGGGCGGAGTGACGATCTTCGGATATTGCGAGAGCGGCGCTTGCCCCGACGCGCTTCCGGCGATTGGGCCAGCGGCCTCCACATCCGGCGCTTTGGCATGCGCAATTTCATAGCTTCGGGCGCAAGCGATCGTCCCTTCGTCGTTCACGCCCCAAGTGCGGAATTTGCGGGAGTCGATGTGGAATCGCAGACCGACATAAAAGCCGAGCCCGACGCCATAATATTCACCGGTCCGCGCGTGAACGGCGCAGAGCCTTCTAATCATCGCGTCCCGGGTGGTGGGATGAAGTGGCACCAGGTCGACGGCCTGCATGAAGCGATGCGCGCTTTCACGCGCTCCGCCGGCGCATCGATTGAGAATCGCGTTGCGATAGCCCGACACCGGCTCGACCGGACCGATCCTCGGAATGACCTGGTCGCGTATGTATCGCAGGGTCTGCACGACGTTCGGCCAGTCCTCCTGCGGCGGTACCTCGAAGGGCTGGGTTCCGCACTTCTGCCAGTCAGTCGCGGTGCGGAGCAATTGCCAGGTCGGCACGATGCCCGCGACGCCGTAGGAACTCAGGTAATTATTGAAGGCAGTGGCGTAGACGGGGCGCCACTGCGCGGTCGTCCACCAGCGCTGGAACCCGTAATAATCCTGACCGGCGCTGATGTAAGGCGCGGTGGGCTCCCACGGCATCCCTGGATGCCAGGCCGGCGGCTGCGCGGTCGCGGCGGACGCGGTCCCTAGCACGGCAAGGGCAAGCTTGCGCATTCACTGGAGGATACGCTTGTTCGCGCCGTTGTTAAGCGCGCAGTCGCCTTATTGCGGATGACTTCCCGCGCTTCCCTCCGGAGCGGCCGGGGTGGGAGACGAAGCGGTGGTTGCGGGCGCGGGAGCGTTGACGGTCGGCGACGCAGCGGGTGCCGCCACCGCACCGACAGGCAACGGCTGCCCAATGCTCGCAATATCTTCAGGATGCACGATTGGCGGGCATTCGGCGGCGACCGCCGGGTCCATGTTCCAGCGTCGGAACTTGGTGCTGTCCACGTGGAAGCGAAGGTAGGCGTAGAAACCAAGGCCCGCGTTGTACATCGCGCCGTGCTGCGAATGATCTCCGCACAGCTTGCGCATCAAGGTCACCCGGTCGATCGGGCGCAGCGGCACCATGTCGATGGCGGAATCCAGCTTGTGCGCGCTCTCGGGCGCTCCGCCAGCGCATTGGTTGAGCTGCGGGTTGCGGTAGACCGACACGGCTTCGACCGGGCCGACAGACGGGATCACATAATCGCGAACGTAACGCAGCGTTTCGACCATGTGCGGCCATTCGCTGCTGGGCGGCACTTCGAAAGGCTGCGCGCCGCATTCCTGCCATGAGGTTGCAGTCCGCAGAAGGGTCCAAGTCGGAAGGACTCCCCCAACCTGGTTCGCGACCAGATAATCGTTGAACGTCTTAACCTGCGCGGCGCGCCACGGCGCTGCCAGGTACCAGGATTTGTAGCCCGGCTCGTCCTGTCCAGCGGTAATATAGGGCGCCGCGGGGTTCCAGACGCCTGGCGTTGCAACCGGCTGCGGAGGCACCATTCCCATCGGAACGACTGGCCGAACGAAAGGGGCCGGCGGCGGCATCGTCATCGGCATGGCTACGCCGACCGCCTGGGCGGCCGCGGGTCCGGCGAATAGCAGCGAGGTCAGTGCGATGAGCTTCATGGAGCGATGATACTCCCATGCCGCAGCTTGAAAAGCGCTGAACGGCAGGCCACGTCGCAGGAATGAATCAGCCCATCGAAGTCGATCTTCCGCACAGCCTCGGCAAGGACGAGGCGCGCCGCCGAATCGCCAACAACATTCACAAGCTCCAGGAGCATATCCCGGGCGGCGCGCAGGTGCAGAGCGGCTGGACCGGCGACCAGCTCAACCTCGACGTCGCCGCGATGGGACAATCGATAGCCGCGACGATCGACGTCATGGAAAGCAAGGTTCACCTGAAGGTCCTGCTTCCGCCGATGCTCGGCATGTTCTCCGGAATGATCCAGGCCGCGCTCCAGAAGAAGGGCGACGTGCTGCTGGAGGATCACAGAGGCTAACGTCGCTGGCATGACGAAGTTGCCGTTGCTACGCTTCGCCGAAACGAGGGAGGCGGCATGCGGCATTTCGCGGTGGTCGGTTCGGGTCCGGCGGGTTTCTACACCGCCGAGGCGCTTGAGAAGGCCTATGGCGAGAACGCGCGCATCGACATCCTCGACCGTTACCCCGTCCCCTACGGCCTGATCCGCTTCGGCGTCGCGCCCGACCATCAGTCGCTGAAGGCCGTCTCCAAGCGCTACGACAAGGTCGCCGAGAGCGCCGGCGTCGACTTCATCGGCAATGTGACGGTGGGCAGCGACGTCACCGTCGCAGAGCTTCTCGACCTTTATGACGCGGTCATCCTCGCCGTCGGAGCTCCGAACGATCGCAAGCTCGGAATCCCCGGCGAGGACCTGCCGGGCGTCGTCGGCTCGGCCGAGTTCGTCGGCTGGTACAATGGCCATCCCGAATTCGCCGACCTCGATCCGCCACTCGACGGCGAGAAGGCCGTGGTCATCGGCAACGGCAACGTCGCGCTCGACTGCGCCCGCATCCTCTCGAAAACGCGGCATGAGTTCGAAGGCTCGGACATCGTCGGCCACGCCCTCGACGCGCTCGACAAATCCGTCATTCGGACGATCACCATCCTCGGCCGCCGCGGGCCGCACCAGATCGCCATGACTCCAAAGGAACTTGGCGAGCTCGGTCATCTCGAGGCCGCGGTGCCGATCGTCGACCCGGCCGACTTCCCGCCGGTCGAAGCCGATGAGCCGCTCGAGCCCGGGCTTCGCAAGTCCGTGACCCTTCTCCGCAGTTTCGCGGATCTTCCACACGACAAGCCCAAGCGCATGGTCTTCGATTTCTTCGCCAAGCCGCTGCGCATCGAAGGCGAGGGCAGGGTCGAGCGGATCGTCGTCGAGCGTACCGTGCTCGACGACACGGGCGCCGCGCGCGGGACCGGCGAGACCTACGAAGTGCCGGCGTCGCTCGTCATCACCGCGATCGGCTATTCGACCTCGCCGATTGACGACGTGCCGTTCGCCGGCGGCAAATTCTCGAACGAAGGCGGCCGCATCGCCGACAGACTCTACGCGGTCGGCTGGGCGCGGCGCGGACCCACCGGGACCATCGGGACCAACCGCCCCGACGGCTATGAGGTAGCGGACCAGATCGCGGCGGCGATGCCCGGGGACGGCTCGGATGGGCGCGAAGGCGCCGCCGGGCTGAAGCAGCTGCTCGAAACTCGCGGCGTCATGGCGACCGACTATGACGACTGGCGCAGGATCGAGGAAACAGAGGTCGCCAACGCCCGCCCCGGCTCCCCGCGCGAGAAATTCGTGCGGCATCAGGATTGGCTAAGGACCCTCGGGCGCTAGCTCTTCCGCACTTGCCGGTGCGGCATCCAGCCGCTTAAGTCGCGGCCCGCGTATCGGTTCAAGGGGCTGGATCCTACAGTACAGACCTGACATCCAGATCCTTTGCGCCGTTGCGGTTGCGATCGTTCTTCTCTTCCACCTCCAGGTCCGCGGCTTCGGCTCCGGCTTCCTCGGGGTCGACGTCTTCTTCGTGATCAGCGGCTATCTGATGCAGACGTTGCAACGATTTGCTCCTCTGGCGGCCACTGAATGCCGCCTGGTTGCGTCATGAAGCGGACCGCTGGAACGCGCGGTGGGTCTTCCTTCATTACTCGGCGCTCAACCTCACGCCCGGCCCCCTCGAATCCGCCCGACGCGAACTGGGCAGCCGGCCGATGCCGGTCGTAAGTGTGCGATCCGTTTTTGCGTTTCGGCGTGCCGAGTGACGGACCCGGCCGGCCGACCGTTGTACTTCGATTCCGATCATCTGACGCCTGACCGGCGCGAGGACGCTCGAGCCGACGTTCGACGCTTTCTTCACGAAGGTGATCGATCCGCAACGGTGAACCTCACGGACCGCCTTGCGCTTCCGCGAACCCCCATCTATCTAGCCCGCGCCTTGGCTCCCGCTGCGACCTCCCGTCGCATCGAAGCGGGTTCCGGTCGGGGAGTAGCTCAGCCTGGTAGAGCACTGTCTTCGGGAGGCAGGGGCCGGAGGTTCGAATCCTCTCTCCCCGACCACTTTCTCTTTTCGCCTTGGCGCCGCACCGGCGTCAAACGTGCTGAGCAGTCTTTTAACCTAATTCACTTAGCGTCCGGCGCATGGCTTGTGACGTTCGTCGCCTGCGTAGATGCGGCGCGCTGCCCTTCGGCTGCGCTCTTGCAGCGCTTTGGGCGAGCCCGGCAGGCGCCTCGGACCTCCATCTCTTCACGCCCGATGCGTTCGAATTGTCGGGCGATGTCCGGCTCGTCGCCGTCGACGGCGAAAAGAGCTGGGTCGACGGCGGCTTCGGCAAGCTTCGCTCGGGCAGCGACGGCGACCTCCGCCTCTCACCTCAGCTCGGCAACGTCGACCTCGTTTGGAAGCCGCAATTCAGCTGGGCGCTCTCGGCAACGATCGTGGGCGCGGTCCAGGGCGGTGAGCGTACGCAGGCAGGCCTCAGCCAGGCCTATCTCAGCTTCCGTCCGATGCGCAGCGCCGGCGGCACTGCTCTCTCCGCACGCGCCGGCTTGATGTGGCCGCCGGTCAGCCTCGAACATGTTGGCGACGACTGGCACGTAAAGGATTCGATCACGCCATCCGCGATCAACACGTGGATCGCCGAAGAAGTCCGCCCCGTGGCGGCGGAAGGGACGGTCGCCACGACGCTCGGCGACAACCGCCTGCGATTCACCGCGGCAGTCATGGCCGCGAACGACACGGCGGGAACCCTACTGACCTTCCGCGGCTGGGCCCTCCACGACCGGACGACGCTCGCGTTCAACCGGCAGCCGCTGCCGCCGCTCGACGACGAGATCGCCGACTATCAGGCGCCATATACGCACCCGCTGCTCGATATTCCCGCCGGCTTTGCGCTCCGGCCCGGCTACTACGCGAAGCTCGCCTGGCAGCCGCCGATCCCGGTCCGCGTTGAGCTATTCCGCTACGACAACCGGGCCAACCCGATCGACGTCACCGACGATCTCGAATGGGGCTGGCGGACGCGGTTCAACAATCTCGGCCTCGTTGCCAACTTGGGCGCAGGCGCCGAGCTCAGGGGCCAAGCGATGGTCGGGACCACGCGCATGGGCTTCGCCGAGGACGGCCGGCGCTGGGTCGACAACCGATTCCGCTCCGCCTTCCTGCTTTTCACCAGGCCGTTCGGACCGTTCGGCATCACCCTCCGCGCCGAGGGCTTCGACACCCGCAATCGCGGCAGCGACGTCAATGACGAATATGACGACAGCGGCTGGTCGGCGATGATCGCGGGCAAGCGCGAGTGGAAGCATTTTACCGCCCTCGTCGAGTTGCTCCACGTCTCCAGCGAGCGCGAGAGCCGCGAGGATGTCGGCCTCGCCCCGCGCCAGCGGCAGACCCAGCTCCAGGCCGAAGTGCGAATACACTGGTAACCATAGCAATCGGCGCCAAGTTTACCGTTACTGGCTTAACCTCGCACGCATGGTGCGTGGACTAATCGCTTTCGCCGCGGGGATTGCCCTGTCGGCCCCGCTTGCGGCAGCGCCGCTGACGGTCCGCGTTGTGGACGCGTCCGGCAAGCCCGTGCGCGATGCGGTGGTGAGCCTCTATCCCTCGTCCGGGGCGAGGGCGCCGAGGGGCGGCGGCCACTATGTCGTCTCGCAGCAGAACATCCAGTTCCACCCCTTTCTGTCGATCGTGCCGGTGGGCGCGGACGTCTCCTTCCCGAACCTCGATAACACCAAGCACCACGTCTATTCCTTCTC
>Ga0105248_10003400_pt1 | contig 17670 bp, 16 predicted proteins | sample KBSS34metaG_FD_81524 | JGI IMG/M metagenome (GOLD analysis project Ga0105248, IMG submission 81524) | Switchgrass rhizosphere microbial communities from Kellogg Biological Station, Michigan, USA - KBS S3-4 metaG | ecosystem: Host-associated > Plants > Roots > Rhizosphere > Soil | place... | reverse complement strand
GGACGCTGTCTCCCTCAGGGCGGGCCTCGGCAGTTTCAAATGCCGAACGGATTCCAGTTCATCGAACAGCGTGAACTGGGCCGCATCCTGATTCTGCTCGGTGGCGGCGATCGAAACTGGCGTGTGATCTATACCGACGGCCGCCCTGCAGTTCCTGCCGCTGAAGCCGTGCTCACGTATTACGGGACGTCGACCGGACGGTGGGATAAGGACACCCTCGTTGTCGATTCGGCCGGCTACAGCGAACGCTTCTGGATGGCGAACGGAGGCCTTCCGCATACCGAAGCGCTGCATTTGATTGAACGATTTTCCAGACCCAACTACGACACATTGAAATACGAAGTGACCGTGGACGATCCTCGAACCTACACGAGGCCCTGGACCGCGACATGGACTGTTCAGTGGGTTCCCGACAAGGAAATCGAAGAGTACTTTTGCGAGGACAATGCGGAACACACATTCGTCCGCTGACTCGATTGGAGAAGAATATGAAACGTAATCGCTTTCCATCCATGATTGCATGGTTGGTCGTTTGGACCCTGTTGTTCATCGGTACCATGCCCGTATTCGCACACCATTCCTTCGATGCCGAATATGATTCGAACAAGCCGATAACGATCACCGGCTACGTGACAAAGCTGGACTGGAACAATCCACACGCATTCGTGTTCCTCGACACCCGGGATGCCAATGGCCTGACGAAGAGCTATAAGGTCGAAATGGGACCTCCCTACGCTCTGACTCGAGGAGGCTGGACGCGCGACATTTTGAAGATCGGGGACAAGATCACCATCACGGATGCCGCGCTGGCAAAGGATGGAACGAACGCTGCAGGCTCGATGCCATCGACATCCATGACGTTGTCATCCGGCAAGAAACTGGTGATGAGGTAACCTGCATGTCCATTGCAGTTCTTCGGAAGGCCGGTCTGATTGTTGGCGTTGGATCGTTGATCGCTGCCCAAGGATTGCTCCTCGGGCAGCGGGGCGGACAGGCTCCAGCTCTTGCGACACCGGCGACGGATGTTCCGCCAACTCCCCGGTGGCCCGACGGACATCCGAACCTCGGCGCTTCATCGAATAGTAAAGGCTACTGGGAAGCGCGTCCGGGGCTTGGGACGTATCCTCGCGCTGCGGATATTCCGCTGCAGCCGTGGGCGCGGGCGCTGTATCAATATCGCACGTCGAAGACCGACCTCTATCCGCCGCAGATCAATTGCAAGCCCGGCGGCGGACCTTCGTTTTTTCTCGCTCCCGGATTCGAGTTTGTGGAGGTTCCGGAACTGAAGTCGATCTTCATGCTCAACATTGCGGGCCCGCATTCCTGGCGCGTGATTTACATGGATGGGCGTCCACATCCAACCGGCGACGCATTGCGTCCGACGTTCTTCGGACACTCAACGGGAAAATGGGAAGGCGACACTCTGGTGATCGACACTGTGGGCTTCAATGAGAAGGCGTGGGTCACGGGGTCGTACCCAACGACAGTGCAACTGCATCTCACCGAGCGCATCACCAGGCCCAATCTCAAATCGCTGAATTACGAAGCCACCGTCGATGACCCGGGAGCCTACACGGCGCCATGGACGATCCGGTGGAGCATTACCGACCGTACTCCATCGAAGTGGAATGACACCGGGGAGATGTTCGAATACATCTGCCAGGACGAACGGCAGTAGTCCATTTGTGCTCCGAAGTGTCTCCTGAATCGGATTTCAGCAATCCGTTGCATGGCATCACACTGGAAATCATTGTCACTCGGTTGGTCGAGCGTCATGGATGGGAAGAGTTGGCGCGCCGCATTCCCATACGCTGCTTTCTCTATGAGCCGAGCATCAAGTCGAGTCTGACATTCCTGCGCAAAACGCCATGGGCTCGCAAGCGCGTCGAAAACATGTTCATCTCGGAGTTGGAGTGAGCCGAAGGTTATGAAAAGCAAGAAGCGAATTGCGACGAGTGACGGGACCTCCGACTGGGGAAGTCCATTCGCAATGCTGAAGAACCCGAACCTGCCATCCGCTCCGGCTTCCCCCGCAACAACCCAGAGCGACGAGACCGTGTCTCCGGCGGCGAAGAAGAACCGTGGCCGGGTCGATATTCTTCGCCAGACCGCACACCGCGGTGGCAAGGTGGTCACAGTGGTGACGAATTTTACCGGCGTCAGCGAGGCGGAACAAAAGCAGTTCGGCAAGGCGATGCAGAAGGCGTGCGGCGCAGGCGGCACAACGAAAGACGGACGGATCGAAATTCAGGGCGATCACCGCGAAACGGTCGCTCGCATTCTCACCGGGGCTGGATTTCGGCCGGTGTTTGCAGGAGGGTAATCATCCGGAAAGCGGATGATGGAATGCGTTCAATCACATTGTTTGTTGCGGGCGATCGAAGTTTGTTATGCTGCCGACACGTTACTTAATTAACACATTTGGATCGACGAGATGACAGGGGTCTGAATGAGAATTTCAGCAATCATCGCTCTCACTTTACTCACGTTGCAGTCCCAGTCTCCGGCGGGAGTCATCGAAGGACGCGTCATTCGTTCGGGAACTCGTGAGCCGATTTCGAATGTGCTCATCACGCTGACTGCTCCGACGAACGCGGCGTCGAATCTTGCTCCCGAAGTGGCGGCGAGGCTGTCGGACCAGATTAATTCACTCACGGAGTCCGGATTCCGTGCAGGTGTCACGCAGGATGTGATCGACAACGCCATCGAAAATGCGCGGCGGAATGCAACTGCAGGCAACACCAGCCGTCCGGTGACTGCGACGACGGATGGTTCCGGACATTTCAGTTTTCGCGAGCTTCCACCGGGCCGATACACGGTTCGGGCAGAACTCGATGGATACTTTGGAACTCCGCTGAATGGCTCCGCTCCGGCTGCGTTGACCAGGACGATCAACGTCCAGGAAGGGAAGACGAATCCTCCCGAAGATCTGGTAATGGTAAAGGGTTCCGTCGTCGCTGGTCGTATACGCGATCCCAACGGTCAGCCGATTTCCGGAATGAACGTGGCGGTGTACCGTGTGACATATCCCAATGGACGAAGGACGTGGTCGATCTTCAATCAGAAATCCACCGACGATCGTGGAGAATACCGTATCTACTGGATGTTCCCGGGTGAATACTACGTCGGCGTGATTCCGCGCGCTCCAAATGCCGTTCCAGGTCCGCAGGATTCGTGGGCCCGAACATTTTATCCGGGTACGACGGATCCCGGCACCGCAATGCCGATCGAAATCAAAGATGGGAGTGAGGTGACCGGTGCCGATATCACGATCCAGACCGTTTCTACGGGCACCTTCAAGATTTCCGGAGTTGCCATCAACACGGTCGCCCGGCCCAATCCCGCGACGGGCGTGATTGATCGCTCGATCTCGTCGTTTTTACTTTCTCCCAGAGAGCCGGGAGTTCTCGACAGTGTGAATCCTCCTTCGGTGATTAACGCACTTCCCACGGCTTCCCGAACCAACGGTGAATTTGAACTTCGGAACATTCGACCCGGGGTCTACGATCTGTTCCCGGTGGCACCGGTAATCACGGATACCGTTGCGGCTCCCGGTACTGTTGCAACAGGCGCGGCGCTGCCGGCGGCCGGTACCATCACCAGCGTTCAGGTTCTTAACGGAACAGTTGTGACAAGCGTGAACTCCGGGCCAGGAGGGCAGCCAACCACTCGGCGGCAGCCAACGGGGCGCGTCCCGGTGGAGGTCAATCGCGATATCGCGGATCTTCGAGTGGTCGTGAATCTGGGAGCTCCGCTGTCGGGTGAAGTTCTCGTGAACGGAAGCGGAGGCGCGGCAATTAAGCGGGAGTCGATACGCCTGAGTTTGCGGAGTCTCGATAACACGCCCGCGTCGTTTGTGAGTCTCGTTGGCACCATTCCGGTGGACACGGCTGGCAAGTTCACCGCTGTCAGCGTTCCGGAAGCCCGTTACACATTCCAGGTATCGGGGCTGCCTGCCACGGCGTATGTCGCCGATATCCGCCAGGGAGGAACCAGCGTCATGGACAACGGATTTGTTCACGATCAATCCGCGACGCCTGTCCAGGTTGTCGTCGATGCCGACGGCGTAACGCTGCAGGGAACCGTGGTGAATGCCGATGGAAAGCCCGCCGCCAATGCCACGGTCGTGCTGGTTCCACCGCAAGGCCGGCGGCAGAACACACTGCTGTACAGGAACGTGACGACGAACGAGACCGGGAGTTTCACGCTGAGGGGCGTGCCACCGGGTCCGTATACCATTTATGCCTGGGAAAGCGTGCCGCCAGGCGCATGGCAGAACGCCGAGTTCCTTTCAAAGTATGAAGCTCGTGGCCAACAGATCAGTTTGAGTGCCCTGTCGGTCGCCGAAGTTCAACTCCGAGTCATACCGTAAGCGGAATGTCTTGCCGCGAATCCCAATCCAACCGGCGAGGGTGGCCCGCTCCAGCGGGTTGTTTGAGAGGTCCCGAATGAAATCACCTTACGCAGACATACAAATGTCGTCTTGCTATGATATCGGCCATTCAGGAGGCCATCATGGCGCGTAGTCGCTCAATCCTCATCGGATTTCTTTTCCTCGTCCTGCTTGCTCTGCCGAGCGTCGCACAGAATCCACCGGCTGCGACCTCTGGCGACGCGCTCGCGAAAATTCGCGAAGAGGGCATCGCGCACTCGCAGGTAATGAAGATCACCAGCTACCTTACGGACGTCTCCGGTCCACGGCTCACCAATTCGCCGAACATCAGGATTGCCGCGCAGTGGGTTCTGGGAAAAATGAACGAATGGGGAATTGCCGATGCCAAACTCGAATCCTGGGGGCCTTTCGGTCGAGGCTGGTCGAATGAACATTTCGACGCAGCCATTGTGAAGCCATATCACTTGAACATCATTGGCAGTCCGAAGGCGTGGACGCCCGGAACGAATGGCGTCATTTCCGGCGATGTCATGATCGCTGTTGTGACGACGCAGGCCGACATTGAAAAGTATCGCGGAAAGTTGCGTGGAAAGTTTGTTCTGGCCAATGCGCCTCGCGAAGTCACAGCTCAATTTCAGCCCAATGCCAGTCGCTACACCAATGAACAGCTTCAAACCATGAGCAATCCACCGGCTCCGCGTGGCGGCGGTGCTCCGCGGGGAGCCGGCGGCCAGAGAGGCGCGGCACAGCAGAACCTGACCCAGCAGCAGCGCAATCAGTTTTATCTCGACGAAGGTGTCCTCGCCGTCATCGAACACGGCAGCGCCACCGGGGGAAATCTGACGGTGCAGGGCGGTGGCGATCCGGCGGTCAACGCGCCTCCGGTTCCGATTCAGGTTGTGATCGCGGTCGAAAATTACGGAATCATGTTCCGCAATCTGGAAAGCGGAATTCCAGTGTCGATGGAGCTGAATGTCACCAACAGGTTCTATGATCAGGACCTCAATGCCTTCAACATCGTCGGTGAAATCCCAGGTACCGACAAAGCATCGGAACTGGTGATGCTCGGAGCGCACTTCGATTCGTGGCACGCCGGTACCGGCGCAACAGACAACGCTGCAGGCTGCGCGGTGATGTTGGAAGCAATGCGGATCCTGAAAGCTTCTGGCCTTCCGAGTCGCCGCACCATTCGCATTGGTCTCTGGACAGGAGAGGAGCAGGGACTCTACGGCTCCGCTGCCTACGTTCGCGAGCATTTTGCAGTCCGCCAGACGATGCAGTTGAAGCCAGATCACGAAAAGATGTCGGTTTATTTCAATGTGGATAACGGAACCGGACAGATTCGTGGCGTGTACCTTCAGGGCAACGCGGCGGCGGGCCCGGTATTCGAGGAATGGATGGAGCCATTGAAAGATTTCGGTATGACGACATTGACAAGCCGAAATACCGGCGGTACGGATCACACCAATTTCGATGATGTCGGTCTGCCGGGGTTCCAATTCATTCAGGATCCCATTGAGTACGACACGCGAACCCACCACACCAGCATGGACACGTATGAGCGTATCCAGTCCAAAGACATGATGCAGAACGCCGTGATCGTGGCGTCGCTTGCGTATCAGGCGGCGAACAGTCCCGAAATGTTTCCCCGCAAGCCTCTGCCGGCGGCGCCACCGCCGCGTGGTGGCCGCGGCCAGTGACACCGCAAGTGTGAACGCTTGAGACGGGAAACTGAAATCGCAATTCGAGCCGCCGGTATCTCCCAGCAGATCGCCGACTCGCGCGCCGGGGCAGACCGCATTACTTCGAAGAGCGGAATCGATCTGGTAACCGATACGGACCTCGCCTGCGAAGACGCCATTCGAAAAGAACTCCTTCGAGAATTCCCGAACTGGCCCGTGGTCGGGGAGGAACGCGCGGGAACGCCTCATGAGGGTAAGCCGTATTGGCTTGTCGATCCGATATGTGGGACGCGGTCATTCGCTTCAAATATTCCCCTCTACTGCACGAATATCGCGCTGGTCGAGCACGGCGAGGTGACGGCGGCTGCGGTCGCCTTCGGGACCACTGGCGAAATTCTGTGGGCGGAAAAAGGAAGAGGCGCGCAGCTTCGGAAGGAGGGAACGGATCGGCGAATTGCCGCGGCGGACTCCAGCAACATCGTGTGGATTGATGGGAATACGGAAGAGGCTGCGAATACCGTGCGTCAGGCGATGTTGCACGATCGATGGTATGTGTGGAAGTTTTCTTCGACGCTCTCTTACGCATATGTCGCCTGCGGTCGAATTGCGGCGGCGATTCAGTTCAGTTCCACCTTAGAGGTTCAGCCGATTGGTTCCGTCCACTCGTCTGCCGGATGCTTCATTGCCCGCGAAGCGGGTGCCATTGTTACCGATCTCCAGGACGGTAGTCTGTGGCAACTTGGAACGCGATCCTTTCTGATCGCCGCAACGGCCAAACTTCACCATGAACTTTCCGCCATTGTTGCCCGTAGTCGTTAATTACGGGGTGCGAGACGTTTTAGTTCGTCAAACCAGTGGAGCACCAGATTGATTTGCGTAGCGGCTTGAGCGGGCTCCAAAGGTTGAATCATCAGGAATCGTCCATCCGGGGCAACGTCGTAACCGGCATGCCCCGTATCGGAAAATTCGTACTGACCCTCGAACAGGAACCGAGGTGTCGACGCCGTGAAGTCCGGCTGGGTGGTCACGCCCACGGCCATCATCTTGTTCCCATTCCGGTAAAACAACTGACTTCCATCGCGCGACCAGACGGGCTCGGATCCCCCATCGGTTGAAATCTGGTATTTCTTTCCACCCGGTCCGGGAAATGGCAGTACATAAATTTCTCTTTGGCCGGATTCACCGGATGAATAGGCAAGCCAGCGACCAACAGGAGATATCACCGGGCCGGTTTCAAAGGCTGCCGTCTTTCGAAACTCGGTCCGATTGCGGCTTTCATCAAAGCCTAGCACCCAGATATCGCCGCCGGTGATCAGGTCAATATCGGTGTAGGCCAGTTGCTGATCCTTTGGAGAAAAAGATCCGGGCGTCTGATTGTTTTCGCTATTCGTCAATTGTTGCTCGGCATTGTCGCCTTCGACGGATTTCCAATATACATTTCGAAATCCATTTCGAGTTCCGCGGTATGCCAGCCGTCTTCCGTCGCCCGTCCAGACGGGGGCCTGACTGCTTCCCATCGTCATTGATGTGAATGGCGTGAGAATGTTTCGGGAGAATTCCAGTATCGAAATGGCTTCGACGGGTCCATCGATGGTGACGGCTGCGGAGTGCCCGTCGGGCGAAATTGAAGGTTCGAAGAATGCTCCGGTCCTTACTGGAAGGGGAACGGCAACTCCTTTGGTATCCACCCAAACCAATCGTCGATCATTCCGCCGCGGGCTGGATGGAATATAGGCCAGCGTCCCGGAATCCGACACGGTGAAGGATGCTGTCTCGATATCCACGGTGTGTTCCGCCAGCGGCTCGGGTGATCCGGTCAATTTCAAACTGGCAACATCAAATGGCACGACCATTAACGCTCCCGCTCGTGAATAGAGCAGGTGGCCGGAAGGAACATAGCGCCCGGAGCTGGCGCCGCGCATCAACTCATGGTGCTGATCGGTTCCCAGAGGCTGGACATGAAGATGTCTCTCGTCCGTGCCGGGCCCCGTCCAGACTGTAAAGAGCAAGGCCTTGCCCCCAGGCAAAAGCTGGGGAGCCCGGTGGCTGACTTCTCCTTTGCTCCGGTCCAGCTTGGTCAGCTCCTCGCATTTGCCATCGGTAGCATGGGTCTTGAAAATGGCGGAAGTGCTGAAGGGCGCATAGTAAATAAAGTCATCCTCGCCCCATGCCCCGCCATTGCTTCCTCCGGCGTCGCACAAAGTTTGTGGTGCTCCTCCGGATGTGGGCACTTTCTTAAGCTTGTTTTGAGCGAAGAACCCAATCCACTTTCCATCGGGAGAGAAGAAGGGGCCGCGCGCGTCGTCGGTGCCGTCGATCGGCTTGACCTCAGTGCTGTCGACGGCCCGCAGATACAATTGGGCTTTTCCATTTCCGTGAACTGCCGCGTAGACGAGCATGGTGCCGTCCGGGGAGAGCGCCATCACGGGAGTGCCCAGATACCCCAGAGTATCGCCCGGTGGCAGCGGGATTGCCGCCCGGACGGTTTGCGGGGTTCGCGGCAGTTCACCCGGCTTCACCATCCAGACGGCAAGACCAGCACCAATCGCGACGCCCAGCGCGATAAGCGCTGCCATGCCCGCGGGTATCGTTCGGCGCCAGCCTTTCACGGGTAATTTCGATTCTCTGGTAATGCTTCCGGACACCTGAAGGCTACTTCCCATTAACCACTTCAGCTCGTGGCCGAGATCTCCCGCGGATTGCCATCGATCGTCGGGATTCTTTGCCAGACAGCGTGCAATCAATCGATCGACTGCTGGGGGAGAAACGGGTTGCAATTGAGAAACAGGTACAGGCGTGTCCTTCAGGATCGCACTCATGACGCTGACGGCGCTCTTCCCATCGAAGGCTTTTCGACCGGTCAGCATTTCGTGAAGTACGGCGCCAAATGCAAAGATGTCGGTACGCGAGTCGATCTGCGCACCCTCGAGTTGTTCTGGCGACATGTAATGAATGCTGCCGACAATCGTTCCTTCAGCCGTCGCATCCACTTTCGTCGGTGCCTCAGAAAGACTCGAAACGATTTGAGGCTGCTGCAATTTGGCGAGACCAAAATCCAGCAATTTCAGCCCACTTCGAGTGAGCATGATGTTTCCCGGCTTCAAATCCCGATGTGTGATCCCCTGACGGTGAGCTTTGTCCAGAGCGTCGGCGATCTCGACTGCGTATCCCAGGGCCTGATCCAGTGACAGTGCGCCGCGTTCCAGGCGACGGGCCAGGGTCTCTCCATCCAATAGCTCCATCACGAGAAAGTCGGTCTTCTCATTCCGGCCGACATCATAAACAACACAAATGTGAGGGTTATTCAGTCGAGCGATCGTTTGCGCTTCCCGCTCAAACCTTGCCCTTGCTTCCGGATTGTCCGAAATGTGTTGATGTAAGATCTTGATGGCGACCGTTCGATTCAGGCGAGGATCCACCGCCTTGTAGACTTCGCCCATTCCGCCTGCGCCAATCCGTTCGATAATCTCGTAATGACCCAGCCGTGAGCCTGGTGCTAGTGGCAATCGTGCATTCCGCCTCTCCTCAGAGTGGCGTCATTATAGAGGGAGATGCAGTGGCAAGCGCCGAATTCTCGAATCGGGTTTATACTTGGCTTCGAATTTCCATGCGAAGCATAACCATCGTCTCCCTGACAATCCTGCTGTTTCTGGTTCCGACCTTTCGGGCCATAGAAACACTGCCCGCTCAGCTCAGCGACTCGGAGTTCTGGGGGCTGATCGCGGATTCGTCCGAGGATGGTGGGACATTCCTTTCCGAAAACTTCCTCTCCAACGAACGCGGATTTCAGTACGTGATTCCGCCGCTGCTTCAAGAGATCCAATCCGGTGGCGTCTACATGGGTGTCGGACCAGAACAGAATTTTACCTATGTGGCCGCATTCCATCCGAAGATCGCGTTCGTCGTTGATATACGACGTCAGAACATGATCGAGCATCTTCTTTATAAGGCGGTGTTCGAGATGTCTCCGAACCGTGCGGAGTTCATGTCGCGGCTGTTTTCCAGAAAGGCGCCCGCGGAACTCAATGCGGGTTCCTCGGTCGATGAATTGTTCAGTGCGTTTGCCGCCGTGCCATTGGACCCGGAATACCATCAGAGGAACCTGGATTCGGTGAAGGACCTGCTCTGGAAGGAGCACAAGTTCGGTTTAACCACGGAGGACGAAGCGAGTCTGGAGCACGTTTACGATGCGATCGTGAAAGCGGGCACGACGCTCGGTTATTCGGTGAGCGATCCGAACCTTGCAGGGCGGGTGATCACCACTCGCATTTTCGATTCAACGACAGGTATTTCAGACGTTACGGTACTGACTCCTACAGACCTGACGAGTCAATATCGCATTCTTCGCATTCCTGGCAGCCCTAACGACCCTGAAGTTCTCGTCAGTCCGCCGAAGTATACCGTCACGACATTTCCCACTTATTCCGATCTGATGACTGCGACGGATGGGAATGGCGTTAAACGAAGCTATCTGACATCGGAAAGCAATTACAGGACGGTTCGTGAGTTGCAGCAGAAGAATCTCATTGTTCCGCTCGTCGGTGACTTTGCTGGCCCGAAGGCGATCCAGGCCGTCGGGAAATACCTGAGCAATCACAATGCGACGGTCTCGGTATTTTATCTGTCCAACGTCGAGCAATACCTCGCGCCGACAGAGAAACTGAAGCGATTCTATGAGAATGTCGCGACGCTGCCCCTGAATGAGTCCAGCAGTTTCATCCGATCGGCCCAGGCCACGGGAGTTCAGCCCGGGATCGTTCAATCATATTCCAGCCCGGTTCGCGACGTCCTGGACGCGGTAATCGAAGATCGCGCACAGACATTTAATGACATCCTTCGACTCTCGCACTGATCACTGAATCTCATCCGTCAGCAGCCCGACGCGGCTCGCTCCGCTGCCAACCGCCGTATCGATGACGTGCGCGATAACTTCAAAATCCAGGCTCCCCGCTCCTTGCACAATGATTGTCCGGTCATTTCTTGTTCTGAAGATGTCCTGAAGGCGTGATGCGAGCTCGGACATGGAATTCAGGCTGTGGTGATTGAGTGTAATGGCGCCGTCTCTCTCTACGATCACAACCAGGGAGTCCTGTGGTTTTGCGAGTGTCGCGGCGGAGGTCGGGGCCTTCCTCGGAATTGCCGTGTCCAATCCCTTCGACGTCACCGGAGTGATGACCATGAAAATCACAATCAGAACCAGAAGGACATCGATTAAAGGGGTGATGTTGATTTGAGATTGGATTCGTCTTTTTGGTGCCGGTCTTTTCCTGGAGTTTTCCATCGTGCTCTCCTTGTCTACCCCAGTCAGACACCGGGGGGAAGGATTTGTTCCGAGCGCATTGGTCCTTTCGATGGATTGCCGCCAGATCGCGAAATGGGAGGAGGCCGTCCTCTCTGTCCCGCATTTCCCTATTTTTTCGGAAACTTCACTTCCTTCTCCGTTTCGTATACCAGTGAGGAAGAGACGGCTCCATCGACCCAGGGGCTGCCGGCGCGCTGCGCTCGCACGTGAATTCGGATCTTCTTGCTCTTGCCGTTCATTGCTTTCAGCGTCTCCTGATCGAGCTTGACGGTGAAGAGCACGGACTTGCTGGAATTCTCGGCTTCGGTTTGAAAGATCTGGGTTTCGTCTCTGTGGTTTTTTTCGGTGAACACCGTAACCAGATATTTCGTATGCATGGCCTCTGCGCCGGACATGCTCAGGAGATCGGGCAAAGATTGGTCTTCAACAGACACGGCATACGATGCGGGGAGAAAACTCACGTGAGTTACCGGGGGACTCGGCCGCCGATTGATCTCTGCGGTAATTTGCCATACCTGGGAGCCATCGGGGTTCGTCGCCAGTTTTGCGTAGTGGGTCAGGTCCTTGTCCGTTTCGCGAAAGCGAATGGAAGGCTGGCTATCTCCAGACTTGTAGGAGACCAATGCGGAAATCCCATGCGGCGGTATCATCGGATTCGGGATGCCGACAAAGGAAATCATCGTGGAGGTTCGGCCACCCGTTGCCCTGGATGCTTCTGCAGCCGGCCAGGTCACGCGCGTTTTCGTTTCGGTTCTTCGTCCGGCAAGATTCTGAAATTTGTCCCAGTTGTACTGGCTCTTGTTGCCGTCCGGATACTCATAGTCTACTTCCGCACGGAAGAGTCCGATGTTTCCGACAGTGCAAGTCAACACCGGTTCTGCAACAGGAGTACAGGCTCGGACTCGAAGAAATTCCTCGCTGTGGAATTCCAGGGTTGTCGTGCCATCCGATCGGATGCTGAGATTTTTCTCTTCACCTTTCCAGGATCTCGAGTTTGGAAGTTCCAATCCGCAGGTTGTCGGCATGGGGTCATCGGCCGGGATAACAGCCTCCGTACAGGCTTTCATTTCCTTGCAGTTCGGAGCTGCCACAAAGCTGTTTCGAAATACGATAGGGCCGAGGATACCTGTGGGATCTCCGCTCGGGTAGAGGCAGATGTTGGGTTCTACAGCCTTCGCTGACTTTAGATAATATGTCGGATTGTTCCCACTTACCTGTTCGGCTCCCTGACGAACTTTTCCCAGGACGTCTTCAAACTGAGCGAATGCATCCGTCGATCCGAAAAGCGCTCCGGCAGCCAACGCGGAAGCGGCAATGCGTACGATAGTTTTGGTTGAAACCATGTTCGTTTTCTCCATTGTGTTGGACTTCGAGGCAAGCCTAAATTGGGGCCACGCAATTGTCATGGGGTAAACTTTCGCAATGCCGGCGAAGCCCATTTCCAGAACGTTTCCAGCCGTCCTGACACGAACGGGGAACACCCTGAATTGGGTGATCATCCGTGTGCCGTTCGATGCAAAGAAAGTCTGGGGGAGCAGAGGCCAGATCCGCATCAAGGGGGAAATCAACAAATTCGCTTTCCGCACGACTCTCTTTCCGACAGGCGATGGGCACCATTACATGATCGTGAACAAGCACATGCAGAAAGGCGGAAAAGTTGGGCCTGGAATGGAGGCTCATTTTCGGTTGGAGCCCGATCTGGAAGAGCGCACGGTTTCGACTTCACCGGAACTGGAAAATGCCCTGAAGGAATCCAGAAGATTGCAGAAGTTCTATCAGGGCCTGACTCCTTCCACGCGTACCGAAATCGTGCGTTGGATTGCAGGAGCAAAGCAGCGGGAAACGCGCGAACGGCGTGCGGATCAATGTGCAGAGCGATTGATGGAGACGATGGAAGCCGAGATGGAATTACCACCGATAATCCGTCAGGCTTTTGCCCGCAATCCTCAGGCTGCCGAAGGATGGAAGCGAATGCCGCCTTCGCATCGCCGCATGCATCTGCTCGGCATCTTTTACTATCGGAATCTGGAATCGCGCCTGCGAAGAATTGAAAAGGCCATGACGGAAATGATCGAGTATGCGTCTCGGGATTAGATCGACGGCCAGTGGAATATGCTGGCCTGCGGAAAGATTGCTTAGTAAATTGTCCGGCACGAATTGCAGTTTGAATTCACTAAAGGAGATCTTCATGAAACGAATACTTCTGGCACTACTTTGCGGCGTCGCTTTGATGGCGGCAGGGGGAGCTTCGGCGTTTGCTCAGCTGGCGGCACCCACATCTGCCGGAGTTTCGCTGGGGGCGGTGTACTACACCGTGCCGGATGTTGCAGCGCACAAAAAGATATGGATGGATAACTTTGGCGCGAAGCCGGTGAAAATCGGCAATACCGAAATGCTGAAGATACCCGGTGTCTTCATTGTTCTGACACAGGGGCAGCCGGCAACCGCAACCACTCTTGTGAATCATCTTGGAATATGGGCCAAAGATCTCGATCCGACCCGGGCCAAATTGCTGGCAGCCGGGATTCCTTCAGCAATGCCGAAGGCACAGTTCATAGATTTGCCGAATGGTTTGCGCCTGGAATTCATCGACGATCCGGCAGGCCCGGAGTTGCCAGCGGCGCACCACATTCACTACTTTGTCGCCAACGCGCAGGCTGGAACGGACGGTCGTGCATGGTATATGAAGACATTTGGTGCAACTGAAAATTCCCGCCGCAATGGCGCAGTTCCCAGTGCGCTATTGACGACTCCAGACAAGTGGATTTCCATCGACTTCACGGCTGCTGGTGGCGGTGGGCGTGGAGGAGGAGCGCCACGAGGCGGAGGAGGTGCTCCAGCCGCGGGTGCCGCGCCGGCACCCGCGCCCGCTCCTGCACCGGCTGCTGCGGGTCCGGTCTCCAACAAGGGCACGGTTCTGGACCGTTTCGCGCTTGAAGTGAAAGGCATCGATGCCTTCGTCAAGAAGATCGAAGCCGACGGCGTGAAGGTGACGAAGCCGGTTTCGACGAATGCCGATGGCCTGAAGACTGCCATGATTGTCGATGTTCTTGGGAATGATGTCGAATTGATCGAGGGACTGGCAGGGAAGTGAAAGCACGGGCGACGGCCGGGATTCAGTTCTGATCTCGGGAATTATTTGAATCTCGGCTGTCCCGTTTGACATTTCTTGTGAGCGTTCTTGTAGAACGCCACTCAGGCTCCATGACGTCATTTCCCGAGCCTTCAGAAATAAGCGCTGGATTTTAGGGGTTTGGAAAATCGAGGGCGTTTACGATTGGAGGCTGAGTTCTTTCGCGGCCCTCGATTCAGCAGCCGACTTGCCGACCCAGAATTTCAGACCGCGAAGATAGGATTTTAAATCCGTTTGCTGGGTACGCAGCTGGAGTAAACGGCTTAACGGTATCGAGTCCACCGTGAAGGAGTGCTCCAACTCCATTTCGATTTTCCGGATCAGCTTCTCAATGCGATCGATTTCGGAGAATCCGTCGTGGGACTGAACTTCTGCGTTGTGCTGTTCGATTTCTTTCTTCCGTGAATCGATGGTCGATTCAGACCTGCCATGGTAAGGGTCCCGTTCCATCCGAGGTCCGCGTTCCTGTTCGAATTGGCAACGCAGTTCTTCGGTGATCGGGTTGCTTAGCAACTCGGTAATTTCAACTGATTGGCTCGGGCGATTGTCCGTGCGTGCTTCGATGCATTCCCCAGGTGATCGGAGATTCCATCGTCTTGTATCTTGAGATTGAAATTATTGTTGAGGCGGCACGCATTCCGCCGAAAATCCGAATCTCTTAAATCTGGCTAGAGTTCGCGTCGTCCTTCGAGAGCTTTAGTCATCGTCACTTCGTCGGCATATTCCAGATCTCCACCGACGGGCAGACCCAGACCAAGTCGAGTGACTCGAATTCCCATGGGTTTGATCAGGCGCGACAGATAGAGCGCTGTGGTTTCTCCCTCGACGTTGGGATTTGTCGCGACGATCACTTCCTCGACGATACCGGACTCCAGTCGGCGAAGCAGCGAAGTCATCGTCAACTGGTCTGGCGTGATTCCCTTCAGGGGTGAGAGCGAACCCATCAGGACGTGGTAGCGGCCATTGAACGCGTGCGTCCTCTCCACGGCAAGAATATTGTTGGATTCCTCGACGATGCAAAGCGACTTATCCGAACGTGAAGGCAATGAGCAGTACTGACACGGATCCACATCCGTGAGGTTGTTGCAAATCGAACAGCAGCGAATGGATCTTTTCACTTCGAGGATGGCTTCCGCGATCTGACCGGCATCGGCGGAGTCCATCTTCAGGACGAAGAAAGCCAGCCGTTGTGCGGATTTCGCCCCGATACCGGGAAGCTTCTTGAATTGATCGATAAGCCGGCTGACCGGTTCGGCGACATCACCCATCGCTAAAACATGCCCGGGATTTTCAGCCCGGACGTCAGGCCGCCAAGTTGTCCGCTCAACGCTTCGTCGACCTTGCGAACGCACTCATTGACCGCGGCGACAATCAGGTCCTGCAACATTTCCTTGTCTGCCGAAGCAAACACTTCAGGATCGATCTGAATGGAAACAAGCTGCTTGTTGCCGTTCATCTTCAGGGAGACCATGCCGCCACCGGCTGTGGCTTCCACGACTGTGGCATCCATTTGCTTCTGCAGTTGTTCCTGCATCTTCTGAGCTTGTTTCATCATCTGTTGCATGTTCATTGTGATTCTCCCTTCGAAGGCTTTACCTGTGCGACATCTCCCCGGAATACTTCGAGAAATCGCCTCACGAGCGGTTCATCTTTTGCTGCGTCCAGATTGCTGGCCGGATCGGACCGTGAAGGAACCGGATTTGTTGGACCCGGGACACTTTCAACCGGAGAACCTGCAGCTGTTGCCTGCCGAACCGGTGCAGTCACTGCGGGAGGGGACGGTTGTGCGAGTGGTGCGGGTTTGGCCGGGTTTGACGGAATCGATGTTTTTACGGGAGTTGGAGACGGAGAAACACCTTGCCGAAAATCCCGGATGACATCTTCGATGTCACGGACGCGTCCGGCCATGGCAAGCTTCACCAGTCCGGCTTCCAGATGAAAGCGCGGTTGAGATGTCCCCTTGAGTTCATATTCCAGGCGCAGCAGCATGTCGAAATTTCGAACCAGTTCCTGTTCCGAGAATTTCCTGCTGTCGCTGGCGAGCATTTTCTTGTCTTCGGGACTGGCGAGAACTTTGTTGTCCAGTTCAAGCTTCATCATGAGCAGATCGCGCATTCTGGCAATGCATTCCCGGACGTATTGCTGAATACTCAGACCCTGTTCCACGACAATGCTGATACATTCCAGTAGCTCTCGTGAATCCTGATTTGCAAGTGCAGTGGAGGTACGATCGATAACCTCATTCGGAATGAATCCCAGGACATCCCGCACATCGTCCTGGGCAATTTCCTGGCCGCCAAAGGAGATAATCTGGTCCAGAAGCGACTGGGCGTCACGCATGCTGCCTTCTGAAGCCTTGACGATATAGCTGAGTCCACGGTCATCAATTTTTGCCCCCTCTCGATCGGCGATCTGCCGTAAATGAGCCTGAATCTCGGGGGCCGATATCGTCCGAAAGGTAAAGATCTGGCAGCGGGAGAGAATGGTTGCCGGAAGTTTGTGACGCTCCGTGGTCGCCATGATGAAGACCACGTGCGGTGGTGGTTCCTCGAGAACTTTCAGAAGCGCATTAAAAGCGGGCGTCGAAAGCATATGAACTTCATCGATGATGAAGATCTTGTAGCGGTCGCGTGAAGGGGCATACCTGGCGCTGTCGCGAAGCTCCCGGATGTCATCGACGCCGTTGTTGGATGCACCGTCGATTTCAAGCACATCCATGGATTGAGCCGCGGCGATTTCAGTGCAGGATGGACATTCGCCGCAGGGCTCAGTAGATCGCCCTTTCTTGCAGTTAAGTCCCTTAGCCAGAATTCGTGCCGTCGTCGTCTTCCCGACACCGCGTGGGCCGGAAAAAAGGTAGGCATGACCGACGCGATCGGTCTGGATCGCATTCTGAAGGGTTCGGACAATGGATTTTTGCCCAACCACCTCATCGAAAATCTGGGGGCGGAATTTTCGGGCAATGACCTGATATTTCATAGTGGTGTGGCCGCCGTAGCTGGTCAGGCCCGGGGGATACTGTGGCACATTAGATGATCCGCTGCCGTTGCTTCCTTCCGGACCTGGCGGGGTTCACGGGGTCCAATTGCACAGCCCCCCTCAGCCTGATACGGAGAGAGTGGGATTCGAACCCACGGTGGAGTTTCCCCCACACACGCTT
>Ga0105248_10003397_pt1 | contig 17672 bp, 19 predicted proteins | sample KBSS34metaG_FD_81524 | JGI IMG/M metagenome (GOLD analysis project Ga0105248, IMG submission 81524) | Switchgrass rhizosphere microbial communities from Kellogg Biological Station, Michigan, USA - KBS S3-4 metaG | ecosystem: Host-associated > Plants > Roots > Rhizosphere > Soil | place... | reverse complement strand
GACCCTGTCGAAGCGTGACGAGATCAACGCCAAGCTGCTGGTCGTGGTGGACCATGCGACCGCGCCGTGGGGGATCAAGATCACCCGGGTCGAGATCAAGGACATCCGCCCGCCGGCCGACATTTCCAACGCGATGGCAAGGCAGATGAAGGCAGAGCGTGAGAAGCGGGCCGAGATCCTCGAGGCCGAAGGGCGGCGCGCCTCCGAGATCCTCAAGGCGGAAGGCCAGAAGCAGGCGCAGATCCTCGCTGCCGAGGGCCGGCGCGAGGCCGCTTTCCGCGATGCCGAGGCGCGCGAGCGCGAAGCGGAGGCCGAGGCCAAGGCGACGACGCTTGTCAGCGATGCGATCGCGAAGTCCGGCGTGCAGGCGATCAACTACTTCGTGGCACAGAAGTACACCGAAGCAGTGGGCAAGTTCGCGACGTCGCCCAATGCCAAGACGATCCTGTTCCCGGTCGAGGCGACGCAGCTCATCGGCACCTTGGGCGGCATCGGCGAACTCGCGCGTGAGGCGCTGGCGAACGATCGCCCGGCCGCCTCGCCGCCGCCATCCTCGCCACGCCGGCCGACGGTGCCGCCCGTGGGCGGTCCGGGTCAGCCGTGATGACCTGGATCGAGGGGCTGGAGCCGCACTATGCCTGGCTGCTGGTCGGGCTGGTGCTGACCGTTGCCGAGATGGCGATCCCGGGGGTGTTCCTGATCTGGATGGCGGGGGCGGCGATCGTCACCGGGTTGGTCGCCTGGGCAGCGCCGATCGGCCTGCCGCTGCAGGTCGTGCTGTTCGCGGTGCTCTCGATCCTCGCCGTCTTCACCGGCCGGCGCTACATCGCGCGCAATCCCGTGATATCGGCGGATCCGAAGCTCAACCGCCGAGCCGACCGGGCGATCGGCGAGACGGTGGTGGTCACCCAGGCAATCGTCGGCGGCGAGGGCAGGGTGCGCCTGGGCGACAGCGAGTGGCTGGCGCGCGGCGTCGACGCCGCGCCCGGTACCCGCCTCAAGGTGACGGGAGTGGATGGCGCCGTCCTGCTGGTGGGCGGCGCTGGCGCCTGACTGTCAGGTGCCCGCGGAAGGGGAGGGCGGCTTCCTGACGAGTTGGCCGGCCCACTCGATCTCGCCGGCATCCGGAGCCGGCCGCGCTTCCGGTCCGCCCGGTTCGGCAGCCTGACCCGCAGCCCGATCCGCGTCCGGCGCAGCGTCGTCCTCGGCCGCGGGCGTGCCCTGAACGCCGCCCAAGTCTTCAGTCACCTCGTTCTCCGGCGCGTGGGCCGGAGGCGAGTCGGGCGGGGTCGGCTGCGGCATCGTCATTCTCCTTTCAAAGGCTAACAACCGCCCGGCGGCATCGTTCCGCTGTTGGCCGCCGGCATGGGATCGGCAGGGAAGAGCCCGGCCGAGGCGAGCGCGCCGCCAAGGTCCGACAGGCAGCCGAGCAGGTCGCCCACGCCATCCTCGGCCACCATCAGCTCCAGCGTGGCACGCGCTTGCGCCGGGCCTTGTTCGCGCAGCGACACCAGCACGCCGAGGATCAGCGCCTCGTGCTCGGAGACGCTGCGGCAGGCGAGCGGGCGAAAGCCGAACGTCTCCAGCGCGTCGCGGTTGAGCAGCAGCATGGTGCGATGGAACGGCTGTAGCCCGCCGATCATCCGCCATCGCGCGAAGGCAGGCGCGAGCACGTGGGCGGGGCAGGCGCGCTGGCCGATGGACGTCACCCACGCCCGCATGGACCACACCAGGAAGCGGCAGCCGCCATCCAAGTGGTCGAGATCGCGGTCAACGAACTGGTACATGCGGCATCTCCTCGAAAAGGCATTTACATGCGAATGATTATCATTAGCGTATTGATACGCGGCTTGGCTCCCCGGTCAAGCCCGTCGAGGCGAAGCCAGTCATGGGGCGACGCCTCCCTCTCCCGACTTGGGGCCGGAGCGGCTTGAGGCCTGCTCCGGCCCGCTTTTGCGGGGAACAGGCGAGTGCCTTGGACGATGGCGCTGGCGGCGCGATCCGCGCCTGCCGATTCGAGGCTCAGTCGCGCGCGGCGCGCACGGCTGCCCCGGCGGCGAAGGGCGCGGCGGCGAGCAGGACCAGGCTGACCGCGGCGGTCAGCGCCAGCCCGCTTTCACCGCCGCTGGAGAGGCTGCCGGCGCCGAAGACCAGCAGGGGTACGCCCAGGGGAATCACCATCAGCCCGCCCAGCGCGGCGCCGCCCCGCAAGCCGGCGGTGAGCGCGGCGACGGCAACGCCCAGCGCGGCCAACCCCGGCGTGCCGGCGAGCAGCCCCAGTTCCACCATCCGCAGCGTCGCGCCGTCGAGCCCGAGCAGGGCGCTCGCCGGCAGGGCCGCGAGCATCAGCGGCGGCCCGAAGCTCAGCCAGTGCGAGAGCACGCGCACCGCCATGACCCACTCCTCGCTGATCCCGCGCAGCGCCCACTGGTCGAACATGCCGCGTTCCAAATCCGGCTCGACCAGGCGATCGAGCGGCAGGATCGAGGCGAGCAGCGCCGCGACCCAGATCACGCCGCCGCCGGTGCGCGCCAGCAAGGCCGCGTCGGGCCCGACCGCGAATGGGTAGAGCATCGCCACCGCCAGGAAGAACAGGATCGGCAGGAGCGCGCCGCTTCCCTGGCCGCGCCCCAGCAGCCGGGCGAGGTCGCGGCGCAGCAGCGGGGCCAGCGCGCTCACGCCACATGGTCCGGCAGGGAGTCGTCCGGCAGGGCGTAGTCCGAGAGCGGCAGCTGGCCGAGCCGCTCACCGGCGAAAGGCTGGTGCGAGGCGATGACGGCGATCCCGCCCGACTTGCGATGTTCGCCGACAAGCCGCTCGAACAACGCGGCGGCGTCGCGGTCGAGGCCGTTGAGCGGCTCGTCGAGGAGCCACACGGCGGCGCTCTGCCCCAGGAGCCGCGCCATCGCCGCCCGCTTGCGCTGTCCGGTCGACAGGTAGCGCACCGGCACGTCGAGCAAGTCGGCGAGGCCGAGTTCGGCGAGACGGCACGGAGCATCGCCGTCGATGCGGCTCCAGAAGCCGAGTGCCCGACCGAGCGGCGCCTCGGGGTCGAGCGCGGGCCGCTCGTCGAGCAGGCCGACCATGCCGGTGCGCTCGACCGAGCCGGCGAACGGACGAGCGAGCCCTGCCAGCAGCCGCAGCAGGCTGGACTTGCCGACACCGTTCGCGCCGGTGACGTGGAGCGCCTCGCCCGGCTTCAGCGCCAGCGAGAGGCCACGGAACAGCACCCGATCGCCCCGGCGGCAGGCGAGGTCTCGGGTGGACAGGCGGGCCTCTTGCATGGGGCGCGGCGATAAGGGAAACCGCCGCGACTGCCAAGCTGACCAGCCAGGAGCCTGCCGATGGCGATTGCCCGTCTTTCCGATGCCGAGCGTGACACCGCGCTGGCCGAATTGTCCGGCTGGATCCTGCGCGACGACGCGCTCGCCATCCAGCGCAGCTTGCGCTTCGCCGACTTCAACGCCGCCTTCGGCTTCATGACCCGCGTTGCGATCGAGGCGGAGAAGGCGGATCACCATCCCGAGTGGTTCAACGTCTACAACCGGGTGGATATCACCCTGACGACGCACGACGCGGGCGGGCTCAGCGCCCGCGACGTGGCGCTCGCCCGCTTCATCGACAGGCTGGCCGCGTCCTAGGAAGGCCTCAGAGCGCGGCGTTGTTGTAGCAGTGCCAAGTGAAGATCGCGGCCGAACCGCGGTGGGGCCGCCAGCCTTCGGCGAGGGCGCGCGTCTCCTTTTCGCTCGGGCGCGCCGGCAGTCCCAGGATCTTGTGGAGCCCGGCCTGCACCGCCAGATCGCCGGCGGGCCAGATATCGGGCCTCCCCTCGGCGAACAGCAGGTAGATTTCCGCGGACCAGCGGCCGATCCCCTTGATCTGCACCAACTGGGCGATCGCCTCTTCGTCGTCCTCGGGCAAGTTCTCGAGGTCGAGCGTGCCGGCCAGGACCAGTTCGCACAGCGAGCGGGCATAGCCCTGCTTCTGGCGCGACAGGCCGCAGCCGCGTAGCGCCTCGAACTCGGCGGCGAGCAGGGCCTCGGGTGCGATCGTCTCGCCCAGCAGCGCCTCGAGCTTGCCCCACACCGAGGCCGCCGCCGCCACGCTCACTTGTTGGCCGACGATCGTGCGCAGCAAGGTGGCGTACCCGGTGGGCCGGATGCGCGGTTCGGGATAGCCGGCGGCCTCGAGCGCGCGGGCGACACCCGGCTCGCACGCGGCGATCGCGTCCAGTCCGTCGCGGATCGCCTTCGCATTCATTCCCACTCGTAGTCACCTTGCCAAATATCGAGCCAGCCACTAGCAGCCTGCGCTGAAAGTTTGCACAGCAACGGGTCGTGATACAGCACGTATCGCACTCCGGTTTGAGGGAACCTTAGCGACATGCCGCAGATCATCGTTGTCAACCACTCGGGCGAAGAAAAGAGCGTGGAGGCGAGCGAGGGCCGCACGCTGATGGAAGTTATCCGTGACAACGGGTTCGATGAACTGCTGGCGCTGTGCGGCGGCTGCTGTTCGTGCGCGACCTGCCACGTCCATATCGATCCCGCTTACGTCGACAAGCTGCCGCCGATGAGCGAGGACGAGAACGATCTGCTCGACAGTTCCGGGCACCGTAACGAATTCTCGCGCCTGTCCTGTCAGGTTCAGGTCACCGACGTGCTCGAAGGCTGCAAGGTCACGATCGCGCCGGAGGACTGATGTGGTCCACGATCCTCTCCTGCCCGGAGAGGATCGTCCGGAGAGGATCGCCAGGTTGGCGCCAAGATCACGCCAAGATCGAGATTGCGCCTGCACCACCTTGTTCCTACCTGTGCGGCCATGACTGCGCCTTCCCGTACCGCCCCTGAATCCCGCGCCACGACGCTCGACCTGATCGGCAATACCCCGCTGGTGCTGCTGAAGGGGCCGAGTGAGGCGGCCGGCTGCGAGATCTGGGGCAAGTGCGAGTTCGCCAACCCCGGTGCGTCGGTGAAGGACCGCGCGGCGCTGTGGATCGTGCGCGACGCCGAGGAGAAGGGCCTGCTGCAACCCGGCGGCACCATCGTCGAGGGTACTGCGGGCAACACCGGCATCGGCCTGGCGCTCGTCGCCAATGCGCTCGGCTACAAGACGGTGATCGTCATGCCCGAGACGCAGTCGCGCGAGAAGATGGATACGCTGCGCGCGCTCGGTGCCGAGCTGGTGCTCGTACCGGCCGCCCCGTTCTCCAATCCCGGGCACTTCGTGCACACCTCGCGCCGCCTGGCGGAGGAAACGCCGGGGGCGATCTGGGCCAATCAGTTCGACAACATCGCCAATCGCAAGGCGCACATCGAAAGCACCGCGCCCGAGATCTGGGAGCAGCTCGACGGGCGGATCGACGGCTTCACGTGCGCTGCGGGTACGGGCGGCACCATCGCCGGCGTCGGCCTCGGCCTCAAGGCGTTCGACGAAGCGATCACCATCGCCCTGACCGACCCTTACGGCGCGGCGCTGTACAACTACTACGCCCACGGTGAGCTGAAGGCGGAAGGCAGCTCGGTGGCCGAGGGTATCGGCCAGGGCCGCATCACCGCCAACCTCGAAGGCGCGCCGATCGACACCCAGTTCCGCATCTCCGACGAGGAGGGGCTGCACTGGGTGGGCCGCCTGCTCTCGGAGGAGGGCCTGTGCCTGGGGCTTTCGTCGGGCATCAATGTCGCAGGCGCGGTCGCGCTCGGCAAGCAGCTCGGGCCCGGCTCGCGGATCGCGACTATCCTGTGCGACACGGGTTTCCGCTATCTCTCCTCGCTCTACAACGCGCAGTGGCTGGAAGCGAAAGGGCTGCCGGTCTTCCCATGGCTGGCGCGTTGAGGTAACATCCTGTCGATGGCAGGAAACGTTCCGCCTCGCATCGCCGAGTCGATCACCGCGGCCCCGCAGTTCGCGCCGTTGTCGGCGCGTGAGTTGCGCGCGCAGGCCATTCACCGCCTGCAAGTCGGCGTCATCGGGCTGTGCGCGATGCTTCTGATCGTCAGCCTCGCCAACATCATTATGGACCGGGCTCGCCTCAGCGATATGCGCGAGCCGGTCCGGCAGGTCGTGGCGGTGGATGCGCAGCCGAAGAAGACGGCGAGCGATCCGCTTGCCGATATCGGCGTCGTTCCCGCTGCCGATCCTAGCGCCAGCGCCGCCGCGCAGCCCATGGCCAGCGGCAAGCCCTGATCCCGGCACCGGGCGGCCGACAGGCCACCCGGGACAATCGGGGACGATCCACCATCCCCTCGCTCCCGGCCGACTCAGCGCCGGCGCTCCTCATGCGCCACTCCGCCAAAAATGGGGATGGGGCGGGAAAGTCCGCTCGCAATGGTCCCGATCTAGCCTGAAACGGGCTGACGAATCCTGATCAGCAGCCTTTGCAGGCCCTAACTGGGGATTGCTCGGGAACACTCCCGGGGCGTCCGTCTCAGTAGCGGAATCCGGCTCGATTCAAGCTAATGAGCCACCAATCACTCCCCCTGCCGCCTCAGGAATTCTCCGGCAACGGCTCCAAGCTGCTCTTCATCAACAGCTTTGTGCCGTCTCATCCCCACTTTTCCCTTTCAGGCCCGCTTCGGTCGCGATACAAGGGTCGTCAATCGGAATGGCTGAGGTCCCGCGCGCTTTCTTCTGGAGTGCGCAATCCCGTTCGCATGCGCGTTCGGGGCGGGCCCTCTGCATGTCCGGGACGGGGCAGCTTCAAAGGTTCAGGCACGCGACGATATGGCGGGGCAGCCGTTGATCTACAGGGGGCAGGGCTTCTCGCTAAGGCGCGACAAGAACCGCTTCGTGCTGCCCAACCAGTTTCGCGGCACCGTGCGCGAATCGAGCGGCGGCCCGACCCTGTGCCTGGCCAAGCACGAGCGCTGGAACTGCCTGGTCGGCTATGGCCTCTCGCGCACCTACCAGTTCGAGGAGATCATCGAGCAGGAGCGTGAGTACGCGGTGCGCGCGGGCCAGCCCTTCGATCGCGACGCCATGGCGATGACGCTCTACAACTTCTCGGAAATCCCCTTCGACGGCAGCGGTCGCTTCGTCCTGCCCGACGATCTGGCGACCCTCGCCGACGTGGACGACCAGCTCTACTTCCAGGGCGCCGGTCAGTATTTCTTCGTCTTCGCGCCCAAGGCGCTCGAGGCGATGACCGAGCCGCAGTTCGCCAGCGCGCGTGTCTCCTGCGCCAGCCTCGCCAAGGCCGAGCTCAAGAAGGCGGCGTCCAAGTGAGCGCGCCCGCCGCCGCACCCCACGTCCCCGTGCTCCTCGACGAGGTGATCGCCGCGCTCGCCCCCGCGCCCGGCAGCCTGATCGTCGATGCCACCTTCGGTGCGGGCGGCTACACCCGCCGCCTGCTCGATGCCGGCGCGACGGTGCACGCCTTCGACCGCGACCCCGATGCCCTGGCTGCCGCGCGCGGCGATCCGGAGCGGTGGCCCGAGCTGCGCGAGGACGAGCCGCGCCTCGTGCTCCACGCCCGGCGTTTTTCCGAAATGGTGGAAGAACTTGGCCAGCTGGGGATAGCGCGGGTCGACGGCATTGCCATGGATATTGGCGTGTCTTCTATGCAGTTGGATCAGCCCGAGCGGGGCTTCGCATTTTCCAGCAGCGGCCCGCTCGACATGCGCATGAGCCAGGAGGGCGAGACCGCGGCCCAATTCCTCAACACCGCAGACGAGGGCAGCATCGCCGACGTGCTCTATCGCTTCGGCGAGGAGCGCCAGTCGCGCCGGGTCGCGCGCGCGATCGTCGCGGCGCGGCCGCTCTCGACCACCGAGGACCTCGCGCGGGTCGTCCGCAAGGCGCTGGGTTATCGCGCGGGAGCGCCCAAGGATCCGGCGACGCGCAGCTTCCAGGCGATCCGCATCCATGTGAACGGCGAACTCGACGAGCTCGACGCCGGCCTGGAAGCCGCCGAGACGCTGCTGGGCGAGGGCGGGCGCCTCGCCGTGGTCTCGTTCCACTCGCTCGAGGATCGCGTCGTCAAGCAGTTCCTGCGCGAGGCGAGCGGAGCCGTCGGCTCGGTGTCGCGCCACTTGCCCCAGGCCGCGCCCGAAGCGGCCCCGACGTTCGCGCAAGTCTCCAAGGCGATTCGCCCCGGCGAGCGCGAAGTCGCCGTCAATCCCCGCTCGCGCTCCGCCACCTTGCGCAGCGCCGTTCGCACCGATGCTCCCGCCCGCCGGCTCGGCAAGCCGGCACACCAAAGGAAGTCCGCATGAACCTCACGCGTGACCGAGTTCACTCGATCGGTTGGATGACCGTGCTGCTGGTCTGCGGCGCGCTCAGCCTGGCGCTGATGCTGCGGGTCAATGCGGTGAAGAGCGAGGTGGCGTCTTCCGAGAAGCACATCGTCTACCTGAAGCGCGACATCGACTTCCTGCAGACCGAATTCCAGACCCGGTCGAACCAGCAGCAGCTCAAGGCACTGAACGACCTGGAGTTCGGCTACGAGGCGCCCCGGGCGGAGCAGTACATCGAGGGCGAGCGCCAGCTCGCCGCGCTCGGCAAGCCGGCCGCTCCGGGCGCGCCCGCGCCGATCCGCTACGCCAGCGCCGACGAGATCGGCGACACGCCCGGCGAAGGCGGCGGCAACGGTGGTGGCAGCGGCGGTGGCAACAGTGGTGGCCAGCTCCTGGCGATGGTCTCGCCGGTGACCGGAGCCGCCGCGGCGAAGACCAAGAGCACGTCCGAGGCCGTCCGCGAGGACGAGGCCGAAGGCAAGGCGCTGGCCCGCGAGGCGAAGGATCTCGGCAAGCGCCTGGCCCGGATCGAGACCGCCGGAGATGCCCAGTAAATGGCCTCGCTGCCGATCTATGAAGCGCCCGGCGCGTTCCCCTCGAAGCCCGGCACGGGTGTACGCCCGCGCCTGACGATCGCGGTTTCGAACCCGGCGCCGATCTCGACCGGGCGCCACAAGGTGCCGAACTTGCGGCACCGCGCTCTCGTCGTCGCCAAGTGGCGCTCGCTGTGGGTGCTGCTCGGCTTCGCGCTGCTCGGCATTTGCGCGCTGGTGCGTCTCAGCTACCTCGGCTTCGCGGGCGCGACCGGGCAGAGCGCCGACATCACCAGCCTGCTGCTGCCCGCGCGCGGCATGATCGTCGACCGCAACGGCACGCCGCTGGCGCGCGACTTCCGCGTCTATTCGCTGTGGTTCAACCCCAAGGCGATGACCGACGGTTCGCCGCTGATCAACAGCCCGCGTGAGGTCGCCGAGAAGCTGCACGCGATCTTCCCCGACCTCAACGTCGCCGAAGTCACGCGCAAGCTGTCGAGCGGTCAGCCGGGCTACTTGCGCAAGTCGATCCTGCCCGAGCAGGCCAACCGGGTGCACGCCCTGGGCGAGCCGGCGCTGGAGTTTCCGCAGGAAGTCACGCGCTTCTATCCCCAGGGCACCACCGCGGCCCATGTCCTCGGCTTCGTCGATGCTTACGGCAACGGCAAGGTCGGTATGGAGGAGGTGTTCGACCAGCGCCTCAAGTCCGCCGACGGCCGCTCGCAGACGACCGCGCTGTCGATCGACGTGCGCGTGCAGGGCGCGCTCGAGGACGAGCTGGGCCGCGGCATGCGGCTCTCGCAGGCCAAGGGCGCGGCGGGCGTGGTGCTGGACGTCGAGACGGGCGAGATCTTGGCGCTCGCCTCCTTGCCCTCGTTCGATCCCAACAAGATCGACCGCGCGAGCACTCCCAACATCTTCAACCGCGTGACCAACCAGGTCTACGAGCTTGGTTCGACGTTCAAGCCGTTCACGGTCGCCTCCGCGCTCGATGCCGGCACGATCACCAACCTGGGCCGCCGCTGGCCGGCGGGGCCGCTGCACGTCGCCGGCTTCACCATTCATGACAGCCATAATTTCGGTGCCTCGCTCAATGTGCCCGAGACGCTGATCCACTCCTCCAACGTCGTGACCGCGCAGATCGCCGACGAGCTGGGCGGCGCGCGGCTGAAGCGGACGATGGAACTGCTCGGCATGAATGAGCGCCCGCACGTCGAGCTGCCGGCGCGCGGCTTTCCGATCTGGCCCTCGGGGGTGTGGCCGCGGCTGCGCACGATGACGGTGGCGTATGGCCACGGCATCGCGGTGACGCCGCTGCACCTCGCCTCCGGCTACGCCGCGCTCGTCAACGGCGGCATCTGGCGGCCGGCGACGCTGATCAAGCGCAGCCCCGACCAGATTCCGCAGGGCCGCCGGGTGTTCACCGCCGCCACCAGCGCCCGCATCCGCCAGCTGCTGCGCATGATCGTCAGCTTCGGCACCGGCCGCAAGGCCGACGCGCCGGGCTTCCGCGTCGGCGGCAAGACCGGTTCGGCCGAGAAGCCGGGCGCCGGCGGCTACCAGCGCCACTCGCTGATCGCGACTTTCGCCGCCGCCTTCCCGATGGATCACCCGCGCTATGTCGTCATCGCCATGATGGACGAGCCGCAGGGCACCGAGGCGACCTCGTTCCAGCGCACCGCCGCCTGGAACGCCGCGCCCGTGGTCAGCCGCGTGGTGCCGCGCATCGGCCCGCTGCTCGGCATCATGCCCGACGAGACGCGCGACATCGACATCTCCGACCTGCGGCCGCTGGTTCCGGCGGGGGCGGACAAGGAATGAAGCTGTCCGCGCTTGCCCAGGCCGCCGGAATGGCGCTGCCCGACGGCGGTGACGCGAACGTCACCGGCTTTGCGATCGACCATCGCAAGGTTGCGCCGGGCACCGTCTTCGGCGCGTTCCCGGGCTCGCGCGTCAATGGCGAGGACTTCATCCCGGCCGCGATCGAGGCGGGAGCGGTCGCGATCGTCGCGCGGCCGGACGCCAAGGTCGAGGGCGCCGTTCACTTCGCCGACCCCGAACCGCGCCGCGCCTTCGCGCGCCTCGCCACCGGGTTCTTCGTCCCCGTGCCCGAGTCGCTGGTGGCGGTCACCGGCACCAACGGCAAGACCTCGACCGTCGAGCTCACGCGCCAGCTGTGGCGCATGGCCGGCCTGCGCGCGGCCTCGATCGGAACGCTTGGCGTCACCACCAGCGACGAGAGCGTCTCGACCGGGCTCACCAGCCCCGACATCGCCACGTTTCTCGCCAACCTCACCGGGCTCGCGCGCGAGGGCGTGACCCACGTCGCCTTCGAGGCTTCGAGCCACGGCTTGTCGCAGTACCGCAGCGAGGGGCCGCGCGTCGTCGCCGGCGCCTTCACCAATCTCAGCCGCGACCACCTCGACTACCATGCGACAATGGAGGACTATTTCGCGGCGAAGATGCGGCTGTTCGACGAAGTGGTCGCCGACGACGGCACCGCGGTGATCTGGGCCGACGATGCCTGGTCCGCTCGTGCGATCGCGCATGCCGAGCGGCGTGGCCTGAAGCTGTTCACGGTGGGCGAACAGGGCGCCGACCTCAAGCTGCTGGGCCGCACGCCCACTGCTCTGGGCCAGACGCTGCAGATCGAGCACGCCGGCAAGGCGCTGAAGATCGAACTGCCCCTGATTGGCGCCTACCAGGCCGCCAACGCGCTCGTCGCGGCCGGGCTGGTGCTCGCGACCGGCGGCGAGCCCGGCTCGACCTTCGATGCGATCAAGCGCCTGCAGACGGTGCGCGGCCGCCTGGAGCGGGCGGCGATCTCGGCCAAGGGCGCGCCGATCTATGTCGACTACGCGCATACGCCGGATGCGCTCGAAGCCGCCATCGCCGCGCTGCGCCCGCATGTCGCCGGCCGGCTGATCGTCGTGTTCGGCGCAGGCGGGGACCGCGACCAGGGCAAGCGCCCGGAGATGGGCCGCGCCGCCTCGGCCGGGGCGGACTTCGTCATCGTCACGGACGACAACCCGCGCGGCGAGGATCCGGCAGCGATCCGCGCCATGGTCCTGGCGGGCTGCGCGGGTGCAAAGGAAATCGGGGATCGTCGCCAAGCCATCGGGTCGGCGATCACTGAAGCCGGCGGCGGGGACATCGTCCTCGTCGCCGGCAAGGGGCATGAACAGGGGCAGGTAATCGGCAGCGGCCCAGATGCGCGGGTGCTGCCCTTCGATGACGTGACGGTCGCCAGGGAGATGTCTGGCGATCGGGGAGACACTTAAGATGAATGCCATTGCCCGCATCCTCGACTGGCCGATCGAGTTCTCGGACGAGAACCCGCTCGCGCTGTGGGACGCCTTCTCGATCGCGCGCACCGTGCGCGGCACGGCCAATGCCGAGTTCCTCGCCTCGGGCGTGGAGATCGACAGCCGCGACGTGCAGCCGGGTGACTTGTTCTTCGCGCTGCGCGGCGAGAGCACCGACGGGCACCGCTTCGTGGACATGGCCTTCGCCAAAGGCGCGGCCGCCGTGGTGGTCGATCGGCCGGTCAACGGCCCGCACATCCTGGTGCGCGACACGATGGAGGCGCTGTTGCGGCTTGGTGCCGCTTCGCGCGCGCGCAGCCGCGGACGGATCATCGGCGTGACTGGCTCTGTCGGCAAGACCGGCGTCAAGGAGGCGCTGTTCGCCGCGCTCGACCGCGCCAGCCGGGGCGACGCGCACCGCTCGGTCAAGAGCTACAACAACCATGTCGGCGTGCCGCTCAGCCTGGCGCGCATGCCCGCCCGTGCGCGCTTCGGCGTGTTCGAGATGGGCATGAACCACGCTGGCGAGATCGCCGCGCTGACTCGCCAAGTGCGCCCGCACGTGGCGGTGATCACCACCATCGCCCCCGCGCACATCGAGAACCTCGGCTCCGAAGAGGCGATCGCCGATGCCAAGGCCGAGATCTTCGAAGGGCTGGAGGAAGGCGGCACGGCGGTGATCCCCGCCGACAGCCCGCACTTCGAGCGGCTGCGCGGTGCGGCGGCCAAGCTGGGCTTCGCGACCATTTCGTTCGGCAAGTCGGCGCATGCCGACGTGCGCTTGCTCGATGCCGTGGCCGCGATCGGCGGCGGCTCGCTGGTGACCGCCGACATGGGCGACCGCCGGGTCTGCTACACCGTGGCGGCGCCCGGCGAGCATTGGGTGATCAACTCTCTCGCGGTTATGGCCGCGGTCCGCGCGGTGGGCGCGGACCTCGGCGCCGCGGGCGTCGCGCTGGCGGAGATGGAGGGTCTCCCCGGGCGCGGCGCCCGCCTCCCGATCGACGTGAGCGAGGACAGGGGAGGCGGCCAGGCGCTGCTGATCGACGAGAGCTACAACGCCAATCCCGCCTCGATGCGCGCCACCCTGGCGCAGCTCGGGCGCACGCCGGCGCAGCGCCGCATCGCGGTGCTGGGCGCGATGAAGGAGCTGGGCAGCCACGGTCCCGACTTCCACGCCAAGCTCGCGCAGCCCTTGCGCGAGGCCGGTGTCGACTACGCGCTGCTCGTCGGCCCGGAGATGCAGGCGCTTGCCGACGAACTGGGGAAAGGCGGGGTTAACGCGCTTGGCAAACCGGTGGCCTTCGCGCATTGCGCGTCGGTGCGGGAAGCCGTGGACACCTTGCGCGCCTTCGGGCTGGAGCGCGACGATGCGATCCTCGTCAAGGGGTCGAACTCGGTCGGGCTCGCTTCCCTTGTCTCCGCTCTCAGCGAACGCGAAGGGTAGGTTCCGCCCCCCCCAATGCTTTATATCATAGCAGAATGGTTCCACTTCGAAGGGCTCGCGAACCTCTTCCGGTACCAGTCGTTCCGCGCCGGCGCCGCCCTGATGACGGCGCTGGTCATCGGTCTCATCATCGGCCCCCGCTTCATCAGCATCCTTCGCGTACGCCAGGGCAAGGGCCAGCCGATCCGCGAGGACGGCCCCAAGACGCACCTGGCCAAGCGCGGCACGCCCACGATGGGCGGGCTGATGATCCTGACGGCGCTGGTGATCTCGATGGTCCTGTGGATGGACCTGACGAGCCCGTTCGTGTGGGCGTGCCTGGCCGTGACGGTCGGCTTCGGCGCGATCGGCTTCATGGACGACTACGACAAGGTGACCAAGCGCCACCATGCGGGCCTGTCCAGCAAGATCCGGCTGCTGCTGGAGTTCGTGGTCGCGGGTATCGCCGCGTTCATCATCGTCAGCCAGCTCAACACCAACCTCTACGTGCCGTTCCTCTCGGGCCGGTACATTCCGCTGGGGCCGTTCTACTACGTCTTCGCGGCGGTGGTGATCGTGGGCGCGGGCAACGCGGTGAACCTGACCGATGGGCTCGATGGCCTGGCGACGATGCCGGTGATCATCGCCGCGGGCACTTTCGCGATCATCGCCTATCTCGCCGGCCGCATCGACTACGCGACGTACCTGGGCATCCCCCACGTGCCGCGCGCGGGTGAGCTCGCCATCCTGTGCACCGCGATCATGGGGGCGGGGCTCGCCTTCCTGTGGTTCAACGCGCCCCCGGCGGCGGTGTTCATGGGCGACACCGGCAGCCTCGCGCTCGGCGGCGCGCTGGGCGCCATCGCGGTCGCGGCGCACCATGAGATCGTGCTCGGCGTCGTCGGCGGGCTGTTCGTGCTGGAGGCGCTTTCGGTCATCATCCAGGTCTTCTTCTTCAAGCGTACCGGGCGCCGCGTATTCCGCATGGCGCCTATCCATCATCACTTCGAGCAACTCGGCTGGGCAGAGTCGACCGTGGTCATCCGCTTCTGGATCATCTCGATCGTGCTCGCGCTGCTGGGCCTCTCGACGCTGAAACTGCGGTAACGGGCCGGTGCTCGTCTCGCCCGTCTTCGCCGGCAAGCGCTACGCGGTCCTCGGGCTCGCGCGCTCGGGGCTGGCCGTCGTCGAGACGCTGCTGGCGAGCGGGGCGCACGTGATGGCCTGGGACAACCGCGAGGAGCCGCGCGCCGCGCTGGCCGAGCGGGTGGAGCTTGCCGATCCGGTCACCGCCGACCTCACCGGCTACGACGGCGTCGTGGTGTCCCCGGGCATTCCGCTCAACCACCACCCGATCGCCGAAGCCGCCGCGCGCGCGGGCGTGCCGGTGATCGGCGACATCGAGCTGTTCGCGCTGCTGCGCCCCACGCTGCCGCCGCACCAAGTCGTGGGCATCACCGGCACCAACGGCAAGTCGACGACGACCTCGCTGGTCCACCACCTGCTCGAAAGCGCCGGCCGGTCCGCGCGCATGGGCGGCAACATCGGCGTGCCGATCCTGGGCGAGGAGCCGCTGCCCGACGGCGGGGTCTACGTGCTCGAGCTATCGAGCTACCAGATCGACTTGACCCAGAGCCTCGACTGCGATGTCGCCGCGTTGCTCAACATCACGCCGGATCACCTCGACCGCTACGATGGCTTCGCCGGCTATGTCGCGTCGAAGGCGCGGCTCTTCGCGATGCAGAGCGAGGAGCACCACGCGGTGTTCGGCATCGGCGACGACGAGACCGCTGCGATCGCCGGCATGCAGTTCATGCGCCACGCGCCGGGCCATGTGCACTTGGCCGACGGGCGCAACCTGGCCGACCTGCAGAAGGACTGGCCTTCGCTGCAGGGGCCGCACAATCTCCAGAACGCGGCCGTGGCCATCGCCATCGTCGAGGCGCTCGGCCTCACGCGCGAGCAATGGGAGCCGGCGCTGCCGACGTTCCGGGGGCTGCCGCACCGCATGGAGCGCGTCGCCGAAGCGCGCGGCGTGCTGTTCATCAACGACAGCAAGGCGACCAACCCGGCCTCGGCCGCCCCGGCGCTGGCCGCGTTCCCGCCCACCGAAGGTCCGAGCGGCCCCGAGCGCCGCATTCACTGGATCGTGGGCGGCCTGCCCAAGGGCGAGGACCTCGACGAGTGCAAGCCTTACTTCGGCAACATCGCGGCGGCCTATACCATCGGCGACGCCGGCCCGATGTTCGCTGAATTGCTCAGCCCCTACATGCCAGTGCGCCGCAGCGAGATGATGGCCGAAGCGATCCGCCAGGCGATCGCCGACGCGACGCCGGGGCACGTCGTGATGCTCTCCCCGGCATGCGCCAGCTTCGACCAGTTCCGCGACTACGAGGCGCGCGGCAATGCCTTCCGCCAGATCGTCGCCGCGCTGATCGCGCCCGACATCGCTCCTGACAGCACATCGGTGGAGGCCGGCTGATGGCCACGCAAGCACACACGCCCGTCGCGCCCACCGTGCCGGGCACCGCCGTCGCCCGCTACAACCGCAGCCGGCGGGGCAGCCTGGCGATCTGGTGGCAGGAGATCGACCGGGTGGTGCTCGGCCTGGTGCTGATCCTGATGGCGATCGGCGCCGTCGCGGTCGCCGCCGCCTCGCCCGCCAGCTCGCGCCGGCTCTCGACCTCGGCCAAGACGCTGGGCGATCTGCACTTCTTCGTGATCCACTTGCGCTGGCAGGCCTTGGGGCTGATCGCGCTGTTCGGCACCTCGACGCTTTCGAAGGAGAGCGCCCGTCGCCTCGGCATTCTGATCGCCGGCGCCATGCTCGCCGCGCTCGTGCTGGTGCCGTTCGTGGGCGGCGAAGTGAACGGCGCCCGGCGCTGGCTGAACTTCGGCGTCTCGATCCAGCCTTCCGAGTTCCTCAAGTGCGGCTTCCCAATCCTGCTCGCCTGGATCCTCTCGTGGCGCGTGCGCGACAAGAACCTGCCGGTGATGCAGATCTCGATCGCGCTGATGGGCATGATCGCGGTGCTGCTGATGATGCAGCCCGACTTCGGCTCGACGATGCTGTTCGGCGCGACCTGGTTCGTGCTGCTGCTGCTCGCCGGCCTCGACGTGCGCCGCATTGCCGCAGCCGGCGCGGCGGGCCTGGTCGGCATCACCGCGGCCTATTTCCTCTACGACAACGCCCGCCACCGCATCGACGCGTTCCTGGGCGGCGGCAGCGCCTACGACCAGGTCGACCTCGCCGAGCGCACCTTGCTCAATGGCGGATGGCTGGGCGCGGGGTTCTGGATGGGCACGCGCAAGATGGCGCTGCCCGAGGCGCATACCGACTACATCTTCTCGGTCATCGGCGAGGAGTTCGGGCTCGCCGCCTGCGCGGTCGTGATCATGCTCTACATCGCGATCATGGTGCAGGCGATCCTGCGCCAGATCCGCGAGGACGACTTGTTCACCGTGCTCGCCGGCACCGGACTTGCCGCGCAGTTCGGCGGGCAGGCCTTCATCAACATCCTGGTCAACCTGCAGCTGTTCCCGTCCAAGGGCATGACGCTGCCGCTGGTCTCGTATGGCGGTTCGTCCACCGTCGCGATGTGTACCTGCATTGGACTGATGCTGGCGATCACGCGTAGAAACCCGTTCATCGATCGCCCGCGCTTCTCGCTGAGCGACGTCGGAGACGCATCATGACCGGCGTGAGCCGTCACTATGTCCTGGCCGCCGGGGGCACCGGCGGTCATCTGATTCCCGCCTTCGCGCTCGCGATCGAGCTGGAGCGGCGCGGCCACCACGTCGCGCTGATCACCGACGAGCGCGGCGCGCAGATCCCCGGCAAGCCGTCCTCGCTGCCCGCGCATATCCTCCCGCCCGGACGCATCGCCGGCAAGAACCCGCTGGGCTGGCTCAAGGGCATCAAGGGCGTGCTCGAGGGGCGGCGCATGGCGCTGCGCCTGTTCGAGAGCTTCGAGCCCACCGCCGTGATCGGCTTCGGCGGCTATCCCGCGCTGCCGACGCTGCTGGCCGCCCGATCGGCGAAGATCCCGACGATCCTGCACGAACAGAACGCGGTGCTCGGCCGGGTCAACCGCTTCTTCGCGCCGCGCGTCGATGCGATCGCCACTGCCTACGAGCGGATCGACCGGCTCGATCCCAAGCTCGACGGCAAGGT
>Ga0105248_10003396_pt1 | contig 17679 bp, 16 predicted proteins | sample KBSS34metaG_FD_81524 | JGI IMG/M metagenome (GOLD analysis project Ga0105248, IMG submission 81524) | Switchgrass rhizosphere microbial communities from Kellogg Biological Station, Michigan, USA - KBS S3-4 metaG | ecosystem: Host-associated > Plants > Roots > Rhizosphere > Soil | place... | reverse complement strand
GGCGAAAATGCCCCGGACCGTTACAGGGCTTAATCGGTAGTCAATTTTGGGGTACAGGCGCTAACAAAACGTGGGAGTTCCACCAAGGGGTGGGGGATTTCCCCCAATCGACTACCTCATGAATCCCACTTAATATTCAGCAACACACCCCCGATTTCTTTTAAATGGGAGACCCATCGAATGGCAGACTCTACCCCGAGCCTTCAGCAAAACAACTTTACGGAGCTCGGTCACACCTCAGGCGACCAAATTGCTGGCCAACACGCCACCAATCAACAGGAAGCAGCGCACCGACTGGCGTCGGAATTTCTCGCTGAAAACCGAAAGCTTGGTCAATCTGCGAGTTCTGATGGTAGCGGTACAAGCGTTATTCGAGCGGCAAGTGTCCTGGCTGGCGGCCTTAAGGACGGCGTTGTAGACAGCGCTACTCACTCATTTAACCTGCATACGGCGGAGACTTTACTCACAACAGGCGGCATCGGTTACGCCCTCGGAGCAGCGGCAAAGGCCGGCCCGATAGGTCAAAAAATAGCTCTGGCAGGCGGCCTTGTAATGGGCGCGTCCTGGGTGGCCAGTGAAATCCGTGGCGGCAGACCGCAGGCCACTATCAATGCTGTTGCTGACGCCTACGCCTCAGGCGATCGCGTAGCGCAGGATCGCAAAGCTGTTGCCGACAACGGCGGCGCCCTACTCTTCGACACATCACTAGCAATTGCGGCCGGCGGCTTTGGCATGAAAAAAGGCCTGGAGCTCAAAGCCAACTGGCAAATTGACGCACTGGCAGCGACAAAAACCACTTACGGCAGCGCAGTAGATTTCATCGGCAAAGACTCGCGTGTCAACGGCTCCCATGTACTTCGCGAAGGCGACATGGGAATGGCCTTCGCCGGCAAAGACGCCAAAGCAGCGCAAACACCTGTAGATCTGGCCCGCGACATTATTTCGGGCAAGCCCAAAGCAGCGGCATCACTGGCCGACATACAAGAAACATTCCAGCGCAGCAACGCTCAGAAAAATGACCAGCACCTGCTGGATATGCGCGACAAATTAGTGGACATGGAAGCGCAGCACGCTCAGCTCAAGGCTGAAGAAAGCGCTCTAGCGCCGAAGTTGACGAGACTGACACGTGAAAAAGGTGAACTCTCATCCTTCGATAGCTTGGAACAAACAGTCCGCGTCAGACAACAAAGTCTCAACGATGCAATCGGTGCCGGACGAGAATTGGGTCCCAAGAAAAAGGAACTCGATCTCCTCTTTGCGGCCAAACAAGAAGCTTTCAAAGCACAGACACTGAAAGAAGGTCAGCCGCCTGACCCCGCTCTGCGCGAAGACTTCCAGACCAAGCATAGAGAGTTTCTGGAGAAGAAAGCTCAGTACGACGACCTGAAGGCCGACAGCAGCCCAGAAGCAATCCAAAGACACAGAGACAGTCTGGCCGAAGCGCAGACCGCCCTGCAAACCGCTAAAGCAGAGCAGCCGGGCAAACTTGCCGCCTACGATCAAGAAATCGCCGCCCTGGAACAACAGATCAGCACGGTCAGAACTCAGAGACTGGCCATAGAAGGGCAAATCAAGCCGGTTGTAGATAGCTACAACACCAGACTGGAAACAATCGTAAAGGATCCCAGCCAACTGGTGCAGGCTCACTTCGAACCGGTCGCGCCACCAAAGGTAGCACCACCCAAGAATGTCGCCAGCGAAGTTGCAGCAAAGCCCAATACGACTGCAGTAATTGAAACCGGAGCCAACGTCGGACACGGCGTGGAGCTGAAGACGTCCGGCCCCGTCGACGTGGCCAATCTAGATCTCGCACCGACACAGGTGCATTCGGTCGCCGCTGAAGTGATCACAAAAGCTGTCACTGAGCCGATCGCAAAAGCAGCTGACACTGCGACTGCGGCTACAACTAATCCGGCGGCTGAGGTCAAAGTCGAACCCACGGTACAAAAGGCAGGCGCCGACACAGCCCAGCCGAAAGTAGAACGCACCGCCGAGACCGGCGACCTGTCCTTCCTTTCAAGAGAATCGGCCAGCGCTCGCGAAACGGCAATGAAATCCGTCAGAGCCAATGAGTTGCTGCGCGAACAAGAGTACGTCACAGGCATACTGGGCAATATCGAGCGCGGAACATACAAACCGACCAACCGCGCCAATGTCTCCGAAGTAAAAATAGAGATGGAACGCAGGCTGGCTGAGGTCAATGAAAAACTGCAGGCAGAACCGGGCATCAAATATACAAGAGCCCTGAAGTCGGTTCTGCAATACAGCCGATCCATAGGCAAGCAACTGGCGGAAACTCCAGAAATGGGTCAGCGCGACATAATCACAGCCCAGGGTCTGAAAGACATCGAAGGCATGATGAGCCGCCTACCTACGTCCTACAAAGGCTATCAAGGCAAGCTCCCGGATTTGATGGAACCGAACAGACTAGGTCGGACCGGATCGCCCGAAAAGAGATTTGCCGAGGTACAGGAACATTTAGAAGGCAAAGTCGCACTCCTCGACGGCTCAAGAGCTAGACAGGTAGCCGATATGGCCGAAAGACAACCGACACTGAAAGAAATCATGCGCCGTCTGGAATCAACAGAATTGCCCGACGACGGATCGATTATCCTGATCGGCAAAGACGGAAAATATCTCGGACCGAAAGGCGGCACGTCTCCATACTTCATCGAAGTATCGCGTATGAAGATGCATGGAGTGGGCGCCGACGGTGGTGGATTCAATCGCTTCGAATCAATTCAGGGAGATATTGCCGGTGCGGTTGTACTGAGACCGATCTACGAAAACGGCAAGCCGGTCGAACTGCCAAGCCGCAGCGCCAACGGTAAACCGGTCTACAAAAAGACCGTAGCCGAAACCTTCGGCGACGTGCCTACAGGCATCGTAGCGGACCTTAACTTTGTCGACATCCTGAGAAGATTTGCTCCCGCTCGCTAGGAGCGGAGCCAGATACTGCACCAGATACAGCACCAGTAGCAGCACCAGTGGCAGCAGCGATTTTCGTCTGACCTTCGTCATGCGCCTTCAAGGTGCGGGCAATCAGTCTCATATCCTGCACAATCTCGCCCAGCTGTTCCGGCGTAATGGCCTGGCCGGCGTCAGAATATGATTTATCGGGCTCGACATGGGTTTCGATAATCAAACCATCGGCACCACAGGCAATGGCAGCTCTCGAAAGCGGACGAATCAGATCGCGTTTGCCGGTGGCATGCGATGGGTCGACAATTACCGGTAGATTGCTTGTACCTTTGATCACGGCTACAGCAGCCAGATCCAGTGTATTGCGGGTACTGGTTTCAAAAGTACGGATGCCGCGTTCACACAAGATAACCTGCATATTTCCGCCAAGCAAAATGTATTCAGCGGCCTGTAAAAGTTCTTCGATAGTGGCAGATATGCCACGCTTGAGGACAACCGGTTTGCGCTGCCGACCGAGTTCTTTGAGCAACTCATAGTTGTACATGTTGCGGGCGCCGACCTGGAATACATCGATGTATGCAGCCGCCGGTTCAATTTGTTCGGGGCTCATCACTTCGCTGACGACAGGAAGTTTATTGGCCATGCCGACTTCCTTCAAAAGTTTCAATCCTTCCAGACCAAGTCCCTGGAAATCATACGGCGAGGAGCGCGGCTTGTAAGCGCCACCGCGCAAGCCCTGGGCACCGGCCGCTTTGGCTCTGACGGCCACAGCAGAGAGCTGCTCAAAACTTTCAACCGCGCAGGGACCGGCTATGATAACTGGCTCTTGCTCACCGCCGACAACAAATTTGCCGCCATTGCCAACTACTTCAATTTTGGCGCGACCGCCTTCCAGAGCCAGAGGAGTGCGTGATCCAAGTCGGACAACCTTGAGCACGCCAGGCAAGGTGGAAAATTTGTGACCGGACACTTGATCGCAGTCGGAGGTGACCACCAGAAGTGTCGAACGGGCGCAAACTACAGCCTGAAATTCGAGGCCGCCTTCGGCCAGAGCCGCTTTAGCGCTCTCTAAAAGCTCGGGATTTGGACTGTGGCCAAAAGAAAGAATCATAGGAAAGGCTCACCTCTGCCCGAATCATGGCACATTTTGTCAAGAACCAGCCTTAGAAGGGCTTACTCTAGGGCCAAAACATCCGAGGAGCCTCAGGCCAAGGGCCTCAATGGCTCACCAGTTGGCGCTTATACAAATCGGCCGAGTACAATAGAGGCGCTAAAAGTCTCTTAACGTAGTTAACAGCGCGGCGGGGAATACAAGGTCTATGGAAACGAATTCAACGCCTCAGCCAAAACTTTTCCCCGGCCTCGATGTTTTGGGCAGGCTGGTCAGCGTCGCCTGGTGGCGCTACGTCATAAGTTTCAGCTGGCAGTTCAAGAAGTTTCTATATCTACCAGCAATTATCTTTTTTGTAGCCGGAGTCGTTTTTGTCGTATTAGGTACGATGATGGCCTCCTTCAGGAACATGGGGTCCGAACCACAGGACGCCGGTCCTCTGCTTCTCAGATTGGGAATGCTAACGTGCGGTCTGGCTTCCGGCGGCATCATATTGATAGTAAGCATGGCCGTAGGAGTTATCAGACTTGCGGCCTTCACTCGGGCCTATTTGCTCACGTCAATACCAACACCTGCCGAACTATCCTCTGATGACTTCAAGTCGACGATGAGAGAAACTCAGAAAAACGCCTTCGCGCAAATAGGCAAAAGTAAGGGCTATATCGCAAAAAGCTGGCTTCTAGCGACTCTAATCGTCGTGCCAGTCATCGGTGTGTTTTGCGGCGCTACTTTTGTGACTGGACTAGCCACAGCACCGGATGATGCTCAATATCCTTTGATTACAGCAATGAAATCATTCGCCGTTCCAGCACTGGCAACTTTAGCCGTTACTTTTGTCATTTTGTCGAACTACTCGATGATAATTCTGGCTCTATCCAGCATGATAAACATGACAATTGGTCAGCTCGTACGGCGGTCGCTAATACTACTTTTCACTACTGCTCCAATGTTAACGGCAGTTACAGTTATTGTCCTGATCTTGAACACGGTTATTGGCACACCGTATGCTGTGCCTGAATTACTGCACATGAGATTCTCGGACGGCCCCGACAATCTACCCTTGCCACTGGCACTTATATGCGAAGCCTGGCAAGTGATAAGCGGCATAATGCTCGTGCCTATCTCGACGGCACTACTAGCGGAAGTACTGCGTGACTGCATCTCCACCGATCAAAACCAAGTGAATGTTGCCCGGGAAAGCGAACCCAATGTCTCAGAATCAGTCACAGCAGAATCAGCTAATACAGACTCCAGCGCAGCAGAAACCGACAACTGAAGCCGGGCTAGAAACCGTCTCGCAGGACGAACATCTAACACTTCGAGCCAGGACTATCCTGGACGAAATGGCGCGCGCGCAAACAGTCGCCTTCACCATTGCCCTGGCCTCAACAGCTATGAGCGATATTGATGGTGTGTCGGCTGCAGGCGCGGACGCTCAAGCTAGAAGGCTTACACCCAAACTCGACGCCGAAGCTTTACTCAAAGGCCGCACGGCAACAGGCGAGCCACTGCCCTCGTCTCCCGTTGGTATCACTTCGCCGGTTGTTATAACCAGAGCATGCCTCAGCCTTATCAAAAACAAAATAACCATTGTAGATTGTGGTTCTTTCGTGCCACCACAGGTGGAGCACATATCGCTATCTAACGAGGCGGCTCAAAATTTCACAACCGCTGATAGCCTAGAGCTGGAGCGCGTTGAAGATTTATTTCGTAGTGGACTGGAACTGGGCCAAACTCAAACAACCGACCAAACCGATGCTGGTCACTTAAAAGTCCTCGCCGAATGCGTGCCCGGTGGCACCACGACAGCCTTGGCTGTGCTCAAAGCCCTTGGCGTATCGGCCGACAATCTGCTGTCTAGCAGCATCCAGGGAATTAGCAGTTCCGCAAATAAAAAAGCAGAACTTGTAACCCTTGGTCTCCAACGCTTAGACAATTTGTACAGAAGGGACAATTGGCCCACTCTGGTGCGAGCAAATCCACTTCTGGCAGTCAGCTCGCTGGGCGATCCCATGCAGGCTTTTGCAGCCGGTTATGCTATCGGCGCGTTGAAGTCCATCGGTGACTCCGACCTGAAATCAAAAGATGCGATTCGCGCTGTGGTATTAGCCGGCGGCTCTCAAATGCTTGCGGTCTATGCGCTAGTGAGAGCAATTCTGGTTGCCGAAATCCTGGAAGGCAGCTCCGCACTGGCCCTTCTGGCTACCGAATGTCTTGCAGTCATAACTACGAAATGGGTTGCCCACGATCCATTTGCCGATACCCAAGCTCTGGCGGCGCTGGTTGACGCACCGTATGTGGCGTCATCAATTAATTTCAAAAATAGTCGCCATGCTGGACTACGATCCTATGAAGATGGCCACGTAAAAGAGGGCGTAGGAGCCGGTGGAGCTCTCGTATTAGCGACTCTCCTTGCCGACGTAGACACGAACAAAATAATCGAAACGATCGATCTTTTTTACGATCAGATGATTGGCTAAGAGCAGGCGATTCTATTGCGGCCGGCTTCTTTAGCCGAGCGCAGAGCCACTTTGGCATCGCGCAAGATTGTCTCGGGATTCAAATCTTCCATATTGAAACAAGCACAGCCGACCGAAACAGTTATCTTTGGTCCGCGTCTGTCGTTTTCATGACTGAAGTCCAAAACTTCAATTTCGCCGCGTACTTTTTCGGCCAGCACTTTCGCCCCGGCGACATCGGTATTGGGCAGCACGACTGCAAATTGGTCGCCGCCATAGCGGGCCAAAAGGTCGCTTGAACGAGTAACGTTGAGCAGACGATTAGCTACGGTGGTCAGGACTGAATCGCCAAATTCATAACCGTGGTTTTGATTGATTGTGGCAAAATTATCGATGTCGACAATTACCATGCCCACAGGCAGTCTTTGCCGATACGAGAAGAGCAGTTGCTGTTGCAAAAAGCCGACCAGAAATTCCAGATTGTACAGGCCGGTGAGCGAATCAATAGCAGCGCGGTAGGTTTCACGCGAATGCAAAACTTCGATTTCTTGCTTAGCGAGAAGCAGCTGCACAACCGGCTTGAGCTCTTGTGTGAGCAAAGTCATGAAAGCCCGGGCCGAAGCACTAAATCCATTTTTGTCACGGCTGCCGAAGACTAAAGCACCGAGACCTTGTTTTTCGGATCCAACGTGCATAATCTCAAAAGTCGGCAGTGTGCGGCTTCCTGTCACACTGGCATCAGGAGCCTGGCCTTTAACCTCGACACTGATGCTGGATTTGATCTTCATATTGCCGGTAATTTTGGCAACAACATCATCATGAGCCTGCTGCGAAATTTTCTCGCGGTAGCGCAGAGCCGCCCAGGGATTATTTAAGTCCGCCACAACCAGACCAATCAGGTCGGGCTCGAAGAGCTTAGAAACCAGTTCAAAAAATGCGTCTAAAAATTGACTACGCGGCTCAACCATGGCTGTAAGCGTACGCGCCGTGCGATTGACAATTCGCTCCAGCAAAAGATCGTCGAGCAGGCTCTTGTAACTTTCCATCAGTCTTGTGGATGAAAAGCCCTGGGTCGGCACGAGCACATTTGAGGCCTGCTGCCTTTGCCAACCTGAGCCTTTAATACTCACCGCCAGCTGTTTGACCGATTGGGCAACTTTGGTCGGATCCTTTAAATCGGCAATCGAAACAAAGAGGTCGCAGCGTGCGGCTTTGCTCCAAAACTCGTCACTTTTTTCTTGTTTGTCTTCCAATAAAACCACCGGCAGCCCCTGGGTGCTTTCACTTGACTTAATCAAGGAGGCCAATTGGAAGCCGTTCAAATCGCCAAGAGCCGTACTGGCCACGACCACATCGGCGCCGTCGACCGAAAGCTCGTCCAGAGCGTCAAAACCGCCGCCGCAAAAGACAAGGGTCAGGCCCTCATCCTTCAGCGCCTGGCGCAAAGATGAGTTTGAGCTTCTGGAATCCTCTACGTAGAGGACCTTGATATCCGGGTCGGTCATTGCTTCTTCGGTTGCCGGGGAGTCAAAACAATACTCTACAACAAGATGGCTCCAAATGAGGCGGCAATTGGCCCGAGATCAATCGCCAAGAGCCGGATAAAGGCCTTCCGGGGCAGAGGCCGGGAGAGGTACCGGGCTAGGGTGACAGGTGCTATGATCAACTACGCATGGGCGCTACCCGGCCGGTCTGTTCATAGGCCGCGACCACCCAGTGGCCCATTTTTCCCAATTTTCTCAGGGTGACCTATGTTGACCGCTAACAACATTGCAACCGAACTGCCGATTAGCTTCAAGCTGACTGAAGAACAAGAACTAATCAAAGAAACCATTCGCGAAATGGCTCAGGCAGAGTTTGCTCCACGCGCAGCTGAAATTGATCGCGACCACCGCTTCCCCCGTGAAAATTGGGACCTGCTGGCGGCTTCCGACCTCTGCGGACTGCCCTTTCCCGAACAATACGGCGGCGCCGGACTGGACCACGTGTCTTATGCAATCGCCGTAGAAGAGCTGGCCAACGCCTGTGCCACCACTTCCGTTATGTACTCTGCCCACGTCTCGCTCTGCGCCCAGCCAATATTTGTGCTCGGTACTGAAGAGCAAAAAATGCGCTGGCTGCCTCCCATGTGCGCAGGCAAAAAGCTCGGCGCCTTTGCGCTATCCGAGCCGGGAAGCGGCTCTGATGCTGCGGCGGCCAAATGTATGGCCATCCAAAAAGGTGACCAGTTCATTTTGAATGGTTCGAAGAATTGGATCACGAACGGTATTGAAGCCGACTACTATTTGGTTATTGCCCAGACGGATCAAGCCCTCAAGCACAAGGGTCTTGTTGCTCTCATTGTCGAAAAAGGCTCACCCGGATTTACCTTCGGCAAGCTCGAAGACAAGCTGGGCATCAAAGGATCGTCCACCTGCCAGATAAACTTCGAAGACACACCGGTACCCGTGGCAAACATGCTCGGCGGATTGGGTGACGGATTCAAAGTCGCCATGATCACTCTTGATGGTGGCAGAATCGGTATCGCAGCCCAGGCCGTGGGTATCGCGCAAGGAGCCTGGGATCACGCTTTCAAATACACAAAAGAACGCGTTGCCTTCGGCAAAACGACAAACAATTTCCAGGCTATTCAATTTATGCTGGCCGACATACAGACTGAAATCGACGCAGCCAGACTGCTCGTTTATCATGCTTCAATCGCCCAGGACTCGGGTGAAAAATTCACCAAGTATGCCGCCCACGCCAAGCTTTTCGCCTCCGAAATGGCCATGCGCAGCACCGTAAAATGCGTACAAATTTTTGGCGGATATGGCTACGTTACGGATTATCCGGCCGAGCGTTATATGCGCGACGCCAAAATCACAGAAATATACGAAGGCACCTCCGAAGTGCAACGATTGGTAATTGCTCAAAACGTACTGAAGGGACTTTAATATGTCGTATCAACAACCTCCGCAGCAACAGCCACCGGGAGGCCAACCGCCCAGACCAGCGGCCCCACCGAAAATCCTCAACTTTTACGAACTTTTGCAAGTCGACAGGGATGCGCATCCGACAATCATTCGTTATGCATATCGCTTCCTGGCTGCCATGTATCACCCAGACAATAGCGAAAGCGGCAACGCAGAAAAATTCAGAATCATCACCGAAGCATGGCGCACCCTATCAGACGACGGTAAGCGCGCTGCCTACGACATGTCGCTTGGTGAGAAGCCAGTACAGCCCCAGGCAGGCGGTGCCGCCGGTGGTGGCGGAGGAGCAAGCTCGGCAGATTTCGGTAAAGGCTCTTTGCCCAAGATTCCAAAGACTGGTATTTCGTTCGACGAAGTCGAACTCCGTCTGGCCATCCTGCAAATCCTCCTCAGTCAGCGCAAGAAGAAACCGCTGGTCGGGGGCGCCACAGCCAAAATGGTTATGGACATCCTGGACATCAACGACATCCCAGTTGTTGAATTTGCCTTCTGGTATTTGCGCGAAAAAGGCTATGTTGAAATGGGCGAACGCGTGTTCATGATTTCGGTAAAGGGCGTCGACTACATCGTCGATCACCTCTCCAAGATCCAGTTGACCGACGGCGACAGCAAGACTGAAGCTAAGGTAAACAGCATGATCAACCGTGGCAACCCCGGTACTTCCAACCTACCAGTGCCAGCCAGACCGCAAATGCCACCGCCCACGCGCTAAAAAAGTCAGGCGAGCGCAAGACTCGTCAGTTCAAAAAAAAATCAAACAGTAATTTCGAGCTCGACGTTTTCAATTTCGTCGGGCTCGATTTCTTCATCAGCCCTATCGGCACTGTCAGCAAACAAACGAAATGACTGCCGGTGCCACTCGGTCACACCGTGCTCGACAAGCGCCTGTCTGTGAGCTTTAGAGCCATAGCCTTTGTTTTGATGCCAGAGATACTGCGGATGTTTGTCGGCCAACTCAGCCATCAGTTTATCGCGGTGCACTTTGGCAAACACAGAAGCGGCTGCGATTGATGCCGAATGACTATCACCCTGCACCACAGTTTTTTGTTTGAGCTCAAATTCTTTGATATTTCTGTTGCCGTCGACCAACACTAAAATCTCTTCCGCCGGCACTGGGATGCGGCCAAGAAGGGCATGGACAGCACGCTTCATAGCAAGCAAGCTGGCATTCAAAATATTGATCTGGTCAATTTCCGCCACAGTCGCTTCAGCCACGCAGGCATGGGCATGGCTGTGAATTACGTCTCGTAGTTCTTCACGCTGTGCTTTGGGAATGACTTTGGAATCGTCCAGCCCGGCCAGTTTAGTCGCCAGAGCCGATCGCGCCTCAATCACAGGCAGCATCACCGCACCGGCCACAACCGGCCCGGCCAGACAGCCGCGACCGACTTCATCGACACCGATGATGTATGAGTAAGAGGCGTTGAATAGTGTCAGCTGACCGTCGCCCACAGCACGACTGCTTCTGGCGCTGGGCTTTGCGGGCGCATAGCCCATTTCGGCAGCAAAAGTTTTGCGGTCAAAGGCCATGAGGGTGCTGAATTTTGACCTGGCCATGGCAACTTCTCTTTTGCGGACGCGCGAAACAGACTGAGCCAATTATCAAGATTCAGCGGCGGCTGAGTCAATCAGTCTGCAGCTTAATTAGTGAAAATCGAACCCTGCTCTAAACTTCAATCTAAGGTCAGGCGGCCCAATTTGCCGTCGCGCACATCGCGCAAAAATATATTGGCCGCGCGCAAATCATCCAGTCGGGCGCCGGACGAAAGAAACTTTCGCTTTTCGGCAATGTGCATCAGCCCTTGCTGCGCTTCCGACAGACCGGGGCAATATTCATCGAGACGAGCGGGGTACTGGCGCTGCATGGCGCGAATGCCGAATTCGGCGATTTCGTTGACGTTATAACTGGTGGCCGGAATCAGATTGAGAAAAGCCAGACGGTCATGAGTCTCGGCGCTTAAAGCTGTGGGTGGCAAAATGCCTGGTGTGTCGAGCAATTCCAACTGTGGGTCGACGCGGATCCACTGGGTGCCGCGGGTCACTCCCGGCATGTCGCCGGTCTTAGTGCGCTTCTGCCCGATAAACCAATTGATTAAAGAAGACTTACCGACGTTGGGAATACCGACAACACAAGCGCGCATCGGCCTGGGCAAAATGCCTCTTTTCTCAAGCGCCTGCCGTTTAACGTTGGTTATGGCCAGAGCCGAAGAGATGAATTTCCCCTTGAACTCACGACTCTTAAGCGAAAGCATTAGTGAGCGGTGAAAGTTATCCGGGTCATCGCTTTCAAAGTCATCCAATGTCAAGGCCTTGAGACGCTCGGGATCAGACAAGTCCAGTTTGGAATAAATAGTAAGGCGTGGCTTATTGCCAAAAATTTGCAGTGACGCCGGGTGTCTTGTTGACTGCGGCAACCTGCCGTCCAGGACTTCAATAACCAGGTCGACCCACTTGACTATCTCAGTCAAGCGCTGAAATGGAGTAGAGGGCTCCCGCTTGGGAGCCCTCTTGACTGCTGGTGCGCCGGCAGCACTGAACTTGGCGTAAGCATTCGCTTTACCGCTGGCTCCGTGCACTAGCCGTTTATTGTCTTTACCGCCCAAAGTATCCTTTAGGCTTCCGCAGCTGGGGCTTCGGCAGCAGCAGGCTCGGCAGCTTTGGCTTCTGGAGCAGGTGCGGCAGCTTTAGCTGGGGCAGCGGCAACAGGTTCCTTAGCAGCATCCCGGCGAACGCCGACCTTTTCTTTGATACGTGTGGCCTTACCGGTGCGCTCGCGCAGGTAATACAACTTGGCGCGGCGGACGTGGCCGTGACGGATGATGGTGATTTTTTCGACGCGGGGTGAGTGGACGAGGAATACTCTCTCGATGCCAATACCCTGGAATACGCGACGGACGGTAATCGTCTCGGAGACACCGTGGCCGCCGTGCTTGATGATTACGCCTTCATAGCCCTGTGTACGTTCCTTGCCGCCTTCGCGGATTTTGACGAATACTTTGACGGTATCGCCGACGTTGAATTTGGGCAAATCTGTCTTGAGAAGTGTGGACTCAAGTTCCTTAATAATGTTGTTCATAGTGACTCGCTCGGGCTCTCAGCTTGTGTTCAATATATATAAAAGCGGTCAAAAATTGTATCACGCTCCTTGGTGTAATCAGGCCAAACCTTAGTGTTTGCGTAAACTTATGCCAAGCGAGATTTGACGAATCTAATCTTCAAGAGGCTATGAGCGGGCCAAGTGGTGAGCCTCAAGCCAGGCATTATCGCCACATCCAGCTCAGGCTTTGCCACCAGATAAAGTGGCAGATGCGACTGCTTTATCGTTATCGCCATCTTTGCTGGAAGCCGATTTTGTCAGGCTTTCATCCTTCAGGCGAGTCAGTTCGGCGATGAAATCTTCTATCGAACGAAACTGCCGATAAACCGAGGCAAAGCGCACATAGGCCACTTGATCCAGGCGGCTAAGGCAGCTTAGCGCCGTTTCACCAAGCATGGAAGAAGTAACTTCCCGACGGCCGGAGGCCATCAGTTCATTTTCAATAGTATCGAGGAGGTCGTCAATCTGCTCGGCCGTCACGGTCGTCTTAGCACAGGCACGGGAAAGGCCGGCCCTCAGCTTTTCCCGAGTATAGGGCTCACGGATGCCGGAGCGTTTGACCACGAGAAACTGGATAACTTCAAGCTTTTCGAAGGTAGTGAAGCGTTTGCCGCAGCCCTCACACTCGCGTCTGCGGCGCACAGAGTTTTCGGTCGTCAAACGCGACTCGAGCACTCGGCTTTCACGATGATTGCAAAAGGGGCAGAACATTGCAGCTAATTATAAACGCCGATAAAACTTCCATTGATAAAATGTCTGGCCCCCTCACATAAGTTTTTGTGGGCCGGCGGCCCGGGTTTGAGGCATAATTATTGTATGGGCGCTCAAAAGAAACTTACTTACTATGAAGTCCTCGGGATCGCCCCGAGCGTCAGCCGTGAAGAAATAAAGGTTGCCTACAGGCAGCTGGTTAAAACGCTGCATCCCGACCTTTCATATGTGGAAAAAAGCAACCATCAAGTCGTAGCCGAAACCGAACAGATGATGCACATCAATGAGGCCTACGCCACGCTCATTGATGCTGAGAAGCGCGCACATTACAACTCGACAGTCATACATCGCCACCAGCAAGTGCGAATGCCTCAGCACGTGCAGGATTCGCTCGACGAAGAACGAGCGACAGAAAAATATTTGCGTCAGGTCTTCCACCCACTAACAAACTCTATCGTCAAAATACTGAAGAAATACAAACAGCGCCTGAAGGCCCTTTCGCAAGATCTATACGATGATGTCTTGCTGGAAGAGTTTGCACTCTACGTCGATGAAATTGAAAGTACTCTGCGAAAAGCAAGCAATGGCTTTACTGATAATCCCACACCGCTGATGCTGAGAAACTCTGTCAATTGGATGCGCCATGCCATTGCCCAGGCCGCTGATGGACTGGATGAATTGAGATATTTTTGCCAGAACTATGACTACGATCACTTAGCGATGGCCGACAATCTATTTAAGATCGCCATTGAACATTCGTCGAAAGCTAAGAGTATGATTCGGGCGTTGTAGTGCGAAGGCCTTGCTAAAGCCCATACGGAATGGACTCAATCCAGTACCATCCATTACCGAAGTTCCAGTAATGCCAAATAAGGCCTACCAAAAGGGGCTTTTTACCAGGACAATATTCCATGTTGCCTCGCCTATAAATGGGAAAAAACACGACAATATTTGAAGCCACAATAGGTTGCCCTTTGACACAACCGTAAGGATCAAAACCTTGCACCATAATTTGGCCATTGTCTGACAAATCTCTGAACTTTTCTGGAAGAACAAGAGAGACAGGACTTGAAGATGCCAAAGGCCAATCTTGTGAACGACCTTCTACAATCGTGTTCACGACTTCCATTCGCCGACTGAAACACTGATGATAATTGGTATAGACGAAAATCTCAGGAGCAAACCACGCCAAGATAGCAGCCATGCAATTGATTGCTACAAACCTGAAGCGATAGAGAATGTTCTTCTCTTTTGAACGAACAGCTCCAATAAGAGCACTGATAAAGACGGCAATGAAGGCAAAAAAAACCAACGCTTCAATTAGACCGAGGTAGTTACAGACTTTGGCATACAACCAGAGCCAATAGTTCGCTGCATAAGTGGGCCGATTATAGTATCGCGTCGGCCAATCGAAAAACCGGATCGCCAGAAAAACTGCGGAACAATACACTGTGGGTGAGACCCAACTTTTTATAGAAAAGATTTTGTTCCCAGAAAGGAGGTTCATACTGTATGTACCGGATTAACGGAAGCGCTCGGCACAGCCTATGCCAATGCAATAACCCCCAATCACTTTAAATTCACGATATCACGGGTTATTCGCCGCGCCAACTTAACAGCTCAACAGCACTCCAAGAATGTCCCAGAGCATCCACTTGCCAGGTACGGTTATTTACCGTACACTAGAGGTGGAGTATAAGAGGTCACCGGACATGTCATCCGAGCTAAAAAAGGAACGTCTGGATTTGCGGCTGCCACAAGGGGCCAAGTCTCAGATTGAAATGGCGGCGGAATTGCAAGGAAGAAGTGTTTCTGACTTTGTTGTGGCCGCAGCTCTTAACCAGGCGGCACAGGTAATCGAGCAACAGATGGTCATAAGGCTCTGCCTTGAAGACAGCCTTGCTTTGGCAGAAGCCTTTATCAATGAGCCTGAACCTAACGCAAAAGCCATTGCGGCCGCCAAGCGACATCGGGCTCAGATGAGAAAATCCTGAATATGGATTTTGAAATCCAACTTTTAACCGCGGCGCATGATTGCTCAGAGTTTACTTCCAGCCTTAATAGCATCCAAAAGTACATTCGAGAACAGGCCGCAAGAGCAATGTCTTCAAAAATGTCGGCGATATTTGTCCTTGTAGAAAAAGGCGATAAAATCGTTCGCGGTTATTACACACTCTCATCCACAAGCATTCAGTTTGACGATTTGCCCGCTAACGTGTCAAAGAGGCTGCCCAGGTATCCGCAGGTCGGCGGCACACTTCTCGGTAGACTTGGAGTCGACGAAAGCTACAGAGATGCTCTGAAGAAGCAAGGTAAAAAACCCAGACTTGGTGAATTACTGCTCGTTGATGCTCAAAAAAATTGCCTCAAAGGTTCTACAACGGTGGCTTCGGCTGTGATGATTATCGATGTTGAGCAACCAAGCGAAGAAGAAATTGCTGCCGGTGCAAAAGACCCCATGCTGTTTTACACCCAATATGGATTTATTCCACTGCCGAAAACGCCGAGAAGACTTTTTAAGCGATTGACCACTATTGAAAAAGAGCAAGCCGCGGCCAATCGCGATTGAACATTCGTCGAAAGCTAAGAGTATGATTCGGGCGCTTCAAGGAAACTACTCAGGTACATGCAATACCCAGTACCAGCCCTTGCCCAGACTCAAGACCTGAAGAACGTTTTCGCCATTGTCTGGCACATCATCGGCGCAATATTGCAAGTCGCCGTTGCGATAAAGACCGAAGTGCACATGCAGGGAAGGCGAACTGATACTAGCTACGGTTCTACAAATTCGGCAGCGGAGAACTCTTATACCAAAACCAGTTTTTAGCCAGGCGACCGGAGCCAAGGAAATCTCCCGGCGATAATTTATCGTCAGCGCAATATTCAATATCTGTCATTTTATGGATGCCGAAGACTACATGCACGGACTTAAGATCAACAAGATCAAGATCCGAGCTATCTCTGTCGTCAAATATTCGAACACATCCATCGCGAGAAAGTCCTTTGAGATGTTCGGGAAGTGGGTGTTCTTGACGGCTAATAGGCGACTGTGGCAGCTTTCTTGCATAGACTAAGTTGACGACTGATTCCATGGGCTTCAAGTTTAAATAAAATCTGGACACTGCGATGTAATAAGGCACGTTCCAGGCAACTACTAATACAACACAATTCAACGCAACAAATCGAAATCGCTGCCGATACGAGACGCCGGATTTAGTTATAGCAACAATTATGGCACCGATGAAAACACAGAGAAATAATAGCCACACGATGAAATCATCAAACCAGAAAATCAGACTAACTACAGTCACAATCACATTATTACTGACTGGTGTTGATACAAGGCTTCTACTGCTCGGTGCCAATCCGCCTAATTTAATCGAGTACGCGTCAGTGAGTTGGTAGACCAGCAATAATACGCAGGCCAACAGAGACGGAGAATACCACCCCAGTAAAAACTTCTGCAATTTAACCGGCAAGACCATAATCCGGGCTTACGAAACCAGCGACTTGACCGGTATTTCCTTCTTCACAGATTTTGCAGCCTTAGCTTGTTTCTTCTCAGCGACTTCAGCCATGTTTTCTGGCGTAGCACCGCCGGCGACACCAAAGAGATCGTAGGGTTTGGCTTCTTCGATCAAGACTTTATTTACTTCGCCCATGTAGCAGCGCTCGCCGGTCAGACTTTCGCGTACATATACGGAGTTATCGATACCAGGCGCATCCCACTGGCTGCGGCCGATGAAGCGCTTCTTGGAGTCGTCATAGCCTTCGATAATGACGTCAATTTCTTTGCCGACCATGTTGGCATTGAGTTCAGTCGAGATTGCATGTTGTATTTTCATGATGCGATCACGGCGAGCTTTTTTGACTTTCTCGGTGACTTGATTTTCCATGCTGCCTGAGGGCACTTCCATCTGTCTGGAATAGGTGAAGACGCCCAGTCTGTCGAAGCGATACTTCTCGATGAAAGCTACAAGATGCTCGAACTGTTCATCAGTTTCACCGGGGAAGCCGACGATAAATGTCGATCTGATTTTTACGCCGGGCACCATTTCACGAATGAGGTCCATTGTTTTTTCAGGATGCTTGGGACGGGCCATAGCCGAGAGCACATCAGGGTGTGAGTGCTGCAGCGGGATATCGACATACTTCACTACCTTAGGCAAGCTGGCGATGGTGGCAAGCAGTTCGCGGTTGGTTTCTGTTGGATAGCAGTACATGATGCGTATCCAGTCCAGATCTTCGATTTCGTGCAAAGCTTTGAGAAGCTCAGGCAGAGCCTGTTTCTTATAGATATCCAGGCCGTAGTAGCTGGAGTCTTGGGAGACTAGAATGATTTCTTTGACGCCGCCGGCCACTAAGATACGAGCTTCTTTGACGAGTGACTCGATGGTGCGCGATCTG
>Ga0105248_10003394_pt1 | contig 17691 bp, 13 predicted proteins | sample KBSS34metaG_FD_81524 | JGI IMG/M metagenome (GOLD analysis project Ga0105248, IMG submission 81524) | Switchgrass rhizosphere microbial communities from Kellogg Biological Station, Michigan, USA - KBS S3-4 metaG | ecosystem: Host-associated > Plants > Roots > Rhizosphere > Soil | place... | reverse complement strand
TCGCCGCCGAGCGTCACCTCCGCGGTGTCCGCCGGCGTCAGGTCGCCGATGCTGATCAGGGCGGCGCCGCCCTGGATCGCCGCCAGGGCGTCGGAGAGCCCGCCCGCGCCGAGGAAGGCGCTGTCGTTCAGCGTCCCGTTGCTCATCAGCACGCCGCCGGCGGCGGAGATCGTCCCGCCGTTCACCAGCACCCCGCCCGGCGACAGGAACCACAGCGCGCCGCCGCCGGTCACCGCGCCCTCGATGACCATCTTGGAGGTCGCGCGGTTCACCGCGATGTCGCCCGGGCTCATCCCGCTGAAGGCGACCGTCGAGGACTGGCCGACATTGAAGCCGCCGTTCCAGGTGATGATCGAACGGCTGGAATGGACGTCGACGGTGAGCAGGTTGGGGGCCGTGGTGAAGCCGGGCGCGGCGCCCGCACCGGCGCCTCCAGGACCCTGGGCGCCGAAGGCCGTGGTGACGTTCGTCGCATCCGGCAGCGCGCCCGCCGCGAGGGTCGGCGCCGCCATCGCCGGCTGGACGAGCAGCGCCGCCGCCCCGCAGATCGCCGAGCCGCCGAGCAGGCGCGAGCGGCGGGGCTTGCGCGACCGGGTCGGGAGAAGGTGGCGTCTCATTGCTCCCGCCTCACGTCAGCGGACCGCGACCAGCTGGACGAGAAGCCGATCGTTCGGCGTCTTCGGCTGGCTGGGGAAGGGTTTGTCGAAGGGGTGGGCCCAGGCCAGATTCGCCCGCAGGCCGTAGGGCAGCCGGGCGTCGACGCCGACGCCAGCGGACCGCAGGGTCCGGCTTTCGGAGCCGGGATCGAGGTTCTGGATCCGCGAGGCGTCGCAGAAGGCGAACGGGGTGACCGACCAGCTGTCGCCGAAGCGCAGCTCCTGCGGGCTGAGCTTCAGCTCCGCCGCCACCACCCGCTCGCCCGACAGCACGGCGGGCTCGTAGCCGCGACCGATCGTCAGGTCGCCGACCGCCAGCTCCTCGTAGGAAAGCAGCGGCTTGCCCGCGTATTCCGCCTGGATCCTCAGCCCCAGGGCGCCGAGGCGGTTGGTGAACTGGTTGTCGCTCTCCAGCCGGACCACCCAGGCGTCGGGCCGCCCCTCGATCCGCGACAGATCGGCGTCGCCGGTCCGGCTGGCGCCCAGCGCGCTGAGCCCCTTGCGCAGCTGCAGGGTCGCCTTGCCCGCGGCGAGAACGCGCTCGTCGAACAGCGGCTGCAGGTAGTCGCCCGAGAGGCTCGCCCAGACCACCCGCAGCTTGTCGTTGGCCAACAGGCCGCCGCCGGGGAACCGGGTCTTCTGCTCGACCAGGTCGAAGCCGGCGCCCGCGTTCAGCGTCAGCCGCTTCAGCTTGACGACCGGATACTGGATCTCTGGGGTGAAGATCAGCGAGTCGCCGCGCAGCGAGAGCGGTTTCAGCACGTCGCCCGGATGCGACTGGCCATAGGCCAGCGACGCGCGGCCGAGCAGGCCGGAGGCGCCGAACCGGGCCTCCTCGATCAGCTCGACGATCCACTGCTCGTCTTCGGGAACGGTGTGATAGGCGACCAACGAGGTTCGTTCGCCAAGCGGCGTGAAGCTGTTGAGGTCGGCCCGCGCCAGGGCGCTCCACGGGCCGAGCGAGGCCGAGCCGGTGTTCTGCACGGCCGCGACGACGTCATAGGCGCTGCGGCTCAGCTGCACGTCGAGGTCGATGGCGCCGCGTCCTTCGGCGGACGGACGCAGCGCGGCGCTGATGCGCACGCCCGGCACGTCGTTGGCGAGCAAGAGATAGCGCTGCGCCGTGCGCAAATCGAACGGGGCGAGGCCGCGCAGCTTGTCGAGATAGGCCTCGACCTTGTCCTGGGCCGGGCCGATGTCGCCGCGCACGCGGACGGAGACGATCCGCGCTTCCACCACCACCAGCTTCAGGCGGCCGGCGGAGATGGTCTGGGCCGGCGCCTCGACGCGGGCCAGCAGGCCTTGCCGGAACAGGATCAGCGAAAGGCGGTCGCGGATCTGGCAGATCGCCGAAACCGGGACCGTGGCGCCGATCAGGTCCTGGTAGGCCGGCTTCAGCCGTTCGGGCGCGACCGTCGTCCCGGCGACTTCGACGCTCTCCAGCCTGAAGGTGACCGTCGAGCCGGCCAGCGGGCAGGGCAGGGCGCCCGGTGCGGAGAACAGGTCGCGCGAGCGCGCCCTGGGCGCGGGGAGCTGGCGTTCTGGATTGAGCTGTTCGCGCGAGGGCTGCACGGCGGAGGCGGCCTGGCCGGCCGGCGCGGGGCCAGGCGCCGGCTGGGCGCGGCCAGGATCGGCCCAGGTCACCGCGCCCAGCGCCGCCAGGGCGCCGAACGCTACCGACCTTGGGCGCCGCTCGCCCCTCAGTTCAGGCCTGGCCATGTCTGGAATGCCTCAACGGGCGCGGGCTAGCCGGCGCGTCTGACTTCCACCCGGCGGTTGGCGGCCGCGCCCGGATCCGAGGGGAGGGCGAGCTCGCGCGACCCGACGCCCCTGGCCTCCAGCCTGGCCGACGCCACCCCCTGCTGGACGAGGAAGGCCTTCACCGCCTCGGCGCGGGCCTGGGACAGTTTGAGGTTGGTCTCGGCCGGGCCGGTCGCGTCGGTGTGCCCGATGATCTGGAAGGCGCCATTGGCGAGACGCGGGTCGTTCAGCGCTGCGGCGAAGCTGTGGGCGTTGGCCGCGCCCTCCGGGCTGAGCTCAGCCGAACCGCGACGGAAGGTGATCCGCAGGTCGGCCGCCGAGACCCGCGCGGGGCCAAGGGCGGCGACGCGCAGCCCCGGCGCGCGGGCCGGGCGCGGCGCGAGCTTGGCGGCCGAGGTCCCCGGGGTCGCCAGGCTGAAGCCGCGCAGGTGCGCCACGTCGCCCTCGCAGGTTGGGCAATCGAGACTCATCAGCGCGTCCGCATAGTCGCCGGCGGAGGGGTTGGTGGTCGACAGGCTGGCCGACGCACTCGGCGAAGACGGCGCGGCCTGGGCCAAAGCGGCGCCCGCCCAACCGACGCCCGCCGCCACCATTAAGGCGCACAGCGTCCTCATCACCCGACCCCCAAGTGCTAAACCTTACCAAGGCGATAACCACTTGGAGTAGAATTGCAAGCTGAAGTAGGTGTTTGGTCCGAATTTGTGGCAGTTTGGTCTGTAACATAGTAAATTGGTACGTCTCCCGCGGCGGAGATTTCTCCAGACCGGCGGATCAGCTTGTCGATTTCTCAGCCTGCGCCGCTCATCATGCACAGGCGCAGCCCGCGGAAGAAGACGATCAGCTGCCGAGCAGCGCCCGCACGGCGCAGATCAGCAGGGTCCACAATCCTAGGCTCGACCCGACGATGATCGTGACGCGCAGCCATCCCGGCAAGACGGGGATCGAGGCGAGCACTTTGTCGGCGTCCGCTGGCGCGTCGGCGACAATCTGATCGCGGAGCGCGTCGGGGACGTCGACGTCGAGCGGCTTCGAGGCTTCGTAGTCGGCCATGCTCTGGTTCATTTCCAGCCCCCATGAGGAGAGGCTCAAGAACAACCTTTGAGTGAGGAATGTGCAACCTGCGACTCTAGCGTCAATTGAACGCAGCGGTCGGCGTCGGGGGGTCCGGTCGAGGTTCGCCAAAGAGAAATGCCCCCCGCGCAAGGCATGCTGCGCGGGAGGCATCCTGGGCGAGAGTGGGTCGCCGTGGCGCGGGGGCAGTTGTGGGGCTCGTGACCTGCGCGCCACCTGAACGATGTCTTGTTTGCGTGGTCTCGACAGTGGCGAATGATCAGTCGGCCTGCTGTTTTACACGATCATCGGCGGCGAACTGGCCCGCCGCTGGCGAGCGGCCGCAAGGCAATGGATCTGCTGCGGCGCCTGAACGATTTCAGGCATAGCTTTGGTGCGCGCCGCGATCTGTTCGAAGATAAACCTAAGATAGCTGAATGGAGTTAATCATCGATGGCCAATCTTCGTTCAGCGTTTCGTGCGAAGATTGGCTATGAGCTTCTTCTGGCCCACTCGCAAAGCTGGGGCGGCCACCCTACCGGTGCGCCTGGGGCGACTGTTGCATTGGTTCTTTTTGGCCCTGGGTGGGGTGAACCTGTTGATCGCTGGCTGGGCGCTCCAGTCCGGGGTAGTCAGGGACTGGCGGCTGCTCGCCATCTGGCCGGTGAGCTGCGCCTTGTTCGCCATTGCCGGGCGCGGTTTGCGCTACCTGCTGTCGGATGAATAGCCGGCCCGCCGTCCGATCATGCCGCAGCTGCCGGCGTTTGATTGCGCCGGCGTTACATGCGAGCTGTCAGGGGCTCATGTCCCCCAAGGCCAACATCGCCGGCGAGACGCATCCGCCGCGGCCGCGCGGGTGTTCATCCTACTGCTGCGCGGCTGGTACAGCGACATCATGCTGATGAACCGCAGCGTGAGCGGCCCGGAAATCCGCGAGGCGGTGGACGGGTTTCTGCGCCTGTTCCTGGCTGGCCGCGCCAGCTGGTAGCGCTGGCGCACCGCCGTTTCGTTGGTTTCTGAGGCGTTGGAAACCCGACCCGTCGAGCTTCCAAAGGTGAGGTTACTGCCCCGGAGCCTTCTTGAGGCTCCTGAGCACCCATTCGGTGAAGGCGCGGACTTGTGCGTGCCCCTCCGTAATCCCGACGCGCCGAGCACCAGGCCGTCCAGGTCGCCCTTGGCGCGCCACTCCTGCAGCAGTCGGTCGAAGGCGTCGAAGCCCAGACCGTAGGTCTCGCCCAGATACCAGCGGATCTTCGCCTCGCCTTCGTTGTTCAGGTAGCTCGGCGTGCACTCCCGCTGGATGGTGGTGAGGTCGAACGCCGTCTCGCGGATGTGGCGGACAAGGAGCTGATCCTCACCGGGCTGCGGCCGACCTTCCATTCGGTGACGGCCGAAGGGGATCGCGTGGTGGTGGAGTTCGAAGGCGATGCGACGCTGATCAACGGCGAAAGCTACTGCAATCAATACTGCATGGTCTTCACCGTGAACGACGGCCGGATCAAACACGTCAACGAATACTATTGCACGATTCTCGCCGACGAGCGGATCGGTTCGCTGCTCGCCGACGTCGAGGCCCGGCGGCATAAGACAGGTGTCTGACGGCCGGTTCCAGCGATCGCCGGACGACCGATCAAGGCCAAGCTGACCAACCAGGACGGCGGCGCCCTGGTCGACACTACGGCCCAGGTGGAGCTGCCGATCGGGTGAGGGCGCGCGAGGAGCTGCCTCCCGTCACACCTTGAGAATGAGACCGCGTTTATGGACGGCGCGCAGCAGCAGGTAGAAGGCCGCGACATAGGTCAGGGCGAAGGCCAGCGAGGCCAGCTTGGGCGGCAGCCAGCGGCTGAAGACAAGGTCGGTGAACAAGCGCTCGACGCCGACCGCTCCGTCCTCGCGCAGCGTCGTCCACCAGCTGTAGATCACCGTGCCCGTGGCCTCCGAGAGGGCGTAAGCGAGGATCGGGTTCACGCCGAATACCAGGAAGGGCTCGGCCCAGCGGCGCCAGCCCTTGACCTCGATCGCAAGCATCAGCAGGGCGAGCAGGGCCGCGCCAGCGCCGCCGGCGAAGAGGACGTATGAGCTGGTCCAGAGATTCTTGTTGATCGGTAGGGCGAGGCCCCAGGCGAGACCCAGGAGGATCCCCGCGACCCCGGCGGCGAACAGCAGGCGGATCCGCTGGCCAAGCGGCCGGTCCTGACCGATCCAGCGCCCCGCCAGCAGGCCCAGGATGACCGTGCCGATGGCCGGAAGGGTCGATAGCGCGCCCTCCGGATCCCAGGTCACGCTATACCGCCAAAGATGGGCGCCCCACGGCCCCCAGTCGAACAGGCGCCGATCGATCCAGGCGCCCAGGGTCGCCGAGGGCTCGGCGATCGCGGCCAGACCGGTCGCCCCGGTGTCGGGGACCGGGACGCTCATCAGCATGGCCCAGTAGCCTAAGAGGACAGCGCCCAGAACCGCGACCTGCGTGCGCCATCCTGCGCACAGGGTGAGAACGCCGCCGGCGAGATAACAGAGCGCGATCCGCTGCAGCACGCCTGGAAGGCGCAGGTGCAGCAGGCTGTCGCCGATCCTGGCCGTGAGTCCGGCGTCGGCCGCCTCCGGCATCGGGCCGTAGGTGTAAAAGGGGAACCAGTGGAGACCGACCCCGATCAGAAAGATGAGCGCAGCTCGGCGCAGGATCTGGCGGCGCAAGACCTGCGGCGCGGCGCCCCGGGCCCGGCGCGCGCTGAGCGACAGGTGAGTGGAGATCCCGACGATGAAGATGAAGAAGGGGAACACCAGGTCGGTGGGCGTCCAGCCGTGCCAGGCGGCGTGGCTCAGCGGCGCATAGACGGCGTCGCGCCGGCCTGGGTCGTTGACCAGCAGCATGCCGGCCACGGTCAGGCCGCGGAACACGTCCAGCGACTCGAGGCGCTGGGGGCGCGGTAGACCGGTGATGCGATCCTCGGCGAGATCGACGGATGTCGATGGGGCGGGCGGAACGGCCTGGGGGCTATTCAACAAGGTCTCCCTCAGCGCGGGGTGATCTTCAGAGCGGCCGGTCGGGCTCGCCGCCGCACCAGGCCTGCAGGACGTGCAGGTCGTCGTCAGCCACCACCAGATCGGCCCGCCGGCCGGGCGCTACGACGCCCAGCTGGCCTGCAAGGCCGAGGAAGGCGGCAGGATTGCCGCTGGCCATGGCTGAGGCTGTGGCGAGATCGAGCTCGCAAAGGCGCATGGCGTTGCGCAAGGCCTGGGCCATATCGAGGTCGGAGCCCGCCAGGACGCCGTCCGCGTCGAGACAGGCGCCGTCCACCACGCGGATGGGCCGGCCCTGCAGGGCGAAGTCCTTTTGCGCCAGGCCGACGCTCGGCATGGCGTCGGTCACCAGCATGAAGCGGTCGCGGCGCTTGGCGGCCATGGCGATCCGCAGGGTGGCCGGATGCACGTGCCGGCCATCGACGATCACGCCGCACCAGCTGTCGGCGTCCTCCAGCGCCGCGCCGACTGCGCCGGGGTGGCGCGAGGTCAGCGGCGACATGGCGTTGAACAGGTGGGTGAAGCCGGTGACCCCAGCGGCGAGCGCCGCGCGGACCGTGGCGTAGTCGGCGTTGGTGTGTCCAGCGGCGACGATCACGCCCGCGCCAGCGAGCTTTCGGATCATATCCGGCGTGGTCGTCTCGGGCGCCAGGGTCACGAGCGTCCGGCCGCGCTTGAGCGACGAGATCAGCGCGATCGCCGCCTCATCGAGGGTCCGGAACTTGGCGTCGTCGTGGATCCCCTTGCGCTTGGGGCTAAGGAACGGGCCTTCGATGTGGACGCCGAGCACGCCTGGGACGCCGCGGGCGATGGCCTCGTCCACCGCGGCGATGGCCGCTGCGACCGTCGATAGATCGTCGCTGATCAGGGTCGGCAGAAAACCCGTCGTGCCGAACCGGCGGTGGGCCGCGCCGATCGCCTCGACGCCCTCGACCGTCGGGTTTTCGTTGAACAGCACGCCGCCGCCGCCATTCACCTGAGTGTCGACGAAACCGGGCAGCAGCAGCAGGCCGCCAAGGTCGATCCGTTGGTCGCCGGCCTCGGCCGCAGGGCCGACCGACGCGATCCGGTCGCCGTCGAGGCGGACGGTCAGCCGTTCGAGGCCGCCGGGCGTCAGGACCTGGGCGTTGATCAAGGCGCGGGCCATCAGACGGTCTCGGTGACCTTGCGCAAATGGGGGGGATTGTCGGGGTCGAGCCCCCTGGCCAGGGAGAGCGCATTGGCCAGGCGGTAGAAGCTCTGGATCAGCAGCAGCGGCTGCAGCGTCGGATGCGCGACGACCGAGGGCAGGGCGCCAGGGCGCGCTGCGCCGGCCAGCAGCACCTGCGCCCCCCGCGTCCGGAGCTGGTCGGCAAGGCCCGCCACGCTCTCCTCGGTCGCGTCGCCCTGGGCGAACATCAGGACCGGGAAGCTCTTGTCCACCAGGGCCATGGGCCCGTGCAGCACTTCCGCGGCGCTGAACCCCTCGGCGTGCAGGCCGCAGGTCTCCTTGAACTTGAGCGCGGCCTCCTGGGCGGTGGCGAACCCGACGCCGCGGCCGAGCACATAGAGGCTCTGGGCATGCAGCAGGTGCGGGACGGCGCAGGTCCAGTCGAGCGCCCAGGCCTCGGCCAGCTGCGCCGGCAAGGCGTCCAGCGCCTGCTCCAGCACCGCGTCCCGGGTCCAGCCGGCGACCAACTGGGCGATGGCCGCCAGGGCGGTGATGAAGGATTTGGTGGCGGCCACGCTGCGCTCGGGCCCGGCGTGCAGCGGGAGCGTCACGTGGGCGAGGCCGGCGAGCGGCGCGGTCTCGTCGTTCACCAGGGCCACGATGCGGGCGCCGGCGTCGCGCGCCGCGCGCGCCGCGGCGAGCAGGTCCGGACTGCGGCCGGACTGGGAGATCGCCAGGAACAGCACGCCCTCCAGGTCCTGCCGGGCCTCGTAGACCGAGCTCACCGACATCGCCGCCGAGGCGGTGAGCACGCCGGCGCCCGTCTCGATCAGATATTTGGCGTAGGTCGCGGCATGGTCGGAGCTGCCGCGGGCGCAGGTGACCACGGCGCGCGGCGGGTCTGCCCGCAGCTCGGCGGCCAGGCTCGCGACCGCCGGGCGGTTGGCGTCCAACAGGCGCGCGACGGCGGCCGCGGCTTCGGCGGCCTCGCGGAACATGAACGTCTGGTCGGGGCGGCGGGCAGGGTCGGGCACGAGCTGGTCTCCAGGCCGGCCGTCAGGCCGACGTCGCGTTGAGTTCGGCGACGAAGTCGTAGGCGTCGCCGCGGTAATAGGACTGGGTCACCTCGACGACGCGACCGTCCGGCAGGAAGCCCCGCCGCTCGATCAGCAGGCCGGGATCGCCGACCTGCACCTGCAGCAGTTCGGCCTGGTCCGGGGTGAACAGGACAGCGCGCAGTCGCTGCAGCGCCCTGACCGGACGGTGGCCTGTGGCCTCCAGCGCCTCGTAGAGCGAGGCCTTCACCGCGTCCGGGCCGGGCAGGGCGAAGGCTGGAAGGGTGGAATATTCCAGCGCCATGGGCGCGTCGTCGGCGTAGCGGATCCGGTGGAACCGGTAGACCGGCGCACCGGGGCTCAGCCCCAGGGTCAAAGACTCCTCCGGCGTCACGAGGCCGGAGGCGCGACTCAGGAACTTCGAGTTCGGCGTTCGCCCGCGCGAGATCATGTCCTCGGAGAAGGATGAAAGCTTGGAGAAGCTCTTCTCGACCCGCGCGGCCACGAAGGTTCCGGCGCCCTGCCGGCGAGAAAGCAGCCCGTCGCTCACCAGCCCTTCCAGCGCCTTGCGCACGGTGATCCGCGACACCCCCAGCTCGTCGGCCATGTCACGTTCGGCCGGCAGGGCGTCGTCGGGAGCCAGCACCTGCTTGCGGATCGCCTCGCGGATGGCGCGCTGCAGCTGGCGATACAGCGGCGCATGCTCATCCGCGTCCAAGGGGCCGATCCGTTCAGCGAAGCTCGTCAAGACAACCTCCAGGCCCGGCGCCAACGCAGCGAGCAATCTATAGCCACTTAGATACCAATTTGTTCGCAGGATGCAATTGGTCTCATTTTGGGCTTGTCAAAAAACTGAAACGCGGCACAGTCCGCTCATCGACCGCCGTGATGCCAGGTCGGGGGACCGAGGATTGGTATCACATTGGGCTTGGCAAATCTCCGGGCGACGCTCGGATCAAAGGGGAATGGGCTAAAGATGAAGCGTCGCAGATTGATGATGATCGGGGGGGCCAGCCTGTTGGCGCTGAGCTTCGCCCAAGCCGCCGCCGCCGAGGCGAAGGGGGAGGCCTCGGTGGAGGAGGTGGTGGTCACCGGCATCCGCGCCTCGCTGAAGCAGTCGCTCGAAACCAAACGCGCCGCCGACGCCATCGTCGATTCCGTCACCGCCGAGGACGTCGGCAAGTTCCCCAACACCAATGTGGCCGAAGCCATCACCCTGATCCCCGGCGTCACTGTCGACCGCCAGTTCGGCCAGGGCGAGAAGGTCAGCATTCTGGGCACCGATCCGGCGCTCAACCGCACCTTGTTGAACGGCCAGACGGTGGCTTCGGCCGACTGGTTCATCCTGGACACGCCCGGCCGCACATTCAACTACGCGTTGTTGGCGCCGCAGATCGTTGGCCGGGTCGACGTCTACAAATCGCCAGAAGCCCGCATCGACGAGGGCAGCATCGGCGGCACGGTGATCGTCAGCACCCGCAAGCCCCTGGATCTGAAGTCGCCGACGATCGCCGCCCAGTTCGGCTACCTCTACAACGAGCGCTCCAAGAAGGGCGCCCTGCAAGGCTCCGGCATGCTGAGCTGGAAGAACAAGTCGGAGACCTTCGGCGCCGCCTTCTCCGTCTCCAAGGCGACCGACCAGCTGCGCCGCGACGGCCTGGAGAGCTACGGCACCATCGCCGCCAGCCAGTGGGCGGGCGCCAACACCGACAACCCGGTCGACTCGCGCAACTTCGGCTGCACCGGAACCTGCGCCGCGACGCTGAGCGCGAACCTCGACGCCCGCAGTCCCAACGCCTTCGGCACCTCGTTCTTCGAGCAGAAGCGCGACCGCACGACCTATACGACCGCCCTGCAGTACAAGCCGAACGACCGGCTCGAGCTCGGCTTCAACTGGTTGAAGATCAAGGCCACCTACGACAACACCAACCAGTCGATGTACGCCTTCCAGGGCAACACCTGGAACAGCCTGGGCGCGCTGACCGGCCTGACGGTCGACAACGGCGTGGTCACCAGCGCCACCTTCCACAATGCGCTGAGCGTGTTCGACGTCCAGTCCCGTCAAGCCGAGATGAACTCGGACACCTACGACTTCCGCGGCAAGTGGTCGGGCGACAACTGGGACCTTTCGGGGGCGGCGGGGATCTCCAAGGCCGACGGCGGCACCAAGAAGCAGGTCTTCCTCGAGTTCCTCAACTGGGGCGACTACGCGGTCGACATCAGCGGCGCGCCGGGCAAGCCGGGCAGCCTCACCTATGCGTCGGACACGCAGGGCAACCCGGCGAGCTTCGTCACCGATCCGGGCTGGAGCGGCAACCTCGTCTCCAAACCGACCCATGACGAGGAGAAGTACGCCCAGGCCGACTTCGGCTATGACCTCGACGACGTGATCAAGCGCGTCGAGGTCGGCTACAAGTTCCGCCGCCACGAGACCAGCCAGTCTTACGCCGGCATCTCCATCAGCGGGGTCTCGGCCCCGGCCAGCCTGTTCTCGCCCAGCACGGTCCCCGGCAACTATCTCAAGGGCTTCGACGGGGTGAACGACCAGATGCGGGACCGCTTCCGCGTCAGCGGCGACGCCATGGTGCAGTACGTCGAGAGCGGCGCCTGGCTTCCGTCCGGCGGACAGCTGCCGACGCCCTCGATCTTCGCCGCCGCCGAGTTCACCTCCGGCAACTGGGCGATCCAGGAGGACATCAGCGCCGCCTACGCCCAGGCCGACATCGACGCCGGCAAGCTGCGCGGCAATATCGGGGTCCGCCTCGTGCGAACCGACGTCGATAGCTCCGGCTATGTCTGCAATCCAGGCGCCGCCTGCAACGGCGAGGCCGATTGGACCTGGCAGACCACCAAGAAGCACTACACCAACGTGCTGCCCAGCGTGAACCTGGCCTATTCGGTGCGCGACGACTTGCTGCTCCGCTTCGCCGCCGCCCAGGTCATCGCCCGGCCGAACTACGCGGACATGACCAACTTCTTCTGGCTGTCCGACGGCATCCTGAACGGCGGTGGCGGCAATCCTGACCTCGACCCCTACAAGTCCTCCAACTTCGATGTCTCGGCGGAGTGGTACTTCCAGCCCCAGGCGATCCTGGCGGTCGAAGGCTTCTACAAGGACATCAGCAACTACATCCTGGAGCAGACGGCGCCGGAGCAGTACTACAACCAAAGCCAGCACAGGGTCACGACCTACCAGATCAGCCGCCCGCACAACGCCGGTTCGGCGACGGTGAAGGGTCTGTCCGTGGCCTATCAGCAAAACTACGCCCACGGCCTGGGGCTGCTGGCCAACTACACCTACGCCGACGGCAAGGGGCAGGACGGCGCGCCGCTGCCGTACAACTCCAAGCATCAGTTCAACATCAGCCCGTTCTATGAGCAGGGGCCGATCTCGGCGCGGGTTACCTACACCTGGCGTTCGAAATACTTCACCGGCGTGGACCGGGGCGACGACATGTTCGTCCGCGCCATCGCCACGGTGGACGCCTCGGCCACCTATAAGTTCACCAACCAGGTCGCCCTGACCCTGGCCGGCATGAACCTGACGGACTCCGAATACTACGCCTACGCCAACACCACGGCCCTGCCGCGCGGCGTCTACAAGACCGGCCGCAAGGTCCTGGCCACCATCAACCTGACCTTCTGAGGGCTGAGCGATCGGCCGCACCTGCGCCCGTCGCTTGAAGCTCGCTAAGGGCGAGGTCCTTGCCCTCTAATCCCCCCTCGACTCAAGGGAGGCGGTCATCCACCGCCTCCCGCCTTTTTCCGGGCGCCGTGAGAGAATGACGCGTTCACCTCTGCTCTTCGCCATCGCCGCGGGTCTCGCCTTCCTGGCCGGGCCGGCCGCCGCAGGCGCGGCGGGACTGGTCCCTGCGCCGGCGGTGGAGACGCCGGCCGACGGCGTCTTCAGGCTCTCGGCGCACACGCCCGTCGTGGTCCCGGCGGACGATCCCGGCGCCCGCGCCGCGGCCGCCTATTTCACCCAGCTGATCGCCCGCAGCCGCGGCCTCGGCCTGGAGGTCACGCAGGCCGGCGCCGCGCCGGCGGTGAGCTTCCGGCGCGGCGGGCCGGTGGGCGAGGGCTATCGCCTGGACGCTGGTCCGGGCGGGCTCGTGATCACCGCGACCGACGACGCGGGCCTGTTCTACGGCGGCGTCACCGCCTGGCAGCTGGCGACCGCGCAGGCCGGGCGCGGCGCTGCCGAGATCGCCGGCGTCCATATCGAGGACGCGCCGCGCTTCGCCTGGCGCGGGCTGATGCTGGACTCCGCCCGGCATTTCCAGAGCCCCGACTACATCAAGGCGCTGCTCGACCGGATGGCGCGGGCCAAGCTGAACACGTTTCATTGGCATCTGACCGACGATCAGGGCTGGCGGCTGGAGATCCGCAAATATCCGCGCCTGACCGAGGTCGGGGCCTGGCGCGTCCCGGCCGGCGCGGGCCCGGCCCAGGACATCGATCCCAAGACCGGCCAGCCCCGACGGATCGGCGGCTTCTACACCCAGGATCAGGTCCGCGAGATCGTCGCCTACGCCGCGGCGCGCCACATCGCGGTCGTGCCGGAGATCGAGATGCCCGGCCATGCGACGGCGGCCATCGCCGCCTATCCGCGGTTGGGAACCACCCAGCCGCCGCCTTCGGGCCCCTCCTCGGACTGGGGCGTGTTCGACGATCTGTTCAACGTCGACGAGGCCACCTTCGGCGTCCTGCAGGACGTGCTGGACGAGGTCATGGCGCTGTTCCCCGGCCGCTACATCCACGTCGGCGGAGACGAGGCGGTGAAGATCCGATGGAAGGCCAGTCCCGCCGTCCAGGCGCGGATGCGCGAGCTGCACATCGCCAGCGAGAACCAGCTGCAGGGCTGGTTCACCGCCCGCATCGAACAGTATCTGAACGCCCATGGCCGCGCGCTCATCGGCTGGGACGAGATCCTCGAGGGCGGCGTCGCGCCAAGCGCTGCGGTGATGTCCTGGCGCGGAACCGACGGGGCGATCGTCGCCGCCAAGATGGGCCACGACACCGTGCTCGCGCCCGCGCCGACCTATTATTTCGACAACCGCCAGGGCGCCGACCCCGGCCAGCCGCCGGGCCGCGGGTCCGTCATCGATCTGCGGCAGGTCTATGACTTCGAGCCGGTTCCGGCCGCGCTCAGCGCCGAGCAGGCCAGGCATGTGCTGGGCGTCCAGGCGCAGATCTGGACCGAGCATGTCCGCACCGAGGATCGGGTCTCCAAGATGCTTTTCCCGCGGGCCTACGCCGTCGCCGAAACCGGCTGGTCGCCGGCCAGCCGCCGCAGCTGGACGGACTTCGCCGCGCGGCTGGGGCCGGAGATCGCCCGTGAGCGCGCCCTGGGCGCGGCGACGTCCGACTTTCCCGGCCAGGTCGTCACGCCCGATCCGCATAGCCGCCGCAGCCAGGAGCTCAAGCTCTGCAGCGATCGGTTCGCGCTCAATCTCGAGGACGACGCTCCGGCGCGCGGGCCGCGGGCGGTGTTCCTGGTCGACATCATGAACCCCTGCTGGATCTGGGAGGGCGCGGACCTGACCGGCGTCCGGCGCCTGACCGCCTCCGTCGGCCAGCTTCCCTTCAACTTCCAGCTCGGCGAGGCGGCGCAGCAGATCCGGCTCGCGCCGCCCGCCACGCCGGACGGCGAACTCCTCGCCCGGCTGGACGGCTGCACCGGCCCTGTGGTCGCCACCCTGCCGCTCGCGCCGGCGACACGCTCCCAGGCGACGAGCGTGCTGAGCGGCGCGCTGACGCCGACCGAAGGGCGCCACGACCTCTGCATCACCTTCACCCGGCCGAAGCTCGATCCCCTCTGGGTCCTGAACCGGCTCACCTTGGGAGAGCCGCCGCGTGAGCGCTGAGCTGATCCTCGTCTCGCCGCTCGACGGCTGGTGCGCGCCGCTCGCCGAGACGCCCGACCCGGTGTTCGCCGAGGCCATGCTCGGCGATGGGGTCGCCATCGAGCCGACCGGTTCGATGCTGCATGCGCCGTGCGACGCGGTCGTCGTGAACGTCCATGCGGCGCGGCACGCCATCACCCTGCGCGCGCCTGGCGGCCTTGAGCTGCTGCTGCACATCGGCCTAGAGACGGTCGGCCTGGGCGGGGAGGGGTTCGTGGTCCATGTCGCCGACGGCCAGTCCGTGCGCCAGGGCGCCCCGCTGATTTCCTTCGACCTCGACCTCCTGGCGGGGCGCGCGCGCAGCCTGATCACGCCGGTCGTGCTGACCGGCGCCGAAGGCTTCGCCATCACCGGGCGTTTCACCGGCCGCGCTGTGCGGGCCGGGGAGCCGATCCTGCAGCTCTCGGGCGGGAGGAGCGCCGCCGGGAGCCTGACGAGTGGACCGCAGCTCAGCCGCCAGCTGCGCGTGCCCCTGGCGCATGGGCTGCACGCCCGCCCGGCCGCCCGCGTCGCCGACTGCGCCAAGGGCTTCGCCGCGGAGGTCGCGCTTGGACGCGCCGGCCGCAGCGTCAGCGCCCGCAGCCCGGTGGCTCTGATGTCGCTCGGTCTGCGCCACGGCGACGAGGCGACGCTGACCGCCGCCGGCCCGGACGCCGAGGCGGCCCTAGCGGCGGTGGCCGCCCTGATCGAGAGCGGCATGGGGGAGGCCAAGCCCTTCGCCGCAACGCCGGCGCCGGCGGCCGCGGCGGCCGAAATCCTCTCCAGTGGCGTGCTGCGCGGGGTGACCGCGGCGCCCGGCCTGGCGATCGGCCGCGCCGCCCGGCTGGTCCGGCGGGAGATCGCGGTCGTCGAGGCCGGGCAGGGCGTCGCCCGCGAGCAGGCCGCCCTCGGCGCCGCCCTGGGGGCCGTCGCCGCCGAGATCTCCGCGGCCGCGGCGGGCGAGACCAACCCCACCCGCCGCGCCATCCTGGCCGCCCACGCCGGCTTCGCCGGGGACCCGGAGCTGGCCGCCCAGGCCGAGCGGCTGATCGGCGAGGGCAAGAGCGCCGCCTTCGCCTGGCGGGCGGCGGTGAACGGCTTCGCCGAGGCGCTGCGCAGCCTGGGCGATCCGCGCATCGCCGAACGCGTCGACGACCTGATGGACCTCGAGCGTCGGGTGCTCGTCGCGCTGACCGGCGAGGTCGAAGCCGGCCCGCAGCTGGCCGAGGGCTCGATCCTGCTGGCCGACGACCTGCTGCCCTCGCAGCTCATGGGTCTGGAGGCCGGCCGTATCGCCGGCCTGTGCACCGCGCGAGGCGGTCCCACCAGTCATGTGGCCATCCTCGCCGCGGCCATGGGCGCGCCGGCGCTGGTGGCGGCGGGGCCCGACCTGCTCGCGGTTCCCCACGGCGCGCCGCTGATCCTCGACGCCGACGCCGGCCTGCTGACGGTCGGGCCGGACGCCAAGGCGCTGGAGGCGGCGCAGCTGCGGCTGGCGACGCGGGCCGAGCGGCGGTCGGCGGCGCGGGCCTCGGCCGCCGGGCGCGCGGTGACGCGCGATGGCGTCGACGTGCCCGTGCTGGCCAATGTCGGCGCCGCGGCCGAAGCCCGCGCCGCGGCCGCGGCGGGCGCCGACGGCTGCGGCCTGCTGCGCACGGAATTCCTGTTCCTCGACCGCGACGTTCCGCCGGACGAGGACGAGCAGGCGGCTCAATACCGCGCCGTGCTGGAAGGCCTTGCGGGACGGCCCGTGGTCATTCGGCTGCTGGACATCGGCGGCGACAAGGCCGCGCCCTATCTTCCCCAGGCTGACGAGGAGAACCCGGCGCTCGGCGTGCGCGGCGTACGGCTGCTGCTTCGCCGGCCGCAGCTGCTGCAGGCCCAGTTGCGCGCCATCCTGCGGGCTGCCGACGCCGGCGCCTGCAGCATTATGATCCCCATGGTGGCGCGGTTGGGCGAGTTGCGCGCGGTGCGCGCCGCGTTGGAGGAGGTTGGCCGCGACCTGGGCGCCCGGACCCTCCCGGACCTTGGGGTGATGATCGAAACTCCCGCTGCGGCGATGATCGCCACCCAGCTCGCCGCCGAGGCGGATTTCTTCTCGATCGGCACCAACGACCTGACCCAGTACGGCCTGGCCATGGACCGCGGCGAGCCCGACCTGGCCGCCGAGATCGACGGGCTGGATCCCGCCGTGCTGGGGCTGATCGCCGCGACCTGTCGGGGGGCCGCATCGGGCGCCCGGCCGGTCAGCGTCTGCGGTGGCCTTGCCGCCGATCCGGCCGCCGTTCCGATCCTGTTGGGGCTTGGCGTGCAGCGCTTGTCGATGATCGCCGGCGCCGTGCCCGAGGCCAAGGCGCAGATCCGCGGCCTCGACCTCGCGGCCTGCCGCGCCCACGCCGCCGAAGCGCTGCGCCAGCCCGACCGCGAGGCCGTGCGCGCCCTGGCCGACACCTTCCGCAACGGAGCCGCCTGATGCGCTTGCCTCTGGACGCCCTGCAATCGCTCGGCCGCGCCCTGATGCTGCCAATCGCCGTCCTGCCGGCGGCGGCTGTGCTGCTGCGCCTCGGCCAGGCGGATCTGCTGAACGTCCCGTTCGTGGCCGCGGCGGGCGAGGCGGTGTTCGCCAATCTCGGTCTCTTGTTCGCCGCCGGCGTCGCGATCGGCCTGGCGCGGGACAACCACGGGGCGGCGGGCCTGGCCGGCGTCGTCTGCTTCCTGATCGCGACCCAGGCGGGCCAGAGCTTGATGCGGGTCCCGCCGGACGCGCTGCACGGCCTGACCGGTGAGGCCGCCGATCTCGCCGCCGCCGCCTTCAAGGCCAAAGGGATGGCCAAGCTCGGCGTGCCCCTGGGCATCCTCTCGGGCCTGACCGGCGGCCTCGCCTACAATCGCTTCTCCAACATCGAGCTTCCGGAGTATCTGGCCTTCTTCGGCGGCCGGCGGTTCGTACCGATCGTCAGCGGCCTGGCCGGCCTGGCGCTCGCCGCCGCGGTCGGCGGCGCCTATGCCGCAATCACCGCGGCGATGGACGCCGCCAGCCGCGGGATCATCGGCTCCGGCCCGATCGGGCTCTTCGTCTATGGCCTGCTGAACCGGCTGCTCATCGTCACCGG
>Ga0105248_10003393_pt1 | contig 17692 bp, 16 predicted proteins | sample KBSS34metaG_FD_81524 | JGI IMG/M metagenome (GOLD analysis project Ga0105248, IMG submission 81524) | Switchgrass rhizosphere microbial communities from Kellogg Biological Station, Michigan, USA - KBS S3-4 metaG | ecosystem: Host-associated > Plants > Roots > Rhizosphere > Soil | place... | reverse complement strand
TACGGTTATGACTCCGTGACGATGATGCAGGAAACGAAGACGACCCTTTGCCAAGTCGAGAAGCTGACGGCGTAACCGAGGATACGGCCATGGCCAGAATGAAATTCCTGTGTGATGCCGAGCGTTGCATCGAATGCAACAGCTGCGTCACGGCGTGCAAGCAGGAGCACGAGATTCCATGGGGCGTCAATCGGCGCCGCGTGGTGACCATCAACGATGGCGTACCGGGCGAGCGATCGATCTCGGTTGCTTGCATGCATTGCTCGGACGCACCCTGCATGGCCGTTTGTCCGGTGGACTGCTTCTACAAGTCCGAGGACGGCGTCGTGCTTCACGACAAGGACCTGTGCATCGGCTGCGGCTACTGTTTCTATGCGTGCCCGTTCGGTGCGCCGCAGTTTCCGCAAACCGGCGCCTTCGGCGTCCGCGGCAAAATGGACAAGTGCACCTTCTGTGCAGGAGGCCCGGAACCCGATCGATCGGCCGCGGAATTCCAGAAATACGGCCGCAATCGCCTCGCGGAAGGGAAGCTTCCCGCGTGCGCCGAAATGTGCTCGACGAAGGCCTTGCTCGGTGGAGATGGCGACATGATCGCCAACATCTATCGCGACCGCGTGACGCATCGCGGCAAGGGCGGGGAGGTGTGGGGCTGGGCCACCGCGTACAAGCTTCCGGCAGGAGGAACGCCGGGCGCTCAACCTGGCGCGCCAGGCGCCGCGCCGCCTGCCGCCCCGCCGCCAGCCGGAGGAACCAAATCGTGATGCGTTCGTTCACCTTCGCGGCCCTCGGCATCGCCGCCATTGCGTTGCTCGTCGCAGGTTGCGGCGAGCGTCCGCAAGTAATCAATTACAAGCAGGGCACCTACCAGGGCAAGCCTGACACGCCTGCGTACTCGAACGCGCCGTTCAATGGAAACAGACAGCAATGGGACAACGCGATCGACACGCGCGCTCAGGCGCAGAACGAGTACGTGCGCATTCGCGATTGACCGGACGTCATTTACCGACTATAAAGGCCGCGCACCACGCGGCCTTTTTTACATGCACATGCGCAAAGCCAGGGAGGCAGCATGGCAGTCGAACCATCGGGGACGAATCGAGCAGGCCCGGTAGCTCGGGGGTGGCGAGCCCTTACCACGCCGAGCGCTCGGTGGTCGGTCCTGGCGCTTGTCGTCATCGGATTGCTGATCGGCGCAGGAGGCGTCATTGCGACGCAGGTCATGGTAGCGGCGACCGGATCGAACGATTTCTGCAGCAATGCATGCCATTCGATGCAATGGGTAGCGCGCGAATACCAGGCGAGCGGGCACCACTTGAACCGCACCGGAGTTCAGGCGAGCTGCCACGACTGTCACATTCCGCATCGCTATCCGGAGTTGCTCTGGTACAAGGCAAAGGCGGGTATCAAGGATGCCATCGGCGAAATGCGCGGCGTGATCTCGACCGAGGACAAGTTCAACAAGGAACGCGCCCGGATGGCACAGGCAGTGTGGGCGGAATTCAAGGAAAACAATTCGGCCAACTGCCGCGTCTGTCACACCTTCACGGCCGAGACGATCGCGAAGCAGAAAGACTTCGTGCAGCCGATGCATCAGACTTTTCTCGCCAATCAGGCGACTTGCATCGACTGCCACAAAGGCATCGCGCACAAGGCGCCGGAATGAAGGCGCTGCTGCCTGCGAGAAACTCACCGGTGTGAGCGACTGAAGACCGAGACCACGCCCAGAAAAAGAAAGGGCCGGCGGTGCCGGCCCTTTCTCCTTCAAGCAGGGCGATCACATGGTCAGGATCCAGGACACGAGCGACTTCGTATCGGCTTCGCTCGTCTTCACAGCCGGATGTCCCTTGCCTTCCTTGAGCTTGGCCACGAGCTGCGCCTCTGCGTCGCTCTTGCCCTTGTATTTGGCCGAGATGTCCTTGAACGAAGGGCCGACCTTCTTGGTGGCAGCGGCATGGCAAGTGAGACACCCGCTGCTTTGCGCAAGGGCTTCCTGCGCTTGCGCGGCGGCGGCACCGAGCCCGAATGTGGACGCTACCGCGGCGATCACGACCAATTTCATACTGCCTCCCATGAAATGAACTCGACGCCGCCCCCGGGCGACAACGGCGAGATCATCCTAGTACGCCGAACGGTCGTCAATAGGCGTGCACATTTCACCGCAGCAGGCTTACCATTGGAGCTCGAATTCGGCTTCGAGGAGCCTCAACAGGCGACTCGTCGAAGGTATTGATGGAAGTCATCCGATCGGCGCTCGTTCCTTACCCAGCCTCGGACATGTTCGACATCATCGAGCGCGCGGAGCACTACCCGGCTTTTCTGCCGTGGTGCTCCGAAGCGACGATCCTCTCGCGCGACGAGTCCTCGGTTGAAGCGATCCTCGGTGTCGCCTGGCGCGGTGTGCGCTTCAAGTTCCGTACGCGCAATCCAAAGCGGCGACCGGAATGGCTTGCGGTGAAGCTCGCGGAAGGACCCTTTCGCCGCTTCGAAGGCGAATGGCACCTGCGGGCGCTTGCGCCGTGCGCGTGCAAGATTGAATTCGCGCTTGGCTACGAGTTCGACAGCTTGCTGGTACGCTCGGCAGCCGGTGTCGTCTTCGATCGGATCACCGGCACGTTTGTCGACGCATTCATCGCGCGCGCCGAAGCGCTTTTCGGCCCCGCTGCGAAAGGGATCGCGAGCACACCGGCCGGTCCCGGTCCCCTCGTCGGCCCGGCCATCTAGCGCGTGTCGGAGCACTCGCCAGCGCGCTCCCTTCCGCCCGTCGGCCTGTCGTCGAGGGCGTGCGCCGGCGCACGCGTCGGCGCTTCGGAATTGTCAACGCTGGTGCAGGCGAACGAGACATGCCCTCGTTGATCATCTTGCATGCAAGGCGGTGATGGGACTCCGCGCCGGGTTGTGTTGCGGAAGCGGGGTACAATTTCGAAGCCATGCCGGCCGGCGAGCCTGGCACACGGAAGATCAGAACGCAGCGGGAGGAATGATGGGTCACGTCACTCGAGCCATGGGCGCGCTGCTCATGGCGTTTCTGATCGCCGGCGGCGCCGCCGCGCAGTCGCCCGCGGTGAACCCGCAATCGCAGGACTACGCGCGCCAGCAGCAGGAGCGGCAACGGTCGCAGCCGCTCAACAATCAGCCGGTGTGGAGCGAGATCCGATCGGGCGCGCCCCAGGTCACAACCGTGCGCGGCCGTGAAACGGATGTGCTCGTTCAGCCTCAGGGCCAGACCTGGCGGGCTGCACGCGTCTCGCTGCTCATTGCCGGCGGCGGCATCATCGTGTTGGCACTGCTCGGCCTGACCGGTTTTTACCTTCTTCGTGGTCCGATGCGCGTGGACGAGAAACCGCGCGGGCAGGCGATCGAACGCTTCACGCCCGCCGACCGCTGGGCGCACTGGCTGCTCGCTATCGTGTGGGTGACGCTGGCAGTAACCGGGTTGATCCTGTCGCTTGGCAAAACGATCCTGTTGCCGCTCATCGGCTACACGCTCTTTTCGTGGCTCGCGACACTCGCAAAGAACATCCACAACTTCATCGGTCCGATTCTGATCGTCGCGGTGCCGTGGCTCTTCGTGCGCTTCGTGCGCGACAATGGGCTCGGCGTCGAGGACGTCAAGTGGTTCGTCAACATCGTCGGATACTTCAAGGGCCACGAATACCCGTCCGGCAAATTCAATGCGGGCGAGAAGCTCGTCTTCTGGCTCGTCCTGGTGGTGTTGTCGTCGGTCCTGATCGCAAGCGGGCTCGTGCTGGTGTTTCCGAATTTCGATCAGGGACGCCAGGCGATGCAGATCGCCAACGTCACGCATATCGTCGCCGCCTATGTCGCGATCGGTCTGGCCTTCGTGCACATCTATCTCGGTACCATCGGGATGGAGGGCGCGTATCGCGCAATGCGGGACGGTTACGTCGATACGACCTGGGCCGAGCACCATCATTTGCGCTGGTATGAGGACGTGATGGCAGGACGCGCCCGCGAGAAACTGGTCGGCGGCACGGCAACACCGCCGGGCGTCCTGCCCCCGCGAGGCGCGCCCACGGTCCGCGCACCAACGCCCGCGCGATCCTAGGACCGGTCTCGCGTCACCCACGAACGAGCGGAGTCACGGCCGCAGCCGACGTCGTCGTTTCAGCACGCGCGCGGTGTGCCCCTGCGCGAAGGGCGCGGCGTGGCGGACCCAGCGTTCAATTCGCCTGGCGCGCGTTGCGTTCACGGCTGGTCCCAAGGCGTGCGCCGAACTCGATCGCGCCACGTCGGGTCGAACCAACGCGGCCCGCCTTCGAGTTCGATGGCGCGAGAGCCCGGAATGCTTCCATGGGCGCGCGTGCCTCCCGCGATGGGACAGCGTCGCGACCCGTGTCGAGTTCGACTGGCAGGCACCCCGCCGCGTTTCGAATGAGCGTCGTGTGATCGATCCCAGCCAAAGCTGACACCGAGCAGAAGGCTGCCGCACGGTCGAAGCCTGGAGGAACTGTTGATGTTTCAACCCCGTCCCTTTGCCGCATGCGCCGTGGTCGGCGCCCTATTGTTGTTCAACGTCAGCGCCTATGCAGACTCGCCGCGGCCGGAGATGCAGGCGCAGCAATCACCCGCGACAAGTCCTTTGATCGAACACTATGCCGATCAGCAGCAGCAGCGTCAGATCGTTCAACCGCTCAACAACGCACCCGTGTGGAGCGAAGTGCGCGCCGGCGCGCCGCAGACGACGACGGTCCCGGGACGCGAGACCAACGTGTTGATACAGCCCGAAGGGCAGACGTGGCGCACGCTGCACAACTCGATCGTGTCGCCTCTGTCAGGGTGGTCGGTCGTGTTCATGGTGATCGTCATCGCTGCCTTGTACAAATGGAAGGGGACGATGCCATTGCACGAGCCGTCGACCGGACGTCGAATCCGTCGTTTCAACCGGTGGCACATGGCGATTCACTGGACCACGGCGTGGGCGTTCGTGGCACTTGCGATCAGCGGTATCGTCATCGGATTCGGAAAGAACGTGTTGCTGCCGATCATCGGATACACGGCCTTTTCGTGGCTGACCATCCTCGCCAAGAACGTGCACAACTTCATCGGCCCCCTGTTCTTCATTTGTACGCTGCTTCTGCTCGGCACGTTCGTCCGCGATAACATGTGGCGCAGATACGACTGGACCTGGATGCGCCACTTCGGTGGTCTCGTGTCGAAGCATGACGTTCCGTCCGGCAAGTTCAACGCGGGTGAGAAGGTGTGGTTCTGGGGAGGCGTGCTGGTGTTCGGACTTATCGTCAGCGCCAGCGGCTTCGTGCTCGATTTCCCGAACTTCAACCAGACGCGCAGCACGATGCAGATCGCGAACATCATCCATCTGGGCGTTGCATCGCTCTTCATGATCGCTGCGCTCGGCCACATCTACATGGGCACGCTCGGAATGGCGGGCGCGTACGAGGCGATGACCAGCGGTTACGTCGATGAGACGTGGGCGAAAGAGCACCATTTATACTGGTACACCGACGTCAAGGCGGGGAAGGATTCCACGGCCCCCGATGATGTCTCAGCGCCGGCCGCACCGATGCCGGCGATAACGCGTTAGCCTCTGGGAGGAGTCGATGAACACCACAATTCGGGCATTGTTGGGAGCGGGTCTCGTCGTCGCCGCGTTCAGCGCTGCGGTCGCAAAGCTGCCGCCCGCCCCGCCGCTGACCGAGGAGCAGAAGGCGGACAAGGCCGCCAAGGACAAGTCAGCTGCCGATGCCGCGAAGACGCAGCTTGCGCGCGCCGAAGACAAGGCTGTCGCGAACTACATGACGAACATGAAGGCGAAGGGGGTGACGGTGAATCCGCAGTTGCCCGGCGGGATACAACCACCCCCGGCGCCAGCCCCGGCCGCTGCGCCGACGCAGGCAACCGTTTCCGGCGCTCAGCCGTCGAGCTCCGACGGCGGCAAGGGCTTGCCTTCGCAGCCCGAAAAGGCGTCGAACGCACACTCGCCCGCGCAGAAGTAGCTACGGGGTAGGGAGTTCGTCGCTACGGATTAGGGATTCCGTAGCCACGCATCGAGGATTCTTAGCTACGGATCAGAGTTCCCTAGCTGCGCATCAAGGTGTCATAGCTGCGGGTCAGCGTTTTCCGCCGCAAAGCATCACCGGGCCGAAGCCCTGGTCGCGGGGAAGCCTCGGTCGCCGCAACCTTTGGTGCTTGGTCCCCGGGCGGTGATCACGTCGCCACGTGATCGCGCGCAATGCCGCTACAGCTGGTCCTCGATCGGCAGCGTCGCGTAAAGGTCGACCTTGAATTCACGCCACGCATCGTCGCCCGGCTCGTCGTTGTAGACGATCTGCTTGCCGTCCTTCATGCTCTTCCATACCAGCTCATCGCGGCCGTCATGCTGGTCGAGTGCGAGGACGAAGCTGTTCGCCGGATTGGCGATGGCGTCGAACCTCGCAACCACCTGGCGGGCAATTTCCGGACTCTCGATCATCAGTCCGATTTCGGTGTTCAGGTTGAGCGAGCGTGAATCGAAGTTCGCCGATCCGATGAAGGTCCGCTTGCGATCGAATACGAACGCTTTTGCGTGCAGCGAGAATTGTCCCGAGCTCGGCGACTTCAGCGTCCCGCCGTGCGGCACCGGCTTGCCGGGCAGCGGCTTCACTTCGTAGAGGTCGACGCCTATCGCGAGCAGCGGCACACGATAACGGCGGTAGCCGGCGTGAACCGCCGGAACGTCGGTGGACATCAGCGAATTCGTGAGGATGCGCACGCGCACACCGCGGTCGCGCAGCGACTTCAGCAGTGCCATGCCCTTGTCGCCGGGGACTAGGTACGGCGACACGATCAGAAGCTCATTTTGCACATCCTTCGCAGCCTCGAGAAGCCGCCGCCGAAGCAAGGCGCCGACGCTGTCGCCGCCGTCGACCGCGGCCTTGTCCGGACTGTCGACGAGCACCTCGGCCTTGGCCCACGTGACGCCGGCGTCGCCGTTCAGCAGGCCGGCGAGCGGGTTGCCCGTGCGTATCGCCTTGACCTGGGGGCTGTCCTGCATCTGTTCGAGGTGAGCGTTCAGCTGGTTCTCGAACTCGTCGAGCTTCGGGCCGCTCGGCACCGTACCGAGCAACGCGCGCACCGGCACCGCGAGCGAGCTGTTCCAATACTCGTCGAAACTCTTCGACAGTTGGCGGGTGATCGGGCCGAGCGCAAAAACGTCGTAGTCGCCGAATTGCACGTCGTTGCCCGAATCGAAGTACTCATCGCCGACGTTGCGGCCGCCGACGACGGCGATCTCGTTGTCCGCGACGAACAGCTTGTTGTGCATACGGTAGTTGAGCCGGCTTGCGGTCAGCGCGAATTCCGTATATCGAAGCAAGCCGAGCGATCCGCGGTAGAAGAACGGGTTGTACAGGCGCACGTCGACATTAGGATGGCCGGCGAGCAGCCCGACACGGTCGTCCTGCCCGCGGGCTTCGGTGTCGTCGATGAGGATGCGCACGCGCACGCCACGCTGTGCGGCCCGCAACAGCGCGCTCATCAGCAGCTTGCCGCTGTCGTCTTCCTTGAAGATGAAGTACTGGACGTCCAGCGTGCGCTGCGCGCTGTCCGCCATCTGCACGCGCAGCGACAGCGCGTCGCTGCCGCTCGCGAAGAGCCGGAAACCCGACAGGCCGGGATGGGCCTTCGCCCGCGGCTCGATCTTGCGCCCGAGTGCCGTGTCCTGCGGATTCGCGAGCGCGGTCGATTCAACCTTCGGATAGGTCGTACCGGGCGGCATCGTCGCACACGCCGACATGAGCGTGGCGAGCAGCATCGCGGCCCATGCAACGAGGTGTCGCGCGTGCAGCGGCATGAATTTGTCGATGTCGATCTCGCTCGGCAAGGGGTAGTTTGTTGATCATGGCCTAAACCGTGCCTGCCATCTGCCCGCGCAACACGCATTTGCGGATCAGTACAACTTAACCCGCCGCGTCGGTGCTTTCCTACGCGCGTTTTCGCGCATGGCCCACGTGCTTTAAACTCGCGTCCTCTTCCTCCACGGGCGCCCCGCGGACAAGGGTGGGCGGACGATGATGCAGATCGGCATGATCACCGACAGCGTCGCTGAGCTCGACTTCGACACGATGGTCGACGTTGCGGCAAGGCTCGAAATGGACGCGCTCGAGTTCGCGTGCGGCAACTGGTCGAGCGCGCCTCATCTGCGCCTCGATGCGCTGCTCGACAGCGCGATCGCGCGTCGGGAGTTTCGCGCGCGCCTCGACGACTGCGGAATCTCGATCAGCGCGCTCAACTGCTCCGGGAATCCGCTGCATCCGGGCGACGAGGGCCGGCGGCACGACGACATTACGCGGAAGACCGTCCGCCTTGCGCGGCTCATGGAGGTCGACCGCGTGGTGCTCATGTCAGGGTGCCCCGGTGCGCCCGGTGACGCGTATCCGAACTGGATCACCACCGAGTGGCCGCCGGAAGTCCGCGAGATCGTGCGCTGGCAATGGGACGACGTGCTGCTACCGTATTGGCGCGATCTCGTGGCGTACGCGGAAAACGAGGGCATCGAGCGGCTTTGCCTCGAGCTCCATGGCCATCAGAACGTGTACAGCGTCGCGACGCTTCGTCGGTTGCGCGACGCTGTTGGTGAAACGGTTGGCGCGAATCTCGATCCGAGTCATCTCATGTGGATGGGCGCCGACCCTTTGGCGGCCGCGCGCGCACTCGGGGACGCGATCTATTACGTGCACGCGAAGGACACGCGCATCGAGCCGGCAGTCGCAGACATCAATGGCGTCATCGATACGACACCAGGCAGCGACTACGGTGCACGCGCATGGAACTACATCACGCTCGGCAGGGGGCGCGATGAGACCTGGTGGCGCGCGTTCGTCGCAACGCTCGCCGAGGTCGGATACGACGGCGTGCTGTCGATCGAGCACGAGGACCGGGCGATGAGCGCCGTGGCGGGTGTCGAGGAGTCTGTCGCGCTGCTCCGGCGGGTGATCAGCGATGGCGCACCCCGTGCTCGCGCCGCATGAGCCGGAGCCAGGGCACGCGGAGCGTGGTCGTGTTCGACCTGGGTGGCGTGCTGCTGCAATGGGATCCGCGCCATCTGTATCGCAAGCTCTTCGATGGCGACGAGCAGGCGATGGAGACGTTTCTTGCAGACGTGTGCACCGTCGAGTGGAACGAGCGCCAGGATGCGGGGCGCACGTTTGCCGATGCCGTGGCCGAACTGCTGCCCGCGCACGCCGACAAGCTGCCGTTGATCGAAGCCTTCGGGCTGCGGTTCGGTGAAATGATCCCCGGACCGATCCACGGGTCGGTCGACATCCTGCGGGAGTTGAAGCGGAGGAGCGTTCCGCTCTACGCGCTGACGAACTGGTCCTCCGAGACGTTTCCGCCGCAACGCGCTCGTTTCGATTTCCTTTCGGCATTCGACGGCATCGTCGTATCGGGTGACGAAGGCGTCATCAAGCCCGATCCACGCATTTTCGCGATCCTGCTCGAGCGCTATCGCATCCGACCGGAAGAAGCCGTCTTCATCGACGATAATCCAGCGAATGCCGCCGCGGCCAGCCGGCTCGGCCTGCACGGGATTCATTTCCAGTCTCCGGAACTGTTGCGTCGCGAGCTCGGGAAGCTCGGCCTCATCTGACTCGCGCTCCCGCAGCCGCACTGCGCGCCCTATGTCCATCAAGCTCGGCATCAATCCGATCACGTGGACGAATGACGACATGCCGGAGCTCGGTGGCGACATTCCGCTCGAGGTCTGTCTTGCCGAAGCGCGCGAAGCAGGCTATTCGGGGATCGAGCTCGGCGGGAAGTTCCCGCGCGAGGCAGACGTACTGGCACCGATCCTCGCGCGTCACGGACTCGAGCTCGTTTCCGGCTGGTACAGCGCGCAGTTGTGCAGGCGGCGGGTCGACTCGGAAATGGCCGCCGTTGCGCGCCATCTCGACTTGCTGTCGGCCATGGGTTGTTCGGTCATGGTGTTCGCGGAAGGACACGGGAGCACGGACGGCAACCCGGATGCGCCTCTTTCAGCCCGACCGTTGCTCGACGACCGTGAATGGCCGGAATTCGCGGAACGCTTGAATGCGGTTGCCGCTCACCTGCGCCACAGAGGCGTACGCCTCGCGTTTCATCATCACATGGGGACGGTCGTTCAGACGGAAGCCGAGATCGATCGATTGATGTCCGAAACAACGGAGGACGTTGCGCTGCTCCTCGATACAGGCCATCTGGTGTTTGCCGGTGGCGATCCGGTTGCCGTCGCGCGACGGCACGGAGCTCGAATCGCTCACGTCCATTGCAAGGACGTTCGTGTCGACGTGTGCCACGACGCAATTCGCCGCGACGCGAGCTTTCTGCGCGCCGTGCTCGACGGCATCTTCACGGTTCCCGGCGACGGCTCGATCGACTTCCCCGCAGTGCTTCGGGCGTTGCGTCTTCACGACTACGCCGGCTGGCTCGTGGTGGAGGCGGAGCAGGATCCTGTCAAGGCGCATCCGCTCACGTACGCACGGCTGGGTCACGTCAATCTGAAGGAAGCAGCCGAATCGTGCGGATTCACCGTGACGCCGGCGCCGCCTACGTTTTCGGCAGTTGGGCGGAGCATCGAATGATCGACTTCTGTCTGGTGGGCGGTGGCTTCATCGGTCCGTTGCACGCCGCGAACATCGCCGCGCATCCGCGCGCGAGACTGCGCTGGATCGTCGACATCAACGTCGCCGCCGCAGAGGTGCTTGCCCACAAGCATGGGGGCAAGCCCACGGACGATCTCGCGATGGCGCTCGCCGACCCGAATGTGCGCGCGGTGATGATTTGCACGCCTCCTCGTACGCACGCCTCGATCATCGAATGCGCGGCTCGTGCGGGGAAGGCGGTGTTCTGCGAGAAGCCGATCGACCTCGACATGGGGCGGGTCGTGGCGTGCAGGGAGGTGCTCGAGTCGACCCGCGTGCCATTCCACGTCGGGTTCAACCGTCGCTACGATCCGAGTCACCGGGCACTGTTCGACGCGCTCCGCGCGGGCGAAATCGGGAAGCCGGAGATGATGATCCTGAGCAGCCGCGATCCCGAGATATCTCCTCCGGATTACGTCGCGGCCATGCCGTTCGGAATCTTCTACGACACGATGATCCACGACTTCGACATGGTGCGCTGGCTGACCGCGGACGAACCCGTCGAGATCGTCGCAAGGACCGCCTGCATGCTGGACGCCGGGGAGAACCCGCATCGCGATCCCGACACGGCGATGGTCATGCTGCGCATGGCGGGAGGCGCGCTCGTCCACGTCAACTCGAGCTTTCGTGCCGTGTACGGATACGACCAGCGCATCGAAGTGTTCGGCGAGCGCGGCATGCTGATCTCGAACAACCGTCAGCCGACCACGCTCGAGCGCTTTACGGCCGACGGAGTTCGACGCGACCCGCTTCTTCGTTTCTTCACCGAGCGCTATGCGGAATCCTACGCGCTGGAGCTCGACGCCTTCATCGAGGCAATCAGTGCGGGCCGCGCGTCATCGATCGGCTTCGAGGATGGCCGGCGCGCGTTGGCGATCGCCGATGCGGCGGTCGCCTCTGCAAACTCGGGAGCTGCCGTCGCGATTCCGCGATAAGGTCGGCTCCTCGCCCTGAACCGCTGCCACGGAAGCGCCAGGGTCAGGCCGGCTCGACGAGCGACTGTGCGGCCAGGCGTCGCCGACCGACGATCGCCCGAATGGCCAGCACGGCGAGCACCATCAGCACGATCAATACCGAGGCGTATGCAGATGCATAGCCGTACTCGCCGACTTCCGCGCGTCCGACGATGTTCACCGTCGCCATGTCGAACCGCGGGCTCGTCAGGAATATCACCGCGCTGATGGACGTCATTGCACTGATGAAGCTGTAGATCAGCGCTGCCACAATGGCGGGGCGCATCAGCGGCAGCAGGACGCGACGGACCGTTTCGAGCGAGCCCGCGCGCATCGTCGCCGACGCATCGTCGAGACTCGGGTCGATCTGTGCGAGTGCGGCGAGCCCCGCCCGAAGACTCGTCGTCATGTCGCGAAACACGAAGCATGCGACGAGGATGATGCCGGTGTAGGCAAGCTCGATCGGCGGCGCGTTGAAGGCAAGGATGTACGCGATGCCGACCACCGTGCCCGGCATCGCGAACGATAGCATCGTGACGAATTCGAACGCCGCCTTGCCGGTGAAGTGGTGACGGTTGAGAAGGTACGCGATCAGCAGGCCGAACGATGCGGTGAGCGGCGCGGATACGATGGCGATCTTCAGCGTGGTCAGCATCGAGCTCCACGCGCCACCGGTCAGTCGCACGGCGTCGGCGCCGCGTTCGATGCCGAACGCGGTGACGTAATGACGCAACGTCAGTGCGTGGTCGAGTCCCCATTTCTCGAAAAAGCCGCCCGACAGGATCATTGCGTAGACCACCACCGCGAGCACGACCCACGGCAGCGTCAGCGAGGCCGCGACGGCGGTGATTCCGCGCGGCAGCGCAATGCGGCGGCCGCCGTCGCCTTTGCCGGACATCGTGACGAAGCTCCGTCGGGCGAGAAGCCGGCGCTGGATCACGAACAGCGCAAGCGACAGGCCGAGCAGCACGATGGCGAGAATCGCCGCGCGTCCGGGGTCCTGCTGGACGCCGACGATCGCGAAATAGATCGCGACCGAGAGCACCTCCAGGTTGCCGCCGAGCAGCAAGGGATTGCCGAAGTCCGCCAGACTCTCGATGAAGACGATCAGGAACGCGTTGGCGAGACCGGGCGCCATCAGCGGCAGTGTCACGGTGAACAGCGTTTGATAACGTGATGCGCGCAGCGTTTGCGCGGCTTCCTCCAAGCTCGGGCTGATGCCGTCGACCACGCCGACCAGCACCAGATAAGCGACCGGCGTGAGCGCGAGCGTCTGCGCGAGCCACACGCCCGGCAATCCGTAGATCCAGCGTGTCGGGTGGATGCCGAACGCGTTCTCGAGCAATGCATTGACGGCGCCTGAACGGCCGAACAGCATGATCAGGGCGAGACCGATGACGAAGGGCGGCGTGATCATCGGCAATACGGCGAGCGTACCGACGAGCCGTCGCCCCGGCAGTCGCGTTCGCGTCACGACGACAGCGAAGCCAAGCGCAAGCAACGTTGCCGATGCTGCGGTCATCATGCCGAGCTGCAGCGTATTCCATACGACACCGCCGAAACCGAAGATGCGGCTCGAGCCGATGCGCGTTGTGAACGCGGCGAGCGAGCCGTTGCCGTCCGCGTCGACAAACGCGCGCACGAGCAGGCGTGAGATCGGATACAGCGTGAACAAGCCGACGAGCGTCACCGCTCCACCGATGGCGCCCGCGACGAACGCATCACCCTTGACCCAGCCACGCAGTGCGACGCCTTGACACAGATACATGAGCGCAGCGGCGGCAACCAGGAGCGCGCCGTAACCGAGTCCCTGCTGACGCCCACGCAGCTCACCGAACAGATCGGCGAGCGGCTTCCACGTCCAGCCGGTGATGTCGATCGCGAGCGCGATCAGCGTGATCGACGTAAGCCCCGTGATTCCACTGGCGATGAGTAGCGACGATGCGGTTCGGTCATCGATGGCGCGACTCGCGGCCAAGAGCGGCAGCAAGAGCGCGACGAGCACCGGGAGCAGCCAAAGGCGCGCGAACTGCACGAGCTGCACTGCACCCGGCGCGACACGAACGTCGCGCGGGTACGCGGCGAGCCAGTTGAAGGCGAAGAAGCCCTGACCCGAGATGGCGTTCCACGGCAGGGCTGCGAACGCAATCCAGCCGACCGCGATCCACAGGACCACGGCCGGCCGCACGAGTTGCGACAGGGCCGCGCTGCGGCCCGGCGCAAGCGCGACTACTTCGGCGCCTTGAATACCTCGTTCTCCCAGCGGGAGAGGAGACGGTCCCGACCTTCCTTCGAACCGTACTTGTCGAGGTCGAGCTTGATCAGTTTCACTTCCGAGGGCTTCGGCGCCATCGGATGGGTTTGCGAGTTCTTGTTCGACGGAATCTGGAACTTGTTCACTGTCACTGCCACGTTCTGCCCGGCGGGCGACAGCACGAAGTCCATCCACCTGCGTGCGCCCTCGGGATTGGGACCACCCTTGATGATCGCCGACGAAATGATCTCGTAGCCCGTGCCCTCACACGGAGACACGGTCTTGATTGGATACCCCTGCACCGTCTGGGCAACGGAATCGTGCAAGAACGTGATCCCGATCGTCGTCTCTCCCTTCGCGGCGGCGCGGATGCCCGCGCTGCCCGAGCGCGTGTACTGGTTGACGTTCTTGTTCATCGCCGCCAGGAATTTGAAACCCTCGTCCTCGCCGAACATCTGCAGAATGGTTGAAACCATGTTGAATGCCGTGCCCGAAGATCCGGGATTGGCCATCTGGATCTCGTCCTTGTAAGCGGGGTTCGCGAGGTCCTTCCAGCATTTGGGCTCCGGAAGCTTCTTCTTGGCGAGCAATTCGGTGTTGTAGCCGAAGCCCAGTACGCCGGTGTAGATCGGCGTCTGAAAATACTTGTTCTCTTCGGCGATCCGCTGCGCCCAGTCATGCAGTTCCGCAACTCGCGGCGACTTGTACGCCTCGAGCAATCCCTCGGCCGCGAGCTGCTTGGCCGAGGCCGACTCTGCAGCGTGATAGACGTCGGCGCGCGGGTTGCTGCGTTCCGCCCGAATCTGCGCGAGGCTCTCGCCGTCGGTCCGCCGGATGAACACCGCCTTGTCGCCGGTGGTCTTTTCGTATGCGGCCTTCAGCGCCTCGCACCAGTCGACTTCGAAATTGCAGAGAACGGTGACCTCGTCGGCGAGGGCGGGAACCGCAAAAAGTGCGAACGCCACGCAAACGCCGATGCGCGCGGTGAACCGACGGACGAATGCCATTGTCGACCTCCCTCTGCCGCGCGCGGGATACGCGCCGCCCCTTTCCTGCGAAGCTTTTCAAAAATTATGCGCTCGAAATGCGAGCAGGTGTCAAGGAGCTCGGTCGGGCGGGAAGCGACGTGACGTCAAGCTATAATTCGATCCATCGGAGAGATGGCCGAGTGGTCGAAGGCGCCTGACTCGAAATCAGGTATACGTTTACGCGTATCTAGGGTTCGAATCCCTATCTCTCCGCCAATTACCTTTTCAAACGCGCTCAAAACGCATCAGTCCCACCCGCGTAGTTTGGCAGTTTCCCTCTGTAAACACCCTCCGACGTGTCGCGCGGACGCTAAAACGCGCTCCCAGCGCATCACCCCGTGAACCGGGGGTATTCTCGGGGGTATCGGCTTTGCGTGGGGGTATCGTGGGTCAGCTTTCAGACGTGGATTTGCGCAACGCCAAGCCGCGCGCCAAGCCCTGGAAGCTCTGGTACGGAGAGCTCGGCCTGTATTGGTCGATCATGCCGACCGGCTCGAAGCTCGCGCGAGCGAAGGTCTACATCAACGGCCGCGAACGCACGCTGTCATTGGGGCCGCACCCGACGATCTCCGTCGCCAAGGCCGTCAAGCTGGTGCTCGATCGACGCGCGGACATATACGAAAAGGTCGACCCGATCGCCGCCAAGCGCGAGCTCCGTGAGCGCAACCGTGAGGAGCGTCGCGCGCTGTTCGGTGACGTTGCGCAACGCTGGTACCGATCAAAGGTCGGCGGCTGGTCGGCAACGCACGCCCGCGATATCCGGCGCATCCTTGCCGAGCTCAAGCCGCTGGATGCGAAGCCGATGGTCGCCATCACGCAGCGGCACGTCGACGACATTCTGGACGGCATCATTGAGCGCGGGAGCCTCGTCTACCTGCGCGACGTGAAGCTGTACTTCAGGAAGATCTGGAGGTTCTATAACGCCAGCGCGGGCCATGAGCATCAACTGCATGATCCGTCGGAATCGATCGTGCTGCCGGACACCCCGCGCGAAAAACATCACGCCCGCCTGCCCGAATCCGAGATCGGCAAGTTCCTATGCGCGCTCGCTATCACCGAAGCTCTGCCGCTGGTGCGCATCGCGTTCATGTTCATGCTGTTGACCGGACTGCGCACGGGTGAACTGCGGCACCTGCAATGGTCAGACGTCGAGATGCGTAAGCGTCAACTGCGCATCCCGCCCGAGCGCATGAAGGCGCATCTCGAGCATCTCGTTCCGCTGAGCGATCAAGCGATCGCGCTGCTACAGGACGTGCAGCAGATCGCTGGCAAGCGCGAAGGTCTGGTCTTCCCGAGTCCGCTCGATCCTGCAACGCCATTGAGTGACGGCACGTTCCTGGCACTGATCCGTCGCGCAGGCTACGCAACGCGAATGACCGGACACGGGTGCCGATCGTTGCTGTCGACGTTCGGACACGAAGCCGGATTCAACGGTGATGCCGTCGAGCTCGCGCTGGCCCACACGCCCGGCAACGCAGTCAGCCGCGCCTATAACTCCGCATTGCACTTGGTCGAGCGTCGACGATTGCTTGCAGCATGGGCCGATCATCTCGACCAGCTTCAACGCGAAGCGCGCAAGTTCACACTGCGCAGCGTCGCTTGACGGACGTATCTTCGCGTTCCAAAAGGTGAACGCAATAAATTGGTCCCGCCCGATACGGATTGATCGGCGCGGGTTTGTAGTAGGTTGATGACGAAGTAAGGCACTGGAGCGCCATCACGATAACGATCGTGAGGTTTCTCCGTGTCCAAAAAGCTGTCCGCAGTCCCGCGCGTCAGACGCAAGAAGACGCGGGCTCTCGTCCCGATCACGATGTATGGCCTCGAACTCGCCTGGCGGCTTCGTACCGTCACGTGCCCGGAGTGCGCAACGTCCATGCACTTGACCGAGGCCGATGTGAAGGCGTTGCGTGAGGGAGTCATCGCAGCCCGGGTTCGGCTCGACGTACTGAGTGTGACTGCGGGCGGAATGGATCGACGAGTGCCGCGCTCCTATCCATATCCCTTCGCAAACACTTCGGCGGCCTCGCTGCATGTGGGATCCTCGTCGTGCTGTTGTGCATACCTCTTGTCATCGTCCTGTTGGCGGCAGTCACAACGGTCGACGCCCATGCACTCGCTAAGAAGTACTGTGCTCTTTACCGCTCTTCTGAGCCCGCTTGACACCGTAACCCGCCGAGTGCTGCCCGCCCCATGCGTGCTCCGCCAGCACGCGCTTCTGTCGCTGAAGCGGTCGAAGCGACCGTGAAAATCGCTTTCACGGGGTCGAGCAGCGCGAATGTCCAAGCCGCGGTGTGCGCGGGACCCGGTGTTTCAATCCTGCCGCGCTCATCGCTGCTTCCCGGTATGGGGGTGTTGCCGAAGGAGAGGGACTTCTCCGATCCCGGCCAGCTAAACGTCGTGCTGCGGGAACGAGTTCGAGGCCCGGCATGGCGTCACTCGAGAGCGCCGTTTCGGCGCCAAACCTCATCGAGATCGAGCGCGCGTAAGCGTCGCGCACGACGGCGCCCGCACGTCTTTCGTTCTTTGTTTCACGGTTTTCGACGTGCCGCCGTGTTTCGGAAGCGGCACGTTGTCCGTGTTCGACGGACTTACTAGAACTGACTGAGCGGCCCGGTTGCTGCCTCGGTGCCGAAATTGCTCGTGTTGAACACCTGAATGCCGGCCTGATGATTGCCCTCGAAAGGGGTCACCGTACCCGGACATCCAGCGGCGGCGGCATCGGCCGGGTCGCTGAACCACAAGCCGAGATGGTACGTGTGCACCGGTGCCGTCGGAGGATTCGTCGCGGCGTCAAAGGCATCCGTATGCGGGGCAGCG
>Ga0105248_10003392_pt1 | contig 17704 bp, 17 predicted proteins | sample KBSS34metaG_FD_81524 | JGI IMG/M metagenome (GOLD analysis project Ga0105248, IMG submission 81524) | Switchgrass rhizosphere microbial communities from Kellogg Biological Station, Michigan, USA - KBS S3-4 metaG | ecosystem: Host-associated > Plants > Roots > Rhizosphere > Soil | place... | reverse complement strand
GGGGATGATCAACAGCGTGTCCTGCTCGTACGACCACGTGCCATCCGCGTGGATGTCGACATTGATCGTGAAGCGGTCCGTGCGGAACGCCTGCTCGAGAAATGGATTGGAGACGATGCCGTTGGTGAGCGAACCACGTACGGCCTCGAGCGTGAATGACCTCGCATCGGGAGTTGCCTCGCCGACGGCCATCGCGATCTGGCCCCGGGGGATCGACAGCGTCAGCAGTATCGCGCGAGTGGCCGGCTCCCACAGCCAGTAGCCGACCTGGTCATGAAAGGTCTCCGGATCGTCGGGCTTCACGATCCGCGTGTGATAGCGCAGGCCATAGAAGAGCTGCGGCCCGTTGGTCTGGGCATCGATCGGCTGAAGCTCGTAGCGCTCGATGAAGGGCTGATGCTCGGGACCGTCGGGCTTCGGATTGACATCCATGCCGTCGGCGCTGGTCCAGATGCCGGCCATGCCGGTGAGTGGCCCGAGGTTGGCCAGCGTGTCTGTATCCGGTTCGGGTTCCGTGTAGATGTCCGCGGGGTAGCGATACATGTGGGCTCCGGGCAAGGAACGGATTTGCAGCTGTGGAGTGGCGGCGTCCGTCTGATTCGGGCGGCACGGCAAATTCTGCTAATCGTACCGGACACCACCGGCGCATCGTGCGATCTGCTTACCATGGGCGCAGGGCAACAGCGTGCAAGTTCTCCGCATCCACTGCCGGCTCGGGCGCGTGCCGCGAGCCGTACCATCGCGGCGGATCGCGACATGTTGACAGCGTCAGGGACGAGTGTAGCGTGACACCGTCGTCGCGGCCGAGGCTGCCGCGCCAAGGGGAAATCCATGATCGATCGTCTTCGTAGAACCCGACCAGATAAGGGCCTGCCGCGCCAAAGTGGGACTGAACGATGAATGCCTTTGCGCCGCTGCAAGGCGTCCGGGTCATCGATTTTTCGAAGATCCTGGCGGGACCGCTGTGCACGCAATACCTGGCCGACCTCGGCGCCGAAGTGATCAAGGTCGAGCCCATCGGCACCGGCGACGACACCCGTCACTGGCCGCCGTTCGAGAACGGAGTCGGCACGGTTTTCCTGAGCGTCAACCGCAACAAAGGCAGTCTCGCGATCGATCTCAAGTCGCCGGCCGGGCGCGAAGCTTGCCGGCGGCTCGCCAAGGTGTCCGACGTCGCCGTCGAGAGCTTCAGCCCCGGCGTGGCAGAGCGTCTCGGCGTGGGCTACGAGGACTTGAAGGCGATCAATCCGCGCATCGTGTACTGCAGCATTTCGGGCTATGGCACCGTGGGGCCGATGCGCGAAGGCAAAGGCTACGACGTCATCCTGCAGTCGTTCACCGGCATGCTGTCAATTACCGGCGAGCCCGGCGGCAACCCGGTGCGCAGCCCGTTCTCGCCGGTCGACCAGGGTACCGGCCTGCACGCGGTCATCGGTATCCTCGGAGGGCTGTTGGAATGCAAGCGAACCGGTCACGGCGTGAAGGTCGAAGCCTCGCTCTTCGACACTGCCGTTGCCTTCCTCGGCTATTTCCTGCAAGGCTACTGGCAGCGCGGCACCGAGCCCGAGCGTCCGGGCTCCGGCCACGAATCGTTGTGTCCATACCAGGCCTTCGAAACGAGCGACCATCCGCTGATCCTCGGGGTCGCCAACGACACATTGTGGAAGGCGTTCTGCGACGTCGCGGGCGTCCCCGAGATCACCAATCTGCCGCAGTTTCGGACCGGCGCCGATCGCGTGCAGCATCGGGCCGCGTGCGTCACGCTCGTGCAGGACATCTTGAGCAAGCGGCCGCGCGAGGAATGGCTGCGCGAGCTCGAGGCCGCGGGCATTCCCTGCTCGCCCGTGAACACGCTGGGCGAGCTGTCGGCCCATCCGCATACGAGAGCGTCGGGCATGGTGTTCGACTACGACGCGTCGCTCAAAGGCGTGGCGCCCGCCGTGCGCGTCGACGGCGACCGGCCGGGCGAGCGCAATGCTCCGCCGAAGCTCGGCGCACAAAGTTCGGACGCGTTGCGCGTCGCGGGGTATTCGCAGGAAGAGATCGACCGCATGGTCCGCGACAAAGTGGTTGCGCTGGGCTAGAACCTGCACGGAATGTCGGTGAAGTCACGTCCGGTCCCTCACGACGCGTGCGGTGCGTGCGGCGGGTACAGGAAGTCGCCGGCCTGCGCTCACAATGCTGCCCCGGATTCCGTGTTCTACTACGTGGCCTGTCGCAAGCGCCTCACCCCAACCTCTCGAGGAGAACCCGCATGACCTCCTGGCAGATCGTCCGTCTCGTCGCCGGTATTTTCATCCTGCTGTCGCTCGCATTGGGCATCCCGGGCAGCCCGATCTTCGTCAGCCAGTGGTGGCTTGCGGTCACCGCGTTCGTCGGCGCCAATTTGCTGCAAAGCGCCCTAACCCGCTGGTGCCCGATGGAAACCATCGTCCGCAAGTTCGGCGCGCGCGAAGGCTGCTGAGCGCGTCCGGGCGAGCGATCGGATCGCTTTCAAGGAGCGATCCGACGCAACGTCGTGGCATGCCGTGCAACGCCCCACGACGGGAATAGCCCCTCACCCGGCCGCTGCTCGCAACTGCTCCTGTACCTGGGGGCCGCAGTCTTGCGTATCGAACATCTGACGAACCTCGGTCTCGCCCTCCCAGCCCGGCCAGTGTTGCTTGTGAAGTTCCATGAAGCGGACGGCCGATTTCACCGCCTCTTCCTTCGATTTCAACTCAAACTGCGCATAGCCACCGACGACCTCCTTGGTCTCGGTGAAAGGGCCGTCGGTCACGGTCACCTTGCCCCCGGCAAGCCGGACGCGCGCGCCTTGCGCAGTTGGCCCGAGCCCGCCGGTCCCGAGCATCGTGCCCGCTTTGACTTCCTCTTCGACGAGCTTCCCAATGGCATCCATCAGCTGCTGCGGCGGAGGGCCCTGCTTCTCGGCGTGCCTGACTATCATCATGAATCGCATCGTTGGATCTCCGTTAGGTTTCGGGTTGGAGACGGGCATCCGGCCGGATTCGACCGGCCAAACCCGGACTCTACTTACTAGTCGATCAATAGACCGCGGATTCGACAGCATCGCTGCATATTTTTCGAAAATATTGACTCAATGCGGGCCTGTCTCCAAACGGACGATTCCCGGACTGGCCGCACCTCGATGCCCGCATGCCGAGGTCATCCAAGCTCCGCGTACTGCGTCCGTCGTGCAAGCGGGGGGGTATCGTTGGCACGGTCCATCATGGACGGTATCGTTACTGATCGGTTGATGCATAGCGCTGGCGAGCGCGATGCGTTTACGAATTGTCAATGTAGATGGCCAATTGCACTGTGACCGCATTCCGAGCCTTCACATGGCCAATGAAACGCCAGAATGATCATCGCATTTGGGCGTAAAACCGATCTTTTATTGATTACCACCGACTTGGCGAGATCAAGACAGATATTCACGATCAAGTAAGTGATCAAGGGTTTATCGCGCATTGGGAGACCATTGTTATCCAACTGATATCTACCGAGCGCATAGGTCGGGGGCGGCCAGGAGCCGGCAGTATTGTCAGCGGCTAAAACAAGCCTGTTCACGCAAGGGTGGCTCGTGGGCATTGGGTAAACCAGTGCCTGATAGGTTGGGTTTGATTGCTTGATTACATATATGTTTCCTTGAGATAACGGCACAGGAGTAAGTCCAGTCAAAAACGACTGAACGCGATGACCACCGAATTTTCCTCCTGCCTCGGGAGAATTCAGATTTGTCCCATCTGTCTGTATTCCTACTTCACTGGATAGCCAGTTGCTTGCGAATATCAAGGGCCGCGATGGAAGGCTTCCGACATCCGACGGGTTCTGGCTCATGTTTTCTTGAGCCAAGATCATATCGATGGCATTTGAAAGACCTTGTTGCGCTGAAAGGAACGTCTGCAATTCAGTATTGGGATTAGGAATTGTGAATTGCCCATTTACATTGAAGTGGGGAATCAAACGCATCAAGCCTTCTGGGCTGCACAGCAATTCTGACTGCACCGATAAAGTAGCTGCACTAGAAAAAGACGAGGCAGACAAAGCGACGGCGAGGACAACAGCTCTAATAGGGAAAACGAACATGGCTGGGATTCTCCGAATGAACTCCGAACGGGCACGAAATTTTTTCCCGCGGCTGACCCGAGTCGGGAAACTGAGCCGATCATTCCGGGATGGCTCGGTTGGGTTGGTCATGAACGGGTGGATGGTGCGGCTTGAATTCGCGCGGGGTCAAGTAGGCGAGTGCGGGCGCTCGGTGTAAGGTGCTGGCGCCTGGCTAGATGACGACCTGGGCTTCGCGTCGGGCGCGGAACCACTCGACGCTCGGACATTAATCGCGGAACTTGCTGTTAAAGGATCGTGCTCATTGACCCCCGAGAGCGAGAGTCAGCGCAGTTGCTCTAGCCTTGCGATATGAGCGAACGTTCGCACCGTTCCACGATCCTCGCCGCCCTTTGGATGGCCGGCTGGCTCACTGCAATGGTCCTGCTAGCCGTTGCGGCGCGCCAGGCTGGCAAAGTGCTGCACGTGTTCCAGATCATGGAACTCCGCTCGCTTCTCGGCATCGTGCTTTTCGTGCCGATGATCGCGGCGGCCGGCGGCGTGCGCGCGATGCGAACCGGTCACTTCGGGGGCCACTTCACCCGCAATGCCGTGCACTATGTGGCGCAGTTCCTCTGGTTCTTGGCGATTACGATGATCCCAATCGCGGAAGTCGTTGCGATCGAATTCACCGGGCCGGTCTGGGTCGCGCTGCTGGCGGTTGTAGCCCTGGGCGAAAAGATGACGGCCGCGCGTGTTGCGGCGGTTGCGTTAGGGGTCGTCGGCGTCGTGATCATCGTCCGGCCGGGGCTCGACCATGTCGACGTCGGCCAGGTCGTCGCGCTTCTGGCGGCGATCGGCTTTGCCGGCTCGATCATCCTCGTCAAGTCCCTGACACGGACCGAAAGCGTCGTGTCGATCATCTTCTGGATGTTGATCATTCAATCAGTGATTGGCGCGATCCCTGCGGCGATGCTGTGGCAGATCCCGCCGATGACAGTCTGGCCGTGGCTCGCCGTGATCGCCGTTTGCGGCACCTATTCACATTTCTGCATGGCGCACGCGCTGCGTCATGCCGACGCTACGACCGTCGTGCCGCTCGATTTCCTTCGCGTCCCATTTACCGCGCTTGCGGCGTGGCTGGTCTTCTCCGAGCGTTTCGACATCTTCACCGTCATTGGCGCCGCGGTCATTCTTGGCGGCAATCTGCTCAACCTCAAGCGCGGTGCGTCGCCGCTTCCCGCGCAAAAGCAGCCGGATGCATCGCTCCGCCAAATGCCCGACTAGGCGACGGCCCGTCTCAAAATACCCGGTACACCCAGGCTCAGCGGCCCGCATATGTAAGCTCCGCCGCGACAACGAAATAGGATGCCGTCCGACTTCTTTGCACACGCATAACCCCTAGCCTAGTCTAGGAAAGCTGGCGTCGTCGCGTCATTCGGCAGACGCCGCACTATGTCGGAACAATAGAAGGCTGGAGGCTATCGTGTTCAAAAACTCTGCGACATACGGCATCGCGCTCGCAATCCTCGCCGCTTCAGGCTGTGCATCGTATCCTCCGCGTGACCCCGCGCTGGACGATGCGCGATTGTCGCTGGATGCAGCGCGACGCAATCCTCAGGTTGCGCTTTATGCACCCACGGAGCTCGATCAAGCGACGGCGACACTCCGCCAAGCCGACGAACTTACGGCAAGCGGTGGCCGTTATAACGAGGCACATCAGCTCGCCCTGCTTGCGATACAGCGTGCGGCGGCGGCGCAGGACGTGGCGCGGCTTCGGAGCGAGCAGGCAGCGCTCGCCGCGCAGCGCACGGCAACGGATGCGCGTATCCGTGCCGATGTAACTCAGCAACAGGCCGCGGCGGCACAGGTACAGGCGGCGGAAGCGCAACGCCGGGCCGAAGACGCGCAGCGCCTCGCGGCTGCCACGCCGGCCGCTTATGACTATCGTCGCCAACAAGGCGAGCCGTTGTACGAGGCGCCGGTGACCTCGGTGCGTGCCGTAGTCGGGCCACCGGAGCAACGCTGCTGGGTCGAGCGTCAGGTCGTGGACACCGGCTCGGCCGGTATCAATGTCCCGGGCGCTGTGGTGGGAGGCGTCGTCGGCGGCATCCTGGGCCATCAGATCGGCAGCGGCCGCGGGCGAGACGTGGCGACTGGCATCGGCGCAGCCACCGGCGCCGTAGTGGGGGCGAATGTAGGTGCGCCGGGCGCCGTTTATACGCAGGATGTGCAGCGCTGTGCAAACGTGTCCTCGGCTGGACGGCTCGACTACTGGGACGTCACGTACAACTTCCGTGGCTACGAGCATCGTGTACAGACGACGAGCCCGCCGGGCGCAACCATCTTGGTCAACGCGCAGGGCGAACCCCGTATCTGACGACACGCGCGTACTCGGCCGGTATCAAACTTCGCCGTAGCGCCGCTCATGGCCGCTACCGGACGCACTGCCCGTGGCTCGTAGTCTGCGCTCTGAGCTCGAGAGTCCTGGCCACGAGCTAGGAGCCACGCGTCGATCGACTGCTTGTGAGTCATTGCCGCCGTTGAGGTTCGCGCTGGCAAAGACGCAACGTCGCAATACCGGTCATCGGCTGCTGAACAGACGGCACCCGGGCAGAAACGATCGTTGATCGGCGCGCTGTAACGCGGGTGCCTGCCCCGAGAATGCAGCCGTTATGCGGGCTGACGATCCCCTACTTGGCCGTTCGTTCCGATCGTAGTGAGAACGAACTTCGCTCGCCAAAGCATCGATGAGTATCAACGACGCGCCGATTAGGCGCAGCTCGTCACCTACTTCTTGAGCGCCGATAGTTGCCTGGTGTCGTAGCGGCTTCTCAATTCCGCAATGTGGTTCGGATCCGGGTGCCTGGCTGCGCCGACCAACTTTGCGAGTTCTTCGAAGTAGTGCTCGTGCCCCGGCGGCGACACCGTCATGAGCATGCTCGCCGGACTGCCGCTTGCGTTACCGATGTTGTGCGGCACACCGGGCGGAATGAATGCGTATGTTCCGGGCCCAGCCTTCACGTGTTCTTCTCCAATTTGCCATTCGCACTCACCCTCCAGGACATAGAACGTTTCTTCCTGGATCTCATGAACGTGCAAACCCGTCGAGAAGCCAGGCGCCACGGTCCAATGGAACATAGAAGTATGCTTAGTCCTTTCACCGGTGACGAGGAATACTAACGGCAGTCCTGCCAGGCTGACCGCTTCGGCTTGCCCGGCCCTGCGAATAACTGCCCGTGTGCTCATTGTTGCGCCTCCTCAATTTCGTGAGCGAAAATAACGAGGTCAGGATGAACCCGACCCGCGCGAAAGTCGTTAAGCCGCGATTAAACAGTTGCTAAAGATTCTTGCATGGGAAGCACTACCGGCCGCCAATGTCGACGACATTTCAATTTGGGCCATTCCGCCTTGACGTCGATGCCGGAATCCTTTTCTGCGGCTCCGAACCTGCCGCGCTCGGTCAGCGCGCCGTTGCGGTCCTCGGCGTACTGCTTGAACGCGCGGGCGCTCCAGTCTCCAAGGAAGTCCTGATCAAGTCCGCCTGGGCGGGACTAGCCGTCGAGGATAACAACCTCACTGTTCAGATCGCAGCATTGCGCCGGGTGTTGGAGAATGCACATGGTGCACGCTGGATCGAAACGATGCCCCGCCGCGGCTACCGGTACGTCGGTCCGCCGGTCGCCACGCAAGATCCGCGTGCCGATGCCCCCTCGACACCGGCTTTGACGCTGCCGGAACAGCCGTCGATTGCCGTGCTCTCCTTCGCGAATCTTAGCGGGGATCCGACGCAGGACTATTTCGCGGACGGTGTCGTTGATGACATCACCACGAGTCTCTCTCGCGTCAAGTGGCTGTTCGTTATCGCGCGCAACTCGACATTGACTTACAAGGGCCGGGCGGTCGACTTGAAGCGAGTGGGCACCGAGCTCGGTGTTCGCTATCTCCTGGAAGGTACCGTTCGCAAAGCCGAAGACCGTATACGGATCACCGTCCAACTGATCATAGCGGCTACGGGAGCACAGGTTTGGGCCGAGCGTTATGACTACAACATGGGCGACATTTTCGCCCTTCAGGACGAAGTGGCGATGTCGGTCGTGGGCGCGATCGAACCCAGCTTGCGGCAGGCCGAAGTAGAGCGCGTAACACGCAAGCGTCCTGAGAGTCTGGGTGCCTACGACCTCGCCTTGCGCGCATTACCGGATGTCTACGGCGTGATGCCGGCGACGGTTACGAAAGCACTGGTCCTGCTCGATCGCGCACTGGCCCTCGAACCCACTTACGCCACAGCGCACGGTTATGCTGCGATGTGCCATCACAGCCTATTCCTGCGCGATGGATTCCAGGAGCAGAACCGAGTTGCCTCGATTCGTCACGCTCACGCAGCGATACTCCATGGTAAGGACGACGCGGTTGCGCTGACGTTCGCTGGATTCTCTCTCGGAATGGATGCGCATGATCGTGCTGCCGCGTTCGCTGCCTTCGATGCCGCTCTGGATCTCAGTCCGTCTTTGGCCCTGGCCAACATTCTTGGCGCGGCAGTGCTCTCTTGGGCCGGAGAAGCGCCGCGTACGATCGACTGGGCGCAGCGCGCATTACGACTCAGCCCGTTCGACCCCTGGAAGTTCATCGCCTATCGCAGCCTGGCACTCGCGCACTTTCTCATGGCGCGCTACGACCTAGCTGCCGAGGCCGCGCGTAGAGCCGTGCAGTTCAATCCCGGGTTCGGGAGTTCATACATGCTGCTGGCTGCTCCACTCGTGAAGTTGGGCCGGCACGAAGAAGCTGGAGTTGCCGTGGCACGCCTGATCGAGCGGGAGCCGTCCTTTCGCTTATCGGGGCAGCTCAAAGGCGTGGATTGCGCGCCAGCGCTTGCCGACGCTCTCGTCGATGCTCTTGCCGGAACCGGCATACCGGAATAGCAGTAGCGCATTGCCCGCACCTGACCCGGCTTCTCGATCCGATGACATACTTTGCCATCCGCTTAGGGCTACCCGTTGCAGCTAAAGGACGGCTTCGGGTCGTTCGCGCCGGTTGCATGCGCAGCGGACAACGGCTGCAACCCGGCCCTTCAGGTTTCGCGGCCCTCGGACTCACGATTCCGAAGGAAAACGTGCAGCCAGTACAAGCTTCATTGCCTCCTTGGTCCTGGGAACTGTCGCACTGGTCGCGATGGCACAGGCACAGGTTGTCGAACGGCCTTCGTACTGGCCGCGCCTCAAAGGCCCGTTCACGTTCAGCGAGCGGTATTCGGACGTTCCGTGGCACCAGAAGCTCGGCAACGCGATGCACGGGTCGAAGATGCAATCTCAACCGCGACGCGCCGCCTCGATCGCAGCGATGTCGATTTTCTTCATCTGCATCATTGCATCGAACGCGCGCTTTGCGGATGCGGGATCGGGATCGGTGATCGCGTTCGTCAGGGCGATCGGCGTAATCTGCCAGGACAATCCCCATTTGTCCTTGCACCAGCCGCACGCGCTTTCCTGGCCGCCGTTGCCGACGATCGCGTTCCAGTAGCGATCCGTTTCGGCTTGGTCAGCGGTTGCGACCTGAAACGAGAACGCTTCGCTGTGCCTAAAGGCAGGACCGCCGTTGAGCCCAAGGCACCGAACGCCCATCACGCTAAACTCGACGGTCAGCACGTCCCCCTTCTTCCCCGACGGAAAATCTCCCGGTGCGCGGTACACCGCGCCGACGGACGAATCGGGAAAGGTCTTGGCGTAAAACCGCGCCGCGTCCTCGGCGTCGCGGTCGTACCAAAGGCAAATCGTGTTCTTTGCTGGCTTCACCATGTCACTTCTCCATCGAGACGAGTCACCCGAGGCCGGAGTCAACGAAGTGCTCGCAATCCAAGAGCATTGGCTCGGCCAACTTACAACAGAATTCGTACCGTTCCGGAGCGGTTTCACTGTCCTTCGCGCAGGCGAGATACCTCCAAAGCGCCTCATGACAAATCGCGCGCGCGTTCTATTTCTTCTCCAGGAGCAGCGTCGCCTCCTTGCGCAATATTGGAAGAAGGTGTTTCGCTGCCTTCGCCAGGAGCCAAGGCAACGACACTTCGATGCGCAGTGCGTCCTCCAGCACTTCGATACTCGCCGCCGCAGTTTGGCCAAGCGCACGCATCCGGAAGTGCAACGTATCTCCTTCCCAAGTCTCCTGCTCCATCGCGATCGTCGGTCCGAGTTGCCCGTTGGTGCGGGCGAAGCCTTCTTTAAGACGGCGGACCGCCTCGCCCTTCCCGAGACGATGGCCGACGATGACTGTGACGGTATCACTCACTGAAGCAGCTGCGCTGCGTGGACGTGCATCCGGCTATTATGATCGAATCGCGATTCGTGGCAGCGCTAAAGGCATGGCGGGGTCGCGTGCGTTATCGAACGACCGCCTCAAGTATTGTCCCCGTGTGGCTGCCTTTGGCCCGCCAGGAGTCTTCCATTTTGACTAGCGAACGATGACCATCACCATTACCGCCTTTGAACGGTCACCCGATGGCGGCAAGGGGTTGGCGCGTGATACGCGCGTTCGCTGGGCGCTGGAAGAAGTGGGCCAACCTTACAAGGTTCGTCTTGTTTCGTTCAGGGCGATGAAGGAACCCGCGCATCTGGCCCTTCATCCTTTCGGCCAGATTCCTACCTATGAGGAAGGCGATCTCGCCCTGTTCGAGACAGGGGCGATCGTGTTCCATATCGCCGAGCGCCATGCCGGCCTGTTGCCGGACGAGGCGAATGACCGGGCGCGCGCGATCACATGGATGTTTGCCGCGCTTAACACGGTGGAGCCGCCGGTCCTTGAACTCGGAACCGCCAGACTCCTGGAGGGCGACAAGCCCTGGTCCACCCAGCGTATGCCTCTGGTCGAGGATCGCGTCCGCGGCCGGCTGGGCCAACTTTCCAATCGCCTGGGCGATGCCGACTGGCTCGATGGTGCGTTCAGCGCGGGCGATCTGCTGATGGTGTCGGTGCTGCTCAGGTTGAAATCATCGGGCATTCTGGACGACTACCCGAAGCTGGCCGCCTATGTCGCCCGCGGCGAAGCGCGCCCTGCCTACAAACGGGCCTTCGACGCTCAATTGGCGGTTTACACCGGCAAGCCACCGACCGGCTGATTGAGGTCCATCCTGAGCTCGAATTCATGAATCTCGGAATGGTACGAGGCCGTCCAGATTTGCGGGACTTTCCCCGCCGCGATGAGTTCACTCAGGCGATTGATATGGCCGCGGTTGTCTGCGGTGCGAGGATGTCGCCGCGGCCGGTGGAGACTAGCGCCACGGCGATTCCTTCGAGTTTCCGCGCTATCATCTCGTGCAGTGGTGTTGCTTAACGGCGATTCCATGACCGCCAACCAATTTGGGAGGCTTCGATGCGCCGTACGATCCTCGCGTTCGCGCTGGCCGGTGCGGCCGGCACCTTCATCGCCGCTCCCGCATCCGCGGTGACGTGTTACCGCCTACTCGATCGCAACGACAATGTCGTCTACCAGGATATCTATCCGCCGGTGGACCTGAGCGATGACGGCGTCGCCGAACGCAAAGTCCTGCGATCCCGCGGCGAGCACCTGATCGCGATGGAGGCCGATCGCTGTCCGATGCTGCAGTTCCTGATGGGGGACGCCGGTGGGCAGCGTCTCGATTTCGACCAGATCTCGGAGGGTACGGTGCCCCGCGCCGCCAAGGTACCGCCCAAAGACGCGAGCCGGGGCACGGCGCCTTCCAAGCGTGCAGCCTCCGCGACGTCGGCGCCCGCCAAGCCCGCTTCGTCCGCCAAGCCGGTGGAAAAACGGGAAGCCACGCAGAATTGATGGGGTCGCGGTGAAGACTCCGGAGCGTGGCCGGCGCTGCGCTAGACAAAGTAAGGTCAGTCTCGACTCTCGATGATGGCGGCGCGGTTGGATGCGCGACTACTTGCGGACGATTGAGAACGCCGGGGCCGCAGCCTCGTCGATGTCGTCTTGACGTTCACCGATCGTGCGGTTGCCACCCCGCGCCATTTCGCGGCGTTCGTCACGAAGGCGCGGTGCGTTCGACGAAGGCAAGGCGCGGGCGAAAACCCTCCGCGAGGGCCAATTGACTAGCCTCTGCGCGGGCCCGGTCGAGTTTGGTTAGACAAGGGGATGAGCGGCGGAACGATCTGACTCTGGCCCTGAACCGGACCGAACCGGCGGTGATGGTTCTTGCCGCGGACCGCGATGACGGCCGGAGCATAGAAGCCCGGCCACCCGCCGAAGCCGCAGTCGCCCCACGAGTAACCGCAACCCATGTCGCCCTGTCCATACGCGGGCGCAGGCGCCGCGACCACGTTGACGATGTAGGTCGGAGGCGGAGCCGAGTATGGCATCGGGGGCGGAGGCATGAAGGCCACCGGCGGAGGCGCGTCGCGCCGCTCGAGCTCCGCCTGGAGCTGCTGCACGCGCTCGGCCAGCGCGCGCACTTCGGCCTGGCGCCTGGCTTCCATCGCGGCCGCCTCGCGCGCGGGGTCCTTCGGCGGATCGCGAGTCACACTCGTGACGCGAGCGCCTTCCGGAGGAGGAAGGTTGCTGACGTTCACGTTCCCCGACTTGTCGGTCCAGGTAAAGATGTCCGCGTGCGCCGCCGGCACGCTCACTGCGGCGGCGACCGCCAGCAATACGCTTGCAAAACAGGGATTCCGCATCGTCGTGTTCCTGCACGAGGTGGAAACATTGTAGGCCGTCGCGGTCGACCTCGCCACCTCCCCGGCAAAGGCAAAAGCAATATCGTGTCGATTGTCTGCCCTGAAGCGGGAACTGGGTCCGGCCATCACGAAAGACAAATCATGATTTCCCGATGGAATGTTTCGCTTTCTCTGCTGTTGCTGCTGCTGACCTCAGACAATTGTTGCGGAAGATCGTGCCGAACGACGGCGCGATCACGCAGCGGCAACCGAATCGGCGTACCTCCCACACGGCCGCCTCGCTGGACGATCCGCTGCCGAGAATTCAGGGCTAAGGACTCAGCGTTCGCCTCACCGCCGCAAGAAACGACGGATCCGGCCGCCCCCCTACCTGCTCGGTGCGCGCGACCACACGCCCATCCGCGTCCAGGAGCACGAGTACGGTCGTGTGGTTGAACTCGCCGTCGGCGAGCGCACGATAGCGGATGCCGAGCAACCCCGCGATCGCGCCCACGTCCAGCGGATCGGGTCGGACAAGTGTCCAGCGTGCGGGGTCGATATCGCGTTCCCGCTGCATGCGCGCAAGCACCTGCGGCGTGTCGCGCTTGGGGTCGAGGCTGATGAGCGTTACCCCGAGCCGCGCGCGCTCGTCGGCGCTCAAGCTCTGCTCGATCACCTTGCCGCTTTCGACGATCATGGGGCAGACGAATTTGCACGACGTGTAGAACATCGAGACGAGCTGCGGCTGCCCGCGCTTGCTGCTCCATGCAAAGCGGTGCGACTGCGCGTCGGTGAACTGCGCGGCCAGGTGGTAGACCGAATCGCGCGGCAACGGAATCGGCGTCGGTGCCGCCCCCACCGCGCTTGCGGCCACGATGATCGAAAACAGCACCAGCGATATGCGCTTCATCGGCCCTGCCGCGCGCAGCGGAATCCCAGCACCATCGTGGTGTCGCTACCGGCAAGCGACGACAGCATCGCGACGCGCATCAGCACGGCGTAGTTCTCGCGATCGAGTGTCGAGAGCGCACCCGCACCGCAAAATCGGCTGCGCTCGGGGTCGTCCTGGGTGCGGTTATCGGAAGCGACCAGCAGCGCCGAGTAGTCCTCAGTCCACTCCCATACGACACCGTGCATGTCCTGGACGCCGTAGGCGTTCGGCGCTTGCGCTCCAGCCCGCGGAAGCGGGCGCGACGCGGGACGCGCGTACCAGCCTAGAATTCGCTCACGCCAGGCGGCATCGCTGCGGGCATCGCGACGCGTATCGTCCGCGGCAGCGACGTACTCCCATTCGAGCCACCGCGGCAAGCGCGCGCCCTGAGCCTTGCAGTAGGCGGACGCTGCGAACCAGCTGACGCGCGTAACCGGTTGCGCACCCTGCTCGCCCGGAGCGAGCTGCCCCGGCGCCGGCCAATGCGCGAGATAGTCGGAGCCGGCGAAGACCGACGCGATCCGGTCGCGTCGCCACTGCGGGTGCGCGTTGACGAAGGCGAGAAATTCCGCGTTGGTCACCGGCCTTCTCATGATCTCGAACGGCGCAATGCGCACTGCGCCAAGCGCGTCTTCGTACTTGAGCGCGGTGGTGAAATCACCGCCGGGAATGCGAACGTAGCTGTTCGTGAGTCCCGCTGTTGCGATCAACGGGAACAGCAGGCACCCAACGGCAAGCGCGCGCATCGCGCTCAATGTTGCGCCACCGCGGCAGGCGCCGCTTCCGTGCGGCGCTTGGCGACCTGCTCTTTCGTGACGCGGCCGCCGGGATTACCCCAGCTGTTGAGCACATAGGTCGCGATGTTCGCGGCCTCGTCGTCGGTGAGCTGACTCATCGGCGGCATCACCGAGTTGTAGGCCTGTCCATTCACCGTGACCGGCCCGGACAGCCCGCGCAGCACGACGTCAGCGATGCGCATCGGGTCCTTTGCGAAGTAGTCCGACTTCGCGAGCGGGGGAAACACGCCCGGCAGCCCCTGGCCGGTTGCCTGGTGGCACGTCGAGCAGGTACCCGTGAATAGCGCCTGGCCCGCCTTGATCTGTTCGTCGACGGTCAGTGCGCCGGCCTTCGCGGAACTGGCAGCAGTCGCGACGGCGGCGAGGTTCGGCAACGCACGGTCGCCAAGGTACATCTCGTCGACTTCCTTGCCGGAATAGGTCTCCTTCACGTCAGGACCATCGGCCTTGAGGATTGCAAGCGCGCCTTTGTTGAACGCGCGGAAGATGCTGTGGTCGACCAGCACGTAGCTGCCGGGCACCTCCATGTGAAACTCCATCATCGCGGCGCCGCCGGCGGGAATCAGCGTCGTCTGCACGTTCTCCTGGAAATGCGTGCCGCCCTCGTACCAGACCTTGTCGAAGATCTCGCCGATGACGTGAAAGCTCGACACGAGGTTCGGTCCGCCGTTGCCGACGTAAAGGCGCACGCTCTCGCCGGTCTTCGCGACGAGCGCCTTGTCGCCGGTCAACGCGCCTTCGCTGCCGTTGAACAGCACGTAGGTCGGCTTCTCGTCGATCGCCTTTTCCATGTTGAACGGCTGCAGGCCCTTCTCGCGGTATTTGCCGGTCGTGTAGAAGTCGCCCTGCATCACGTAGTACTCGCGGTCGACCTTCGGCAATCCCTGCGGCGGCTCGATCAGGATGAGCCCGTACATGCCGTTGGCCACGTGCATGCCGACCGGCGCGGTCGCGCAGTGATAGACGTATAGCCCTGCGTTGAGCGCCTTGAACGTGAAACGCGAGGCATGACCCGGCGCTGTGAAGCTTGACGCCGCGCCGCCGCCCGGGCCCGTCACGCCGTGCAGGTCGATGTTGTGCGGCATCTTCGAGTCCGGTGCGTTCTTCAGGTGGAACTCCACGGTGTCGCCCTGCCGCACGCGAATGAAGCTGCCGGGCACAGTGCCACCGAACGTCCAGAACATGTAGGTGACACCCTCGGAGATCGGCATCTCCTTCTCGATCACTTCGAGCTCGACGATCACCTTTGCAGGCTTCGTCCGGCCCGTGGCCGGGGGCACGAGCGGCGGGCTCGTCAGCACGGCCTTGACCGGCTCGCCCTGCGGCGGACCGAAATCCCCGCCTTTCGAGCCGCCGGTCGTCGCCGGTACGGCGGCATTGGGTGGCGCCGCGGCAGCGGCCGCAGGACGATCCGTGCGATCGCAGCCCGCGAGCGCGATGAGGCTTGAAAGCACCAGTAACCCTACGAGGCGTTGCATGACGTTCCCTTGTCTGTGTGTCGCACGCGTGCGCGAGAGTGCAACAGTGCGCCGGCGCGGCACCGAAGCAAATGACCTGCGTCAAGCAAATACGACAATCACGCGTGCCAGGACGAAAGCCACCCGAGGGGATGATGGGCGCGCGCGATGCCGATCATGGTCGCGTACACGCAGAGCGCGGCGGCGAACGCGAAAACGCGCCCCCGCGGTGTTTGGGCACGCTTGAGCGCGAAGGTACCGAGGGCCACGTAGACGACCAGCAACGCGATCTTGAGCCCGAGCCAGTGGTTCGCGAACATCGCCCCGGGCAGCATCGTGACGAGCATCAGCGCCGCGGTGAGAAGCACGGTGTCGATGCCGTAGCTTGCGTAGCGGACCGGCCCGTACATTGCCCAGCGCTGCCGACCGGCCTGCACCAATAGACCTCGGGTCAGGAACAAAGCGCCGCTCAAGAGCACGGCCACGACGTGTACAGCTTTGATTTGCGCGTAGAACGCAATCATCCCTATCCCGCCTTTCCGTCGGCACGGGCGGTCAGGTAAATGCGAGCCGAGCGCAGCGCCCACGGCGCGAAGGCCAGCAACCAGCCCGTCGCCGCGGCCGCTTGCCACGCGGGTGCGTCGGGCACGAGCTCAGCGGCGATGCGCAACAAGGTAACGCATTGGATCGCGACAAAGGCAAATGCCGCCGCACGCCCGAGCGCGAGCGCGCGGCCGGAATGGCCTTGCGTCACGCGCGTCACCATCGCGACCAGCAGGCTTGCGAAGAATCCGATGAACAGCGCGTGCGCCGGCGCACGCCCGAGCACGAAGCTGCCGGTCGCCGCGTACCACGCGCTCTGTGCCGCGAACAGCCCCATGGAAATCGGCAGCCATGCGTAGCCCGCGAACAGCACGCGCAGCAGCGGCGGGATCGCGGAACGCGGCCAGTTGCGCCACAGCCACACGCCGGTCAGCACGGCGAGCGCAAGATCCGGCAGCCACAGCCACGCGTAGTCGTGCCGCGATTCCAGCCACAGATGGCAAAGGTCCAGGCACCAGAACGTGGCGAGCCACGGCAATGGACGCCAGCCGTTATGGCCGACGACTACCGCGCTCGCGAAAAACGGGAACATCCGATGGGCAACCGTCACGAAAATGGGCAGCAGCAAGCCGAAGGTGCCGAGCTTGATCGCCACGAAAACGAGACGCGGTTCGTGAAGCGTGAGGTAGCCGACATAGAGCGCGAGACCGGCGAGTCCGAAGCCAAGCGCTACCGCGCACGAGACGGCGTGCCACGTCCTGCCGGTTTCCCGCCACAGGAGCCGCAAAAGGAACCCGAGCCCCAGAACCCATCCGCCTATCGTGGCGAGCGCGCCGGCCAGCAGCAGCGACGGCGCGCCGAAGGCGCCGGCAAGGGTCAACGCCTGTCCGCCGAGAAGACCGACGCCCACGGGCACGTAATGCGCTCGAGCAAGCGCCGGCTGGTTCATCCAGCGGGGAAATACCGTCAGCAGGAAGCCGAAGATGAAGGGCGGCAGTACCTGGTATTGCATCACGATCGCATGCAGCCAGCCGGCGTGAACTGACGGCTGCGGCAATTTAAGGACCTGCCACTTCTCATCGACGAGCCACAACGTCCACCAGAGCATTGCCAGCAGCACGTTCGCCGCGCCGGTGAAGAACAACAGCCGATGCGGTGCGGCCGCAAGGAGCGAGGGCGAAACCGGCAAGGTGCCGGCGCTGCGAAGCGGTGGAGCGGATATGGACATGGCTTGAACTTGCGCTACGCCGCCCTGGGCTGTGGCGTCAGCAAACGTGCCGGAAGAATCCAGTGCCGCGC
>Ga0105248_10003391_pt1 | contig 17705 bp, 10 predicted proteins | sample KBSS34metaG_FD_81524 | JGI IMG/M metagenome (GOLD analysis project Ga0105248, IMG submission 81524) | Switchgrass rhizosphere microbial communities from Kellogg Biological Station, Michigan, USA - KBS S3-4 metaG | ecosystem: Host-associated > Plants > Roots > Rhizosphere > Soil | place... | reverse complement strand
GCCCATCAGGTCGACGACGCAGCCTGCCTTGGTACGCAGGGTTCGCAGGGAGTTCAGATGCAACTCCGCGATCCCGGCACGTGTTCGCAAAGTCATTTGCCCAAGCCGCCCGTCCAGGGCTTCAAAGCCATCGATACACCGCGCGATCGCCTCACGCAGCGTCCGTGCCCCGCCCAGGCAGTATAAAATGACGCGCCAGTCCGAGGAGCGCATCGCCGCCCGCCCGTCCGCATCATTCAGGCTCGCCGCCATTTTCGATGTCAGGGAGGTGCCAAAGCGGCGCAGTGCATCGGCGGACACCGCGCCCGTCGCGCCGGAAAGCAACTCGGCTTGGGTGCACGGCAACTGGGCGGCCCGCAACATGGCGTCAAGATCGCCGCCCGTTTCGGCATAAATTTCGATGATCTTCAGCGACAGCCGCTCGGCAAGTTGGGAATGGCTATATACGTCGTCGGTCGGATCATCCGCTTTGCTGTCGTAAGCCACGGCCACGATAAGCCCTCACAATTCGCTCATCACATGAGCATATTTTCCACGCCCGGCGCTGACTTATAGGAAAATATATACCGTTGACGCAAGAATCACTGGTTCATCTGAGCGAAAATAGGGTGGTAATAAATACGCGGCGGCCGGATAGTTTCATCCAGATCGGAAAGGCAGCCATGGCTGATCCCAGTCCGACCCGCCCTGAAGTGGCCTGAACAGAGGATGTCATGAAAATGCTACCGACGCCGGCGACATGGAGACGCCCTGCCAACTTCGCTTTCGCGGCGCTGGTCTTGCTAACGGCGTCGGCAGGGTTAGCCGCCGATTCTCCTACGGGCGGTGAGCCGGGCGTGCGCACTTTCGTGCTCAGCAACATTTACCTTGCTTCTCCGCAGGAGCCAGGAGCCTGCAAAACGCTGGCTGCGGGCGGATGGGAATCCTTTCTGTCGATGCTTCCCGCGGAAGAACGGGCGAAATATGCGGCGCCCGAGAAGCGGAATGCGCTCGACGCCCGGATGAACGAATATTTTGGATTCAAACGTATCGGGATCTTTGCCAAAGATCCTGGCGGAAAGGTTGCTCCGGCGAAGCTTCCGGCCGATTTCAAGCGCGGTGACCCGCTGACGGCTGAACGGGCGAAGCAGATCGGCGCACTGAATGGCTTCCCGAAGGATCGCGGCAAGCCGGCCTATCAGAACCAGACCGTCGCTTATAATTCCTGCACGAACCCGGAAGACTTTCCACAACTTGAAAAGGGCTATCGGCTATATGACGGCACTAAGGCCGTCGGTCTCAATCTCGACGGCAAGCGCGGCCGGAACGATTTTTCGAGCCCCGACGGCGGTCAGGGCGTCGACAACCAGCTTTGGCGGGCCATCGGGTGCGTCAAGATTTTCGGCGAGCAAGGCGACAGAAAAGTCGCGGCGGGCACGTTCATTTCAGGACGCGCGCCCACGCTCATCGAATTGCGCGGCGTGGACGACATTCGCAACGATCCTGACGTGACGGTCAATATATATGGCGCGGCGGATGCCGTGACGCGAAATGGGCGGCGGGAAGCACAAGCCTGGGCGAGTTTCCGGCTCGATCCCGATCCCACCCTGCGCGCCACGACGCATGGACGGATCGTTGACGGCGTGCTGACCACCGATCCGGTCGACGTCCATCTCAACTACAAGGAGCAGATCATTGACTCGCCACGTGATCTGCGAGGCGCCCGGATCCGGATGGTTTTCAAGTCTGACGGTTCGGTGGAAGGGGGCTTTTACGGTTATTACACGCTCGCCAGCTTCTATGAGAGCATCGAGCAGATGACGTTGAACGGCGCCAATTTCAGCGGCGTTTCCTGCCCCGGCGTTCGCCGGGCGATCGATCGCCTTGCCGATGGCTATCGCGACCGAAAGACCGGTCGCTTTACCGCAATTTCGAGCGCCATGAATTTTTTCGGTGTGCCTGCCTTCATCATCGATGGCCCCGTAGCGAGCGTCGGGATGCAAAAGCCTTTACCCGCCCGCGATCCGAGCTGAGACCCGCATGACATTTCTTTCAATCACCCGTCGCGTGTTTGCACCAAAGATATTGGCGGTCATCGTACCGGCAATGGCTGCAGCGGCCGCGTTCGCGACGGCGAATTCCGGGCCTTCCCCCAATACCGGGTCGCCCCAGGGAAGCATCAGGCGTCTCACGGAAGCGCAGTATCGCGCCGTCATAGCTGATGTGTTCGGCGACGACATCCGCGTCGTCGGCCGTTTCGAGCCGGATCTTCGCGTGGACGGCCTGGTCGCCGTTGGCACGAGCGCGGTCTCCGTGACGCCGGGGGGGCTGGATCAATATGAGGAACTGGCGCGCGGAATTGCCGGCCAGATCACCGACGATGCCCATCGCGCGAAGCTGGTGGGATGCGCGCCGGGTGTCGACGACCCTGACGGGGCGAAATGTGCCAGGGCATTTTTTACCCGCGTCGGCCTCATGCTGTATCGCCGGCCCCTGACGCCAGGAGAAACGCAGCTGGCGCTCGCCACGACGCTGGCGAGCGCCAGGACGCTTGGCAGTTTCGATGCCGGGCTTGCCGCAGCCTTGACAGGAATGCTGACCAGCCCGGATTTTCTGTTTCGGATCGACGCGCCGTCGGCGGCGGGTCGCAGTGTCGGCGGTTATGCTAAGGCGGTGAAACTGAGTTTCCTGCTATGGAATACCGCGCCCGATGCGCAATTGCTTGCGGCGGCGGGGCGCGGGGAACTCGATACGCAGGCCGGCCTCACCCGACAGGTCGACCGTCTTATCGCCTCGCCCCGTTTTACCAACGGAATTCGCGCCTTCTTCTCCGATTTTCTGCTGCTTGACGACATGGAGACATTGTCGAAGGACCAGCTTCTTTATCCCTCATTCACCTCGGCGGTATCGTCGGCGCTGCGCGAACAGACGTTGCGAACGATCACGGATTTGCTGGTGACCCGCCACGGGGATTATCGGGATCTTTTCACCACGCGTCGCATCGCCATGACCCGTGAACTCGGCCCGATCTATACGGTGCCGGTCTCCGCCCAGGGCTGGACCTTTCACGAATTTCCGGAAGGCGATCCGCGCACCGGACTGTTGACGCAGGCCAGTCTGCTCGCCCTGCACTCGCATCCCGGGCGAACATCCCCAACCCTGCGGGGCAAAGCGATCCGCGAAACGCTGTTGTGTGAAAAGATACCGTCGCCACCCGCCAACGTGAATTTCGCGGTCGTACAGGACGTCAATAACCCTACGCTGAAAACCACCCGCGCCCGGCTCCAGGCCCATCTTAATGATGAAGAGTGTGCAAGTTGCCACAGGCTGACCGATCCGATCGGTCTGGGTCTTGAGAAGTTCGATGGCGCCGGACAGTTTCGCATGACCGAACATGACGAACCCATCGACACCAGCGGCAGCTTCGACAAGCTTGCCTTCAGGGACGCGGCAAGCCTTGGCGAGCTTTTCCACGATAGTCCGGCGGTCGCCTCTTGCCTGGTCTCGTCCGTCTGGCGCTACGCCACGGGGCGTAGCATCGGTTCTTCCGATCAGCCGGTCGTTGCGGCGCTCGATGCTCGGTTCAGGGCACAGGGTTACCGCGTGGTCGATCTGATGCGGTCGGTCGCACTTGAACCGGCTTTCTATGCTGAACCGGCCATGTTCCCGGCCCCTCCGAAAGTCGCCGCTTCAGCCACTCCCCGAAAGGCATCGTGATGACACATGCACAGACGTCCCGCCGTTCCTTCCTCATGCGCGGGCTCATTGGCGGCGCCACCGTCACGGTCGGCATCCCGCTGCTCGACATGTTCCTGGACGGCAATGGCGAAGCCTTTGCGGCGACGGTGGGCGGCGGCCCGCTGCCCACGCGTTTCGGCACCTGGTTCTGGGGGTGCGGAATGATCCCCTCACGATGGGAGCCCAAGCAGACGGGCGCAAATTATGATCTGCCCCCGCAACTCGCGCCGATCAAGGCGATCCAGCAACATGTTTCGGTCCTGAGCGGCTTCGATGTGCCTCTGGATGGCAAAGGCAACCTTCCGCATATTTCCGGCAATACGGCCGTGCGCACCGGCGCCCCGGCCGAGGCCTGGCAGGAAATCCGCGCGCCCACCATCGACATGCTGATTGCGGACGCGATCGGCGGGGGAACGTTTTTCCGTTTGCTGAACCTTTCGGCCGACCAGAACGCGAAAACCAGCTATTCCTTCCGCAATGGCAGCAGCATGAATGCGGCAACGCCATCGGTCGAGGCCCTGTACGAGCAGATTTTCGGGTCTGATTTTCATGATCCGAACAAGGCCGATTTCAAGCCGGATCCGAAATATATCGCCCGGAAAAGCGTTCTGTCCGCCGTAGGCGAGCAACGGCGAGCGCTGCTGGCGCGCGCCGGGGCGGCCGATCGGGCCCGGCTCGATCAATATTTCACGTCTGTCCGGGAACTGGAAAGCAAACTCGCGCTGCAATTGCAAAAGCCGCCGCCTGCTGAGGCCTGCGTCCGTCCCGACAGGCCGGCCAGCCTGCCGGCAAATGCCGATATGACCGATACGACGACGCGTCGCGCAAATCACAAGCTGATGGCCCAACTCCTCGCAATGGCACTGGCCTGCAACCAGACCAAAGTTTTCAACATGACGTTTTCAGCCGCCGCCGCCGATTTACGGCAGGCGGGGGAAACGACGGGCTATCATCAAACGACGCATGAAGAGCCGATCGATCGGACGATTGGATATCAGCCCACCGTTGACCGGTTTGCCACGCATAGCATGGAGGCCTGGGCGGAATTCGTGACCGAACTCGCGGCTGTCAAGGAAGGGTCGGGTACGCTGCTGGACAATTGTTTTGTCCTTGCCCACTCGGAATGTTCCTATGCGAAAAATCATGATGTCTCGGGCATCCCCGTGATGATCGCCGGGCGTGCCGGCGGGAAGATCAAGGCAGGTATCCACGTTCGCGGATCAGGGCAGGCGATCAGCCGGGTCGGTCTCACCGCGCAGCAGATAATGGGTGTCAGCACCGACAGCTGGGGATTAGACGCGATGCAGGCCAGGCAACCGATTTCGGAACTGCTGATCTGAACCTTTTCGAAAATTGAAGGAGATTAAGTTGATGCCTGGGCTGCGAAAAGCGATCGCCGGTTTCTGCCTTACCGCCACATTACTGGGCAGTTGCTATGTTGCTTATGCAGCATCGCCGACTGCAGCGGCAGCAATTGCCGCGCGCAAGGCGAACTACAAGGAGATTGGCGGCGCCTTCAAGACGATCAATGACGAGCTCAAAACGGGCGCACCTGATCTTGCGACGATCCGTCCGCTCGCGCGGGAAATCGTTACCCGCGCGTCGGACCAGCTGAAATATTTCCCCAAGGGCAGCGGCCCGGAATCGGGCGAGAAAACGCGCGCCAAGCCCGCAATCTGGACGGACCAGGCGACCTTCGTCAAAGCCCATAACGACATGCTGGGCGCGGCCAGGGCTTTGCAGGCCGCGACGATGACGGGCGATGTCGCGGCCATGACGTCTGCGCGCGCGACGCTGGGTGGCACGTGCAAAGCCTGCCACGAGAAATTCCGTGAGAGCGAATGAAGAGATGACGATAAAGTAAGTGGACTGAATTGCATTCGGTGCGCCTGGCGTCGGCCAGCCGTTCCGAAAGCGATCGCCCAATCAGACGGCATGTCCGGCGCAGGCCAAAAAACGAGCGGTTCTCCGCCTTTTTTGTCAACATGTGGGATGGTTGCGGTTGGAAACGCGAAGCGATCCGCTGCCGTCGGGTCAAATGCGTACATATCCCGGGCGCTTTTTGCGATTCGGGTGATTTCGCAGTGGCTTTTGTACAACAATCGCGGACAAATCGGACGCTCTCGCCCATTTTTCAGAAATGGGTAATTGAGCCCTGGAGTGGTTGGCAGTAAGCCCGCTCCACTCGGATTGCAGCCTGCTGGGTGCAGCCTGAAGAGCAGAACCATTAGGGGGGTTGATTGCCGGAAAATGCAGGGCCGACGGACAGACATGTCCGCTGTGCCGATGCGAAATACATGCAGTTCATTCGAATTCGATCCTGGCCGCAGCGTTGCGCGCCATAGGGTCTGATGCGTTTGAATAGCAGCTCGCGAAGCAGATGTTTGGCGGCGTTTCGACAAGAACCGAATGAGCGCTGAACCGGCGCCGACGCAGGCCGAACTTTGAATTGATATCACGGTCGCCTGTCCATCGCAGCGCCGGTAGGAATAAAACTGGGAGGAAGTTCTATGAAGACTCTTTATACGCACAATCTCATGCGGCGGTGCGGCGTTGTCGCTCTCGCCCTGTCGCAGGTCGCCTTCGCGCAGGCTGCGTTCGCGCAAGCCGCGGCAGCGCCCGCTGAGGAGGTCTCCAACGTCGACGACATCATCGTGACCGCGACCCGCCACAAGGAGCGGCTCCAGGACGTCGCCATGACCGTGAACGTGGCCACCGGCGAACAGCTCGAAAAGTTCAAGATTTTCGACGTCAAGGACGTGCAGCAGCTTGCACCGGGCCTCGAACTGACCAACACGACGGGCCGTAACAATACCACCACGCTGCGTGGTATCACCTTCGATCCCGATCAGGGCACGGGACCTGCCGTCCAGGTCTATTTCAACGAAATCCCAACCGACGCGCAGACCGTCTACACGGCGATATATGACGTCGGCCAGATCGAAGTGCTGCGCGGCCCCCAGGGATTGCTGCGCGGCCTTTCCGCGCCCGCCGGCGCCATCACGATCACCTCGCGCCGCCCCAATTTCGACGCGCCCGAAGGCTATGCTGAACTGACCGGCACCACGCGCGCCGGCTACAATGCACAGCTCGGCGCTTCGCTGCCCTTCTCCGACAAGCTGGCGATCCGTGTAGCGATGCTGGCGGACGGAAACCGCGGCAACCAGGTGCGCGACGTCAACCGCGGCGACCAGCGCTCGCACAGCACCACGGAAAGCGCTCGTTTCACGCTCGGCTGGAAGCCGACGGAAGCAGTAACCGCCTACCTGACCTATCAGTATCTGCATGCCGATAACCGCCAGTTCCAGCAGGTGATCGGCAATGGCGGCTACCCATATGGCGTCTATAGCAATATCCCTGTGGCTCCAGGCTTCAGTATTCCTTCACCTCTCATTCCCGGAGCATCTCCTCCGGATACGAGCGCTCCTTCTGGTCCGCCGCTCACCGCATCCGATTACCGCGCGGTGGCGGATGGCGTTTTCCGCAACCAGAACAATTCGCATATCATCAATCTCGCCACCACAGCGGATCTCGGTGCGGCGACCCTGACGTTCACGGGCGCTCACCAGTTCACGCGCCTCAAAATCAACCGCGATCTGGATGTCACCAATACGCTGCCTGGCTACGTCCAATATTCGAACGTGGTCACACCTTATAAGGTCGATACGGCTGAAGTTCTCTTGAACTCTAACAACAAAGAGGGTCTTGGCTGGGGCGTTGGCGCATTCTATGTCAAGCAGACGGGCGTGACGATCGTTAACCAGGATGCGTCGCAGTTCTGGTATGCGGTCAACCCCAATGCTCAGGTGAATCTGCCTAATGCCGCCCTCGGCATCCCGGGGCCCGGATTCACCCCCTTCGCTCTGTCCAACACCTTGTCGATCGCGACCCTGGTTCGCGTCCCGGTCAATACGCAGACAGTGTCGTTCAACGGTAACCTTCGCTTCAAATCGGGCCCGCTGACGATCGAAGGCGGTGTCCGCTATTCGCTCCTCAAGACCATTCAGACGACGCAGCTGACACTGTCAGGTGCAGCCAATTCCGGACCAGACGAGATCATTCCGGCGGCGCTGCAGCGGAACAAGCATAAGCCGATCACGGGTGGAGCAAATATCTCCTACGCTCTTACGAACACTCTGAACGCTTATGCAGCCTATGGACACTCGTTCCGTTCCGGGAGCACTGCGGTCGCAGCCCCGAATGGCATCTCGAACGATCTGCTCCAGACCAAGCCGGAAAAGACTGATTCGTTCGAAGTCGGCTTCAAGGGGTCAGCGCTCGATCGCCGCGTCAATTTTGCCGTGTCGGCTTATTATCAGAAACTCGACAATTTCCTGAGCCGGTTTACGAGCATCTATTATAACGTGCCGTCGCCGCCGGCGGCGACGCCGAACGGCTTCTTTGATTTCAACTACAATGCCAAAGCCAAAATCAAGGGTATCGAAGCGTCGATCGATGGTCGCGTATCCGATAACTGGGATATCGGCCTCAACGCTGCTTACACGCACGCGCGCTATTCCAACGCGCGGGTACCGTGCAACGACTTTGCGGGAACCGGCCAACCCAACCAGACCGGTGCGCCTGCCGTTACCGGTGCCGGTAACGTCAGCTTCTGCAACTCCAACGGTCCTCTGGCGGAAGTGCCGGATTTCGGCCTGACCGCGAACAGCGAAATCCGCTTCCCGATGGGAACGGTAACGCCATTCGTACGGGCGCTGTTCACCTACCGTCCGAAGTTCAATTCGCAGATTGCACAGTACCAGTATCAGGATCGTGAACTGCTGAACGTCTTTACCGGTTTCCGGACGGAATCCGGCTTCGAGTTCGACGTGTTCGCTCGCAACCTGCTCAACCAGAAGCGCATCACCAACTATGCGCTGGGCCTGGGCACGACCAATGCCCTGATCGGCGGCACGTTCAACTCGGGTTACCGCACGGTCAACGTGATGAACCCGCGTGAATTCGGCGCCACGGCGAAGTTCAGCTGGTAATCGAAAGGCTTGCGGGACGGCGTGACCCGTCCCGCAAGCGTTTCAAATCGAATAGATGGGTCGCCGGGGCTATACCGGCGGCTCTTTTTTTTGTGGAAAAGCAAACACAAAACGCCTGACCTGCATCGATCGATTTGATAGCGGGGCGCGATCACCCGCCGGTTCGCGGGGATTCATCCACGAAACGGGGCTTCGTCCAATTTTTCGCTACATCTCAACGCCGTTATAAATCTTCATGAGGTTCGTTCCCGTCAGTGTTCGAGGGCGGCTCGGCTATGTATAAGCGACAGATGGCGGAAGGTCTGAACGCGAACGGCTCGGAGATCCTTGAAGCGGCTGTCGAGCTTGCGGCTACGATCGGGGTCGCAGGCGTCGGTCCCCGCCCTCTTCTTGCCCACAAGGGCGTTCATCGGTCGGCGGTCAATTATCACTTCGGGCAGCGCGCGCGCCTCATGGAACTGGTGTTCGCCGAAATTTTGGAACGACGACGAGGGAGGTTGAGCGTCGCAATCGAGACATTGGCGCAGCAGCCATCGCATTTTCTATCGATGCCCGCCTTTCTAGCTGCTCATCATGGCGTCGCTTCCACCCTCGAAAATGGTTTTGATGCTTTCCTTGTGGAGGTGAACAGCCACCCTGATCTGTTTTCGGAAAATATGGAGGCCGTTCAGGCGCGGGATATCGAATGCTGCTCCGCGCTTTGGCGAGATGCCGCCGTTCGGCTTGATAGGCCTATCAATGCGGATATATGGTTCCTGCTGAGCAGTGGTTTCAGTTCCTTCAGCGTTCTGTCCGAAACGGCCGTCGAGCGGATCATGATCCTTCCTCAACTCGCGTGGCGCCTCGCCGACCGGCTCGAACGGCGCGGGATCAGGCCGCTTGCGCACGCGCCGGACGTTGAAGAAGCGAGCATCGAACACACCCTTTATGACGGTGTTCCGCTGATGGTGATGACGGGCACGGCCGAGTTGCTCTTGTCGCGCAAGCCGACCACATTACGCGCCATAGCGGGGGCGAGCGGCGTTCCACTTTCCACGATCAAATACCTCTTCCCGCAGACCGAGACGATCATTTCCGGGGCCTATCGGATGATCCACAAGAGGGTGTTCGGCGATGTCGATCCTTCGCTGAGCATCCGGGGCGCACTCTCTATGGGGCAACCCTATGATTGCAACGGTATCGCAAGCGGCGTCACGATCGCTATCCAGACGCTGGCGTCGCTTGTCGCGCGAAATCCGAAGCTTGGTTCGCTTGGAAGAGAGATGCGCCAATTGCGCGGCGCGATGGCCGAACGCCAGCTTGTCCACAACGGCGTGGCGGCGGATCGTCTGGACGGATTGCTCTGGACATGCCTGACAGCTGGCACGACCACCGAGGCGCTCGCACGTCCGCCGACGGAAAGGGCTGCTTGGGTCAAGCACCGGCAGGATCATCTGGCCAGCGCGGTCTTCGGGCTCTGAGTTATCCGTCACGTCGTGGCGGCCGGCGTTCTCGTCAGGGCCTCGTCGCGACCGGCGCCGATCCGCTTGTCAGTCGCCGCGCAAAATCCAACCCCCTTTGCGTTCGTTGCGCGGCGCGTTCCCGAGGGGAGAGAAAGACCGTCTCGGGCGGCAAGGCTGCGCGCAATGCGGCCATGGTTACCAACCGAACATCACGGATGGCCAAGGCGGGGTTCGCCCCTTCAGCCAGATCCTGCCACCGCACGGCAACCATGCCGCCGGCCTCACCCTGCGGATCGAGCCAGTTCCGCACGTGGGGATCGCGCGCGGCAATCACGAAGCTATATGTGCCATCATGGTTTGGGCTGGCCTGCACATTGTTGAGGCTGCTTGTCCGCCGTACATAATCGTAAGCGACGCCCCAGGGATCGGTCAGTTGTACGCCGAGCGATCCGGCGCTCAGCCTGTCGACCGTAACGACAAGGGCCTCGTCTGGCTTCAGGCTAAAATGACCGGAAGTCGCCATACCTCGCCCGACTCCCCGTACCACCGGCGCGGCAATAGTGTTGGCCGGCTGCGCGTAGATCAGCCTGTTGTCGAAATCGAGCCAGAAGGCCGCGATCTTGTCGAGAATCGCGATCGCCCGCTTGGCGACGGCTGAAGCATCAGGTTCTGCCTTGGCTGGCGCGTCATCGAGGCGGAGGATTTCGAGCGGCACGGGCGATTGCGTCGACCAATCGGTGAACAGGTCCCGTACGATGAGATGGAGGCCGGGCTGCCGTGGTAACCGGATATGGTTGATCCGGCCGTTCGCCGGTGCGGCGTCCAGCGCAACTGTGAAAGATCCGTCGGCCGCCCTGATCATCCGGTCGCTTCGCAATCCCGCCAACAGGGCGCCTCCCTCCATCACGACCTTGCCGGTGCCGGGAACGCTGTCGCGCAGCTCGAAGTGGATTTCGGCGGGAGGAGCCGGCGGCATCCTGCCACGGATCACATAGCGGCCGGCGCCATCCAGCGTCACGATCCGATATACGTTATCGGGATTATCGATGCCATAGCCCGCCCTAGGCACCACAAGGCCCGCCCGACGGTGTGGTGCGTTGCAGCACCACAGAAAGGTTGGGCCGCCGAGTTCGCTGATCGCATAATAAATTGCGGCCATGGTGATCGAGTGGCTAGCCCTGCCGATCATATGCGCCCCGGCGGCGGTCCTACCCTGTGCATCCGCTGCATATAGCGCCGCGACCTTGCGGATCTCGCTTTGCATGTCGGGACGCGCCAGTACCGCGAGCGCCAGCCGCTCGCGTTCGATCTGCTGCACGCTTCCCAGGACTGGGCCGGTGTTCGACGCGGCGTTTCCCAACAAAGCTGCGATGGCAATCATGGTGAGGCGTTTGATCATCGGGACAGTCCTGTGATGGGAAATCAGGCCAGCAGCGAGACGGCACGATCGACAAACCAGAATGCGGCGAGCGCGCCGATCGCATAAGGGGGCACGCGGATCGCCGCTGCGGGCAAATGATCGGCCAACGGCCGCATCGCGCGCGCGATCACGAAGATAAGCGCGATGAACAGAAGCTGGCCCGCCTCCACCCCCAGATTGAACAGCAGCAGCGCAAGCAACGTCTCGTCACGGGGCAACCCGACTTCGGCAAGCGCACTGGCAAAGGCAAAGCCGTGAAGCAGGCCGAACGTCGCCGCCGCGATAACTGGCCAGCGGATGGTCAGGCTGCTCTGGCCGTCGCGTGCACGCAGAACCTCGGCGGCGACGAACGCGATACTGAGAGCAACCAATGCCTCGATGAGCGCTGACCATGGTGCGATGAGGCCGAACGCCGTGGCGCCCAGCGTCAGGCTGTGCGCCAATGTAAACCCGGTCACCGCCATCGCCAGCCGCGCGCGAAAGCCCACGAGCAGGATCAACGCCAATACGAAACACAGATGGTCGACGCCTTCCAGAATGTGCGCGATGCCGAGCCGGAAATAGGCAAGAACTCCATGCCCGATGCGATCGCCGCGAGCGAGATTTAGCGGCGGATCCCGGGGATGCAGAATTTCGCTGCGACGATGCCCATCGCCATAATCGACACGCACCAGGACGTCGGTAATCGTGTTGTTCAGCCCATCGATCGATAGCTGTTGCCGTTCAAGATCGGCAAGGGAGCAAGGCTGGCGCTTCCAGGTCCCCACGTGATGGGTCGCCGCCAGCATATTTTCCTGCGCCGGCTGCGCCAGCCAACCTCCGGAAAGGCGGGGCTTGAGCGGAACCGCGAACTCTCCGATCGTTGGCTGCCGCCAGATGATCAGGCAAGATCCGGGAATATGCCGGATATCGAGCAATGCTGGGCGAATTTCATGCGCGACCGCTGGGCATGCACTTATGAAAATGGCGAACAGGATTGACAGATACGCGACAGCCGCACGGTTCACGACCGGCTCCGATAGTTGCGATCCACAGTGTAGCCACGCAGAATGGTGGCGATCGTCCGCTGCTTCAGGCGCTCGCGCTGTTCGTCGATCCAGTCACCGCGCACAGCGCCGGCCGCTTCCGCGAAACTCAAGTTGCGGGCCGGTTCGCTCGTCTCGACCTTCGCGATATGCCAGCCATAACCCGATCGAAACGGCCCCGCCCATGTCCCTGGAGGAAGTGTCCAGACCATTCTGGCGAGTTCGGTTTCTCCAAAAAATCGCTCGATCCCCGCTTTATCGAGCAGCGCGAAGCTTTGCCCGTCGGGAAATGGATCCGCCGCGATCGCGACGGCAGATTTTCCACCATGAGCGTCCGCCAGTGCGGCGCGTGCACGTGTGCGTGCGCGCGCGTCTCCGCCCCGGTCCGGCGAAAAATACAGATGCGTGAAGGATAGCCGGCGAGGCTCCCCATAACGCGCCTGATGGATCGCAAAATATCGGCGTAGATCCGCTTCGGTGGGTTCACGGATATCACCCTCGCCCAGGAAATCCATTTTCTGGATGATCCGCCGCCGTACGATCTCGTCCCCTTCGCTCAACCCCAGCGCCATTCCTTGTCGATACAGGGCCTCGTCCTGAATGTAGCTTTCGATCAGTGCTCCAAGTCTGGACGGGGAAGGCGGTGCGCCGAACTGTTTGCCATATCGATCCGCCAGCATTTCGACGTCAGCATGGGTCACGACGATGCGGGTGCGATCGGTAAGGCGCGCATGGATCACCGCCGCGCCATAGAGCAGGAGGCCGAGCATCAGAAAGTGCAACAATGGTTCGCGTAATGCCGCCTTGATGAGGGGCATCGCTATTTGGCCGGCCGACCTGAGGGGGCATACCAGATTGGGGAGGACCAGGCCCGCTCCTGAATGGTGGCTGGCACGTCGGCCGGCAGCGGCACGCCGGTCCTTGTGGCCAGGATCGTCGTCCAGCGCGGCGTCGGGATTTCGAGCGCGCGAACATAATATGCCGCTGCCTGTTTCCGGTCGAAGCCCGGGTCCTGCCAATAAGCCGACAACTCGGTAGCCCCGATGCTGTTCGTATAGGTTGCGGTCTTCAGGTTGCTGCTATTGCCCACTGTCGGCGCTCGTCCGGTCGCAGGATTGACGTGTCGGCCACCCGACAGGGCAACATCGAATATCTTTTGCCGCGGTCGGCCGTTCTCCAGCCAGACCTTGATCATCTGCACCCTGTCCAGATTGGCGCCTTGCGGATCCTTGACGGCCCAGATCAGGAATTTCGGCGATCCGGCACGGGCCGGCGCGGGGCTCAGGTCCCCCCCCATCGGCGTACCTTTTCCATATGCCTGCCCCCAATGTCGCCCGGTGAGCATGTCCCGCGAATATCCCCAGCCGGCGAACAGGCGCACGCGCATCCTGGGGCCGGACGTCGCAAAGGTCTCGCGCCGGCGCATTGCATCGAAGATCGCCTCACGTGTGTTCGACACCGCCCATACACCGGTCATGTCGCCCCCGCTCGTCTGGGCGTTGGGAATGATCATGGTATCTTTGACAAGGCCCAGCATCGCCTTGATTTGATCCGGCGAAGGATTTTCCGCCGGACCATAAGCGCCTCGATAATTGTCTTCCTGCGGGTTCACCAGGCCGGTGTGCATATCGGAACCGCCCACCACACCCATCTTGAATGGATTGGCACCCGCTTCTTCCGAGAGAACCAGTCCGCGCGCTATCGCCTCGCGAAAATAATTACCGCCGAGATCGCCCTTTCCGACGGCGCCGCTGAACATATGTTCAAAGACTTCGAAATTGGCAAATTCGTCATCGGGGGCGAGTGCGGGGTGCACCTCCGACTGACCCTTCGTCTGGACAATCTCGTTCAACGGCTCGTTGGCCGCCCTGCGCAGCGCATAAGCGCGATTGATCCGTCGCCCATCGCTATCGTTCCAAGCGAACATCAGCCCGTTGCTCAGATTGGCATTGTGCGGAATGGCGAGGCTTTCGATGCCGTGACGGCGATTTTCCTCCATATAAGTCCAAAGATCCTCGGGCCGTTCGGAATCGGCCGCGCTATAAGGATAGGCCACCTTGCTGGATCGGAAGATGACATTGCGGTGCAGATTTTGGAAACCCGGCGTGGCGCTCCATTCGAACGCGATAAACGTCGTGAAACGGCCGGGGCGATAATTCTTCTCCGACGCTTCGATATAACGCTGCCATGCGGTCTTGCCGATGCCGTCCCAATCGATGCCGGGCACTGGATTTTTCGACGTGAAGAGCTTCCGGAGCAGATCCGCGTCGGGCGCGCCGCGCGCCCGCATCTGCGTGGCATAAGGGGTCCGTCCCGCGGGGCTGTCGGGATCCATCATTTCGCGGCCCGATCCGATCAGTTCGGCATGATCCGTCACCGCCATGAAATCGAGCGGCCGCGCCATTTTGAGGGGCTGGCCCAAAACGACGATCGGCTCGCCCTGTGCATAGCGATAGGCCTGATCGGGCGTGACGACGGTGCGCTGCAACAGGACGGCATCGGTGGAATAAGACGTATGCAAATGGAGATCGCCGAAAAAGGCATTGCGATCCGGATAGACTGGAACGGCCGCGATTTCGGCCGCGCGGGCGTCGGCCATCAGCGATAATGGCGTCTCACCCGATCGCGCCTGCGGCTCATGCAAAATCCGGTCTGCGACGGCACCCATCGCCACCGTCACCAGCAACGCGCCGCCGATGGAAAGTGAAATCCTGCCCATTTGCGTATCCTTCTTTCAACCAGGAACTGGAAATCGGCCGTCAGCCACCGAACCGAAAGCGCAGCGACATGCCGTACATGCGCGGTTCGCCATAAATGCTGGTGTTGAAGCCGGGCGGGTTGTCACCACCATTCGAATTGCTGATCCGGTATGTCTGGTTGGTCAAATTGGTGGCGAAAAGGCGGGCGTCGATCGAGGAACCCATCACCTGATCCCACTCGATCGACGCGTTGACGACATTATAGGCATCAACATAGCCCAGCGGCAGAGACACGGGCAGCGAAGCCGGCGCCGTCCAGGCCCTGTCGGCGTGGCTATAGTTAGCGTTTAGCACCAAAATGCCGGCCTTGCCCCCGAGATCACGGCTATACCGTCCGCTGATCGAAACCTGGTTCTTCGGCGTGAAGGGAAAAGGCGAGCAGGTCAGATCAATAAGGGTCTTAGGCGCGGTCACGCCGTTCGGTATGGGGATCGGCCCAGTGCAGGTTTGCTTGACGCCAACCTGCGGCCCTGTGGCGGAACCTCCCGCAGGCACCAGCAGAAAATAGTTCGTATATTTGGCGTTGGTATAGGAATAGCTTCCCGTCAGTTGAAAACCGCGGAACAGCTCCGCTGCCATTTCAATTTCCAGCCCTCGTACACGCGCCGATCCCGCATTATACGTGATGGCGCCTTGGTCCAGGCCTGTCGTATTGCCGACGATCGCGCAACGGGCGGGCCTGTTCGCCGCGACCGGATCGGCACAGCCATTGGGCACGTTATCGCCATTCGCGCGCTGGATGCCGGAATATTCCAAATCATAGATATTGGCGTTGAAACGAACCGGGATCGTGCCGATCCGGTGATCGGTCTTTATGCCCAGTTCATAGCTCGTCACATATTCGGGACCAAAGGTGGCGCCCGATGCCTCTACTGCCGAAATATTGAACCCACCGGCCTTATACCCGCGCGTGACCTTGAAATAGGCCAGATCGCGCGCTGTTATCTGATAATCCAGTCCAGCCGTCCATGTCGTGGCCTGCTGTTTCTGCCCGGCGCTGCTGGAGGGCAACAGCACGAAGCCCGGTGAATAGGAATAACCTTCGAATTCGTCCCACGTATGGCGCACGCCGGCCGTGAGCTTGAACCCGTCGAGTGACGGGTTCAGCGCGCCGAGGTTTAGAGACATCTGGCCGTAAGCAGCCTTACTTGTCGTCGTGATTCCAAAGAAGCTGTTGCCGTAGGTGGCGGCATTATATCCGCTAAGCCCCTGCAATCCGTTTGGCTTGGCTTTGGAATAAAAAGCGCCGACCACGCCGACAAGCTTTCCGTTGAGCGTATCGATCTGAAACTGGGGTTCTTCCGAAAGAAGGCTGGCGTCCGATGTGTTCGCCACGCTGCCCACCTTGCCCAGCGTGGCGATCTGCGGCGTGTTGGTGATCGACGCCTGCGTGATGATCGCGGGAACCTGGGAAAGTATGGGGAGAGCCGACCCGTCCAGATCCCAGGCATAATTCTGCTTGATCTGCTGATAGCCGAAAATATTGCGAAAAGTGATGTCGTTGCTCAGTTTCGCGCTGAGCGTATCGACTATCGCCCATGTTTCCAGTCGATAGAACTGATCCGTATTGAGCGAAACACGCCGCGGGCCCAGCGCTTTCTGGCGCGCGACCATCGCATCCATGATCGCCGAATTTCCGGCCAGGAACGCCGCGTTGCCGCCGTAAGCGTTGGCGACCAGGTTGGCGAGGTTGGGATGGCTTCCGTCGGCGCTGTTCAGAACCTGGCCAGTGCCGTTGTTCCAGGCCTTCGTGTAATATCCCACGAGGTAATTTTCTATTCCGTCCGCTGGTCGGAACAGCAGGCCCGCCCTGATTGTGTAATAATGACGATCGTCATAGTCACGGCCGCGAAAGTCGGCATGGGTGTCATTGACGCCCGGCAGCCCCGCCACGCCGGTATTAGATCTGTTTCCGGGGAGCACCAATCCCGAATGGGGTATGATGATCGGCGAAAATCCCGGTCCCTGAAATGGAAGGGAAAGAGTCAGATCGCCGGTGCCGACATCCTTCGTGTAGCCATCCCGATCGACCTTTTGGGCCGCCACGCGCAATAACAATTTCTCGGATATGAGGGGTAAATTGAAGACGCCTTCGAATTCCCGATCGCTGTAATTGCCGAACTGCGCCTGTGCGTATCCCTCTAGTCTGTCGACCGGCTTGTGCGGGCCGAACAGCAGAGCCCCGCCGGTGGTGTTCTTGCCGAACAACGTTCCCTGCGGCCCGCGCAGGACCTGCAGCGATTGGGTGTCAAAGAAATTGCCCGGTCCGCCCTGATTCGCGATGATCGAGCCCTGGATAAGGGGAACTTCCGCAAAGTAATTCACCACACCGACCGGTGCGAGATAAGTCT
>Ga0105248_10003390_pt1 | contig 17711 bp, 13 predicted proteins | sample KBSS34metaG_FD_81524 | JGI IMG/M metagenome (GOLD analysis project Ga0105248, IMG submission 81524) | Switchgrass rhizosphere microbial communities from Kellogg Biological Station, Michigan, USA - KBS S3-4 metaG | ecosystem: Host-associated > Plants > Roots > Rhizosphere > Soil | place... | reverse complement strand
GTCGGCGCGCTGCCGCGTGACGTGCAGGAGAAAGTGCCTTTGCTGCCGACGATCGCGCGGCCGATCAGCGCCGCGCTTCCGTCTCGCATTCAGCAACGGTTCCATTTGTGGCTCGATGGTTTTGATCCGCCGTCGCCGGAAGTCTCGTGGTGGAAGAAAGATTACGACGCCGCGCTGAGCAAGAATCCGGAACTGAAACAGCTCGCCGAACAGAGTCCGGCAATGCAGCGGACAGTCAACATCGATGTCTGGTTTGACCAACTCGCGTTTCAGCCGGCGCAGGCGACGTGGGGCATCAGCTCGGGCGGAACAACGGGCAGAGGTTTTGGTCTCGGCTTTCCGGAAGTGATTCCGATCGCCGACTCCGACTACGTTTACGCGGCGGTTGCCGAAGAAACCGGTCTCTTTGGCGGCGCGGTGATCATCATGGCGATCATCATTTTCGTGGTCGCTGGTGTTCGCACTTCTTTAGAGGCGCGTGATATGTTTACGAAGTTGTGCGCGGCTGGTCTGACGGCATTTATAGGTTTTCAGGCTTTAGTGAATATCGGCGGTATCTTGCGCGCCTTGCCGATGACGGGCATTACGCTTCCGTTCGTTAGCCACGGCGGTTTCAGTTTGATAACGAGCTTTGCGATGTTGGGCATGTTGATGGCTTTTTCAAACCGAAACGCACGTGACAGAGTGATTGCGGAAATGCCGGCGGTGAAGAGTTCATCTCCCCTTAAGCTGGAGGCAGTTGAATGAGCGAAGACAGGAACACCTTTCCGGTGCAGTCCTCAGCGCTTAGCGACCGCGGGCTCAACGAGCGCCGCCCCCTTAACGAAGACGCATTCCTGCATGATCGGGCGCGCGGAATCTTTGCCGTCGCGGACGGCGTCGGCGGCGCGGAAGCCGGCGAAGTGGCTTCGCAAACCGCGATCGAAGTTCTCGACGAAGCTTTTCGCCATCAGGAAGACGGCGCTGACGTCGAAGACCTGATGGAGCTGGCCATCCAGCGGGCCAACGCCTCGATTCACCAGATGGCCCAGGAGCACGCGAAGTTCTCGATGATGGCCACGACGATCGTGGCCCTGCACCTCAAAGACAACGTCGCGACCTTCGGACACGTCGGCGATTCGCGGCTTTACCGTCTCGCTCCGGACGGCCAGTTGCACCGCGAAACGGAAGACCACTCGATCGTCGAAGAGGAAGTGCGTGCCGGCCGAATGACGCCGGAACAGGCCGCGAACCATCCCAGCAAGAACGTGATCAGTCGCGCGCTCGGCGCCGAACAGGGCGTCGAAGTCGACATGAAAACGATGGAGGTCGAAGACGGCACCGAGTTTTTATTGTGCACTGACGGCATCACACGTCACATTTCCGACAACGAAATTCGCCAACTGCTCGTAATCAATAACGATCTCGATGAACTTTGCCGGGAGTTGAAACGCCGCTGCTTCGAACGCGGCGCGGAAGATAACCTGACGGTGGTGGTGGTCCGTGTCGGCAAAGAGGTGCACGCCGAGGAGCGCTTGGCGGAACTCGAGCCAACGATCACGCCGGAGTCGCAGCCGGTGTATGCCGCGGCGCAGAACGGCGGACAGCAAACGATGGTGGGAACACAGCCGAACGGCAGTTACGTCTCCGGATCGCGCATCGCGATTCCGGCGACAGCGGCGCAGATGGAAGCGAATCACAGCACGCTCAACGTTGCCGACCCGCAGACCAGACACGAGCGCAGTGGAATGCCGCGCGTGCTCGGGGCTTTAGTCGTGTTGCTATTACTCGCGGGAGCGTTTTACGCAGGCGCGCGCTTCAAAGAGCGCATTCCCTTCCTCGCGACGAAAACACAACCGGCGCAACCCGCGCCTGTCGCGGCCGAGCCCAAACCGGAAGAACCGTTCGTCGCGTTTGAACGAATGCGCCGGCAAGTCGACCAGGACGCGCGCGCGTGGCTCGCGACTGAACCGCAGAAGGAATTGGTCAACGCCGGAGTTCAGAATGCGCTGGATTCGCCGCACACAGATTTCCTCTATCTCTACGGCCGCGCAAATCTTCTATCCGGCAACACCGACGAAGCGAGTAAGGCTTTCGACGCGGCGATCGCCAAAGCTGACGCTAACCCCACGCCCGCGAACGCCACAATCAAAAAAGAGTCAGTTCTTGGGCTGGCCGCAATCAGCGTTCGCACGCAAAAAGATCGTTGGAAAGTTCTCAACCATTACGAAGAGCTGACGAAACCTCCCGCCGGCACAGCAACCCCCTCAGCCCCTTGACGTGCTTAACCCTGATCCGGTTATGACGCATCAAAGCAGCGAATCAGGGCGATACGATGTCGGAACTCAAACTCCAACAAAGCAGGTTAGACGGGCGCTACGATATCCTCGAATGTCTCGGCCGTGGGAGTTACGCCGAGATCTACGTCGCTAACGACAACGCGGCTGCCGAAGACGCGCCGCGCACGATCGTGATCAAAGCGCTGAACCTGTATCTGCAAGGCGAGCCCGACGTCGAATTGGAACGAACTCTCGTCAGTAATTTTCAGAACGAAGCAGTCGCGCTCGACCGCGTTCGCCATCCAAACGTCATCAACCGGCTCGGACACGGCACGGCGATCGATCTCGTCGGCACTACCTTTCACTATATCGTGCTGGAATACTTGCCGGGCGGCGACATGTTTGCGCTTACGAAAACGCGGCCGCTGCCGATTCAGCGCGCGTTGTTTTATCTCGAACAGGTTTGCTCGGGCCTGGCTCACGCGCACAAATGCGGCGTCATCCATCGCGACATCAAGCCACAGAATCTATTGCTCACCGAGGATCGCGAGGTCGTGAAGATCGCGGATTTCGGCGTCGCGCGTCTGGATGCGACCGAGGGTGCGATCACACGCGTCGGCACCAACATCTACTCCGCGCCCGAACATAATCCCCTCATTCAAACCGGACAGCTCGACACGACCGGGCTGAAGTTACCGCACGACTCGCTCACGCCCGCTGCCGATATTTATTCGCTCGCTAAAACCACGTACGCACTGATCGCCGGCGAGTCGCCGCGCCGCTTTGCGCAACACGCGTTGACCGATTTGCCGTCGTTCGCGCGCGAGACTTACTGGGGCGACGCCGTGTTACGCGTGCTGGAAAAGGCCACCGAAACCCGGCCCGAAAATCGTTATCAAACCGTCGAACAGTTTTGGGACGAGCTTTCGGACGCCGCCTTGCCGCCGACACGTCCGCTGCAAATGGTTCCGGCCATTGAAGCGCGACGCAAGCCAAGCGAAGATCTTTCGATCGAACCGGAAGAGTTCACGGAAGCCGCGCCGCCGCGCCCGCATTTCACCGTACCGGGCCCGGCTGATTTGACTTTCGCGGGCGTAGATACAATAAAGAGACCGCGCATCGTGGTGCCGATCAGTCTTGAGGCCGAACGGCATATAGCATCGCGCACGCGGCAACAAGCGGCGGCCGAGCAGAACCTGAACGGCCGCAACGAGCGGACAACCGTTGACGACATACTGCCGCGGAGCAAAAAGCGGCGCGCGGTCGTGGCCGCGGGATTGATCCTGGCGTTTTCCGGAATGCTTTTGGCGACGCATAAATACGTGACCACGCGCTGGAACCCGCTGGCTGACATCACGCGCATCGCCGAGCCGGTGGTAATCGGGCGTGAAGGCGTCACCACCACCGACGTGAACTTACGTCCCGTCGCGAACGTTTCTCAGGAACCGATTGGTCTGGCGGAGTCGGGTTCAAAGGTGAAAGTGTTGAGCGCGGACCAAAACTGGTATGAAGTGCAGGTGACGGAGCATGCCCGGTCCAAGATGGATCCTTATTCCTCCGATCGCGGGTGGGTGAACAAGCGGTACGTGAGATTTGACTAACTTCTGCTGAGGAGAACCAAAGCTTGGGTCTGCTTGAATCGATTAGAAGATGGATCGACGGCGAAACGGGCGAAGACTTGCTCGAAGCGGCCGACGAACACGCCAAGCCGCGACGCGTTTGGGAAGAGTTTCTCGTGAAGATCGCGCGCGAAGTCGAGGCAGCGATGCAGCGCGAGATGTTCACGCCGCCGGGTGGTCCAACCTACATTCCGCGCGAATACATCGTTTATCTCAGTCCTGACGACGACAAGGATTGGCAGGGCGACAAGCGTCGCGGTCTCGAACAAGGTCTCTTTCACGTCCTCTCCGAACGCGCGCGCGAGCTGAGCGGCCAGACGCAGTTGGCTGTCAAATCTTTTGCAGTTGAGCTCCGCGTTGACGGCACCCTCAACAAAGGTGAGTTTCGCGTGCAGGCCGTGTGGGATGAAACGGAGAGCGGCCACACGATGGTGACGCCGCGTGTCGATCCGATGCGCACTGCACCCGCGTTCAGTCCGAACGATACGGTCGTCGAGAAGGCTTCGGAGTCGAGCGAAAGCGAACAGACCGTCGTGCGGCCGAAAGCTCCGGCGTTGTATGCGGTGGAAGTCTGGCTCAACGGCGTGCGTCAATCAGTGGTGCCGGTCACGAAGAACGAAATCACGATCGGGCGCGGCTCGCGCAGCATCACCGTCGATCTGCCGGTGAAAGGCGATCCGGAAGTCAGTCGTGTTCATGCCGTGTTGTCGCGTGATAACGAGGGACGTTACTGGCTGGTGGCGAAGGGCCGGAACCCGACGATCGTGAACGGCCGCGAGCTGCCGCGAGAAGAACCAACCGAAGTGTCGCCGGATCAAAAGATCGCTATTTGTAACTTTGTGCTGAGGATCCAACCGCGGTGAGATCGGTAATCAGATCTGCCAGGAGTGTCGCCACGTTCTCGCCCTGAAGATAATCTTTCCCGAGCATTTTGGTAATCCGCCGCTCTTTCGTCTCGCCTTTAACTTCCTTCAGCATCGCGCGCGCGAACGCAGCCACGACCTTGCCGTCAAACTGTTTGCCGCTGTTCTCGCGCAGGTCGCGCACCACGTCTTCAAACGATCGCCGCCGCCGGTAAGGACGATCCGTCGTCATAGCGTCGAACGAATCAGCCAGGGAGACGATCTTCGCGCCGAGCGGGATCTGTTCGTCGCGTAAGCCTTCCGGATAACCGCGCCCATCGAGACGTTCGTGGTGATACTTCGCCATCAACGGTATGTCTGCGTACGGATGATTGATCGGCGCGAGAATCTCGTAGCCGGCCGAAGGATGGCGGTTAAGCTCGCTCGACTCTTTCGCGTTGATGTTGTAAGGCGCGTTGATGATGTCGCGGTCCACCACTAGCTTGCCCACGTCGTGCAGGTAACCGGCGATCTGAATGCCTTCGACCTCGTCTTCGCTCCAGCCCAGCTCACGCGCGATGATCTCGCTGTAGCGGCCGACACGTTCCGAATGGCCCTGCGTGTACTTGTCTTTGATATCGATCGCGGCGGCGAAAGCCTGCACGGTGGCGCGATAGATCGCGCGCAGCTCCTCGTAGAGCCGCCGGTTCTCTTCCGCGCGTTGCGCGACCTGTTCGAGCAGACGATGCGTGTGGATGCCGACGCCGATGTGCCGGACCATCGCGCGAATGGTTTCGAAATCGTCGGGTGAAAATTCTTCACCGCTGGCTTTTTTGCCGAGCAGGACCAGGCCCGTGATCTCGTCGCGCACGATCATCGGCAGGATCAGCTCAATCCCGTCCTGCCTGAACCGTTCGCGATAACGGTTCACGAAAGCACTCGAGCTCGCCGAGCCACTGATTAAAAAGTCTGAAATATCAGCGCCGATGAGTTCTTCTTTTTCTTCACAGGAGAGCGAGAGATCCTTGAACACCTCGTCGACAACGCCCCAGCTCGCTACCGCGCACAGTTCGCTGTCAGCACACTCCGCGACGGCGCCGCGACGCAGGGCAAGCGTCCCGAGCAACAGGTGCATCGAGGTTCGGACCATCTCGGTGAAGTCGCCACGGCCGGCAATTTCCTGGCCCAGGTCAGCAAGGGCGCCAAAGGTGTGAATGAGTTTCTGGGTCGAAAGCTCCATCAGTGTCAGTGGACTATGGGAGTAGTTTCGAAGCCGGAAAGCGTTAGCAACGCTTCGTGCTCGTCTTTCGCGAGTACCACATGCTGCGTCAGACCAAGCATCTCGAAGAGTTGCACGGTCTGGCTGTTTACTTCCGAAAAAGCGATCTTCGCGCCGCTCTTCTCCGCAACGTCAATGATTCCGAGGAGGATCGAAATACCGATACTGTTGACCAGCTTCGTATCGCTGAAGTCGATCACCAGCGCGCGGCAACCACAATTGAGTTGCCGGCGGCATTCACGCTCGATTTTTTCACCGGTTAGTCTGTTCAGATAGTCGCTGGCATAAACAACAGCCGTGGTACCAACGCAATGCGACCGTACCAGTGAGCTACTTGGTTTATCCATGTCGTTTCAGTCTGAGGATTAAGAAGCAGTCTCACGGAGATATTTTGTCATCCGCAAACTGGTGCCGTCGTCGACGCGTTCAAATTCGACTTCGTCCATCAGTGAGCGGATAAGTATAAGGCCATATCCGCGTCTTGCTTCTGCCGCTTCGGTTGTGTCTGAACGGCTGCTCGCACCGTTAAGATTGGTTGGTACGACGCCGCGACTCGAAATAGTGACGACTAATCTATCACTTTCGAGACGAAAACGTTGAGATATTTTTCGGTCGGGGCTGAAACTGTGCTCGAAAACGTTAATGCAGGCCTCGATGACGGCCAACTTTATCTGATTGATCGCTTCCGTACGGAACGGCAGACGACGAGCGAGAAGCTCGAGTGTGCCGGCGGCAATCAGTTCATTCTCATCGTCAAACGGCATCTCGAGGGAGAATTCACTTGGTTTGCTGTTACCCGCGCCGGGGTTTCCGGAATCCCCTTCGGGACTCTCAGCATCGACTCCGGACTCTCCAGTCGTCCCAAGCCAGTCTGAAAGAAGCTTAAACTGTTGTTTGTTCGAGCTGAATGCTTTGTGTTCCTTCTCCATGAGCTCGAGGGCTTCGTCAGTAAAACCGGAGTTGGAAATTAACCAGATCTGAGAATCGCCAAACTGGAAGTCCTTCCCAACAGCTTTGAGCCGTTCGCACCACCTTCGAGCATCAGCTTCATTGACGGCCACTGCGTCCTTCTCATGCAGGTAAGCGACGAGCCAGACCACCTCCTGCGCGTCTGAATACCTTCGCTGTTTGAACGTGCGCGCGATTACGCAGTGCTTGTCTTCACAGGTCTGAGGCAATTGGATTTGGAGGGAAGAGCAGTTGGCCACGTACACCGTCTGTGGCAGTTCCAGCTTTGGGTCCGTCTCGAGACCCGAATGAATTATCTCCGGCTCTTCGCCTTTGTACTTCCGGCTGAACTTTGCATAGTCAAACAGGACCTCGGGCACTTGTTGGCAGTTAAAGCGGGAAACAACTTTGCCGAGATTCACCTGCGCGCCCTGTTTCGTGGGTTGGCGTTTGAGCAGGTCCGTGAGCGTGTCACCAAATACGAGCGCACGCGGTTTATTTGCCACGTCGAGCGCATAGCGAAGCTTGAGGTAGTCTGTCCAAACGTCTGGTCCAGTGGCAACGTGAATATTTACTGCTTCCCAATTCACGAATTCGTGCATGTGCAGTCGACCCAACATGGTCTTGAGCTCATCTTCATCGAGGCTTAGAAGCTCCTGCCAGTCGGCAAACGACTGGCCCTGGCGTTTGCCTGACACGACATTCCACAGCAGCTTGATCAGTTGAGGACGTGTGTTCACCTCGGGAGAAATCTCTTCCAACAGAGTCTCGAAGTAGCTGTGCAGATGGCCACCAAAGAGTTCCTCGACGTAAAGCCGCTGGCAATCAAAATGCGAAGTAAGCCCCTTGCCTTTTGCGCGTGCCGTTTGCAAAAAGGCATTGATGAAAAACGGGCTGCCATCAAATTGTTGGACCAGCAGATCTCTTGTGTGTTCACTGGTCGCCACCTCGTGGCGGCGGGCCACCTGCTCAACCAGCTGCGACGATTCATGCGGCGTCAACCGCGTGACCAGCATGTGCTCAAACTCGTAGGTCGGGTAGGCCTCGCCCAAAGCTTTGCGCGTTGCGTCGAGAATCTGCCGCCGCAAACCTGCCAGAACGAAATTGAAACCACCGCGCACCAGCATGGAGACAACTTCTTTTCCCAACTGCACTGACCCGTTCAGGTACTGGGCCAGCTGAGCACCGTCGAGCATGATGAATGGCCTGCCGCGTTCCGCCGGTATCTGCTGTGGCGCGAGCAGGCAAAAGCGCACCAGCTCCGTGTCGTCACCCGAAATACGACGCTTGTACTCCTCGACCAATTCTTTGATCCACTGGCGATCGTTAGCCTGCGCGCGTGCGAGTAGCTCTTGTAAAGTCAGCGTTGACTGAGCGATGGCCGGGTCGTTCTCGCGAAAGGCGATGTACTGTTGTAAAAAGGTTATTAGAAACTCGATCGCCGCGCTCACCGCTGTCGTTTCGTTGCGGGTAAAGGCGAAGTAGATCGGGATAACGCTATTTTGCCGGTTGAAGATCTCGTCGTACGCCTGACGCAGCAGCTCAGAGACACCTGCGGCAGGCTCCATCAGCAATAACAGATTGGGTTGGACCTTCTCCGGCTTCGCGCGCGCGACGATCCGATCGAGTTGCGTCTCACGCCCGATGAATTCAGACGGCTCCACTTGCGCGAGCACGCGCCGGAAATTTTTGCTGGAGCTGCTCTTATTCATTTCCTTTGCCGGCGGAAGCGTCGTCGCCGTAAAACACGACGCGGTCCTTCCCCATGCTTTTCGCCTGGTACAGCGCACGATCGGCGGCGGCGATAATGTTTTCCGGTGTGTTGACGAGTGGTGAAAACGTCGAAACGCCGATGCTGATACTTACCCGTCCGAGCGGTTGTGTCTTTCCATGCGGAAAGTCTGCGGTGGCGACGCGTTGCCGAATGCGATCCGCGATCGCGCCGGCTTCGGAAACCGCGGTTTGCGGCAACAGAATGCAAAACTCCTCGCCGCCGTAACGCGAAGCAACGTCAGCGGAACGCAACGCGCCTTTCAAACAATGCGCCGTGATCTGAAGCGCCAGGTCGCCTGCCTGGTGCCCGTTCTTGTCGTTGTAAGCCTTGAAGTCGTCGATGTCGATCATCAGAAAGCTCATGGGGTAGTCGTAACGTTTCGAACGATTCAACTCTTCCATGAGTCGCTCTTCGAGGTAGCGGCGATTGGTCAACGCCGTGAGCGGATCGGTAATCGACATCAGTTGAAACTCGGTGGCCCGTTCCTGCCATTCGGCGCGTTCGAGCGCCAGCGCCACTTGCGGCCCGATGATGTCGAGCAGACTCAGATCGACCTCGTCGAAAGAACGACCGCCCGATTTATCAGTGACATTCAAAACCCCGACCTTGCGGCCGCCGATGATGATCGGATAACTGATGAACGAGTTTGTCTTGTACTTGCGTGCAGGCGAAGCGGTGAATCCTTCGAGGCGCAGATCGGTCACGACGAGCGGTTTTCCGCTGTCGATGACTTTGCCCGACACGCCTTCGCCGACGCGCATGGGGCCAACCTTCGCCGAATCGGTCGCCAGTCCGGTAGCCGCTTTCAAGACCAGTTCGTTTGAAGCCTCGTTGAGCACGAGCAGCGACGCGCGGTCTGACTGAAACAGCTCCTTCAGGTTGCTGACGATCGAGTTGTAAGTCTTCGCTGGATCGGCGCAACTGATGCGCTCGAGAAAGTGTTGCAGCGAGTTGGTAAACCGGGCGCGGTTTTCGAGCTCGCTGCGTAAACGCCGAACTTCCTGCTCGAGATCCGGTTTGAGTGCCGAAGCCGGAACTTCAGATTGACGCGCGGGAGCTTCCGTTGGAATTACGGGAGCTTCGCGTTGAACTTTCGCTTTGCTCTGAACGCCGGAGCCATTCGACGCGGCGGAATGAAGACGTTGCGCGGCTGTGTCAACTCGTTCGGCGAGTTCGTCGAGACGCGAGTTATCGGAAAAGATTACGTTCGAGAACGTTTCGTCTGCGGCAAGATTATTCAGATCGCCGGCGCGAAACCGTTCCATCAGTTGCCGGTAATCGGCAGCGCTGACAAAAGCACGTCCGCCAATCACCGCGAGGTTACGTTTGCTGCCGACCTGCACGGGCTTCGCGAAACATTGAAGTCCCGCGTGACACTTGTACTTGATCGCGCCACCCGCTTTCGTCGCCTCGGCGTACGCGACACCGCAATACGGATCGCACAGCTTCACATACTCTGGCGAGCTCTGAAACGTGCGACAGATCGAGTTGTTGTTGGAAACGACGACGGCCGGCGGCTGATGGCCGTCAACCAGCAGGAGCGCAAGGTTCGAGGTGCCCGCAAGACGATCCTGCACCTCCGGCCACGCGGAGGGGGCATCCTCGCGGTGTTCTTGAGTGTTCGGGGCAATGGGGGACTTCTTCGCCATCAAAGTCTGGGCACAAGCATACAGATATCTCCATCATCCGCACACGAGGATTACGTAATGGCTAAATATCGAATAGGAGGGGATTTCAAGGGAAAAAGCCGGAAGGCGTCACAAAAGCCGCCGGCCTAATCGAGGCCGGGAGCCGCGCCGGGCGGAACGTCCTCGATGTGAGGCATCTTCGGGCTAATTCTGACGCAGGCCGCAAAGTGCGCCGGTTTAATCTCAACCAATTGAGGAACCACCTCCTTGCAAACATCGATGGCCCACGGACAGCGCGTGTGGAAAGGACAGCCCGCCGGCGGATTGATCGGCGAGGGGACGTCGCCTTCGAGCATGATGCGCTGCCGCGTCGCTTCGATCTGCGGATCGGGCACCGGCACCGCTGAAATCAGCGCCTTCGTGTAAGGCATCAACGGCTCCTGGTAGATCGTCTTCGCTTCGGCGATCTCCACCAGCTTGCCGAGATACATCACCGCGACTCGATCGGAAACGTGCCTGATCGCTCGCAGGTCGTGTGAGATAAAAAGATAAGTGAGGTTCTTCTCGCGCCGCAACTTCTCGAGCAGGTTCATGATCTGCGCCTGAATCGAAACGTCGAGGGCGGAGATCGGCTCGTCTGCCACGATGAAATCCGGATCGACGGCGAGGGCGCGCGCGATGCCGATGCGCTGGCGTTGGCCACCGGAAAACTCGTGCGGGTAACGCTTGATAAAACGTTTGCTCAGACCAACGGTTTCGAGTAGCTCCTGCACTCGCCGTTCGACTTCCCTGCCTCGCGCCAAACGAAAAGTCTCCAGCGGTTCGCCGACAATCTGACCGACCGTCATGCGCGGATTCAGCGACGCGTAAGGATCCTGAAAAATGATTTGCAAATGACGGCGTTCCTCGCGCAACTGTTTGCCGGAAAGATGCGCCAGGTCGCGGTCGCGATAGAAAACCTGTCCACTGGTGGGTTCAGTCAATCGCAGCACCGCGCGGCCGAGCGTTGACTTGCCGCACCCGGATTCGCCGACGAGTCCGAGCGTTTCTCCCGTCGCGATGTCGAGCGTGACTCCGTCGACCGCCTTGACGACGCGGTTGCCGCCCAGGTTGAAGTGCACCTTCAGATCGCGAATGGCGATGAGAGTTTCAGCCACCATAAACCTCGTTAGCGAAATGGCAGAGTGAATGATGATCGGGTGTCAGCTCGACGAACGGTGGAAACTCGCGCCGGCAAATCTCTTCCACGCGATCGCAACGCTCTGCAAACGGACAGCCGGGTTTCAAATGGGCCACATCGGGCGGCAATCCCGGAATCTGATAGAGCTTGCCCTGCTCGGCCGTCGGATCGGGCACTGAACGCAGCAATCCCTTCGTGTACGGATTACCGGGACGCGCGAACAATTCTTTCGTCTTGGCTTGTTCGAAGATCTTGCCGGCGTACATGACGATCACGTGATCGGTCATGCCGGCGACAACGCCGAGATCATGCGTGATTAGAATCACGCTCGTGCCTGTTTCCTGCTTGAGTTTCCTGATCAGCTCGAGGATCTGCGCCTGGATCGTAACGTCGAGCGCGGTTGTCGGCTCGTCGGCGATTAGCAGCTCGGGTTCGCAGGAGAGCGCCATCGCGATCATCACGCGCTGACGCATGCCGCCGGAGAACTCGTGCGGATAACTACCGGCGCGGGAGCGTGCGTCAGGAATGCCGACGGTTTCCAGCATCCGGATCGCGTGTTCGTAAGCCTGCGTTTTCGTGTGGCCGAGATGGAGTTGGGTCATCTCCATCAGTTGCTTCGAGATCTTCATGAACGGATTGAGTGAGGTCATCGGATCCTGAAAGATCATCGCGATGCGGCGTCCACGAATCTTTCGCACGGCGGCCGGCCGCAGCGACAGAATGTCCTGGCCTTTGAAGATCACTTCACCGGAAACGATCTTGCCCGGCGGTTCTTGTATGAGCCGGATGATCGAGAGGTTTGTGACTGACTTGCCTGATCCGGACTCGCCGACAATACCCAACGTCTCTCCGCGTTGCAGTTGAAACGAAACATCGTCAACGGCCTTCACGACGCCGTCGTCGGTGTCGAAGTACGTGCGCAGGTTTCTGACTTCCAGCAGGGCTCCGTCGGCGCTGGCGCTCATGTTGTTCTCATCTGCGGATCAAGGGCGTCTCTCAACCCGTCTCCAAGAAAATTAAGCGAAAACAGTGTCAGCGCCATCGTGACGCCGGGAAAGATCAGTTGCCAGGGAAAGATCGCGATGTTCTGTACACCGTCCGCCGCGAGGCTGCCCCACGATGCGAGCGGGGCCTGCACGCCGAAACCGAGAAACGAAAGGAACGCTTCGGTCAACATGATCTGCGGAATCGTGAGCGTGGCGTAAACGATCACCGGCCCGAGCGTGTTCGGCACGAGGTGCCGGAAGATGATTCGCGGCGCGGTGACTCCCGTTGCGCGAGCGGCCAAAACAAACTCCTGGTTTTTCAGCGATAGCACCTGGCCGCGCACGATGCGGGCCATCGTCAGCCACGAAACCGAACCAAGCGCGACGAACAACAGTATCAACTGTCCACGCGGCGTCTGGCTGCGAAACATCGAGAGCAACACGATGACCACGATCACGTACGGCAGCGAGTAGAGCACGTCAACCACACGCATCATCGCGTTGTCTACGCGCCCACCGGCGTAACCCGCGATCGCGCCATAACTCACGCCGATGATCAGCGACACGAGGGTCGAGATGATCCCGACGAACAATGAAATCTGTCCGCCCTGCAACACGCGCGCGAGCTGATCGCGACCGGCGTTGTCGGTGCCCATCGGATGCGCCCAGGAAAACTCGCCGTTTGGTCCGGTAAACGGCGGAAATGATCGGATCAGCCGGACGTCGCTGGTGGGAATGTAATCGGGCGTGAAGCCGAACGCGCGCTTGATTACCGTCGGACCGATGATCGAAGCGATCGTCACCAGCGCAACGATGATCAGTCCAAATACCGCGAGCTTGTTCTTGAGCAAACGCCGCCACGCATCGCGCCACAACGACGTTCCGCGAACTAACTCGGTATCAATTTCCGTGTCGATCGGTGTCACTGATATCGCACCCGTGGGTCCAGATACGCATAAAAGATGTCAACCAGCAGATTCATAAACAACAACGTGATCGAGATGAACGCGACGATGCCGATGATCAGCGGCTCGTCGCGATTGAGCGACGCCTGGATGAAGTAATTTCCCAAACCCGGTAACGCGAAGATGCGCTCCACCACGACCGTGCCCGTGAGCAGAAACGCGAGCGCCGGTCCAGTGTAAGAAATGACCGGCATCAGACCGCCGCGCAGCGCGTGTTTGATGACCACGTCTTTTTCACTCAAACCCTTAGCGCGCGCCGTGCGAATGTAGTCGGAGCGCAGCACTTCCAACATGCCGGCGCGCGTCAGCCGCGCGATGTAAGCCATGTAAATTGCCGATAACGTCAACACCGGCAGGATCAGATTCTTGCTCGGAAACCCGCCCCAACGCGACGGCGGCAGCCAGTAAAGAGTCAACGAAAAGACCAGCACGAGGATTGGACCAAGCACGAAGTTGGGCACGGATATGCCGAGCATCGCCAGGGCCATCGACGTGTAGTCCCAACGCGAGTTTTGTTTGAGCGCCGCAACGGAACCGACCGTTATGCCGACGATCAACGCCAGTAGATAAGCGAGAATGCCGACCGCGGCAGACACAGGCAGGGAACGCCGGATGATCGTGTTGACTGACTGGCCTTCAAAGCGAAGCGAGGTGCCGAAATCCAGATGGCGCACGATGTTCCACATCGTCTTGCCGTATTGCTGGTACCACGGCTTGTCGAGTCCGTACTTCTCGCGAATGTTCTTTTCGATGGCGGGCGGCAGTCTCTTCTCGCCGGAATAAAAGTTTCCGGGAGCGAGTTTGATTAAGACCCACGTGAGTGAGATCACGACCAGAATCGTCGGGATCGTAATCAGGAGACGTCTGATTATGAAGCGAAACATTTTTGCGGTTTGTTCGTGGTGTAGCTAGTCGGCCATACTCGGTGTCCCGAAGTCCCACTTGGCCTGATCGCGTTCGATGTAGACGAACTTCCACGGATACAACGACGCCGCATTCGGATACATTCCTTTGACGTATGGTTTCTTTACCCAGTTGATCGAAGCGGTGTGGATCGGAATGATCGGTTGCGCTTCAAGCATGAATGCCTCGGCCTGCGCCAGCAGCTCATAACGCTTCTTCTGATCGAGCGTGCGATTGGCCTGGTCGACGAGCGTTATGTATTTCGGATCAGACCAGCCGGTGCCGTTCTCGCCGCCGGTGTAGAACAGACTCAGGAACGTGAACGGATCCATGTAATCCGCGCCCCACGAGCCACGCGCGAAGCCGTTGTAGTCCAACTTGGCCCTCGCGTTCAGAAACGTCTTCCAGTCCATGTTGCGCAGCGTGATCGTGATGCCGAGGTTCTGTTTCCACTGCGCCTGCATCCACTCCACCATATTCTTCGTGGATTCCTGGGTGTTGTAGATGTACTCCATTTTATCCGCGGGAAACTTCGGACACGAATAACTGCCGTCGCTGTTTTTAGTAACGGGATAGCCGGCCTCGCCGAGTAATCTGCGCGCTTCTTCCGCGTTGAAAGTGTCGCCTTTCGGTTGCGGGTAGCCGTAGAAGATCCCCGTCGGCGTAAACGCGGTCAGCGGTTTCACGATCTTGCGCCACGCGGCCCATGCTTCTTTGTCGATCGCCAGATTGAACGCCCGGCGCACGCGTACGTCATTCAGCGGCGGCTTCGTGGTGTTGATGATGATGAACTCGATCGCTGCCTCGGCGCCGTCCATGTAATCTTTCTTTGTTCTGACCACGTCGAGCCACGCGTTCGGCACCGTGTGGTTCAGGACGGCATCAACTCCGCCGACCTTGTATTGATTCATGATCGTCGGGTTGTCTGACATCGGATAGAAATGGATCTCGTCGAGTTTCACGGTCGCGGCGTCCCAGTACATCGGATCGCGCTCGACGACGAGCGTGTCGTAAGGCCGCCACGTTTTTAGCTTGAATGGACCACAGGTAACGATGTGTTCGGGCTGTGTCCACTGCGCGCCGTACTTATCGATCACCTGGCGTGGCACGATGCGAAACGCCTGGTGCGCGAGCATGCCGACGAAGAACGGCGCCGGCAGCGTCAGCGAGATGCGTAACGTGTAGTTGTCGATTGCCTCAACACCGATGTCCTCGCCCCTCACGGGGACGAGATCTTTGTAGTCGAGCGCGGCTTTCAGTTTCGGGTTTGCGTTCACCAGCTTGGTGCGCGCCTTTTCATCGCCGGGTAGTGTCAGGCGTTGCGGCGTATGAAGTGACTGATGAAACGCAGTCTCCGGTGGTAATTGTGATTCTTCAGCGGTTGGTTGGTACTCGCCTTTCGCCGGATCCACAGGGCTGCCGCCGAGCGGCTCGGGAGGCATCTCGTCCTCGAAATCCCTGGCGAGCAGAAAGTTCCCGCTCTTGGGATCGCGGACGAATACACCGCCCTCGTTGTATGCCTGCGCATACTTGATGTAATAGGCCATGTAAGCATTGCGCGAGGCGAGCTCCTTCGAGAGCACGCGGCGCAAGCTGTAGACGAAGTCATTGGCGTCGATCGGATCGCCGTTGGACCAACGCCCGTTGCGGCGCAGGTAGAAAGTAAACTCGGAAGAGTCGTCGTTGGCGCGCCAGTGTGATGCCAGAGCCGGTATGGGCGCGAGCGTCTTCGGATCGTATTCGACGAGTCCGTCGTAAAGCGCCATGTAGATTCGCGATTCGGGCTGGCCGTTACCGAGGGCTGGATCGAGTGTTTCCGGTTCTTCACCGGTTACGTAACGAAAGATGTTTCGGGCCGGAGGATCTGTTTTGCCGAAGTAGAGCTCACCACTCGAAGCGACCGCGCACGACAAGGTTGTGCAGGCCAGCGACCCGAGCAAAACCAGCGCGCAAAGTTGCTTCCAGTTGATGCGGTTCATAAGAAACCTCCGTCAACAGCTTCGCGAACTTACCACGCGGCAGAAGTTTTTATCAAGATTGTTCTTTGTCGAGACTGTTCTTTACCGAGCTGTTTTGCCGAGACTGTTCTTTGCCGCGGCTCTTCAACGCCGAAGGCGTTTACTACTTGCAGCCCAGGGTTGGAGCTTACGACAACTTTGGGAAACGAAACGACTCAGAATTGCAACACTGAAAGTGTTGGCTACGCCATCTTCACCGCATAGCCCAAACCGTCGCCGACCGACAAAATTTCGGAGCGGAGTTGTGGATGGTTCATGAAGTAGCGATTGAAATCGCGCAACGCGCGAGTCGAGCTTTCATCGCCTGCAGCCGCGGGTTGGGCCACCTCGCCGCCCCAGAGAAGGTTATCCACGATCACGACGCCGCCCTGTCCCAGGAGCGGCAAACCGAGATCGAGATACTGCGCGTACTCTTCCTTGACTGCGTCGATGTAGAGGATGTCGAAAGTGTCTGTGAGATGCGGCATCACGTCGAGCGCCTTGCCGCGTTCGATTCGCACGTGGTCCGTGAGATTTGCACGTTGGAAATATTTCGACGCGGCATTGATCATTTCATCGCTCGGTTCGATCGTGACGACCGTGCCGCCCTGGCCCATGCCGCGCGCGAGATGAATCACCGAGTAGCCGATGGCCATACCGATCTCCAACACCTGCTTCGCCGCGATCGCGCGGGCGGTGATCTCCAAAAACAGCGCTACTTCGCGATCGGCGATCGGCACGCGGTGCTCACCCGCGTAGGCTTCCATCTCTGCCAGTAACGGATCGTTTTGGGTGGTCAGGTTGTCGAGATACTCGGCCTGGTCGCGCTGAATGATCGCGTCTACTCGTGCTTTCATCTTTGTTCCTGCCCGTGGTCTTTGTCGGTAACGTCTGTCAAGTGTCTGAATTATCCTGCGCGTCGCCCGCGACCGAAACGTATCTCCGTCCGAGGCCTAACTGGCGCAGTTTGTGTTGCAGCGACTGCCGGTGCATGTCGAGTATCTCGGCCGCACGGGTCACGTTTCCGTGCGTGTGTTCGAGGCAACGCGTGATGTAACGGCGCTCAAACTCGCGGCGGTCTTCGCGAAAATCCGCTGTGAACGGAACTCGCAGACCATCGGTTTCCTCGTTGCCGTCCGTGTTTGTGCTGACCGGCATGCCGGCGGTGATCTCGTCCGGCAGATCTCGCGGCGTGATCTCGTCGCCTTCAGCCATGATCACCGCGCGATCGATCGTGTTCTTTAGCTCGCGTACGTTGCCGGGCCAATTATATTCGAGCAGACGCTTCAACGTGCTCTGGCTCAGGCTGCGCTCGGGTAGATCGTAATGTTC
>Ga0105248_10003389_pt1 | contig 17712 bp, 19 predicted proteins | sample KBSS34metaG_FD_81524 | JGI IMG/M metagenome (GOLD analysis project Ga0105248, IMG submission 81524) | Switchgrass rhizosphere microbial communities from Kellogg Biological Station, Michigan, USA - KBS S3-4 metaG | ecosystem: Host-associated > Plants > Roots > Rhizosphere > Soil | place... | reverse complement strand
AGCGCGAGGCGCCCATCGAGCGCCTTGACCCGATCGCCCTGGCGAAACTCCGGCTTGTTGCTGTACGAGTAGGTGTGGGTCGTCCCGTTGTCCATCTTCACGGAGACGCTCCAGTACTTCTTCTTGTTCTTGTTCTTCTCGATCTCGTTCCCGGCGTACGCGCCGCCCGCCGCACCGGCGATCGTCATCGCCGTATTGCCGCGACCGCTGCCGAATTGATGCCCGACGACGCCGCCGAGAACGCCGCCCGCGACTGCGCCGACGCCGGAACTGCCGCCCTTCTTCTCGACGAGCCGGACCGACTTGACGACGCCGCAATCGGCGCACGCGCCGCCTCCTTGCGTACTCAGCTGGGCGCTCGCTGTGCCGGCGAATGCGAACGCCGCCAACATCATCAAAAATCCGGCCCAACGACGCAGTGTCGATGTCATTTCCGAAGCCTCCTCAGTGCGAGCGTGTCGATGTTTGCGCGGGCCGCGTGACTGCGGCATTCGCGCTCCAGCAAGCATGTCCGTCCTCGCGCGAGCAGCGGTCGTTCAGTTCGAATCGGCGCGCACGCGCGCATACGAGCCGGGCGCGGCCTCGAGGACGGGCAGCTTTCCCTTGCCGGGAATTCGTGCCGGAACCTCGCGATCCAGGTACGGGGTCATCCAGGCGCGCCAGTCGGTCCACCAGGAGCCTTCGTGCTGGGTCGCGTTCGAAAACCAGGCGTCCGCCGTTTCAGCGAATTCCTCGTTCGTCCAGTAGCCGTACTTGTTTGCAGACGGCGGATTGACGATGCCCGCGATGTGACCGGAGCCCGACAGGACGAACCGCGCGTCGCCGTTCATGAGGCCGGGCCCCGCGTATGTCGTCTTCCAGGGCGCGATGTGATCCTCCATCGCCGACACGAAATACGTCGGCACCGTCACTTTGGACAGATCGATCGGAACGCCCGCGAGCGTCAGGCCGCCCGGCTCGCGCAGCTTGTTCTGCATGTACATGTTGCGCAGGTAGAAGCTGTGCATTTGCGCCGGCATGCGCGTTGAATCGCAGTTCCAGTGCAGCAGATCGAACGGGAACGGATCGCGACCGAGCAGGTAGTTGTTGATGACGAACGACCAGATCAGGTCGTTCGCACGCAAGAGGTTGAACGTGTTCGCCATCTCGCTGCCTTCGAGATAGCCGCGCTGCGCCATCTTCTTCTCGAGCGAAGCGACCTGGGCCTCGTCGATGAAAACCTCGAGCTCGCCGGCGGCGGTGAAGTCGACTAGCGCGGTGAGGAACGTCGCGCTTGCGATCCGCTTCTGTTGCTTCCTGGCGGCCAGGTAACCGAGCGTTGCGGCGAGCAGCGTTCCGCCGAGGCAATAGCCGACGACGTTCGCGTCCTCTTCACCGGTCGCCTGCTCGATCGCATCGAGCGCGGCGAGCGGGCCTTCGAGCAGATAGTGCTCGAAATCCTTGTGCGCGAGTCGCGCGTCGGGATTGACCCACGAGATGACGAACACCGTCATTCCTTCGTTCACCGCCCAGCGGATGAACGAGTTCTTCTCGCGCAGATCCAGGATGTAGTACTTGTTGATCCACGGCGGCATGATGAGCAGCGGCCGCTTCCACACCTTCTTCGTCGTCGGCTCGTACTGGATCAGCTGCATGAGCTCGTTCTGGAACACCACCTGCCCAGGCGTCGTCGCAATGTTCACGCCGAGCTCGAACGCCTTCGTGTCGGTCATGGAGATGCGCAGCTGGCCGTTGCCGCGCTCGAGATCGTCCAGCAGATTGTTGAGGCCACGAACGAGGTTCTGCCCGCCGCTTGCGATGGTCTCGCGAAACACCTCGGGATTGGTCAGGGCGAAATTCGACGGCGCGAGCGCGTCGATGTACTGGCGCGTGAAGAAGTTGACCTTCTTCTTCGCAGGCTCGGAGAGCCCCTCGACGCTCGCCACCTGCTCGTGCAGCCAGCGGGCCGCGATCAGGTAGGACTGCTTGATGTAGTCGAAGAGGAAGTGCTCATGCCAGCCGGCGTCCTTGAAGCGCTTGTCGCCTTTGGCGGGTTCGGCGACAGGCAGTGCCGGAGCGCCGAGCATCCGCAGCATCGACGATTGCCACAGGTTCATGTAGTCGCGCCACAGGTTCATCTGGGCGTCGGCGAGCCTTGCCGGATTCGTCAGCATCTTCGCGGCGAGTTCCATGAACGCCTTGCCGAGTCCCAGTTCGTCGCTTGCAACGGCCGCCTGCTTCCCGGCGTTGCGCGCCGCAAAGTCGCTGATGAGCTTCGCGCTCTTCTCCGCCGCTGCCGCGAGCGATTCCGCGAGCTTCAAAGGGTCGAGGCCGCTGCCCGCGAGACCGACCGTGGCGGCGGTGGGCTTGTCGGCGGCGGAGGGGGTGGTCGGGGCGGGCGTCGACATTGTCGTTCTCGTGGGTAGCAGCGCAGGACGCCATTTTACGCGGCGTAGCGGATTGCCCCATCGGTCGCGACGATCCGTCGCGCTCGCCCGTCGCGCCACAGATGGTTGAGGTGCGCAATCGCTTCGCCCATTGCGAAAAAGCGCTGCTGAAGATCGAGCGGACGGCGAAAGAGGACCGGGATCACCTGTTCCGCCGATTGCGGCTCGCCCGCCGCGGCGAGCGCTTCGTGCAGTTCGGCGAGCCGCGTCGCGTGGTGCTCGCGAAGCTTCGCGATGCGCGCGGCGATGCCGCGGAACGGCGGGCCGTGCGAGGGCAGCACCAGCGTGTCGGCAGGCAGCGTCTCGAAGCGAGCGAGCGAGGCGAGAAAGCGCGCAACGGGATCGCCGTCCGGCTCTCCGGGCCACACGGCGACATTCGTGCTGATTCGCGGCAGCAGCATGTCGCCGGCGATCAGGATGCGGGCATCTCGCGCGGCGAGCGCGGCGTGCTCCGGCGAGTGACCGTAACCGGTGATCACGCGCCAATCCCGGTCGCCGATCGCGAGCGTGTCGCCGTCGATCATCCGCGAGAAGGCGTGCGGCGCTTCCGGCACGCCACGGCGATAGTGATTGCCGCGCGCGGCGAGCGCGGCAAGATGTTCGGCGCTCATTCCGTGGCGCGCGAACATCGCGCGAATGTCGGGCTGACCGACGCTCGCCTGCTGCTCGATCATCGCGTGCGCGGTGAGGTATTCGGCCTGCGTCATGAAGATCGGGCAGCCGAAGTGCGCGGCGAGCCACGCGGCATTGCCGAGGTGGTCCGGATGGTAGTGCGTGGCGATGATTCGCCGCAAGCGACGATCGCGAAGCGTCGTCGCGAACAGGTGTCGCCATGCCGCGCGCGTCGGTGCATCGCCGTAGCCGCAGTCGACGAGCGCGTAGCCGTCGCCGTCGTCGAGTAGCCAGACGTTGACGTGATTGAGCGCGAAGGGCAGCGGCATCCGCAGCCACAGCACGCCCGGCGCGATGGCGTTCGCATGCCCGGGAAGGGGCGGTTGATCCGTCACCTCGCGCATGGGTTCGAGGGCGGTGCTCGCGTCGTTCACGGATTGTTTTGCCTTGGTCGAAGGGGGCGGCGAGGATCGAGCGCCATGGTATCGTGTCCCTCGCACGCCTACGCGTTCCCTCGCATGTCCGCCCCGAGCCGCAAAGCCGCCGCAGCGCGCGCGACCTATACGATTTCCGATCTCGCCCGCGAGTTCGCATTGACGACGCGGGCGATCCGTTTCTACGAGGATTGCGGCCTGCTCCAGCCGGCGCGAGAGAAGCGGGGACGCGTGTACGGCGAGCGGGAGCGCGTCCGGCTCAAGCTGATCCTGCGCGGCAAGCGTCTCGGGCTTGCACTGTCGGAAATCGGAGAGCTCCTCGATCTCTACGAAGTGCGGCGCAACGAGCGGGCGCAGCTCACCGCGTTCCTTGCGCTGCTCGCCGATCGTCGCACGCGCCTGCTGCAGCAGCGCGAGGACATCGAGATCGTGCTCGCCGAGATCGACGGGATCGAGCGGGAATGCCGGCGTCGCCTCAAGGCGGAGGCGCGCGCCGAGGCGGATTGACGTTAACGTAAACGTTATGGACAATGCGCCGAGCACGGCGACCGGGCGCCGCGAGCTTTCACGCTGGCTTCAGGTCCACGGCTTAAGCGAGGCAGGCATGGGTAACAGACCATCGGAGGCGTTCAAGCCGCGGTTCGAAGGCTTCGCTGCCCGCGTTCGCGCAAGCTTCGCCCGACAGCGTGCGATGGCGCTGATCGGCGCTATGCTGACCGACGTTCGGCCCGGCTATTGCGCCATCGCGCTCACGCCGCACGAGGATGTCACGCAGCAACATGGTTACGTGCATGCGGGCATCGTGGCGGCGATCGTGGATTCCGCGGGCGGCTACGCGGGATACACGCTGTTCCCCGAGGAGAGCTCGGTGCTGACGGTCGAATACAAGCTCAATCTGCTCGCGCCGGCGCAGGGCGAGCGGATCGTTGCGGAAGGCTTCGTGGTCAAACCGGGACGCACGCTTGCCATTACGCGCGGCGAGGTGCACGCGGAGCACGACGGCAAACGGACCCTCGTCGCGATCATGCAGCAGACGCTGATGGTGATGCACGGCAAGCGCGACGATGCGGGCGCCGGATGACCGGTCGCATGCATGCGGATCAGCGCCGATGAACCCATTCCCCTGACGGCGACGCGAATGGAAAGGAACATGGCAACGACCAATGATCCGATCGTCATCGTCGGCGCAGCACGAACGCCGATCGGTGGATTCCAGGGTGAGCTCGCGCCGCTCGCGGCGACCGATCTCGGCGCCGCGGCGATCAAGGCGGCCGTCGAGCGTGCCGGAGTGAAGCCGTCGGACGTCGACAAGACGATCTTCGGCTGCGTGCTGCCGGCGGGCCTCGGGCAGGCGCCTGCGCGCCAGGCCTCGCTCAAGGCCGGACTGCCGCTTGCGACGGGCTGCACGACGGTGAACAAGATGTGCGGCTCGGCGATGGAAGCGATGATCCTCGCGCACGACGCGCTCGTCGCGCGAAGCGCCGACGTGATCGTCGCCGGCGGCATGGAAAGCATGTCGAACGCGCCGTATCTGATGCCGAAGGCCCGATCCGGGTACCGGATGGGTCACCAGACCGTCTACGACCACATGTTCCTCGACGGGCTCGAGGATGCGTACGACAAGGGCAGGCTGATGGGAACGTTCGCCGAGGAATGCGCGAGCAGCTACGCATTCACCCGAGAGGCGCAGGACGAGTTCGCGCGCGCGTCGCTTTCGCGCGCGCTGAAGGCGAACCAGGACGGCACCTTCGGCTGGGAAACGGCGCCGGTCACAGTGAGCGGCCGCAAAGGCGACATCGTCGTCGAGCACGACGAACAGCCGGCGAAGGCGACCCCCGACAAGATCGGCTCGCTCAAGCCGGCATTCCGCAAGGACGGCACGGTGACGGCCGCGAACTCGAGCTCGATCTCGGACGGCGCTGCCGCCGTCGTGATGATGCGCCGCTCCACGGCGGAAGCGCGCGGGATCAAGCCGCTCGCGATCATCGTCGGCCACGCGACACATGCGCAGGAGCCGGGGCTGTTCACGACGGCGCCCGTCGGCGCCATTGCGAAGCTCTATCGGAACATCGGCTGGAAGACACGCGACGTCGACCTGTTCGAGATCAACGAGGCATTCGCCGTCGTCACGATGGCCGCAATGAAAGAGCACGACATTCCGCACGAGCGCGTGAACGTGCACGGCGGCGCGTGTGCGCTCGGGCACCCGATCGGCGCGTCCGGCGCCCGCATTGTCGTCACGTTGCTGGGCGCGCTGCGCAAGCACGGGAAGAGCCGGGGCATCGCGGCGCTCTGCATCGGTGGCGGCGAGGCCACGGCGCTCGCGATCGAGCGGCTTGCGTGAGCGCGATGTTCGACCACTATCCGCTGTTCCTCGCTGCGTGCGTGGTGCTCGCCATCACGCCCGGACCGAACCTTCTTTATCTCGTTTCGCGTACGCTTTGCCAGGGACGCTCGGCCGGGCTGCTCTCGCTCGCCGGAACCACCAGCGGCTTTGTCGCGCATATCCTTGCCGCATCGCTCGGGCTCTCGGCGGTCCTCGTCGCCGTGCCGGTGGTGTTCGATATCGTTCGCTACGCCGGCGCGGCGTACCTGCTGTGGCTCGCCTTCGACTCGGTGCGTTCGCACGGCGCGTCGCTGTTCACGCCGCGACCCCTCCCGCCCGAGCGCCCGTCGAAACTGTTTCGCACGGGTCTGATGACCACGGTGCTGAATCCCAAGGTCGCGTTGTTCTATCTCGCGCTCTTTCCGCAGTTCATCGTTCCCGCGCAGGGCTCGGTATTGCTGCAGTCGTTGCTGCTCGGCGTCACGCAGGCGACGATTGCCGTCGTCAGCGACGGCCTGTTCGTGCTTGCGGCCGCGCGGATGTCGCGCTGGTTGTCGGCGCGACCGGCCTGGATGGCCGTGCAGCGCTACGTCCAGGGCGCGGTGTTCGCGGGCATCGCGGTGCGGCTCGCCGTCGTCGATCAGCGCTGATGCTCCTCTCGGAGGTACAGGCGCAGATCCGCGACACGCTCCGCGCGTTCGCGGCCGAAGAGCTCGCGCCGAACGCGGCGGCGTGGGATCGCGAGCATCGGTTTCCGCGCGACGCGCTCCGCAAGCTGGGCGCGCTCGGCGCGATGGGCATCGTCGTGCCCGAGCGGTGGGGAGGCGCGGGTCTCGATTACGTGTCGCTCGCCGTCGCGCTCGAGGAGATCGCCGCGGGCGACGGTGCGACGTCGACGGTCGTCAGCGTGCAGAACTCGGTCGTATGCGGGCCGATCAATGCGTTCGGAACCGACGAACAGAAGCGGCGCTTTCTGCCGGCGCTCGCTTCCGGCGAGCGGCTCGGCTGCTTCTGCCTGACCGAGCCGCACACCGGATCGGACGCCGGCGCCATCGCCCTGCGGGCCGAGCGCCGCGGCGATGCGTACGTGCTGAACGGCGTCAAGCAGTTCATCACCAGCGGCCGGAACGCGGATGTCGCCGTCGTGTTCGGGCGCACCGACAAGGGCGCAGGCAAGAAGGGGATCTCGGCGTTCATCGTCGACACGAAGACACCGGGCTTTGTCGTAACGCGCATCGAGGACAAGCTCGGACAGCGCGCGTCAGATACCGCGCAGATCGCATTCGAGAACTGCGAGGTCCCGGTCGCGAACCTGCTTGGCGCGGAAGGCGACGGCTACCGGATTGCGCTCGCCAATCTCGAAGGCGGTCGCATCGGAATCGCTGCGCAGGCTGTCGGCATGGCGCGCGCGGCGCTCGAGGCTGCCCTCGCCTATGGACGCGAGCGCAAGGCGTTCGGCAAGGCGATCGCCGAGCACCAGGCGGTCACGTTCCGCCTCGCGGACATGGCGACGAAGATCGACGTCGCGCGGCAGATGGTCTGGCACGCTGCGGCGCTGCGCGACGCGGGCGAACCATGCCTCAAGGAAGCGTCGATGGCCAAGCTCTACGCCTCGGAGATGGCGGAGGAAGTCGCCTCCGACGCCATCCAGATTCACGGCGGCTACGGCTACGTCACGGACTTCCCGGTCGAGCGCATCTATCGCGACGTGCGGGTGTGCCAGATCTACGAAGGCACGAGCGACATCCAGAGACTCGTCATTGGGCGCGCGCTCCTTGGCTGACATGAACGAGGCCGCGGAGACGCCCGGCCGGTCGATTCGGGTCGGGGCGCGGTTCGCGCGCCGCGCCACCTTCGACGCCGAGGCGATTCGCCGGTTCGCCACGATGTGCGGCGACCACAATCCGCTGCATCACGACGAGGCAATCGCGGCAGCGAGCGAATTCGGAACGCTGATCGCGAGCGGGCCGCACGTCACCGCGCTGATGATGGGACTCGACGCAAGCTTCCTGTCGGCGCACGACGTCGCGCTCGGGCTCGGCTTCGAATTCCGGTTCGTCAAGGTCGTGCCTGCGGGTGCTGCGCTGACGCTCGAATGGACGATCGAAGCCATCGAGCACAAGGCGTCGCTCGCCGGAGATATCGTCAGCGTTCGAGGCCGCGCGATCGACGACGCGGGTATCGTCTACGTCACCGCGACCGGACGTAACCTCGTCCGCAAGCGACAAGTGTCTGAATCACCCCCATCGACCTCGACGGCGAGACGCTGAAATGCCTGTTTCGATCCGGTTCCATTTCGATTTTTCGTCGCCGTACGGCTATCTCGCCTCGCAGCGAATCGAAGCGCTCGCGGCGCGACACGGTCGCGACGTCGATTGGAAACCGATGCTGCTCGGCGCCGCATTCAAGGTAGCGGGGACCCAGCCTCTCACCTCCATTCCGCTGAAGGGCGATTACACGCGGCGCGATCTTCCGCGCAGTGCGCGCTATCACGGCATTCCATTCAACATGCCCACGCGATTTCCGATCGCGACGCAGGCGCCCGCCCGCATCGTCATCTGGTGCAAGGCGACGAAGGCCGACGCGAGCGCCGCGCTCATCAAGGCGCTCTACCGCGCCTACTTCGTCGACGATCGCGACATCTCGAACCCCGACGTCGCCGCCGACGTTGCCGGTTCAGCGGGCGTCGATCGGGAGCGCGCGCGTGCGGCCATCGACGATCCGGCCATCAAGGACCAGCTTCGGCAGCACGTGGACGCCGCGATTGCGGCGGGAGTCTTCGGATCACCGTTCGTGTTCGTCGACGACGAACCGTTCTGGGGTTTCGATCGATTCGAACAGATCGATCGCTGGCTCGCCACCGGCGGGTTCTAGTCGGCGTAACGAAGACCTCACGCATGGCCGAGTACGTTCTTCACTGTTTCGCGCAGTCCGGCAACGCGTACAAGGCCGCGCTCATGCTGGAGCTGGCCGGCGCGGACTGGGCACCGCGCCACGTCGATTACTTCGGCGGAGAGACGCAGACGCCGCGCTATCGCGCGATCAACGTGATGGGCGAAGTTCCGGTGCTCGAGCACCGCGGGCTGCGCCTGTCGCAGTCGGGCGTGATCCTCGATTATCTGGCGACGCGGCTCGGCAAGTTCGGTCCGGCGGACGAGGACGAGCGGCGCGAGATACTGCGGTGGCTCCTCTTCGATAACCACAAGTTCACCAGCTACACGGCGACGTACCGCTATCTCCGCACGTTCGCCGCGGATGCCGATGCCGCGGTGATCGCCGAGTTCGGCAAACGCGCACGAACCGCCTGGGGCATCCTCGACGCGCATTTGCAAGGGCGACGCTACGTCGCCGCGGACCGGCTCACCATCGCCGACCTTTCGCTTTGCGGGTACGTGTTCTGGCCCGAGGAGATCGGCGTCGATTGGGACCGCTATCCGCATCTTCGCGACTGGATCGCGCGCCTCCGGGACGAACCCGGGTGGAAGCATCCGTACGAATTGATGCCCGGTCATCCGCGTTCGCACGTCCCATGAGCGGCGTGCACGACGTCGCGCTCTTCATCGTTGCCGGCCTGCTGCTCAACCTGACGCCGGGTCCCGACATGGCGTACATCGCCGCCCGCAGTGCGGCGGGCGGATTCCACGACGGAGCTGCGGCCGTGTTCGGCATCATCGCCGGCTGCTTCGTGCATACGTTCGCGGCGGCGCTCGGCCTGTCCGCACTGCTTTCGACGTCCGCGACGGCGTTCGAGATCGTCAAGTGGTGCGGCGCGCTCTATCTGCTTTATGCGGGCGTGCGGCTGATCCTGTCCCGCGGATCGCGGCAGCTCGCGCGTCCCGACTCAGGCTCGTCGGCGCGGCAGCCGGGCATTCGCCCGCGCACGACCGGGTTCGCTTCGGCTCGCGCGCCTCGCATCTTTCGCGAGGCGCTGATGATCAACGTCTTCAACCCGAAGGTCGCGCTGTTCTTCCTCGCATTCGTTCCGCAATTCATCGCCGCCGACGCGCCGGCGAAGGCGTTCGCATTCCTGCTGCTCGGGGCGTTGTTCAATTTCAACAGCCTGTTCGTCAATCTCGCTGTCGCGTGGCTCGCGAGCCGCGTCGGAACTCGGCTGCGAGGAGGCGGTCGGGGGCTTGTGTGGATGCAGCGAGCAGCGGGCGCGCTGTTCATCGTGCTCGCGGCACGCCTCGCCGCCCTTGCACGCGATTGATCCGGCCTTGAACTTATCCCAGAATCCGTGCAGCCCATCTTGAGGTAGCTTCCGAGGCATCCATGGACGCTCTCGCGCATTTCGATACCTGGCAGTTGATCGCCCTTGCCGCGGCGCTTGGCATCGCAAGCGGATTGCGGCTCTACGCGGTGCTCTTCATCGTCGGCGCTGCGGGATACCTCGGCTTCATCGACTTGCCGGCCGGCCTCGCGGCACTCGCACATCCACTCGTGCTCGCGGCATCCGGATTCATGTGCTTCGTCGAGTTCTTCGCGGACAAGGTCCCGGGCGTCGATTCGTTGTGGGATGTCGTGCACACGCTGATCCGCATTCCCGCCGGCGCCGCGCTTGCCGCGGGCGTGTTCGGGGATTCATCGAGCGCAATGACGCTTGCGGCGGCAATTCTCGGCGGCACGCTCGCCGCCGGGAGCCATTTCACCAAGGCGAGCAGTCGCGCCGTCATCAACACGTCGCCCGAGCCTTTCTCGAACTGGGCGGCGTCGCTCACCGAGGACGTCGCCGTGGGCGGATTGCTGTGGCTTGCGATCGCACACCCGCTTGCTGCGGGTGTCGTCGTGCTCGCGCTTATCGCCGTGATGATCTGGCTGCTGCCGAAGGCGTACCGCGCGGCCCGGCGCATCGTGACGCAACTCGTCGCGTGGTTTCGCTACGACTCGAACTCCGCCAACGCAGGACGATGACGCGATGGCGGGACCGCCGCAGACGATGCCGGCCGACGGCGCCGGCGTTGCTTCACCGTGCATCAGCGTCTGTCGGATCGATCCGGTGACGGGCCTCTGCGTCGGCTGCGCGCGCACGCTCGAGGAGATCGCCGCGTGGAGCACGCTCGACGACGCCGCGCGCCGGAACGTGTGGAGCGCGATCGCCGCGCGTCGGGCGAACGAGCCCTGATCGGATGATCGCCGACTGGTACTTCGATTTCGTTTCTCCATTCTCGTATCTGCAGTGCGAGAAGCTCCAGCCATACGCGGCGTCGATGCGGCCGCGGCCGATCGTGTTCGCCGCGGTTCTGGACGCCAACGGGCAGAAGGGACCCGCCGAGATCGGTCCGAAGCGCGTATTCACATACCGTTTCGTCGTCTGGCAGGCCAAGGCGCTCGGCATTCCGCTCAAGTTTCCGCACGCCCACCCATTCAATCCCATTCCATTGCTGCGGCTCGCGCTCGCATGCGAATGCCGGCTGGATGCGATCACGCGGATCTTTCGTTTCGTGTGGCGCGACGGTCGGCTCCCGGACCTGCCGCTCGAGTGGGCGGAGCTCCTCCATCAGCTCGGGATCGACGATGCGCAGGCCCGCATAGCAGACCCCGAAGTGAAAGGCGGGCTCCGTCGCGAAACGGACGCGGCGATTGCCCGCGGCGTGTTCGGCGTTCCGACGATTGCCGTCGGCAGCGAGCTCTTCTGGGGCGTGGATGCCACGGAAATGGCCCTGGAGTACATGCGTAACGGCGCCCGCTTCACGGACCCCGAGTACGCTCGCGTGGCCGGGTTGCCCACGGCCGCCGTGCGCGAAAGCGTGCGCGGGCCTACGAAGCGCGCTTGACCGCGCCCTCGCGGACCAGCGCTTCGATTGCGTCGGTGCTGTAGCCTGCGTCACGCAGCACGTCGTCGGTGTGCTCCCCTTGACCGGGAGCGTCACGCACGATGTCGAACGCGGGCGGTGTGAGCTTGAACGGCGGCGCGAGCTGGCGCGAGCCGTCGGGCCTCGCCACGCACATCGCGCGGGACACGAACTGGGCATCGGCCAACGCCTCTTCGAACGTCAGGATGGGCGTGACGCAACACTCGATTCGTTCGAGTCGGGCCCGCCAGTGTGCGAGCGTCGCCCCTGCGAAGACTTCGGCAAGCGCCGCGCGCGCGGCGTCGCCTTCCGCGCCGGTCGTGAACTGGAGCGGCACGAGGTCTTCGCGCCCGAGCGTCTCGCACAGCGTCCGCCAGAACTTCGGTTCGAGGGCGCCGACTGCGAGCCAGCGCCCATCGCTCGTCGCGTAGACACCATAACAGGGCACGCCGCCGGTCAGCAGGTCCTCGCCACGCGGCGCGACGGCGCCATGATCCTCCAGCGCACCGAGCAGGAATATCTCGTGCGCGAGCACCCCGTCGGCCATCGCGACGTCGATATATCGACCGCGTCCGCTGCGCTCTGCGCCGAACAGCGCCGCGAGAATTGCGATGGCGGCGCTGGCCGCACCCCCGAGCAGATCGGCGATCTGCAGGTTGCAAACTGCAGGCGCGCCGCGGCGTTCGCCGCTGTAGGCGAGCGCACCGGCATAGCCCAGGTAATTGATGTCATGGCCGGGTGCGAGCGACCGCGGCCCGGTTTGCCCATAACCCGACAACCCGCAATAAACGATACGCGGATTGATCTTTCGGACGGCCTCGTAGTCGACGCCAAGCGATCCCACGACGCCCGGCCGAAATCCTTCGATGACGACATGCGCGTTCCGCGCGACCGACATGAACGCTGTGAGTCCCGACGGGCGCTTGAGATCGACTGCAATCGAGCGCTTGTTGCGGTTGAGCGCCTGATACCAGGCGGTCGCCCGCGTGTTGCCCGCTCCCGCGGAGAGGCGCAGACCCCGCGCATAATCACCCGCGCCGGTGTCCTCGACCTTGATGACGTCCGCGCCGAGATCGGCCAGATACAGCGTGCACATCGGCCCCGGCAGCAGGCGGGTGAGATCGAGGACGGTGACGCCGGCGAGCGGCGCGTCGATCATTGGGGGATGCCGAGGTCGCGCTTGATCGCCGCCGCCGTCGCCAGCGCGTCAGCGAGCGTGGCGCCGAGGCATGTGACGTGGCCCATTTTGCGCCCGGGCCGCGGCTCACGCTTCCCGTACAGGTGAAGCTTCGCGAGGCCGCGCGCGAGCACGCGCGTCCAGTCGGGCTCCCGTGGCGGCGCGTCTTCACGTTCGAACCAGATGTCGCCCAGCAGGTTCACCATGACGGCTGGCGTGTGCTGCGTCGTATCGCCCATGGGCAGCGCGGCGAGGACGCGCGCCTGCTGCTCGAATTGCGACGTCGCGCACGCGTCGATCGTGTAGTGACCGCTGTTGTGCGGACGTGGCGCGATCTCGTTCACGAGCAGCACCTCGCCCGGCGCGACGAAGAGCTCGACGCACAGCACGCCCCGGTAGTCGAGCGTCGCTGCAATCGACGTGGCGATGCGCGCAGCGTCGGCGGCGACATGCGCGGCGACGCGCGCGGGGACGATCGACACGTCCAGGATGCCGTCGCGGTGCTGGTTCTCCGCGACCGGCCAGCAGGAGACGTTGCCGCCGTCGTGGCGCGCGACGATTACGGAGATCTCGCGCTCGAGGTCGATCATCCGCTCGAGGATCGCGGGACTCTGCGACACCGCGTCGAATGCCGCGATGACATCGTCGCGCGTTCGCACGCGAACCTGGCCCTTGCCGTCGTAGCCGAAGCGCGCGCTCTTCACGATGCCAGGCAGGAGCGCCTCGTCCACCGACGCCGCATCGGCACGCGTGCGAAGGACCGCGAATGGCGCGACGGCGAAGCCGTTGCCGGCCAGGAACGTCTTTTCACTGATCCGGTCCTGCGCGATCGCGACGCTCGCGGCTCCCGGCGTCACCCGGCGCTCGCGGGCGAGGAATTCGAGCGCCGCGGCTGGAACGTTCTCGAATTCGGTGGTGGCCGCTGCGCAGGATTCGCGCAGCGTCGCGAGCGCCTCGGGGTCGAGATAGTCGGCTTCGATGTGCCGATCCGCCACGGTGCCCGCCGGGCTGTCCTTGCCCGGGTCGAGTACGGCGACGCGATATCCGAGGCTCTGCGCGGCCATGCAGAACATGCGGCCGAGCTGGCCGCCACCCAGGAGTCCGAACCAGGACCCCGGGGCAATCGGTGTTGCCCGCTCGGGTGACGAACTTGCTGCGTTCAACGCCGGTGTGCGAACGCGTGGGTGCCGGTCATCACGCGGGGGGAAGCTGCCTGGCCCGTGCATCCGTCGTCTGCTTCTGCCGGAACGCCGCGAGTTTCCGCGCGATCGAAGGGTCGGTTGCCGCGAACATCGCGATCGCGAAGAGCGCCGCGTTCGCCGCGCCTGCCTCGCCGATCGCAAAGCAGGCGACGGGAACGCCGGTCGGCATCTGCACGATCGACAACAGCGAGTCCGCACCGCGCAGATAGCGCGACGGAACGGGAACGCCGAGCACGGGGACCGTCGTCTTCGACGCGAGCATGCCGGGTAGATGTGCCGCGCCGCCCGCACCCGCGATGATTGCGCGCAGTCCGCGCGGCCCGGCATCCTCCGCATACTCGAACATTTCGTCCGGCATGCGGTGCGCCGAGAGCACGCGTGATTCATACGCAACGCCGAACGCGTCGAGTTGCAGGGCGGCCTGCTTCATCACATCCCAGTCGCTGTCGCTGCCCATGACGAGGCCGATCTGCGGCGCCGCTTTGCGCTGTGCCATGCGATGCTCCCGGCCGTGCATCAGAGGTGCGCGATTCTAGCAGCCCCATGCGGAACGGGTCGGTTCGGCCGGGCCGTGCACTGACTGGAAGCGGTACCTGTGTTGCGCCGTTCGACGGCGACAGAGTCCGCTCGTCGTGCATGTGCGTTTAACGTTGAACCAGGAACGAGGGATAAGCGACAATCACTGCGATGAAACGCATGCAACGTCTTTCGATGAACGCGCTCGCGTCCGTGGTCCTGGCTATGGCGACGCTGTGTATCGTTCCGCCCGCGCTTGCCCAGTCCGACGCCGATTTCGTGGCGGCCAAGGCGGCCTACGAACGCGGGGACTGGCGTCGGCTGGATGCGCTCGTGCCTGCGCTGTCCGGGCATTTGCTCGAGCGCTACGTGCGGTACTGGCAGCTCAAGTCCCGTCTCGATGACGCGTCGCCTGAAATGGTCCAGACGTTCATCGCAAGCTACCCCGACGGCCCGCTTGCCGAGCGGCTTCGCGGCGAGTGGCTGAAGACGCTCGGCAAGCGGGGAGACTGGGACCGCTTCGCGATTGAATACAGGCAGTCCGCGACGGAGGACACCGAGCTCGCGTGCTACGGCGTGCAATATCGCTACCAGCGCGACGGCGTCGGGGCGCTCGCCGGCGTCGGGGCGCTCGCCGGCGTCGGGGCGCTCGCCGGCGCGCGGCCGCTGTGGTTCACCGGGTCATCCACTCCCGACGCGTGCGAGCCGCTTTTCGCCGCGCTGATTGCGCGCGGCGAGCTCTCGGCGGCGGATCGGCGGGAGCGCTTCCGGCTAGCGACCGCCGCTGGAAATACCCGTCTTGCGCACGCGATCGCCGCGGACATGCCGCCGCAGGATCGCATCAGCGAGCGTGAGCTCGTGGCGATCGATCGCGATCCCCTGCGCGCCGTGTCGAAGGGCCAGTTCGCGTGGAAGACGACGGCCGGCCGCGAGCTCGCGCTGTACGCGCTCGATCGCGCCGCACGAAAGGACGCGGCCGAGGCACACGACGCGTGGCTCAAATGGCGCACGCATTTGCCGGAAGCCGATCGCAACTACGGTCATGCGCGGGTCGCCTACTACGCCGCGCGGCAGCTGCATCCGTCGGCGAACGAGTGGTATCGGGAAGGCGGCGACGTGGCATTGACGTCCGAGCAGCGCACATGGCGCGTGCGCGCGGCATTGCGCGCGGGCGCGTGGGGTGACGTCAAGGCCGCGATCGACGCGTTGCCGCTGGACGAGCAGCAGGAACCGGGATGGCAGTATTGGCGCGCGCGCGCGCTCGCAGCGCTCGGCGCCACCGACGAGGCGCGCGCGATCTACACGAGTCTCGCTTCGAGCGTCGGCTATTACGGCTTGCTCGCTGCCGACGCACTCGGCGGACCGGCGCTGACCAACGTGCCGAGCAATCCGGTCGTGGCCGATGAACTGGCGCTCGCGGCGTTCGGTGCACGGCCCGAAGTGAAGCGCGCCCTCAAGCTCGCGGAGCTCGACGCGCGCGGGGAATCGGTCCGCGAGTGGAACTTTGCGATCCGCGGCTTCGACGACGATGGTTTGCTGCTCGCGGCGGAGTACGCGCGCCGCGGCGGGCTTTACGACCGTGCGATCAACACCGCGGAACGCACGACGACGCGCCACGATTTCTCGCTGCGCTACCTCACGCCATTCCGCACCCAATTCACGACGGCGTCGCAGGACCAGGGCATCGACGAGGAGATCCTCTACGGCATCGCACGCCAGGAATCGCGCTTCGTCGCCGATATCGTGTCGTCGGCTGGCGCAATCGGACTGATGCAGCTGATGCCCGGCACCGCGCGCTGGGTGGCGAAGCAGCTCGCCGTGCGCGACTACTCGCCGGCGCGCATCGCAAACGTCGATCTCAACACGCAGTTCGGCGCGTTCTACTTCAAGTATTGGCAGGAGCGGCTCGGCCGACTGCCGGCGCTCGCGGCCGCCGCCTACAATGCGGGACCGTCCCGCGCGCAAGCCTGGCGTCCGGCGACCGGTTCGCTCGAAGGCGCGATCTGGGTGGAAACGATCCCGTTCAACGAGACGCGCGATTACGTGAAGCGCGTCCTCGCCAACACGATGGTCTACACGCATGCGCTCGGCCGTCCTTACGTCGCGCTGACCCAGCGGCTCGGCGTGGTGACGCCGCGGGGCGCCGATTTCGTCGCCACGAGCGGCGATCAGTGAGGCGGCCGTGACGGCGCCGCGCGCGCGCGTCCTCGTGCTCGGCGGCAGCGGCTTCGTCGGCCGCTACGTCGTGCCGCAACTGTCCGCGGCCGGCCACTTCGTCGCGGTTCTCACGCGCAGGCGGGCGAGCGCCCGCCACCTGTGGCCGCTTCCCACGGTGCAGGTGTTCGAGGGCGACCCCTACGATCCGAACACGGTTGCGCGATTCGCCCGCGGGATGACCGTGGCAGTCAACCTTGTCGGTGTGCTGCACGAGCGCGGACGCGAGACGTTTGCGCGCGCGCACGTCGAGTTGCCGAAGCACCTGATCGCCGCGTGCCGCGTAGCCGGTGTGCCGCGCATCCTGCACATGAGCGCGTTGCGTGCCGGCGCGTCCGCTCCCAGCGCGTACTTGCGCTCGAAGGCCGAGGGCGAGGCAGTCGTGGCGTCGTCCGGTCTTGCTGCGACGATCTTCCGTCCGTCGGTGATCTTCGGTCGCGAGGACACGTTCCTCAACCTGTTCGCCAAGCTCGTCCGGATGTTCCCGGTCATCCCGCTCGCGGGAGCGAACGCGCGCTTCCAGCCGGTGTATGTCGCCGACGTCGCAACGTGCTTCGTCCGCGCGCTGGAAGACAACGAGACGATCGGCGAACGCTACGACCTGTGCGGTCCGAACGTCTACACGCTGGAGCAGCTCGTTCGATTCGTCGCCGAAACGAGCGGTCATCCGCGGCCGGTGCTTCCGCTTCCTCCCGCACTCGCTGCGCTGCAGGCGAGCGTGATGGAGCGGCTGCCGGGGTCGCTGCTGACGCGCGACAACCTCGCATCGATGCAGGTCGACAACGTGTGCGACGCCGGCTTTCCCCGGCGCTTCGCCATCAGGCCCTCTGCGCTCGAAGCGATCGCTCCCGAGTATCTCGCGCCGAGCGCGCGACACAGTCGCTTCGACTTCTTCCGCGCTCACGGCGGGCGATGACGCGGCGATTGCCGCAGCCGGTGCGCGTCTATCGCGTCGGCGGCGCCGTTCGCGACGAACTGCTCGGCTTGCCCGCAGGCGACTGCGATTGGGTCGT
>Ga0105248_10003388_pt1 | contig 17714 bp, 15 predicted proteins | sample KBSS34metaG_FD_81524 | JGI IMG/M metagenome (GOLD analysis project Ga0105248, IMG submission 81524) | Switchgrass rhizosphere microbial communities from Kellogg Biological Station, Michigan, USA - KBS S3-4 metaG | ecosystem: Host-associated > Plants > Roots > Rhizosphere > Soil | place... | reverse complement strand
GCGCGAGCCAGATGAGCGGCGTGGAATGCGTGTTCAACAGCCAGAAGAACGGGAATGCCATCACGACCAGCGATACCGCGCCGATCATGTAGACAGGCTTGCGGCCGATGCGGTCGGAAAGCTTGCCCCATGCGAGCATCGCCGCCATTTCGACGATCATCGCCAGCATCACGCCGATGAGCATCGTTGAGTTGGGGATGCCGGCGAACTTGCCGTAGACGAGCGAAAACGCGAGAAAGATGTAGGCGCCGCCGTTCTCCGCGACGCGCAGGCCCATCGCCATCAGGATTTCCTTCGGATGGCGTTTGATCACTTCGATGACTGGCATGTGCGACGTCTTGCCCGATCGCTCGGCATTTTCGAAGTCGCGGCTCTCGGGCAGGTTGTGACGGATGTACACGCCGAGCGCGAAGATCAGGATGCTGGCGAGAAATGGCAGACGCCATCCCCATGAGATGAACTGCTCGTGCGGCAGCGCCTGCACGGCGAGGAACGCAGCCGCCGAAAGCACGAAGCCACCGCCCACGCCCAACTGGCTCCATGCGGCGTAATAGCCGCGCTTCTCGGGCGGTGCGTTCTCGCTGATCATCAGCACGCCGCCGCCCCATTCGCCGCCGGATGCGACGCCTTGCAGGAGCCGCAGCGCGACGAGTGCGGCCGGTGCCCACAGTCCGACATGGTCGTAGGTTGGCAACAAGCCGATCCCGAAAGTCGCGAATCCCATGATGAGAAGCGTCCACACGAGCGACGCGCGCCGCCCGTAGCGGTCGCCGATATGACCGAATACGATGCCGCCGAGCGGCCGCGCGACGAAACCCATTGCGAAGGCCGCGAACGCACCGAGCGTGCCGATGAGCGGGTCGGCGTTGGCGGGAAAGAACAACTGTCCGAACACGAGCGCCGCCGCCGTGCCGTAGACGAAGAAGTCGTACCACTCCATCGCATTGCCGGCCACGGAAGCAACAACGATTCGATTGAGGGCGCGATCCGGGGTCGCCACGTTGCGCTCAACGGAGGTCGAGGAATGAACGGAAGCCATGTGTGCTCGCATTGAAGGGGACGGGGCTGTGCGGCCTCATGCAAAAGGCTTCGCACGGCAGGCAGTGTCGATGCGACAGGTTTCGGCGTCAAATTCGCCGAAAAGCAGGGCCGTTATCAGTGCGGTGGATATCCGTCACGCATGGATACGCCCGCCATGCGCAGCAGCCGGATAAGTCGCGCTTATCGACACCCACGCTTTTGGCTGATTTGTCGCACCGAATTCGTGACCTCAGACTTGCGCCCATACAAAACCATCCCCGCAATGGCCCTCATTGCGCCATTCAATCAAAAAACGCTTAAGAAAAGGGAATCGGACGTATGAGACTCACCATGGGTGCATCGATCGCACTGCTGGCGGTGGCAGGCGCGGCACAGGCACAGAGCGCCATCACGATGTACGGTATCGTCGACGATGGCTTCAACTGGACTTCGAATGCCGGCGGCCACAATCTCTACAACATGTCGAGCGGCGTGATGCAGGCGAGCCGCTGGGGCTTGCGCGGCAAGGAGGATCTCGGCGGCGGCCTCGCGGCGTTGTTCGTGATCGAGAATGGCTTCGATCTGAACAACGGCTCGCTCGGGCAGAAGAACCGCGGCAGCACGGAGGGGCTGATGTTCGGCCGTCAGGCGTATGTGGGCCTGTCGAGCGCGTATGGTTCGGTGTTACTCGGTCGGCAATACGATTCGGTCGTGGACTACGTCGGCCCGTTCGAATCCGGCACGCAGTGGGGCGGCTATCTTGCCGCGCACCCCGGAGACCTCGATAACCTCAACAACGCGTATCGCGTGAATAATGCGATCAAGTACGCGAGCAAGAACTACGGCGGCTTCACATTCGGCGGCGTGTACAGCCTCGGCGGTGTGGCCGGCGACGTGTCGCGCAATCAGGTGTGGTCGCTCGGCGCGGGCTATGCGAACGGTCCGCTGACCGTTGGCGCGGGCTACCTCAACGCACGCAATCCGAACGTAGGCTTCTTCGGCGATAACGGCGCGAGCACGGCGGCGGCGGCCGGCGCGAACTTCATTTCATCGCCGGTGTACAGCGGTTACGCGTCGGCGCGTACGTATCAGGTGGCGGCGGCGGGCGCCGCATACTCGTTCGGCGCGGCCACGCTCGGCGCAACGTATTCCAATATCCAGTTCAGGAACCTCGGCGACACGGTCGCCTCCGGACCGAATCCACGCGGCTATACCGGCAATGCGAACTTCAACAACGTCGAAGTGAATTTCAAGTATCAGCTCACGCCGGCGCTGTTGCTCGGCGCGTCTTTCGACTATGCGAAAGGCAGCGATGTGGAGTCGGCCAGCGGCACGAATCCGGGCGCGAAGTATTACCAGGGCGCGATCGGGGCGGATTACTTCCTGTCCAAGAGAACGGACGTCTATTTGATCGGAGTGTATCAACAGGCATCGGGCACGGATTCGACCGGCACGGCGGCCGTGGCCGCGATCAACAACCTGTCGCCGTCCACGAGCGACAGGCAGAGCACGGTTCGCGTGGGGATCCGGCACAAGTTCTAAAGCGGTCATGTAAAGAGCACGCGGGCGTTGTTCATACACGCTCGCGCACATTTCGCAATCGTGCATTTGAGTGTCGCGCGCGGTCGTCCGGAGAATCGCGCTTACAGGCAGTCGCGTCGAAGCGCCGAAGACGCCATCGAGAGCGAAGCGCATCGCAAGGAGAGGCCATGTACGTGAGCCATGAAACTTTTGAGGATGCTGATCGGCATGCGTATGCGTTGTCGGGCTGGGATCAACGGTACGACCAGGTCGGTGCTGGCGCTTTTCATAGCACCGTCAAGCAGGTCTCGGCAGACGGCGTGCAGGTCTTTCAGGAATCCGCGAGTGTTCGTGTGGTTCAGCGCGGACGATTGCCACCGGGCCGCGCCACATTCGGCCTCGTGCTCGGCAGCGGCGCGCCGTTGTCGTTTCAGGGCGTGAAGATCGATCAAAGCGCGTTGATCTTCAGCGGCGGTGCTGGCGAGTTTCTGCTTCATTCGCCACCGGATATGTCGTTGCTCGGGATCGCCATCGATTCGGGTCTGCTCGCGACGATCGCGGATGCACAAGGCTTTGACTTGCCGGGCGACGCGCACGCTCAACAGGTTCTGGCCATTCCGGCAGCAGTTGGCGCGCGAATGGGAAGGCGCATCGTGGGGGCCGTGGAAGCGGTGCTCGCAAGCCCCACGGAACATGCCGGTCCCGAGGCCGAGCATCGCTTCGCGAATGCGGTGGCCGAGAGCCTTCTGGAACTGCTGACACTCCACGTGCCAGATCGTGAGGACCGGTTGACCCACGCCTGTCGGTCCGAAATCGTGAAGCGTAGCCATGAGCTCGTGCTTTCGCAGCCCGAGCAGCCGGTGTCCATTATGGATCTCTGTGCGACGCTGCGCGTGAGCCGGCGCACCATACAGAACAGCTTCCAGTCAGTTACTCAGATGAACCCCATCGCTTATCTTCGTGGGGTGCGGCTCGCGCAGGTTCGCCGGCTGCTCACCACGACATCGCAACGTGACGTCCCGGTGCGCGAAGCGGCCATGCGCTGGGGATTCTGGAACCTAGGCCATTTTGCGAGCGACTACAGAAACCATTTCGGCGAGCTTCCTTCGCAGACTTTGCGCGCTCGCTAATCTGTAAAGCTCGACTTATGCCGTCTACCGCGTCGCGGCCACTTTTTTCTGAATTCGATCGCCTGTTAAATGCTCTTGTTCACGCGCACCGCGTTATATTGCGTCGCGGTCATGCAGGAAGCGACGGGCCCGGGAATGAGCTTTGATCCCCTAAGCGTGGTGGCTACCTAAGCGCGGATTCGCAATTTGCCTCATTCCACTAGCGACGGGCAATTATCCGTGGCGCGCCGAATCAGTCAAACCTTCCAAGCCCGTCCGTCGAGGCCCTGACCTCGCGAACCTACTTCGCGTGCAGGCGCTCTTTGGTTGCGTCGAGTCACTTTTCCCAATGACCGGGGAGCAGTCGGTCTTCGATCGCTCTTAAGCTGCCCCATAAGCACGCGCGACGCCAAAACGCATTGGACCCCTCCGTTATTTCCTCGAGGCTTATCCGACGCTTGCCCGCACGCACCGCGGCGCACTCAGGGTCGCATGAATGGGGGCAGGCATCGTGACCCTAAGCGACAGCGGTGCGTGAAAATCCCAGCCCGTCCGGTAGTTTCCCTGACGATCAAGCGCGATGTTCGCCTCCTTCGCGGAAGCATGTCGATCTCCGGCGATCTGCGGATTTATTCGAACGCGGACGCCATTCGATCGCCCGGCTGCGTAAGCATCTCACGGGTGAGATGTTCAGAAATACTTGTTGCGCTTCTCATTTTTGTCGTTCTAAAGTCCATTCGTCGGTGGCTTACAGATATTCTGTGAGCACCTCACGATTTGCTAATCCTGATATGCGCGTTGACCTTGTTCACGATGCGCAATTGCGTTGGGGCCGAAGTCGACCGCAAGTTGATTTTATATATGCTTAGGTATCCGATTGGTAACATTCACGCGAACTCGAATCCGTCATGAAAAATCCGGTCTTGGCTTGTTCCGCAGTAGTCGTTGCACTAAGTGCCGTTCTTGCGACGCCTGCAAGCGCTGAGGTGACGTTGTACGGGATCCTCGACACATACGTGGGATATACAAACGCAGGCGGAAAGGGCGCGCAGACCGCCATGCAAAGCGGCGGCCTCTCTGCGAGCCGCGTGGGGATAAGGGGAAGCGAGGACCTTGGCGGGGGTATTCACGCTACCTTCGACCTTGAGAATGGCATCCTCACGAATTCCGGTGCGGCGACGGACCCTACACTCGCGTTCAGCCGTAACGCGTGGGTCGGGCTTGGTTCGCAGTATGGTGAAGTGCGCCTGGGGCGCCAAAACTCGACACTCCTGCTCATGCACGGCAAGTTCGACGCGTTTTCTGGCGGCACGTATGGCTCGTTTCTCCACAACGCGTCGACCTTCGCTTTTCGCTACGACAACATGATCACCTACTGGTCGCCGAACGTAGCAGGATTTACGTTCTCCGCCGGGGTCAGCCTGGGAGGAAAGACGTCACCGCACGACGCGCTGAACGCGTACGTGGGATCCATCGAGTATCAGCGCGGTCCCCTGTACCTCGGCGTCAGCCATGCGGAGCAGAACGGCGCGAATGGCGAGATCAACACGAAGACGACATTCGCGGGCGGCAGTTACCAGTTCGGTGCAATGACGTGGTACTTCGGCTATTACCGCGGTAACAACCTCGGCTCCAACACGGCGACCAACGTCGAGGGCAAATACCACAGCGTCTACGAGCTGTCCGCAGGCTACCGCTTCACGCCCGCGCTGCGCGTGGTTGGAGGCGTCGGATACGCGCAGGATAGTTCGGGTCAGCAGAACAACGCAGGCGAAGTCAGCCTCGGAGCGTTCTACAGCTTGAGCAAGCGCACGCTCTTATACGGGACAGTTGAGCGGCTCGTCAATCGCCATGGCGCCACCTACGCGTTGATGGCCAACGGTCCGATTACGCCCAACACGCCTGCGCGTGGAGAGGGGGTAACTGGTGCTCAGATCGGAATTCAGCATTCGTTCTGAAGGCGGGTGAGTCGAACGAAATCGAGGATCCAGCGCGACGAGTCGTACCAACGTCTTGCCTGAACAGCCCAGGAATATAGATTTTTTTTCGTGCATTTTTTTAATGGCTGCTCTAAGTTTACTCATCGCCTGCCCACGACTAACACCGTGAGCAGCTTACGAGACTAAGGAGAGGTGTCGTGAAGGATCCAGCAGCTCCGGCGGTGGAATTGATCGACTGTTCTAACGAAGCGAAACTCCTCAGCGAGCGCGCATGTTCTGCAATCCGTCAGGACATCCTGTCCTGCGCGCTGGAACCGGCCGCGACATTGACTGAAAGCGCGCTGACCGCCAGATACGGTATCGGCAAGGCGACTTGCAGGGTCGCGCTTCAGCGTCTTGCACAGGAAGGGTTCGTGCGCATCGTGCCACGTCAGGGATACGTGGTGACCCCCATCACGCTCAAGGACGTCGAAGAGGTCTTCGCGCTTCGCTTGGAACTCGAACCCCTGTCGGCACGTCTTGCCGCGGGCAAGGCGAACATCGAACTGCTGGAACGACTGGAGCGCGCGTGCCGCAACGACGACACGTCGCTCGGCATCAGCAGCCGCATCGGCATCTTTATGGATGCGAACGCGGCGTTCCACATGGCCATCGCGGAGTGTTCCGGTAACACGCGACTGGTCCGCATGCTAGGTGGGCTGCTCAACGAGATGGCGCGGCTCGTTGCGCTGGGCTTTGGTGTGCAGAACACCAAGCCGGAGATTCGGCACGATCACACGTCGATGATCACCGCGCTGGCAAGCGGTGACGGCAAGCGCGCCGAGCAGATCGCGCACCGGCATGTGGCCACGTTCCGCGATATGACGATGGAGAAGGTGATGGCAAGCCTCAGGGATACGCACGCTGGTGCGCCGATCGTTCCGCTGCGAGGCACGCGATGAACGCGATTCTCACTCCTGCCATGCTTGCCAAACCACCATTTGTGCGCAATGCGGTGGAAGTCACGCACGTATCGAAGCACTTCGGGAAGCTCGCGGTGCTCGAAGACATTAGTCTCACGGCGCCGTCCGGTTCGGTGCTCGCGATTGTCGGCGCGTCGGGCTGCGGAAAGAGCACGTTGCTCAACATTATCGCGGGGCTCGCAAGGGCGGATCAGGGCGAGGTTCGGATAGACGGCGTTGCGAGCGAGCCGTCCCTCGACACGCGCGTGATCAGCTACATGTTCCAGGAAGATCGCCTGCTGCCATGGCGCACGATAGTGGCGAACACGGAGTTTGGTCTGGAGGCCGGATCGCTCAGCGCCGCCGCACGGCGAGAACGTGCGCTCGCTGCGCTCAAGATGACAGGTCTCGAGGGTTTCGAAAGCGCATATCCGCACGAATTGTCCGGCGGCATGCGCAGCCGCGTGGCCCTTGCACGGAGCCTGGTCGTCAAGCCTTACATCCTGTTGATGGACGAGCCGTTCTCCAAGCTCGATCCGCAGATGCGCTCGCAGATGCATGAGGAACTTTTGAGGATCCGCGAGCAGTTGAAGATGACCGTTGTGTTCGTCACGCACGATGTGGAAGAAGCCATCGTGCTGGCGGACAAGATAGTCGTTCTTCGCCCGAGGCCCGGGCGTGTTCGCGAGTCGCTCGTGATCGATCTGCCGCGGCCGCGTGATCCACTTGCGGCCGAGGTCGCCGAAACGGTGCGCCGCGTGCGCGCCTTAATTTGAGGAAGATGTTATGGCTTCACTCCCCGCCACGAGTACTGGCTTTCTCGCGCGATCCGGTCGCATGAACGGCTTCGCGAGGATGGCCGGACAACGTCTTTCGCTCCTCGCTGTGTTCCTGCTGCTGTGGTGGCTGGCGGCTCAACGCGTTCCCGCCTTCATTCTTCCGGGACCGGGTAAGACTTGGAGCGCACTGACCGAACTGATCGCCAACGGGACCTTTGCCGAGGATCTCGGCATCACTTTGTATCGCGTCGTCGCGGGCTTTTTGCTGGCGGCGATCGTCGGCACACCGCTCGGCATCCTGCTCGGCTCGAACCGGCGGCTCGGTAACTACTTCGAACCGGTGTTGTCTGTGGTCAACACCGTGTCGGCCGCCATCTGGGCCATCTTTGCGCTGATCTGGTTCGGCATCTCGAACGGCACGACGGTCTTCGTCGTATTCATGGAGGCGATGCCGCTGATTCTCACGAACGTATGGCAGGGGGCACAGAGCGTCAACGCCGAATACGTCGAGCTGGCGCGCAGTTTTCAGATGTCGCGCGCCAAGGTGATGGGCAAGATCTATCTTCCCACCGTGCTGCCGTACTTCTTCTCCGGCGCGCGTCTTGCCTTCGGCTTCGGCTGGCGCGTGTCGCTCGTGGCGGAGACGATCGGTTCGTCGAACGGCGTTGGCTATAGGCTTCGTCAGGCCGCGGACCTCGTACAAACCGATCAGGTATTTGCATGGACCCTGACGATGGTCGTGCTGATGGTGATGCTCGAATACGGCATCCTGAAGCCGCTCGAGAACCATCTTTTTCGCTGGAAGAGGCGTGCCTGAATTGCATCGCGGCGCGTCGATGTCGATGCCGCTATCTGAATGATTTTGTCAAATGCTTGAAGCAGTGGTTCGTTTTTACAGTTATATAAAATAGGAGTACATATGAGCAAAATGATGAAAGCATTGGTCCTCTCCGAGCACGGTGACGTCGATAAGCTTCATGTCGGCGAGCGGCCGATGCCAAAGGCGACGCCCGGCCATGTAGTCATTCGCGTGCGCGCGTCGTCGTTCAACTATCACGACGTTTTCACCGTGAAGGGGATGCCCGGTATCAAGGTTCCGCTTCCCGTCATTATCGGCCTGGACATGGCCGGAGAAATCGTGGAACTCGGCGATAACGTCGAAGGCTGGTCGGTCGGCGAGCGCGTGCTCGTCAATCCGCTCAACAAGAAGAAAGGCCTGATGGGCGAAATGCTCGACGGTGGCATGGCCGAGTATTGCCTCGTCAGCGCGGATCAGTTGATCGCCATGCCGGATGGAGTGACGTTCGAGGAAGCAGCGTCGCTGCCTGTTGCATACGGCACGGCGCACCGGATGCTGGTCACGCACAACACCATCAAGCCCGGTGATCGCGTGGTGATTCTGGGCGCGAGCGGTGGTGTCGGGACCGGGTGCGTGGTGCTCGCCAAGATGCTTGGGGCGGAAGTGATCGCGGCCGCAGGCAGCGCCGACAAGGCGGAGCGGCTGAAAGCGCTCGGCGCCGATCACGTCATCAATTATCGGGACACGGATTTCTCGAAGTGGGTGATCGAAAAATACGGCAAGCCGCAGCGCCGAAGCTATGAGGGCGGCGCCGATGTCGTGATCAACTTTACCGGCGGTGACACATGGGTGCCGTCGCTCAAATGCATCAAGCGCGGCGGCAGTCTGCTGGTGTGCGGTGCGACCGCCGGACACGACCCGAAGGAAGACCTGCGTTACATCTGGAGCTTCGAGATCCGCGTGATCGGCTCGAACAGTTTCTATGACGACAACCTGGCCGCGCTGATGGAACTCATCCGCACCAAGAAGATCGCGGTGCAGATCGACAAGGTACTGCCGCTGGAACAAGCCGCGGAAGGGCTGCGCATGATTCGCGATCGCGAAGTGCTTGGCAAGATCGTCGTCACCCCTTAAATGAAAACGGAGACTTGAATGGCTGAAATGGAGCAACTTACCGCTGAGCAGGTTCAGGCGATGCTGACGCGCGGTCCGTACCATCAATGGCTCGGCTTGCGTGTTCTCGACGTAGGCGACGGTACGATCGAGATAGGCGCGACGTGGCGGGAGGAATGGGTCGTCAATCCGGAGCGCCGCTACACGCACGGCGGTATTCTTGCCGCACTCGTTGACCTCACTGCGGACTGGGCACTCGTGTCGAAGACCGGTCGCGGTGTTCCGACGATCGACTTGCGCGTCGACTATCACCGCGCCGCGATGCCCGGGGACCTCACGGCGCGCGGCAAGGTTGTGAAGTTCGGCAGCGCGATCTCCGTGGCGGAGGCGCATGTCTATGACCAGTCCGGTGCGCTTCTCGCGAGCGGCCGGGGTGTCTACTCGACCGCGCCAGCGCCTGCGCCAAAGGCATGATGAGAACAGCGACCTCGACGCTCGACCATGTCGTCGTCAACGCGATGTTCGAAACCGATGCCGCGGGGTCGTGTTTCGAAGCACTTGGTTTCGCACTGACGCCGCGCGGCTATCACTCGCTGGGCTCGGTCAACCACCTGATGATGTTCGACGGGCACTACCTCGAACTCGTTGGCTTGCCGCCCGGCGCGACTACATTGCGACGTGAAATTCTCGAAAGCCGGCTTGGTATCGATGGACTCGTGTTCAGGACAGACGACGCGCAAGCGGCGCATGCGCGGCTCACGGGCGTCGGCGTGCGTGCAGGTGATCCTCAAACCTTCACGAGACCGGTCGATATCGACGGTACCGAGCAGATCGCACGCTTCAGGACTACGCGACTTGAGCCCGGCGAACTGTCCGCGGGACGCGTCTATTTTTGTGAGCACGTGACGCCCGAGTGGGTCTTTCGTCCTGAGTGGACGAAGCATCCGAACGGTGCGATCGGACTGAAGGAGTTGGTCGTCGTTAGCGGTCATCCGAGGCAGGACGCACAACGGTACGCGCTGATCGCCGGAAATTCAGATGCCGCTGCGTCGGCGAAATATGAAACCCGGATCGCGCTCGGTGATTTCGAACTGGTTTTCATCGAAAGCGCCGAGTACGAAGCGCGGTACCGCAGTCTCGTGAGCAACCCGGCCGGACGCGAGAGCTACTTCGGCGCGCTCGTCGTGGAGGTGGACGACATCGCATTCACACGTGCTCGCCTCGATGTGCTCGCGGAACGTTTCGACGAAAGCGTTGTGCGCTTGATGCCGTCCACACACCCAGGCAGCAATGCGCCGTCCGTTGCCGTGCTGCTAGGCGAACTCAATGCCGTCATTGAATTTATCGGAGCAGTTGAACATGCGCACGCCTGAGAATCTCGGCGACCTGATCGACACCAGTGTCGATCCACACAAGCTCGCGTTGATCGCGCTCGGGGAACCGGACGAAGCGGGCGCCTCGCAGGATGCACACGTGACCTTTGGCGAACTCGACGCACTGGCGGACGGCGTCGCGCGTTCCCTGGTTCGCGCGGGGCTGAAGCTAGGCGAGCGCGTCGCCATTCTGTCGGCGAACTGCCCTGAATATGTAGCGGCGTTGCTTGGCATCATGCGCGCAGGAATGGTCGCGGTGCCGGTCAACTTCCGGTTTCCTTCTGCGTTGTCGACGTTCGTGATTCGCGATAGCGGCGCGCGAATGGTGTTCTGCGATGTCGCACGGCTTGCCGATTGTCCGGACGACCTGCCGAAGGTCGTATTCGATTCAGCAGGGAAACAAGGCTTTGCCTCGTTTGTCGATCCGGGACTGTTCGAGACTGTCGTACCCGCTCCCGATGCGGCCGCGATGTTCCTATATACCTCCGGCTCTACCGGGAAGCCCAAAGGCGTGATGCTTTCGCACAGAAGCCATCTTTGGGTTGCGCGCACGCGGGCACGCGCACAACCGCCGGCGGCACATCGTTTCCTCGTGGCTGCACCCATGTACCACATGAACGCGCTCACGCTCGTGCTGATGTCGCTGTATGGCAGTGGCACGGTCGTTCTTCTTCCGCAGTTCACCGCGCGGATGTACATCACGGCCATCGAGCGTTACGGCGTCACCTGGCTTACGTCCGTTCCTCCGATGATTGCGATGATGCTTCGTGAAAAGGATCTGCTGGCGCGCACGGATCTCTCGTCGGTACGCTTCATCCGGATGGGTTCGGCGCCTGTCAGCGAAAGCCTGCTTGCTCAAATCGCCGACGTTTTGCCGAATGCGAAACTCACGAACGTCTACGGGACGACCGAGGGTGGACCGATCGTGTTCGGCCCACATCCTGACGGGCATGAACCGCCGTTGCTGTCGGCCGGCTATCCGCATCCTGAAGTCGCCGTGAAACTGATCGACGCGCCGCAGGCGGGACCCGCAACGGGCGTGCTGGCGGTGAAGAGTCCCGCCGTGATGCTCGGTTATCACAATCGGCCGGACCTGCCGGTACCCGTCACGAGCGATGGGTTTTACGTGACTGGCGACGTGTTTCGGCGCGACGAACTGGGCTTCTATGCATTCGTCGGCCGCGCGGACGACATGTTCGTGTCGGGTGGAGAAAACATCTTCCCCGGCGAGGTCGAGCAGGTGCTCGAAACGCATCCGGATATCGCGCAGGCGTGTGTGGTGCCGGTCGACGATGACATCAAGGGAACGAAGCCGGTCGCATTCGTCGTGCGGCGCGCGGATGCGGCGCTGAACGAAGAGGACGTGAAACGGCACGCGCTCATGCACGCGCCTGCGTACCAGCATCCGCGGCGCGTTTGGTTCATCGACGCCTTGCCGCTTGCCTCCACCAACAAGATCGATCGTGCCCTGTTGAGGGCCATGGCGGTTGCATCGCTGCAGGACAGCGAGACCGCGTAGACAGATCGATACCACTGATACCCAAGGAGTTCAGCATGAAAGAGAACTTTCGCGAGTTTCTCGCACGGTTGCGCACAGCGGGGCAACTGATCGATATCCGTCAGCCCGTCGATATCCGGCATGTGGGAACGCTCGTCGACCAGAGTGACAAGGCCTTGCTGTTTCATGACGTGATCGGCTATAGCGTGCCGTTGCTCTCCGGCATCATCCGCACGCAGGAGCGGGCGATGATGGCGATGGGCTGCGATAGCTACTTCGAGATCGAGAAGATGCTGGAGCGTGGCATCCGGAATCCGATTCCTCCGACATATGTCGCCACGTCCGCGACGAAAGAGGTGGTCTACAAGGGTGACGACGTCGACCTGTTTCGTTTGCCGATTCCGATGTCGTCGATCTTCGACGGCGGGCCGATGATCACCGCGGGTATCGTCATCTCGCGCGATCCGGAATACGGGCTGAACAGCGGCATCTATCGATTCATGGTGAAGGAGAAGGCGCTGACCGGCATCGATATCGTGACGCCCAACAACATGCGGATGTTCGCGCAGCGCGCTTACGAGCAAGGCCGTCCGTGTCCAATCTCCATTTCGATCGGCAACCACCCGATGGAAATCATGGGCGCCGGCTACCGCGCGCCGATCGGTGTCGACGAAATGGCGATCGCCGGCGGCATTCGTGGGGTCCCGGTCGAACTGGCGCCGTGCGAGACCGTCGATCTGCCGTATATCGCCGACTCGGAAATCGTGATCGAAGCGGAAATCCTGCCGACGGGCTGGACACAGCCGGAAGGGCGATTCGGAGAATTCACCGCGCTGATGGGCGGCCTGCACTGGAACCCGGACGTGCGTATCAAGGCGATCATGCATCGGCGCGACGCCATGTACTACTCGCTGCACATGCCTTGGGAAAACACCTGGCTCGCGGCGCCCACCCGTTATCAGGCCATCCGCAGCGCACTGCGCACGGCCGGCGTGCAGGTGAAGGACATCAACGTGACGCTCGGCGGCCGCGCGTTCTGGCATGCGGTCATTTCGATCAAGAAGCAGGCGGGCGAGGGCAAGAACGCGCTGTTGGCTGCGTTGTCGGTGATGGACCTGAAGCATGTGGTCGTGGTGGACGATGACATCGATGTGTTCAACGGCGAAGAGGTCGAATGGGCGATTGCAACGCGCGTGCAGGGCGATCGCGATCTGATCGTGATTCCCGGCGCACGGGCCAAGCCGCTCGATCCGAGCCTGCCGGTGATGCCCCCGGGCATGGTGCCCACGGGTGCGAAGGTCGGAGTCGACGCGACGATTTCGGAGGGCATACCGCACGAGCGATATGAGCGCATTTCGTATGCGTATGCGGATACGGCGAAGATCGCCGACTACGTTGGCGGCAAGGCCGACACGGTGCTCGTTTCGGACCCCCGCAAGGTGCAGGAAGCCGCCGCGGATGCCCTGGCGCTGGTCGGCGATGTGCCGCTCTACTACACCGAGCTCGCGGAGCGGCTATCGAAATATGACTTCCAGACGCTGGCACGGGCACTCGGCGAACTCCACGAGCGCAAGCAGTTGTGGAAGACGGCGGAAGGCAAGCTGTGCGTGCGCGGCTCAGCGTTCGATGCGGTCCCCCCGCCACGCCGGTGACCCTCGCGATGTCTTCATGCGAGCTGCGCGTGAGCGCAGCGCCTCTCACTCCCTTCGATGAGCAGACATGATGCAACCTTCCATGCGTGCCAGGCGTGCCCTTCTTGCCGTCGCGATGTCCATCCTCACACTGTCCGCGCATGCCGCGACGCTGCGTATCGGCTACTGGACGAGCGGTGTGAGCCTGGGTCTCGGCGCGGTGCTGGAGACAGGCGATTTTCTGAAGAAGGCCGGCATCGACGATGTGCGCTTCGTCCACTTCGCCGAAGTCAATGCGCCGGCGAGCGGGCTGGCCGCGAACGTGATCGACGTCAGCTTCAGCGTGGCGGGCGCGAGTGCGTTCAGCATCGCGGCAACAGGGGTGCCGGTCAAGATCTTCGGTGCGACCGCGCCGGCCGATGTCACCTTCGTCGCGCCAGCCGGTTCGGGCATCAAGTCGCTCGCCGAGTTGCGCGGCAAGAAGATCGGCATGTCCCCCGCCGGAAGCTCGGTTGCATTGATGACGGCCGCGGTCCTGCGTGCCAATTACGGCTTGAATGCCGGTGACTACTCGCTCGTGCCTGGCAATGAGGCACGTCTTGCGCAATTTCTCTCGCAGGACCAGGTCGACGCGGCCGCGCTGCGTTCTGTCACCGTCGCGCAACTTGCGGAAGTGAAGACGCGACGACTGGGCACGCTCGTCGAGGAATGGCACAAACTGACGAAGTCGGACGCGATGCCTTATCTTGGCGTAGGCGCTGCGCGCACGGAGTTGATTCAGAAGGATCCGCAGACCGTAGCGAAGCTGATCGTCGCGATTCACGACGCAATTGCGTGGGGCAGTGCGCATCCCGAACAGGTTGCGGCAACGCTGCAGAAAGTCGCCAATCTGCCCGCGAGCGATGCCCGGATCTACGCGGCGCATTGGGCCGAGCTGAACAGCATTTCGTTCGAATCCGCCGATATCGATACGCTCAGGCGCGAGCAGCAGATCTTTGCGGCGAGCGGCGCTATCAAGGGCACACTCCCGCCGGACGTATTCGTCACGGGCCCGTATGAAATGGCAAAGAAAATGATGGCTGGGCGAAAGCCATGACGCGCCCGGATGCAGAATATACCGGCCGGACAAGCAGAGGAGGTGGAGCATGACTTCGCGATCAGGAGGGCCGCGGCGCATCGTGGTCGGTATCAGCGGGGCGTCGGGTGCGATCTATGGCGTGCGGCTGCTTCGCTTGCTGCGGCAACTCGAGGTGGAGTCGCACCTTGTGGTCAGCCGGTCGGCGCAGGTGACGCTCGCGCAGGAAATGCATATGAAGCTCGCCGATCTGCAAGCGCTTGCGGATGTCTGCTATCCGAACGCCGATATCGGTGCAGCGATTTCGAGCGGGTCGTTTCGCGTGGACGGCATGATCGTCGCGCCGTGTTCGATCAAGACACTCTCGGAGGTTGCCACCGGCTGCACCGGTTCGTTGCTGTCGCGCGCAGCGGACGTGATGCTGAAAGAGCGCCGCCCGCTCGTGTTGATGGTGCGCGAGACGCCGCTGCACGCGGGTCATATTCGCAGCCTGGCAGCGGTTACCGAAGCAGGCGCGATCGTGTATCCGCCCGTACCAGCCTTCTATGCAATGCCGGAAACGCTCGAGCAGATGGCCGATCACACGCTTGGCCGCGTGCTCGATCTATTCGATATCGATTCAGGAACCATACGCCGCTGGAGCGGAACCTCGGGGTGAGGTTCGCCTGTTTGTGGCCTGTTTACTTCCAGATAGGCATCTCCTAGAATGGTGAGGTGCCTACAGCATTGCGTAAGCATAATACCAAGGCACTCCTGGAACGAGGTACAGGTCAATATGGCAGGAAAAGTGATATCTGCGGATAAGGCGGCAACCGAAGGCAAGTTGTTGGGCGAGTCGACTTATCTGGCTATCCGGCAGGCGATCCTGTCGTGTTCGCTGAGACCCGAGAGCATGCTGACGGAGGCGGCGTTGATGGAGCAGTACGCGGTTGGCAAGTCCACATGCCGACTGGCGCTCGCACGTCTCACGCATGACGGGCTCGTGCGTTCGGTGCCGCGTCACGGCTATATCGTCGTGCCGGTTACGCTGAAGGACGTCGAGGAGGTGTTCGCGCTGCGGCTCATCCTCGAGCCCGAGGCCGCGCGGCTTGCTGCCGGCAAGGTGGACGCGAAGGCGCTGATGCGGATCGATCGCGCTGCGCGGGCCAATACGGCGTCGAAAAATCACGGCAACCGTATCGACTTCTTCCTCGATGCGAACCGGGAGTTTCATCTGATGATCGCGATGGCGTCTGGCAATGAACGTCTCGTTCGCAGCATCGCGGTGTTGTTCGACGAAATGACGCGGCTGGTGGCGCTCGGTTTCAGCGGCGAAGACGACAGTCCCGAAATCGCGGACGATCACCGTCTCCTGGTCGAGGCGTTGACGGCCGGCGACGGCAAGGCGGCCGCGCGCATTACGCGCCGTCACATCGAGAAGTTCCGCGACATGACGATGGAACGCGTGCTTCGAAGCATGAAGCAGGACTTTGAACATGCGCCGCTGATGGCGATTGGAAGGTAGGCCGGAATAGAGAGGTTCCGTCATATTTTCGGATTCTCTTTATTGAATAGATTGTGCCGCGCATTTTGTTTTGATAGTAAAAGTTAGTATTCCTCCTGGAAGACGCTAACACAAGCCGATCGCATCCACACTTCGGGCGGAGCACCATGAAGCCATTGCGTACCGTTATCAAGGTTGTTCTCGCGCTTTCTATTATTGCTTGCAGCATAACGGGCGCGTATGCAACGACGCTGCGTGTCGGCTACTGGACGAGCGGCATCAGCCTTGGCTTCGGTGCCGTTCTCGAGGCGCAGAAGTTCTTCGAGAAGCAGGGGCTGCAAGTGCAGTTCATTCACTTTCCGGATGTGAACGGGCCTACCACGGCGCTTGCGTCCAACGCTATCGATCTGGCGTTTGGCACGAGCCTTGCCGGGGCGTTCAGCCTCAGTCAGCAGGGCGTACCCATCCGCATGATCGCCGCTACGCAGATGATCGACGCACAGATTGTCGTGCTCGCGGATTCGCCGATTCGCGCGCCGGCGGAGTTGCGTGGAAAGAAGATCGGCATGTCGCCAGTGGGCAGCGGGACGACAGGTGTCGGCACCGCCGTGCTGGACGGAAACTATGGCCTGAAACTTGCCGATTACCGTCTGGTCGCAGGTGACGAACCGCGTCTCGCGCAATTCCTCCTGCAGAAGAACGTCGACGCGGCGGTAATGCGACCCACCACAGTGGCGCAGGTGCCGGACAGCAACCAGAAGTTGCGCGTAATCGCCACGCTATCCGATCAATGGAAGCAGATGACCAGGGCCTCCACGCCGCCGTACATCGGCGTCGCGGTCATGCGCAACGAGTGGCTGCAACAGAATCCCAACGATGCCGCAAAGGTCATCACGGCCATGCGAGAGGCACTCGCCTTCGGCGCGGCTAATCCTGCCGCAGTGGTGGCGATACTCAGGAAGGCCGCCAACATGAACGACCAGGGCGCCCGCTTCTACAGTGACCACTGGACAGCCATGAATACAGTCTCGTTCAAACAGACCGATGTCGACACACTCAAACGAACGTTCGAGGTATTCAAGGCTGGTGGCACGCTGAAGGGAGAATTGCCCGCGGACCTCTTTTATCAGAAACCCTATCTCGACTCCGAGGCAGGCAAATGACGACTCCTGGCACGAACAAGTGCCGAGGGTGGCCGGCGCCCGTTGCAGCGTGCCGGTTTTAACGGGAGCAGTGACATGACGGACAAATGCGACGCCATGGTCGCAAGCATTGCATGGCCGGCGAGCAGAATCCGCTGGCCGGAAGAGGGAATTACACGCGTGCCGCTGCGCATATTTTCCGACGCAGCCACCTACGAGCGCGAACAGGACGCGGTGTTTCGCGGCCCGACGTGGAGCTTCCTGTGCCTCGACGCCGAGATTCCGGAGGC
>Ga0105248_10003383_pt1 | contig 17729 bp, 11 predicted proteins | sample KBSS34metaG_FD_81524 | JGI IMG/M metagenome (GOLD analysis project Ga0105248, IMG submission 81524) | Switchgrass rhizosphere microbial communities from Kellogg Biological Station, Michigan, USA - KBS S3-4 metaG | ecosystem: Host-associated > Plants > Roots > Rhizosphere > Soil | place... | reverse complement strand
CCCCGACCCTCTGATTACAAATCAGATGCTCTACCAACTGAGCTACGCCGGCCCGCTATAGACGAAAATAGCGCATTCCGACAACATGCGGATATTAACAAGCGCCTTTCAAAAACGCAAGCCGACCTTAGTGTTGTAGATAAAACGCATGCGGGCACTGCGCTGACACAACCCAAAACAAACAGATTGACCTGAATAGAAGCCGCAAAGTAGGATCGGAGTTGCCCCTCTCAACTAAAACACGCGACGAAGAAAGCTCACAATACGTTGCCGTCCACAGCCCTTTTCTCATTTGATCTGTAAAAGGAGGAGGTTAGACATGACACATCGTCGATTCCTAACCGTGAGTTGTCTCTTATTTCTTGTATTGAGCCTTTCGGGTGCCACAGCCGCACAAACCCAACAACAATCTACTCAGGTTGTCGTCCCATCCGCTCGAAATGCTGCCAACATAGCCGGAAGGACAAACCTGTATTGCGCCGGCTATATCAAATACCAACGTTTCGAGCCGTCACCTGAAATAGTAGGAGCCGAACGAGAGCCCGAACAGCGCACTTTTGCTGAAGGCAACGTTGTTTTCCTGAACTGGGGTTCTCGCCAGGGGATTAAAGAAGGACAGCGCTTTCAAATCGTTCGACCCAAGGGTGACGTGAAAGGCGTCTTTCGGGAAAAGCAGGGATTCCTGGGCACGTACGTACGTGAACTTGGACAGCTCGAAGTCTTTAAAGTCCACGAGGACATGGCATTCGCACAGATTACGTTTTCGTGCGAGATGGTTCTCCTGGGCGACATTCTCGTCCCGGTGCCATATCGCGAATCACCAGTTGAAAGAGCGGAAACTCAACTCAACCGGTTCGCCGACCCCTCAGGAAAAGCAATCGGCCGACTAATGATGGCACGCGATAGCAGAGAAATGGTCACGACCAACGACGTCGTCTATATAGATCTAGGTTCCGAGGATCATGTCGCGCCGGGAGACTACCTCACTATCTTTCGACCTTTAGGTGCGGGTGGTGTAACGACTGTCGAAGATGAAGAAGATGCTCGTGGTCGTGCAACCGGTTTTCAAAGTGACGCGTATCGAGGCGGAGGATTTTCCTCCCAATCCCAGCGCGCGAAGGATTCAACATTTCTCGTCAACGTTCCCGGAAGGTATCGCTATCGTCCCATTACGACTCGAGAGGTCAAGGGACATAGACCCGAAATGCCGCGCAAGATTGTAGGTGAGATGGTTGTCATCGACGTACAGGCACGCACTGCGACGGCGATCATCACTCGCGTGGCTTGGGAAGCTCACACCGGTGACTGGGTAGAAATCCAATAAATTCGGAATCTATTCAGAGGAGACGACGACAGGTGCACTCTTTGCTTTTTGTTTTGCCGTGCGGTCTGCAACGACCGCACGGTAAAACGAACTGAAGTAGCCATACATCGATGTGCACGCCGAAATCACAACCAGCCACAGCATCGCTCGACCTGCCGTATAGATAAGCACTTGCCAATCCGTAGGGCTGGTTACTTCATTACCGATCAAGTGTCTCCAGGCGGTCCGCAATTCAGGCACCGACCAGAACTCTATTGCTGGAAAAGGTTTCCCGAAATTGGCGACTGGCGGCTTGCCCGCTACACTTGATCCGATCAGTAACGTAATCGTAATCACCTGCGCGAGCATTTTGAACTTGCCCATCTTGGACGCTGAAATAACAACGCCCTCGACCGCCGCGATAGATCTCAGACCAGTCACTGCAAACTCTCGTCCGATAATAATCACAACCGCCCATGCGGGTGCTAGTTGATTCTCTACCAGTGAAATCAGCGCAGCAGAGATCAAAAGTTTGTCGGCGATTGGATCGAGCAACTGACCGAGTCGTGTCACTTGCCCACGACGGCGCGCTATGTGCCCAGCCAAATAGTCAGTCAAAGCTGCTGCTAAAAACATGAAGACTCCGAGAATGTGTCTCGGGACGCCAAACCAACTCTCCGAGAATGGCGTCAGAAGAACGACTACCAACAACGGGACAATGAATATTCGAAGGAGGGTTAGGGTGTTCGGAAGGTTCACTATGACCGCCTGAACGAACGAACGTGTGATGCGCAGCTCTTGACCGCAGTGTAGGACTCGCTTTGAAAGAGTGTCAAATCACCTTTGTGTTTGTGGAACTTTTCCATGACCTCCCGTGAATAGCATCTGACAAGGAAGATCGTCAGATTCAAAGTTAACCCTTAAGTGCCTCATGCAGACAGTCTCCTGTCTGCAATGGGTTCACGAAACCAATCACGTCGTTATTCAAATTAGTGAGATAGAAAGCTAAGAGGTTATGAGAAAACTTGCGTCCATGGGATTACTTCTCGCCGTGTTATTGATTTGCACATCACCTGTCTTCGCTGATGACGCTCGAGCGCAGGAAATTCTTAAGCAGGCTCGAGCCACCATTGGCGGAGAAGAACAGCTACACAAGATTCTGAGCCTGAACATCACTGGACAATATCGAAGAATGATCGGCGAACGTCAGCTGGGAGGCGATCGAGAGATCAGCATTCTCCTTCCCGACAAGTATTTGGTTGAAGACTCGATGAATCCAGGCGGACTGAGCACGGCGCTCATTAACTACCGCACATTGAACGCCGATCACGCATGGAATGGTCAAAGCGGTGGCGGCGGCGCGATGATTTTTCGTATGGGTGGACCAGGCGGAGCACAAGCAACACCGGAACAGATGGAAGCCGCACTGCGCCACATGCTGCAAGTTGAAATGGCGCGTTACCTTCTTGCCATAACGTTAGCGGCGCCGGAATCATTTGCCGTGGATTACAAGTACGCGGGCGAGTCAGACGTTGACGACGCAAAAGCAGAAGTTATCGATGTCACCGGCCCCGACAAGTTTGCGGTTCGACTGTTCTTCGATAAATCGAGTCACCTTCCTTTGCTCATCAGTTATAGAGGACCAAAACCGCGAATGGTAACAATGACGAGATCTTCTGGTGGCGGACAAATGAAGCCTGAAGATATGAAGAAGGCACGTGAAGAGGCCGAGAAACGCCTCGCCTCCGAAACCCCTGGAGTACCCGAAGAGGTTGATTTCTATATTCGCCTCTCCGATCACAAGAAAGTGAACGGTCTTTTGCTGCCTTACAAGTTTACTTTCCTAACCGGTGAAGATGTCTCAGAAGAGTTCGAGATCTCCAAGTATCAGATGAACCCGCAATTCAAGTCTGACAAATTTGAAAAGCGCTGAGGAGTTCTGAATATGCGTCTCGACCGCCTCCAGTCCTGTGCGATAAGTGTGCTTATCATTGTCGTGATCTCATCGCAATTCGTCGTCGCGCAAAATTCGAGCAACGCGAGTCTCGATGTTGAGGTGCGCGATCCTTCAGGTGCACTGGTAAACAAAGCGCAAGTGCAACTACTGAGCAACGGGCGACTGCAGGCAGCAACTCAATCCAATCAAAATGGCGAGGCGCGATTCAACAAAGTTGCTCCCGGCCGTTACCAGATTCACGTCGAAGCCCCAGGATTCAAGCCCCATGACATTGAAGCAATCACTCTAACTCCCGGACCTAATCGAACAGAGATTTCCCTCGAGATTGAGGTAATCAAGGCCGACGTCGAAGTAGCGGAGGAAGCAGCAGTACGCAACACAAATCCTAATGGCCCCGCATTTTCCAATGTACTCACGGCCGAACAGATTGCTCAACTGCCCGACGATCCGGACGAATTTGAAAACGCAATCAATCAACTGGCAGGCCCAGGCGCTCAGATTCGTGTAAATGGATTCCGCGGTGGCAAACTGCCCCCCAAATCGCAAATTCGCGAAATAAGATTTCGACTCAATCCTTACGCGGCGGAGAATCATGACGCTGGATTTGGTCTCGTGGATATCACCACCAAGCCAGGCGTCAATTCATGGCATGGCTCGTTCAATTTTGGATTCCGTGACGAATCACTTAACGGACGACAAGCCTTTGCAACCTTTCGAGGTCCGGAGCAGCAGCGACGTTTTGGACTTTCGCTGGATGGTCCGCTTTGGAAGAACCATACGTCACTATTTCTTAATGCCGATGGCTCTCTTTTCTTCGACGCTAAAACGATCGTCGCTACATTACCATCCGGCAATTTCACTGACCTTGCCTATCGTCCATCAAGACGACTGAACCTCGACGCCCGCATTGAACAAGCAGTCAACAAGACTCACACAGCCAGGTTTCAGTTTCAACGCAATGCAGTACTGCAGAACAATCTCGGTGTCGGTGACTTTGATCTTGCGGCGCGAGGTTATTCCCAGGATCAAACTGAATACATAGCCCGCGCTGCGGACTCAGGAGTTTTCGGCAAGAGGTTTTTCAATGAAATTCGAGTGCAAACACGTTGGACCAGTCTTGCGTCAAAATCCGTTACGCTTAGCCGCACCGTCCTCGTCCCCGGAGCATTTAATGACGGGAGTGCCCAGAGATTCGGCGGTCGAGATCAATTCGACTTCGAACTCGCAGACAATGTCGACTATGCACTCGAGAAACACGGAATTCGGTTTGGAGTACAACTCGAAGGCGGACATTACAGGAGCAACGATTCAACCAACGCGCTGGGCACTTTCCAATTTGCAAGTCTCGCCGCGTATCAACTCGGGTTACCCACTCAATACACTCAGCGAGTCGGCGATCCTTCTGTTTCTTATTCTCAGTACCAGGCAGGTTGGTACATACAAGACGACTACCGTGTTAAAAAGAATCTGACTGTCAGCTACGGTGTTCGTCAGGAACTTCAGACCAATGGTCCCGGTAAATTCAATCTTGCTCCGCGTCTGGGATTTGTTTGGTCGCCGTTGAAAAAAGGAAACGTAACCATCCGTGGTGGCTCTGGAATTTTCTACGATTGGATGAACGCACAGACTTTCGAACAAACTCTGCGTGTCGATGGACAACATCAACGCGATCTGATTGTGGCGAATCCGGGTTATCCCAATCCATTCATCGGTGGAATTCAAACTGTTCCACCTTCCAGCGTGATACAGCTAGATCAAAATCTCGCCCAGCCTTACATCATTCAGTCGTCCCTGGGAATTGAAACGACTGCGCTGAAACCCGTGCGCATAATGGCAAACTATCAATATCAGCGCGGTGTTCACATGTTCCATGGCATTAACTTGAACTCGCCATTACCTGGAACGGGCCGACCCGATCCGACAACAGGCAATGTTACGAACATCGAATCCTCTGCCTACACGTCTGTTCAGCGCCTGATGATAGGAGTTGGTCCTGGCAAATTTGTGAACGGCTTCTTCTGGAATGTGAACTACATCTACATGAGGAGCACCAACGAAGCGGACAGTCCGTTCAGCTTACCGTCAAACAATTTCAATCTGCGCGCTGATCGCGGGCCATCAGCAAATGACTTTCACCATCTTGTCTCCGGGTTCATCAGTAAACGGCTAAAGAAAGGGTTTGGCATCTCTACAATCGTTCAGGCCACATCAGCGTTGCCCTATAACATCACCACGGGTTTTGACGACAACAAGGACACAGTTATCAACGATCGGCCCGCCGGTATCGGTCGTAACAGTGCACGTGGGACGCCGCGCTGGGAAGTAGGATCCCGCCTGAGTTGGGGCCGCGACTTCGGCCCGGATCAACCTCAAACCGGCGGACCTCAGGTGCGAATGGTGCGAATCGGTGGCGGGGACGGAGCGGCGCCGCCTTCGATCGGAATGGGCGGCACTAAGAAATACCACCTTGAATTCTACGCGCAGGCATTCAATCTCCTGAATCACACTAACCTCGGAGTCTTTAACGGTGTGCTTGTCTCGCCATACTTCGGACAGGCAACGTCCGCACAAGCACCTCGTCGAATGGAAGTCGGCCTGCGATTCAATTTCTGAAGGCCGTAGAGAACCAGAGATAATTTGAAGGTCAGGAAGAGGACCCGTCCTCGCCAGCTCTCTCTTCAACTAGATCAATTGGTTAAGTTGGCAGGGACAGGCGACTTCCTTACCTGCAAAATTTGCCGCTGCTAACCTGGAAATTGCCGCGCCAAGAGCGTCGCTTGCTCGACCCGATCTGCTCGGCTAGAATGACTGATTCGCCAGTACACAAAATTCGCTTCTGTGCTGGGGTAGTCGGTCTACTAGTGCTATGGCAATTGATCGCATCACCGTTCGAGGGGCTCGCCAACACAACCTCAAAAACATCAATGTCGACATCCCCCGCGACCGATTTACCGTCATAACCGGCCTTTCCGGCTCCGGAAAATCGTCACTCGCCTTTGATACGATCTATGCGGAGGGTCAGCGTCGATACGTGGAATCCCTCTCGGCCTATGCTCGACAATTTCTCGACCAATTAGAAAAGCCGGATGTCGACTCGGTCGACGGTCTTTCTCCAGCAATTTCCATCGAACAGAAAACTGTTTCCAGGAGCCCGCGTTCAACCGTTGGGACGGTCACTGAGATCTACGACTACATGCGACTGCTGTTCTCGTCGATTGGTGTTCCTCACTGCCACGTCTGCGGTGCCGCCATCACTCGCCAAAGTGTCGATCAAATCGTCCAAAACGTCATGGCACTTCCGGAAGGCGACCGGGTTATGGTGCTTGCACCGATCGTTCGCGGACGAAAAGGTGAATTCAAAAAAGAACTCGAGAAGCTCGCGAAGGATGGTTTTCTTCGTGCCCGCGTTGATGGCGATTTGGTCTCACTCGATGAGGAGATTCGTCTCGATAAACGCAAGAATCACACTATCGAAGCGGTTGTCGATCGACTCTTAATCAAGTCGGGAATAAAGGAACGGCTCACCGAGTCGATTCGCACCGCGCTGAAGCTGACAGGTGGCGCAGTGCTCATCTCAATAGTCGATGGTGAAGAGAAACTCTATTCCGAAAAAATGGCGTGTGTGAACTGTGGTATCAACGTTCCACCACTCGAGCCACGATCGTTTTCATTCAACTCAGCCTACGGCGCCTGCAAACGTTGCCATGGACTTGGCACCGTCATGGAAATCGACTCGCTGAAGTTGATTCCGGACGCAAGCCAGACACCTGAGAAGCTTGGCTACATCGGAACTGCTGACAAGCAAGGATCAGCTTACCTTCGAAGTGCACTGCTCGCAGTTTGTAAACATTTCAATGTTGACTCTAACACTCCATTTGGTGAGTTATCTCGAGAAATTCGGGACGCGTTTCTCAACGGTGCCAATGCCAAATTGACGTTTACGCAGGGACTCTACTCTTATCAAAGTGATTGGAAGGGTGCTCTCCACTGGTTGCATGAAAGGCTAAACGAAGCGCCGTCAGAGAAGATCAGAATCGCACTTGAGGAACTTGTCTCACCAACGGTGTGCCAGGAATGTAAAGGACAACGCTTACGTTCCGACTCGCTCTCCGTTCGTGTCGGGGGACGTGGAATCGCCGAATACACTTCGCTGCCCATCGAAGATGCGGTCGAAGCTTTCGAACAGGTCAAGCTAACTAAACGTGAGGAACAGATCGCCGGAGGAATCTTACGCGAGATCAAAAACCGTTTGAGTTTTCTCCAAACGGTTGGCCTCGGTTACCTGACACTTGATCGCGCATCTTTCACACTGTCGGGTGGCGAAGGACAGCGCATTCGCTTAGCCACCCAGATTGGCTCACAACTTCGCGGTGTTCTGTATGTCCTGGATGAACCGTCGATTGGACTTCATCCTAGGGACAACCAGAAACTCCTGGAAACCCTCTCCGCTTTACGTGACCTCGGAAACACAGTGCTCGTTGTTGAGCATGATGAAGAAACAATTCGGCGAGCCGATTACGTCGTTGACTTAGGACCGGGTGCAGGGGCGCACGGAGGCAAAGTGGTCGCGTTCGGTACCGCCCAGGATGTCGCGGATAACCCGGATTCAGTAACCGGGCTTTACATTCGTGGCGCGAGGAAAATCGAAGTACCAGCACAGCGGCGCTCACCGAACGGAAAGAGCCTTATTCTTCATGGCGCAAGAGCGAACAATCTCAAAGACATCGATGCAACGTTTCCACTCGGGTTATTGACCGTCGTAACCGGTGTCTCGGGATCTGGGAAATCAACGCTCGTTGAAGACATTCTCTACCACGCCTTAGCGCGGCACTTGTATGGCTCACTGGCAGAGCCGGGTGCATACCGGACGCTGGAAGGCCTGGAACACGTCGACAAGGTCATCGAGATCGATCAGTCTCCGATCGGAAGAACCCCAAGATCTAACCCCGCGACCTACACTGGATTGTTCACGCCGTTGCGAGAGATATATGCAATGCTGCCGGAGTCGCGTGAACGCGGTTACAAACCGGGTCGCTTCTCCTTCAACGTTAAAGGAGGACGGTGCGAAGCTTGCGAAGGCGACGGGATGAAGCGAATCGAGATGAATTTTCTTCCAGACGTCTACGTGTTATGCGATGTCTGCCGGGGTGCTAGATACAACCGCGAAACGCTGGCAGTTAGATACAAAGGAAAATCGATCGCGGATCTGCTCAACACGAGTGTCGAAGAAGCGCTCTCGCTTTTGGAAAACTTGCCGCAAATAAATCAGAAGCTTCAAACACTTCTGGATGTCGGTCTTGGTTACATCAAACTTGGACAGTCGGCAACTACCTTGTCCGGTGGTGAAGCGCAACGGATCAAACTCGCCAAGGAACTCTCAAAACGGGCGACTGGCCGCACGATCTACATCCTCGACGAGCCAACAACGGGTTTGCATTTCGAAGACGTTCACAAACTACTCGACGTTCTGCAACGTTTAGTGTCGCTTGGCAACACAGTGATCGTAATTGAGCACAATCTTGATGTGATCAAGTCGGCCGATCACATCATCGATCTTGGACCGGAAGGTGGTGAACATGGCGGGCGTGTAGTTGTAGCCGGAACTCCCGAAGACGTTGCCAGATCACGTCGCTCCCACACTGGTCACGCCTTGAAACCGTTGCTAGTTGGCCGCCTGTCGCGAAATGGCAATGGAAATGGCAACGGCGATGCTAACGGTCAAGCCCACGAAATCGCGTGATATACTCCGCCGCGTTCTTATCCTGAAACGCCACCCTCGTCTGAAATGTCTCAGTACGACGACAACTTTCGTCCAATCGATCTGAAGGATGTGAGGACCTATCCGCTTTCCTCTCGTTCCAGCAAAGTAAATTTGAACGACTTCGCTAAACCACTCGAAGAGGGTTTATCAAGCGACGAGTTTCTTCGCCGCCTACCAAACATCCTGGCAGTACAAACACTGAGACAGTTAGTCCGCCGTATTCACCGAGCTCGAGATTTGCAGAAGCCAATCATTTGGGGCATCGGCGGTCACGTAATCAAGACTGGTCTTGCGCCACTCCTTATTGATCTGATGAAGCGCGGACTTCTGACTGCAGTTGCCGCGAATGGATCTGTGTTGGTTCACGACGCGGAGATCGCAATGGTTGGATCCACTTCTGAAGACGTTGACGCAACTCTATCGGAGGGAGCGTTCGGAGGCGCAGAAGAGACGGGCCGTATACTCAACCGCGCAGCAGAAGAAGGTTCAAAGTCAGGGATTGGACTCGGTGAGGCAATGGGCCGCACGTTGCTCTCTTTCGAGCCGAAGCATCGCGACTATTCACTTCTGTGCGCAACTTACGAAGCCAGGATTCCTTTCACGGCCCATGTCACGATTGGCGGGGACATAGCGCACTTTCATCCAAACGTCGATGGTGCTGCGTTGGGCGCAACAACCCACACAGACTTTCGACTGCTTGCTACGATCGTGGGTCAAATGAATGGAGGCGGCGTTTACTTGAACATTGGTTCTGCAGTTGTTCTTCCCGAGGTGTTCTTGAAGTGCGTAACTCTCGTGCGCAACCTGGGCCATCCCTTAACCGATATCACGACTGCAAATTTTGATTTCATTCAATCGTACCGCCCCCAAACGAATGTTGTGCGCCGACCAACCGAGCACAATGCGGGCCGCGGGTTTTCAATTACAGGCCACCACGAACTAACCATTCCATTACTGGCTGCGATGTTGTTATCAGCCGACTCCGGCGTTTCGTAATCAAACCGCACCAATACTCTAAACGACAGGCAGGAGGCCCCTGGAGCAATAGCCCGACTGTAAAGGAGGGCTCTGAATACCCTTTGAAAAGCCCCTCCTTTACAGTCGGGCTACTGCCCCGCGCCGCAATCCCAATCGACGCGGATCTCTCCTTTCAAAATCAAGACACTTGACCCAATCAACACCAGTGATTATTCTATCCGCTCGTCCGATGAAATTGAAAACGGATTTCAATTTCGAGGAGGGAACGCCGCCGCCGCGTTAAGTGGACGATTTCTTGCTAAAAGGATTGAAGGTCAATGCACTCCCGCATACTTGGTCGTCTCTCAGTATTTCCACTGTGCCTAATCGTTTTGAGTCTTTGCTCCATTGCTTCAGCGCAGCAAGAACAAAAGATCACAATCAACGGCAAAGTGATTGATCAGAACAGTGCGGCAATCACCGGTGCACTTGTAGTCGCGCAAAAGGGAAATTCGTCCAGCCGTCCTGTTTCAGTCACTACCAACCAGCACGGCGAGTTTTCATTTGCTACCGAGCCTGGCTCTTATACGCTATCGGCAACCGCTGAGGGATTTGCCACCTGGGCACAGAACCTGAACTTCAAACGTGAGAGCGCAGCGCCTCTCGAAATAGTCCTTGAGGTCGCTGATGCCAGCGCCACTGTGACGATCACCGATCTCACAGGTTATCTGACACAAGCCATTACGAGCGCCACAAAGAGCGCGACTTCCCTGCGCGACATTCCTCAATCGATCAGCGTTGTCTCGAAAGACCAGATCAAAGATCAATCGATCCAAAGCATCGCCGATGTCGTCGCGTATGTTCCGGGCGTAAGCTCTCACCAGGGCGAGAACAATCGTGACCAACTTATCTTTAGAGGAAACAGCAGTAGCGCAGACTTTTTTGTTAACGGAGTGCGCGACGACGTCCAGTACTATCGCGATCTCTATAACGTCGATCGTGTTGAAGTGCTTAAGGGACCAAATTCAATGATCTTTGGCAGAGGTGGTGGCGGTGGAATTATTAATCGAGTAACGAAGGGGCCCGGATTTACATCTTTTCGAGAAGTGACTGCTCAATTCGGTTCGTTTGGCAACAAGCGTTTCTCCACCGACCTGAACCAGGAGATCAACCACAAGCTCGCAGTACGAGCCAACGGCGTCTATGAAAACTCAAACAGCTTTCGTGATTTTGTGGGCGTTGAGCGTTACGGCGTGAATCCGACGTTGACCTGGGCGGCAACGAACAATACAACTGTGACCGCTTCTTATGAATTCTTCCGCGACCGTCGTGTAGCTGATCGAGGTATTCCATCGTTTCAACTCAGACCAGCAGATACGCCGATCAACACGTATTTTGGGGATCCAAATAACAGTCGGGTGCGCGCAAACGTGCATTTAGCTTCCACCACGATTGATCATTCCATCGGACGTTTCAATATCCGCAACCGCACAACGTTTGGTGATTACGATCGCTTCTATCAGAACTACGTCCCGGGTGCAGTTACACCTGACAAAGCCAAGGGCGCTCTATCAAGCTACAACAACGCGACGAAGCGTCAGAATCTTTTCAATCAAACCGACGCAACGTTTCGCGTTTCAACCGGAAGTGTCAAACATAATTTTCTTTTTGGCACTGAGCTGGGCAGGCAACTAACAGACAATTTTCGCAACACTGGCTTCTTCAATAACACGACAACCTCAATCCTGGTTCCGTTCGATAACCCAACAATCAGCACCCCGGTTACGTTCAGACAAAACGCTACTGATGCTGACAACCACATCAAGACGAATCTGGCTGCCGGTTACTTGCAGGACCAGATTGAAATCTCACGCTATCTTCAAGTTGTAACAGGCGCCCGTTTCGATTACTTCGATCTCAACTTCCATAACAATCGAAATGGCGAAGACCTGCGCCGCATTGACAGACTCGTATCGCCCCGAGTGGGCTTGATCGTAAAACCGGTAACTGCACTTTCAGTCTATGCGAACTACGGCGTTGCTTACTTGCCGAGTTCGGGAGATCAGTTCTCTTCTCTGACATCGATTACTCAGCAGGTGAAGCCAGAGAAGTTCAGCAACTATGAAGTGGGAGCCAAGTGGGACATACGCAATAACCTATCAGTCACTACCGCACTTTATCGACAAGACAGAACAAACACACGAGCTACCGATCCAAACGATCCAACTCGTATTGTCCAAACTGGTAGCCAGCGAACAAACGGTTACGAACTTGGTATGAATGGAGCTCTCACCAATAGATGGAGCATCGTCGGCGGTTACGCATACCAGGATGCGTTCATAACGCGCGACACGACAGCTGCCAAGGAGGGTGCGCTAGTCGCGCAAGTGCCACATCACACGTTTTCAGTGTGGAACCACATGAGGATCTGGAAGGGATTGAGCACTGGTTTTGGAATCATCCATCGCAGTGACATGTTCGCCGCTATAGACAACACTGTCGTGCTTCCAGGCTACACGCGAGCTGACGCGGCGTTGTTCTATTCATTTGGAGAGCATTGGAGCATTCAGGCAAACGTCCAGAATCTGTTTGGTACCAGGTATTACTTGAACGCTGACAATAACAACAATATCTCGCCCGGAAGTCCGAGAGCGGCACGGATTGGCTTAACGGCAAGGTTCTGACGAGTACCCAATTACAAGTGCAACCAGTACTAAGAGGTATCTGGGTCTCAGTGTTTGCTTAAGCTTAACAAGTTATCAGATTGGGAGGCGGACCCTGTCCCTTCCCAACCTGAAATTTGTGATCAAACATTTTCAGAGTTGAGTCTCACATTGAGTACTCCGTATCTATTGATTAGACGTCTGCAAAAGATAGCCGTTCGCAGTGCACCATTTGCAAAGACTGTAGTCCAAAGACCAGAGTCCCAAGACACACCAACAATGATCTCCGAATCGCTGTGCTATACTCCGCTGCACTAAAAATCAAAGCAGGAGCGAACAACCGCCTCACGGTCGTTCAATTGTTATCGCGTGAACGCAGAGAAACTTGAACATTTTCGTCTAATCCTTCAAGAACAACTTCGACAACATGTCGCGAAGGTCAGTGAAGAACAGGCCGCAGCGCTGGAATCAGATGATGATGGCGTCAAAGACAGCGTCGATCTTTCCATCATTGATGTGAACAAGGAGATCGCATTTCGCCTCACCGAGCGAGAGTCACAAATCGTAGCGGATATCGATCAGGCGCTGTTGAGAATTCGAGAAGGCTCTTATGGCGTGTGTGCGCGGTGCAGCAATCCTATTGATGAGCGTCGACTCGAAGCCGTTCCAACTGCGCGATATGACGCGAGTTGCCAAATGATCATCGAGAGTCAAAACGGCGACGACGATCTGCCGACATTGTAGATTGCTGATTTCTGATTGCTGATTGCAATGCACCTGCCCACCATCAGCGTCCATTCCATCCAATCAGAAATCAGCACTCAGAAATCGTCCTCACGCCTTCGGATGTGCCTTGTCGTAAACCTCGATCAATTTTTCCATTGAAACGTGAGTGTAGATCTGTGTTGTGGATAGTCGCGCGTGTCCCAGGAGCTCCTGAATGTCACGCAAGTCGGCACCGCTGTCCAGCAAATGAGTAGCGAACGAATGGCGCAAGGCGTGTGGGCTAATATCGTGCATGCCGGCGCAGATCTTGATGTACTTCTCGACCATTCTGCCAACTGAGCGCGTCGTGATCCGCGTTCCCTGGTAATTAAGAAACAACGCCTCCTCGTCACGTTTTGAAATCGGAGCATTGGCAAGGAACGTCTCGCGAATGGTGAGATAGTTTCGAATCGCCACTGCCGCAGGCTCGCCAAACGGCACGATGCGTTGTTTTCGGCGTTTGCCGGTAACACGAATCAACTGGTTACGAAAATCGATGTCACCGATATTCAGCGTCGTTAATTCGGCGACGCGAACGCCGGTCGCGTACATCAATTCCAACATCGCGCGATCTCGCTTACCCATGTCGGTTTCCGGATCGGGAGCTTCGATAAATCTGATCGCTTCTTCGATCGAAAGATGCTGAGGTAATTTCTTCTCCAGGCGTGGTGTCGAGACAAGCTTCGCCGGGTTGCTCTCCAGCTTTCCTTCACGAACAAGGAACTGAAAAAAAGTTCTCAGCGCAGCAAGCTTGCGGGCAATCGAACTCTTCCTCTTTTGAGCTGTGTGAAGCACCGCAAGCCACTCACGAATTGTCAGATGATCTATTGTGTTTAGTTCAGGAGTTTTTCTTTTTCCCGACTCGGGATCCGCGGGTGCTAAATGATCAAGAAACTGTTCAAGGTCGCTGGCGTAGTTGCGTAAGGTGTGTGCGCTGACGTTGCGTTCGTAACGCAAGTGTTCAAGGAATTGCTCGATGAGTTGCTCCATAGGAAGTAGCACAGACTTGAGTCTGTGCTGGCTGGAATTTCAGACGCACACAGACTGAGGTCTTGCTGGCTGCAATCTCAAACGCACACAGACTGAAGTCTGTGCCACTTATTTACCAATCAGCGTTCGCTACACTCTTCGGCACATAATAGCCTCTTCGCGAACGCAGCCGCACATCATTTCTCGATTTGATTTTCAAATCAATCACATGCAAATGGCCATCACGGTGTTCGGGAGCGGGGTAGTAGCTTAGGACGTATTGTTGCGAGAGGTCAGCGGCAATTTGATCGAAGGCGATATCAAGTTCCGGGATGGTCTTCGGAAGATAAACCGCACCACCTGTTTGTTCCGTAAGTTGCTCCATCCTTCGTTCGGCGGCGAGTGCTCGCAAGTTTGCCCCCTCGTAGAGTCCAGTCTGAACAACATAGATCTGGCAGTCGTCAGCGAGAACGTGTTGCATCACCGGGTCGAACTCAGCGTGATGACTGGTCGTCTCGATTCCATCCGACACGATGACAATGACGCGACGGCCAGAGTATGGCCGGAGATACGTTGCGGCATCGAAGATCGCATCAAACAACGATGTTCCGCCTTCGGGCTTTCCAAACCCGGCGATAGTTTGCTCAAGTCGAACAACGTCATTCGTGAGGGCTTGCGCAAGGTAACTGTCGGTTGCGATCGAATAGATGGCAGCTTCGTCTTTCGCTCGCATCACCTTGCGAAAGAAACGAATGGCCGCATGCTTTTCAAAGTCCCGAGCGAAGTCCAAACTGCCGCTGTTATCAAACAGGAGTGCCATCCTGACGCTGGTTTCCGCGCGAGTCAGGTCGCTTAGTGGTTGAGGTTGTCCATCAACGAGCAGTTCAAAATCATCCAGCTTAAGATTGACGACCGCGTTTCCCTTCACATCAACGGCTGAAACTGGTATCGGTACGAGGTTGGAACTAATACGAACGACATCATTCGCTTCAATCTCGTCCGGATCCTTTTTTGAAGCCGTGGTGGATTTGATTGAGCCGCCGGGTCGATTCGGATCTGCTATGGGCCCTGGGCCGGATGTTGGCCGGGTTATCTTGCCTGGTTCCTGTCGTCTTCCAGACTGAGCGAACGCCTGCAGAACAAAGCAAAAACCAAGTACAAAGCAGCAAGCCACCAAGGCTTTGGAGAGCCTGAGGATACTCTTCATGATGTCGCCAGACTCTGAGTTGCCGCGAGACCAAAGCCGTTTTGTTGGAGCCACTCGTTCCATTCTTTCAGTCCCAACTCAACCTGAAGATTACGACGTTCACGTTTCTTACGTATGCGGCGTTGTTCTGGTTCATCAAGCGCCGGTAAAAGTCCGAAGGTAATGTTTACCGGCTGAAAGTTTTTAGTCTCTGTTTGAGAGACATAATGTGCCAACGCTCCGATGGCGCTCCGAATCGGAGCTTCAACTAGATCATCACCTCGAGAAAGAAGTGCGGCGTTGATTCCTGCCAGCCATCCCATCGCAACCGACTCCACATAACCTTCGACACCAGTTATTTGTCCGGCAAAGAAAACGTTGGGGCGTTCGCGCATTTGCATAGACGGTCTGAGCACACGTGGCGAACAGATATATGTGTTGCGATGGATTTGTCCAAACTGTAAGAACTCGGCATTTTCAAGTCCCGGGATCAGTCGTATCACGCGCGCTTGTTCGCCGTATCGTAGATGATTCTGGAAGCCCACAAGGCTGTATGCGTCGGCCATTAAATTTTCCTGCCGCAGTTGTACCGCTGCGTACGGTTCGCGTCCTGTGCGCGGATCACGTAAACCGACAGGTTTCATCGGCCCGAATCGAAGGGTATCTACTCCCCTACGCGCCAGTTCTTCGATAGGCAAACAAGACTCGAACCAACGAGTCTCTTCGAACCTTTGTAGCGGGACCGACTTTGCTTCGAGCAACGCCGAGTAGAACTGCGAGTACTGCTCTTTGTTGAAAGGACAATTCAGGTAATCATCGCCGCCTTTATCGTAGCGTGCCGCTCGAAATGCGATTGATGTATCGATTGAATCGGCCGCGACGATGGGAGCTATTGCATCGTAAAAATAAAGCTGATCACTGCCTGTGATCCTCATGACCTCGAGAGTCAGGGCTTCGGAAGTTAGCGGGCCAGTAGCGATGATCGCGATCTCAGATTCATTTGTGGTGGTTACCTCGTCGCGAATCAGTTCGATTCGAGGTTCGCTCTCGATGCGTTGAGTTATCAACTCGGCAAATTTCTCACGGTCAACTGCGAGCGCGGCGCCAGCGGGAACTCGAGTGGCAGCTGCAACCTCCATTACTAACGAACAGCCTCTTCGCAATTCCTCCTTGAGCAGGAAGGACGCGGTTCCAGGTTCGTCAGACTTAAGAGAATTTGAACAGACGATCTCGGCAAGTTTGTCGGTGCGGTGAGCAGGCGTTTGATGGACGGGTCGCATTTCGTAGAGACGCACCTGCGCACCGAGACGTGCAGCTTGCCAGGCAGCTTCAACGCCTGCGAGGCCACCACCAATTACAGTTACGTGCTTCATCGCGATGTCCGAAGAAATTTAAAGCAACTTACAACACTTTCGTGCGACCTCAAGGTTGGACCATTGAAACGTGTTTAGGTTTTTCTCTGTGCAATCTCTGTGTTCTCAGTGTCTCGGTGGTGAGAAAGATGTATTAGTTTAACCACGGAGCAACTGAGAACACAGAGATTGGACAGAGAAGAGTCTCCAGGCTGATCGATCGACTGTCATAAGAACTAGTCGCCTCTTCAATCACATTCCGACAAGCTAAAGCATATCGGCATCAGGGTTTCGGAGCGTCGATCTTGTAGTCCTTTACGTCACCTGAAAAATGTTTGTAGTCGCTCCACTCGATCGTCTTGTTGTAATCGCCGCCGCCAAACAACAACACCTTAACCGACAAATTCACTCGTGCGAAGCGTGGTAACCAAACACCGTCTACCATGCGTTTTTGCTCCATAACTAAAGCCGCGCCCGGCTTGAGGGATACCAGCAAGCCACCCGCCATCTTGAAGCCTTCTGTCAGACGCGCTTCCAACCTGATGACTTGCTTGTCTACCGGATCGACCCAAATGGTGCCGACGAGTTTTGAGATCAAACTCTCGCCTCGATTACTCGGCTTAAAGTCAGATCGCGGACGAAAATCAAAAACGATCGTCTCGCGCTCGCCAGACAGTTCGCGACGTGGCGAGACAAACTCACAGACTTTCAAGAACTGCGAGATTTCTGGATCGTCATCTTCTTCTCTACCTGCCGCCTTGTTTTTCTTTTGTTGCTCCGCCCGACGACGCGCAGCATCCTTTTCATCTTTTTCCT
>Ga0105248_10003382_pt1 | contig 17732 bp, 12 predicted proteins | sample KBSS34metaG_FD_81524 | JGI IMG/M metagenome (GOLD analysis project Ga0105248, IMG submission 81524) | Switchgrass rhizosphere microbial communities from Kellogg Biological Station, Michigan, USA - KBS S3-4 metaG | ecosystem: Host-associated > Plants > Roots > Rhizosphere > Soil | place... | reverse complement strand
TCCCTCAAGACGTTCCCCGAGGCATTCACCTTCGTAAAGCCAGGGAAGTGGAAGCGGCCGTTTCTGTCCGTGACCGTTTCCATCACCTCGAGCTGCCCAAGCTTTCGCCCGCCGGTGTCGTAGCTGAAACCGACGAGCTGCCAATTGGCCGTGACCACGGCGCCTTCGATGGGCGCCCCCGTATCGGCATCAACGACCCAGGCCTCGATGGGCGCCGCGGTGTAATAGGCGTCCGCGCCCCACGCTTCCATCCCCATCGCAAGGGACATGAGTAGCAACAATCTCGTGATCAGGATCATCGTCTTTGACCTACATTGACTGCAATCGCCAGACTCCATCGCCGTCCTGTCCGAAGTAAAGGAAGAAGATCCGGTTCTCGCCATTTATGAGGCGATTGATCGCGTATTCGCCCATCTCGCTCGACAGCGATACCCGTTGCAGGTCGGAGAAGGACGCAACAATCTGCGGAAGCGACGCGGATAACGCATCGAAGGCAGCGCTGTATCGAGATCGCGCCGAAGCCCCCAGGTACTGAAGGGCGCGCGGCGTGTCAGGCGCTGCCAGCGCATCCTTGAATCCGGTCCAGATCGCCTTGATCCTTTGATCCAGCGCAGCTTCGGTCTCGATGACGATGGGAACCTGGCTCGAGTACACGTTGCCCTCGCTGTCCGTCACGCGCATGTGTGCCATTGCCGTGCCTGCACCACCGAAGGTCAGCGTGGTCGTCCACGGCTCGGTTTGAATCGTGTAATCGATGACACCGTCTCCGTCGCCGTCGATCTCGACGCGCCGGAGGCTCACTCCTTCGCGTGCTGTGAACGTGAACGTGACGGCAAGGGGCGCGAGACCTTGGGTGGGCCGCACTCCGATCGTTACCGGGCTCGTACCGCTACTTGATACTGCGATCGAGTCGGTCGTCGATTGCCCGTTCGGCGTTGTAAGTGTCGCCAGGATCGTGTTTACCCCGGAGGCGAGGCGGACGCCGGTTGCGTGGAATTGCCCACCGGGATCGATAACGGCCACGACGCCGTTCACGGTCAACCCGGAGTCAGACGGCGCCTGCACGGTTCCGCTCACGGTAATCGACTGGTCCGCGATGCTCGCGCCGTTCACGGGGTCAGTGATGGCAATCGACAATGGCGCGACCGAGACGCCGACGGCGTTCGATACGGTGGACGCCCCGGCATTGTCGATGGCTTTCGCCGTCATGGTGTAGTTACCCGCAGGCACGTTGTTCAAGCTGAGTGCGTACGGGGGAGACGTGGTCGTGCCGACCAGTGCCGGTCCTTGATAGAAATCGACTCGTGCAATGGTGCCGTCGCTGTCCGATGCATTGGCGCGCAGCGAGACCGCCGCCGGAGCGTAATAGGGCGCACCAGGATCAATCGTCAGGGCAACTGTCGGTGGACTGTTCGCCTGAACCGTAACGTGTATCCCGCCCGAAGTGGAGACGGCGCCGCTGTTGTCGGTGGCCTTTGCGGTAAGGTCGTAGGCCCCTGCAGGGACGTTGCGCCAATTGAACGAATACGGCGCAACGGACACCGTGCCGAGCAATGTGGCTCCCTGGAAGAAGTCGACTTTGGCGATCGTTCCGTCGCCGTCGGTTGCCGTCGCCGTCAGTGCGATCGTCGCGGGAGCCGTGTAGATCGAACCTGGGGACGGGCCGATGAGTGCCACGGCAGGCGGCTGATTGGGTGGCGTCACAACGATGTTCCTGGGCGACGACGTCGTGACGGCCGAACGATTGTCTGTTGCGCGTACGGTCAGCGCGTAGCTGCCCGCCGGTACGTTCCCCCAGGTCATCACATACGGGGCGATGTTCGTGGTGCCGATCACGCTTCCGTTTTGAATGAATTCGACGAGATTGATCGTTCCGTCCGAATCGCTGGCGGTAGCCGCAAGCTGAATATTCGCGGGCGCCGTGAAGGATGTGCCATCCGCGGGCATCGTCAACGTGACCACAGGAGGTGCATTCGGACCGTTTACCAGGACAGAAAGCGTAGCGGTGGACTGGATGCCGTTGTTGTCGGTCGCTCGTGCGGAGATCGCGTAGCTGCCTGCGGCCACGGTGCTCCAGAGATATTCAAAAGGAGACGCTGCGGCGGTGCCGAGCAATGTGCTTCCGCGGAAGAAATCCACCTTCGCGATCGAGCCCGATGGGCTCACGGCATCGACCGTGAATTTGATGTTGGCCGGAGCATCGAACGTCGTCGTCGGGGGCGAGGTGAAGACGAGGAGCGGAGCCCCGCTTCCCGTCACTGTCAACGTCGTCTGATCGAAGGTCTTGTCACGACGGGAGGCCGTCACTCGCAGCGAGTTGGCGCCGATTTGAATGGGCAACGTGGCGCTGAACGAGTTCGCGCTAAGCGTCGCGACACGGGTTGTGCTGCCGTTGTCCACGAGTACGGTCGTATTCGCGTCGCCGGAAAAAGTACCGCTCACTGTGACAGAACCGGCGTATATGGCGCTACCGGGCGTCGGACTGGTGATGACGAGCTTCGCTCCGGCGACGGTGATCGTGACCGGTGACGAGGTTTTCGACGCGCCCAGATTGTCGACGGCTCTTGCCGTGAGCGAATACGTCCCGCCCGCCAGCGGCCCCCAAGTCCATTTGTAAGGCGTCGACGTGAACGTTCCAAGAAGCGTCGATCCTTGATAGAACTCGACTCTCGCTATCGAGCCGTCGGAATCGGCTGCGTTCGCGGCGATGGCTATGGTGGCAGGCGCCGTGAAAGTCGCGCCGTTCGCCGGGGAAGCGATCGAAACCGTCGGCACCTTGTTCGCCGCTGCGCGGACGTCGGTGGCCGCGCACGCGAGAAGCACGCCCAGAATCGAACAGGTGCACCGGACGGCGGACGTGACCTGCTTCGCTCCCAATAGACAACTCGGGTCCGCGCTCCGGAACAGCAGGAACAGTTGCTTCATGGCTCGGCGGTCACTGACCGCGTACCAGCTGGAAGTACGGCGGCGACGGGACGTTGTCCGCGCTGTTGCTCGCCGTAATCCGGTGCACTCCGGGTGCAAGAGTTACAGTGAGTGACGCTCTTCCACGTATGACATTTGCGGTTCCGAGGACGTCGGAGCCGTCGTTGAACTGCACGGCGCCCGGTCTTGGATTCAAGGCGGTGGCGGTCAGCGTCAAGGACTGACCGAGAGCAGCCGGATTGGTGGACGAGCTGACCGTCGTCGAAACGCTTCCATGCTCGAGCTTGAATACGAATCCGTTGCCGGTCCCGAGCGTGCTGCCTGGTGTCAGGGGGAAATAGATTCCCGTCGCCGTCCCCGCGGCGACGACCCCTCCGCTGCCATCCGCGGCGATCTGCGTTACACCTGCGTCCTGCGTCTTGGTTCCAACGACCGTCGCGTAGACGAGGCGGTCCCCGTCGGGTGCGACCTTCGCGACGAGCGGGGCATGCCACGCGTCGGCATCGGCCGGGCTCACCGCCTGGACAGAATCGACGAGCGGAAACAGCGTCGACGTGACGTGTCCGCCTACGTACGCATAGCCGGCTGCGTCCACGGCGACGGCAGTGCCGGCGTCGATGCCTTCGTCAGGATTGAAAAGGCCGAAGCATTGAAAAACGCCGGGCGCGAGGCACCATTTCCCGCCCAGGTAGGACGAGTAAATGAGCGCGTTGCCCGCCGCGTCGAGTTTGGTAATGAAAGCGTTGGTGATAGCCGGATCGGGATAGCCGATCGTCCGTTGGAAGGCGCTCGACGTGACGGGGAAGTTGGTCGAGTTCGTCCAGCCGGTGACGTACGCCTGCTCCGCGGAGTCGACGGCGATGCCCAATCCACGTTCATTGCCCGACCCGCCGAGATACGTCGAATAGACGAGCCTGCTGCCCGTCGCGTCGAGTTTCGCGACGAACGCGTCCGTCGTGCCGCCCAGCACAGCCGCGAACGGTCGTTGCAGCGGAAAGTCGGCCGAGCGAGCAACGCCCACGACGTACGCGTTTCCACTCGCATCGACGGCAACCCGCTTTGCTTCGTCGTTGGCGCTTCCTCCGAGGTACGTCGCATACAGCATCGTCGTCCCGTTGGACGCGAGCTTGGCGACATAGGGCGCCGTTGCGCCGATCCTGCTTCGTTGAAATGCTCCCGCAGTGGTCGTGAGCGTGGCCGTCGTACCCACCATGTAGGCGTTGCCGGCTGCGTCGACGGCGAGCGATGCCACGGGGGCGGGCACATAGGTCGAAAAGGCGAGCGCGTTTCCGGACGGGCTGAGCTTCGTAATGAACGTGCTGCCCGATGACTGATAGGCGCCTGGTGTCACCGGATACCCGCTCGATGTCGTGCCGGTGACATAAGCGCTTCCGGAGGCATCGACACCGATGCCGAGCCCCGTAGTCGTCGCACGCCTTGCGCCGAGATACGTGGCGTAGATCACACTGGTGCCGCTCGAATTCAGCTTGACGACGTACGCGTCCTGACTGCCGGCGAGTTGCGTCTGATAGCCGCTCGAGGCGGGCAGCCCGGACGTCCACGTCGACCCCACCACATAGATGTTCCTCGCGGCGTCGAGAGCGACGCCGGAAACGTTTCCCCACAGGTTCGTCGAAAGACTCAGCACCGGGTCGATGACGAGCACACGGCTGCGGTCGTACGGACCGACTCGAAATCCGACCTGCCCGCCTGGCTCGAGGATGTAGCTCGCCGCGATCGTTCGCCGGCTGCCGTCGATATCCTGGTACGCGTCGGGTTGCCGGAACACGATTTCGCCGACAGGGGTGCGAAGAACGAGGTTTTCTTCCTCCGACAGCCGAACGTTCTCCGCGCCTTCGAACGCGAGGCGAATCTGCTGCGGGTCGGCTCCCGGACCGACGATGAAGTCGTACTCGAGCTCGGCGTTTGCGCCGTAGTAGACGAGGTCTATCCCGTCGTAGACCGAGGCGTACGTGACGCGGGAGAAGCTCGGAATATCGACGAGCGCACTGCGGGAACGGGCGTCGTAGATGTAGCTCGTCCGTCCTGGCAGCAGTTCGCTGGCTGAAGGCTTCGCGTCCGTTCGCGCGCCGGGCAGTCGGATATCCAGGGCGAATGCCCCAGTCGCATCCCGCCTGACGATTCTCGTTGCATTTGCGATGAAGAACACGTCGAACGTGCCCTCCCGCGCGACGTACTTCACTGCATCCTCGAGCTGGCCCCGGTTTTCCTCGAACGCGAGCGGCAATGCTCCCAGGATGTTCGCAGGTGCCGGGAACGTCGCGGCCGAGACCATGATCGGCATCGCAAGAGCCGCGAGGAACAGAAAGCATCGCGCCCACTCCATGCGCGACGCGGTCGGCTTCGGCATGGCGTGCGTCAATGCGCTCCAAAAAATAGGCAACGATCGAACACAAACAAATATTCGTGAGTAAATGGACAACGATCGAACGCGAGCAAGCATCGGCGAGTAAATGGACAACGCTCGAACACGAGCAAGCATCGGCGAGTGAATAGACAACGCTCGAACACGAGCAAGCATCGGCGAGTGAATAGACAACGCTCGAACATGGGAATGCATTGGCGGGTGCTTTCCGGTCGTCACGATTTGGCGAACGTACGTGCATCGAGCAGGCCGCGCCCCTGTCAGAATTCGGAGGTCGTCCATGCGGACGATTGGCGCACGACCGCCTTCGTGATATCCGCGACTCGCACGTTAGAATCGGCGGGTGTCGTTTCGCTCACCCGTCTCGCTCTTCACGATCTCGACGCTTATCTGGGGCTCGACGTGGTTCGCGATCAAGTTCCAGCTCGGTGTCGTATCGCCGGACGTCTCCGTCGCGTACCGCTTTGCGCTGGGCGCGATCGTTCTCGCAGGGTGGTGCCTCTTCACCGGACGCTCGCTGCGATTCGACGTGCGCCAACACGCATTCGTGGCGCTGCAGGGCTTCCTGATGTTCGGCTTGAACTACGTTGGCGTGTACTACGCGGAGCGCTACACGACGTCCGGACTCGTTGCGGTCGTCTTCTCGACGATCGTGTTCATGAACCCCATCGCCGCACACTGGTTGTTTGGAACGGCTGTCACGCTGCGTACGCTCGTCGCGGCCGTCCTGGGCGTCGTCGGAGTGACGCTCCTGTTCGTGCCCGAACTGTGGCAGGCGCGACACGGCGGCGACATTGCGCTCGGCTTCGTGTTCGGAATCGGATCCACGCTCGTTGCGAGCGCAGGCAACATGGCGGCGATGCGCAACCAGCGCGCATTGATCCCCGTGCTGAGCAGCACCGCGTGGGGCATGCTCTACGGCGCGGCAACGGCCGCGATCATGGCGTTCATCGCAGGCGCCTCCTGGACGATCGACCTTCGCGCGCCGTACCTGCTCTCGCTTGCGTATCTCGCCGTATTTGGCAGCGTGATCGCCTTCGGGTGCTACCTGACGCTGCTGAAGATCGTCGGGCCCGGTCCGGCGTCGTACGTGGGCGTCACGACACCGATCGTCGCCATGATCGTGTCGACGCTGTTCGAGGGCTATCGCTGGTCGCCGCTCGCCGCGTTCGGCGTGGTCCTCGCGATGGCCGGCAACTGGCTTGCGCTCAAGCCCGCTCGGCGGCCGGTCGCCTCTGCGCCGCGTGCTTCGACGTCGCCGGATGCGGCACCCGCTGTGGCGACGTCCCGCACCAACGTTCCTCTATAATCGCCCGTACCTGCGGGTACACGGTTCCGCCAAGGAGCGATCCATGCGTTTCGCCGATCACGTAGCTGCTGCCACTGCATTGCTGCTCGCTGCTTCATTCGCCTCGGCCGGCGAAATTCGCGTGCAGTGCTATTCCGATGGCAACGAGTGCGAGGTCACGCAGGACCTTGCGAAGCGCTTCGAGGCGCAGAACAGCGACGTCAAAGTTACGATCGACAAGGTGCCGTACAAGGCGGTGCTCGAGCAATTGCCGGTCCAGCTTGCCGCGGGAGAAGGGCCGGACATCGCACGCGTCACGGATCTCGGAGGACTGTCGAAGTACTACCTCGACATCACGCCCTACGTGAAAGATCCGAAGTACTGGGAAGCGAACTTCGGCAAGACGCTGCCGTGGATGCGCTCGTCGCCGAGCGACAAGGGCATCTACGGGATGATGACGCAGCTCACCGTCACCGGCCCGTACGTCAACAAGACGCTCTTCGAGCAGGCGAACGTGCCCCTGCCTGGACCCAAGGCGACGTGGGATGACTGGGCGGATGCGACGCGCAAGGTCGCCAAGGCCACGCAGGTGCCCTTCGCCATCGCGTTCGACCGGAGCGGCCATCGCTTCGCCGGGCCTGCAATCAGCATGGGCGCCAAGTTCTTCGACGCCAAGGGCGACCTGATGATCGACGACGGCTACAAGACGATGGCGAAGAAGCTGTACGACTGGAACAAGGACGGGACGATGCCGAAGGAAGTGTGGGGCGGCACCGGCGGCTCGGCCTACCGTGACGCGTTCGAGGAGTTCGCGAACGCGCGCGTCGTCATGTACCTATCCGGAAGTTGGCAGATCAAGCGAATGGATTCGCAGATCGGCAAGAAATTCGACTGGATTGCCGTTCCGAATCCTTGCGGACCAGCGGCGTGCACCGGTATTCCGGGCGGCGCGGCGTTCGTCGCGCTCAAGCGCACGAAGAATCCGAAGGACGTCGGGCGTTTCCTCGATTTCCTCGCGAGCGAGCCGGTGTACACGGAGTACATGGCGCGGACGGAGAACATTCCGGCCAACGAAGCCGTCGCGAAGAAGGGCGTCGAGTACAAGATTTCACCGGATTCGCGGGCGGCGCTGTCGACGTTTGTCGCCGAGGTCCCCAAGCTCTCGCCTGTCGCCTACCAGATCCAGGGATACCGTCTGAACCGCGCGGTGTTCAATCCGACGGCCGCTCGACTCGGACAGGCGATCGTCGGCGAGATTTCGCTCGACGATGCGATGAAACGAATCAGCGCCGACATCGACGAGCAGGTCAAGGCCGCGGCCAAGTAAACCGGTTCCGAAAGCGCGCACCCGACTGTGGCGCTTGGCGCGCGCCACGCCTCCAACGTGAGCACCGTTCTCCACGCGACGCGCAGCGTTCCCGCACGGGCGCTCCACGCGGCGCTGAACGTCGTCGACGTTCCGATGCGCGCGCTCCAGCGGCTCGTCGGTGTGCCGCGCATCGGCTGGATGTTCGTCGCGCCGAACCTGCTGATCCTCGGCCTCTTCACATTCCTGCCGATCATCATCGACTTCGCATTCGCATTCACGGGCGGCGTCGAGCTCTATCCGGCCCGCCGTCCGTTCGTCGGCGGGGAGAACTTCGCCACGCTGTTCGAATGCACCAACTATCTCGATCCGTCCACGTGCCGCAAGGACCTGTTCTGGCGCGCGATCTTCAACACCGCGAAGTTCGCCGGCGTTCAGGTCGCGTTGATGGTGATCTTCTCGCTCGTTACCGCGCTGATCCTGAACCGCAAGATCATCGGCCGCGGCTTCTTTCGCGGCGTATTCTTCTATCCGGTGCTGCTGTCGCCCGTCGTTGTCGCGCTCGTATGGAAATGGGTGCTGCAGGGCGAGGGTGTGCTGAATGCTTTTCTCGTCGGTGCGGGACAGTCTCCCGTCGGCTGGCTCACGGACGCCGGCTGGGCGTTCTTCTGGTGCGTGTTCGTGAGCATCTGGGCGCACATGGGCTTCTACACGCTCATCCTGCTGGCCGGGCTGCAGGCGATACCGGGCGATCTCTATGAAGCGGCCGAAATGGACAGCGCGTCGCCGTGGCGTCGCTTTTCGCGTATCACGCTGCCGCTGCTGATGCCGACGCTGATCGTCGTCCTCGTACTCGGCCTCATTCGTGCCGTGCAGGTGTTCGACGAAGTGTTCGTGCTGACCGGCGGCGGTCCCGGCTCGGCCACGATGTTCATCGTCCAGTTCATCTACCAGACAGGCTTCGCCGAGTCGATTCGTTTGTATGGTCTGGCCGCGGCGGCGTCGCTCGTGCTCGCGTTGACGCTGCTCGTTCTCACGATCGCGCAGCTGCGGCTCACGCGGCGCTCGCTCGACAATCGCGGAGCGCGACGCGATGAGTGATGACTCCAATGTCATCGGGAGGCACGATGCGTAGCGCGCTCCGCTGGGTCGCCGCGCGTCGCGGCGGGTCGGGGCCGGACTGGACCGACTGGGTGTCGTGGGGCTACCTGCTGCTCGGCGTGCTCCTGATGTTCGGTCCGGTGATCTGGCTCGTACTGTCGTCGTTCAAGTCACCTGCCGCGCTGAACGAATTTCCCCCGCGTCTTCTGCCCTACGGCCAGAAATCGGTGAACATCGCGGGTCACGATGCACCGCTCCCGGTCTTTCGCGCCAAACTTCCCGATGGTTCGACGCGCGACCTCGCTGAAGTGCGACGGATCGGCATACAGGCGACGATGGTGGATCCGGCCAAGCCGGACCAGGAGTACAAGGTCAACATCCGCGATCGCCAGCCGGTGCGCGAATTCCGTCTCGCGGCCGAGAACTACACGGAGATCTTCGGCAAGTTCTCGTTCGGCACCTACTTGTGGAACAGCGTGTTCATCACGATCATCGCCACGGTGATCACGCTGCTCTTCAATGCGATGGCTGCGTTCGGACTGTCGAAGTACCGGTTCAAGGGTCGCGACACGGTATTCCTGCTCATCATCTCGACGCTGATGATTCCCCCGACGATCATCCTCGTCGCGAACTTTCTCGTCGTGTCGGAGCTGGGCTTGCTGAACAGCCTGTGGGGCGTGATCTGGCCGGCGGTGGCCACCCCTACCGGCGTGTTCCTGTTGCGCCAGTACATGCTGACGATTCCCGATGAGCTGATCGATGCCGCGCGCATGGACAACGCGAGCGAATGGCGGATCTTCTGGCGGATCATCCTGCCGCTGTCCGCGCCCGCACTCGCGGTGCTCGCCATCTTCTCGGTCATGTGGCGCTGGAACGACTTCCTATGGCCGCTGATCGTGCTCTCGCGCACGGAGAAGTTCACGCTCCAGCTCGCACTGAACGCGTTCCAGGGCGAGTTGACGACGCAATGGCATTACCTGCTCGCAATGACCGTCATCACGCTGCTGCCGGTGACGCTGGTGTTCGCGTTCCTGCAGCGCCACATTACCGCCGGCATCGCTTCGGCCGGCGTCAAATAGGGCCCGTCACCATGGCCTCGTTGCAATTGCGTCGGATCGAAAAGCGCTTCGGGGACGCGAAGGTCATCCATGGCGTCGACCTCGATGTGCAGGACGGCGAGTTCATGGTGTTCGTCGGCCCGTCGGGATGCGGCAAGTCCACGCTGCTGCGGATGATCGCGGGCCTGGAAGACGTGAGCGACGGCGAGATCCTGATCGACGGCAAGCGCGTCAATGAGCTGTCCGCTGCGCAGCGAGGTCTTGCGATGGTGTTCCAGTCGTATGCGCTCTATCCGCACATGACGGTCTACCAGAATCTCGCGTTCGGACTGGAGAACATCGGAACCCGCCGTGCGGAGATCGATGCCAAGGTGGATGCCGCCGCGCGCATGCTGCATCTCGACACGCTGCTGACGCGGCGCCCCACGCAGCTTTCCGGAGGCCAACGTCAGCGCGTCGCGATCGGCCGTGCGATCGTTCGCAATCCGAAGGTCTTCCTGTTCGACGAGCCGCTGTCGAACCTCGACGCGGAACTGCGCGTCCAGATGCGGGCCGAGCTCACGGCGCTTCACGGGCGCCTGCGCACGACGATGATCTACGTGACGCACGATCAAGTCGAGGCGATGACGATGGCCAGTCGTATCGTCGTGCTCCGCGGTGGGCGCATCGAGCAAGTCGGCACGCCGCTCGCGCTCTACAACGCGCCCGACAACCGCTTCGTCGCGGGCTTCATCGGCTCGCCACAGATGAACTTCCTGCGGGGCACCGTTTCGCGCGAAGGCAACGGATCTGCGCTCGTGCTCGATGCCGGCGATCGAACGCCGTTCCCGATAACGCTCGAGGACGCAGGTGTGTCGAAGGCGATCGTCATCGGCATTCGTCCCGAGCATATCGCTACCGGTGCTTCCGACGGCCCGGCCATCCGGGTCGATACGACCGTCGAGCGCGTCGAGCAGCTCGGCGCAACGAGCTTCTGCTATTGCGTGCTTGGCGACGGCGAGCGCCTCACCGTGCAGAGCCCGGGGCAGGCGGCGGTTGCGCCGGGCCAACGGATGGCCGTCGACATTCCGCATTCGCGACTGCATGTCTTCGATGCGGAGACCGGGCGCTCGTTGTTTGCGCGTCGGGCCGCATGAAACCTCTCGGCCGCGCCACATTCGCGGGTGTCGACGACACCTTCGCTCGCTTCGATTTCGACGCGGGCTGGCATGCGCAGGTCTATCTGCTGCGGGACGACGTCGCGCGCGTGCTCCTGATGCGCAACCGCATGCCGAAGGAACCCCGCACGTGGATGGTGACCACCGACGGCAAAGACGTGCCCTGGCAAGGCCGCGATCGTCTCGATGTCAGCGGGTTCGAGCGCCCGACATTCGACGTCGAGCGCGCGAACGGCGCGGTTGCGCTTGTCGGAAAGCGTCTTCGCATCGACATCGGCCTCGACCCGTTCACGCTGGCGTGGTCGATCGACGGCGAGCGCTTCGCGCAGGACCGGGCCACGTATTCCTACGCGTGGAGCGAGCGCGACGCGTTGGTGCATCACTTCATGGCGCGCGATGTCGGCGATCAGTACTTCGGGCTCGGCGACAAGACGGGACCCCTCGACAAGCACGGACGCCGCCTTCGCACGCTCGCCCTCGATGCGCTCGGTTATAGCGCCGAAACCTCGGACCCGCTGTACAAGCATTGGCCGTTCGTCATCGTGCGCAATGCGGAATCGGGACTCGCTTCCGGCTTCTTCTACGATTCCCTCGCCCCGATGACGTTCGATCTCGGGTGCGAGTTCGACAATTACCACGGCTTCTATCGCAGGACGGAAATCGACGACGGCGATCTCGACTACTACGTCATCGCGGGACCCGCCATTCGCGATGTCGTGCAGAAGTTCTCCGCGTTGACCGGGCGTACCGAACTCGGTCCGCGCTGGAGTCTGGGCTACGCGAACACCGCGATGAGCCTTGCCGACGCCCCCGACGCGCAGGCGCAGCTGGCGCGTTTCGTGTCCGATGCAAAGCGGCACGACATTCCGCTGTCGGCGTTCCATTTCGGCTCGGGGTACACCAGCATCGGCAAGCGACGGTATGTGTTCACGTGGAATCGCGACAAGTTTCCGGAGCCGCTCGCGGCAATTCGGACGTTCAATGACGCCGGCGCGCGCACGGTCGTCAACCTGAAGCCGTGCCTGCTCGACGACCACCCGGACTATGCGGAGGTCGCAGCCCGTAATGCGTTCGTCAATGACGCCAAGACCGGTGCGCCGTGCATCGGGCAGTTCTGGGACGGGCAGGGCGCGCAGATCGATTTCACCAATCCTGTCGGCATACGGTGGTGGCAGGACTCGCTGACGCGACAGGTGCTCGAATACGGCATCGATGCAGGCTGGAATGACAACAACGAATACGAGATCTGGGATGACGACGGCATGTCGCACGGATTCGGAACGCCGATCCCGATCCATCGTTCCCGTCCGCTGCAAGCACTGCTCATGACGCGGGCGACCGCCGAGGCGCAGGCCGCCCATCGTCCCGGCCAGCGTGTCTTTACCGTCACGCGTGCGGGTCCTCCCGGCATCCAGCGCTATGCGCAGACGTGGTCGGGCGACAACACGACGAGCTGGCACACGCTGCGCTGGAACCTGAGAATGGGCCTCACCATGAGCCTCTCGGGGATGTTCACCACCGGTCACGACATCGGTGGATTCGCGGGACCGGTGCCCGACGCCGAGTTGCTCGTGCGATGGGTGCAGAACGGCGTCTTCAGCCCGCGCTTCATGATGAATTCGTGGAAGACCGGAGGCGAGACGAACTCGCCGTGGCTGCACGAGGAGGCGATCGTCCCAATCCGCGATGCGATTCGCCTGCGTTACCGCCTGCTGCCCTATTTCTATACGCTCGCCGCGCGCGCGACGCGCTTCGCCGATCCCTGGCTGCGCCCGACGTTCTACGACTTCGAGGCCGATCCGCGCACATTCGACGATTCCGACGATTTCATGTGCGGACCGCACCTGCTCGTCGCGTCCGTCGTCGCACCCGACGCGCGCCTGCGCGATGTCTACCTGCCGGCCGGTCCGTCGTGCTGGTTCGCGTTCGATACGGGAGCGCGCTACGCGTCGGCAAGCGTGGTGCAGGTGGACGCGCCGCTCGAGCGCATTCCCGTGTTCTGCCCCGCCGGCGCGATGGTGCCGATGACCGACAGCGACGACTTCTCGCGGCTGACCGACGAACCGTCGCGGTCGCTCCGCATATTTCCCGCACCCGGAGATGCAACATCCGTGTTCACGCTCTACGAGGACGACGGCGCCACCCTTGGCTATCGCGACGGCGACTGCGCGGAAGTCGCGTTCGAGATGACGACGACGAGGCAGGAAATTCGGATCCGCGCGCGGGTGACGGGCCGCTACGCGCTGCCTTTCGACACGGTTCGCATCGTCGTCGCCACCGGCGATGCGCGTCCGTTACGGCTCGAAGGCGCTGGAGTAGAGTTGCGGCCGGCCTCGTAGAGGTACGCACCTTTGCGCGACGCGAACATCGAATCGTCCGACGGCGAGCACGTCGGCCATCATCCGGCGGCCGTCAGCCAAAATCTGAGATCATGCCCGGCCCGGGTTAACACCGGTGGGCCCTATTAGGTGGCAAACCGCTAATCCTCGCCGTCCTTGCGGATCACATCCACGTTGTCGATGAGCCGCGTCGTCCCGAGCGTAGCGGCCCCGAGCACGATCAGCACGTCCGGATGGTCGAAGCCCTCCGGATGGGGAATCCGCAATCCGATGCCGTTGCGAACCGCGATGTAGTCGACTTTCCATCCGTGCCGCGCGAGCTCCGAGCGCGCGGCTGCCTCGAGGTTGGCATAGTCGGTGCGACCGCTCGCGATCGCGTCGGCCACTTCGCGCAAGGTTCGATACAGTCGGGGCGCCTCCGTGCGCTCGACGGGCGACAGATAGTTGTTCCGCGAGGACAGCGCGAGGCCGTCGTCCGCGCGCACCGTCTCGCCGGGAACGATCTGGATCGGGAGGTTGAACTGCTGGACCATCCCGCGGACGAGCTTCAGCTGCTGGCGGTCCTTCTTGCCGAAAACGGCGAAGTCGGGTTGCACCAGGTTGAAGAGTTTCAGCACGACCGTGCAGACGCCGTTGAAGAACCCGGGACGGAAGGCGCCGTCGAGCTCGTCCCCGACGGGCGGCGGCTGCACCCGGTACACCTGCGGCGTCGGATACATGTCGTGCTCGTGCGGCGCGAACAGCACGTCGACGCCGTCGCGCTCGAGCTTCGCGCAATCCGACTCGAAGGTCCGTGGATAGCGGTCGAAGTCCTCGTTGGGCCCGAACTGCAGGCGATTCACAAAGATGCTGGCGACGACGCAGTCGCCGTGTCGGCGCGCAAGGCGCATCAGCGAAAGATGGCCCTCGTGCAGATTCCCCATCGTCGGCACGAACGCCACCTGGTCGGCGCGTCCGAGTCGTTCGCGCAATGCATCGGCCGACTGGATCATGTCCATCGCTGCCCCGCCCTTGCTCGGCGATCTGTAAAAGCCGCCGCGGATGTGACGTTCAAGACAGCCGTGACTCTACCCGTTCACGCCGGCCCGAGGTTGAAGAATTCCCGCTGGCCGCGCATGTTCGCGACGCGCGCGAGCAGAAGCTCCACGTGTGCCGAGTCGTCGACGAAGTTGAGCCGCTCGCTGTTGACGATCAGGAGCGGGGCTTCTTCGTATTGATAGAAGAATCGCGTATAGGCATCGGCAAGCCGCGCGAGGTACTCCGCCGGCATCGATTGCTCGAAGTCGATTCCGCGCCGGTGCACGCGCTCGATCAGCGTGGCGACCGGCGCCTGCAGGTACACGACGAGATCGGGCGTCGGGGTCTGCGGCTTCAGGTGCGCGAACACCTTTTCATACAACGTGTACTCGTCGTCGGACAGATTGATCCGCGCGAACAGCGGATCCTTGTCGAGCAGGAAATCCGCGACGGTCGGCCGGCGGAACAGATCGAGCTGGGCGAGCCCGCGCAACTGGTCCGCGCGCTGAAACAGGAATGTGAGCTGCGTCGGAAGCGCAAAGCGCGCCATGTCGTCGTAGAAGCGCGCGAGAAACGGGTTTTCGTCGGGCTGTTCGAGCAATTCCTCGGCATGCAGGCGATGGGCGAGCTCCCGCGCGAGGCTCGTCTTGCCGGCGCCGATCGGTCCTTCGATGACGATGTAGCGGCAGGCGGCGAGATCCATGCTGCTGAGGAGTTCAGAACGGGTGGCGCGCGGCGCGGGTGGACCGCACGCGCTGTTCGCGCACTCGCGGCAAGAACGCGCGGGCGAGACCGCGGCCCGGTATCTTTATCGCGGGCGCGACATCGGTCAACGGCTGCAACACGAACGCGCGCTCGTGCATGCGCGGATGGGGAACGATCAGACCTGGCGAGCGAATCCGCCGCGCGCCGTATAGTAGCAAATCGAGATCGAGCGTTCGCGGCGAATTCCGTGGCGTTTTCGCCTCGCGGCGGCGGTGCTGCTTGCGCTCGATCGCATGCAGGCGCGCGAGCAGCGCACGCGGGCGCAGCGCCGTCGCGAGCAGCGCCACCGCGTTCACGTAATCCGGCTGCGGCGCACCCCCGATCGGGGCGGTGACATAGTTCGGCGAGACGGCGATGACGCGAACGCCACCCACGCGGTCGAGGCGGGCGAGCGCTTTCGCAAGCTGGCGCCTTGGATGCGCAAGATTGCTGCCCAGGCCGACGTACGCACGAGTCCACATCAATTCGAATCGCTCGCGGCTGGAGCAGCGCAAGCGGCCGGGCGATCATTGCGCGGGCCGTCCGGACAAGCCGCGCTTCGCGTTTGCGCGATCATCTATTCGCCTTCTCCCGATGCGCCTTGCTCGGTCGGTTCCGGCGTGCGCTTCCGGCCGCGACCGCGTGCGCGTCGACGCTTTTTGGGCGCTTCGTCCGGCTTCAGCATCATCTGGCGCTCTTCATGCGACGCCTGCTGGAAGCGGCTCCACCAATCGACGAGCGCCTGCGCGACCTCACCGCTCTCGCCGCGCAGCATCAGGAAATCGTACGCCGCGCGAAAACGGGGATGTTCGATGAGCCGTGCGGGACGGCTGCCCGCACGCTGCTCGAAACGCGGCTGCAGCGACCAGATTTCCTTGATCGTCGCCTCGAAACGCCGCGGGATCGCGATGCGTGCGGCCTGCGCTTCGAGCACCTTGTCCATCGCTTCGAAAAGAGCGGGCATCGGGCGCTCGCCGCGCTCCTTCGCAGCGTTCCAGGTGACGAGCACCTCGTGCCACAGCAGCGTGGCAAACAGGAATGCGGGAGAAACGCCCTTGTCCCCCCGTACGCGCGCATCGGTGCCGGCAAGCGCGGCTTCGATGAACTTCTGTCCGAGCGGTTGCTCGAGGATCACGTCGAGCAGCGGCAGAAGCCCGTGGGAGAGGCCGTGCGCGCGCAGGCTGCGCAGCGTCTCGACCGCGTGCCCCGACAGCAGGAGCTTCTGCATCTCGTCGAACAGGCGCGCGGGCGGGACGTTCGCCATCAGCGGCGCAAGACGGGAGATCGGCTCTTCGGTCTTCGCGTCGATCGTCAAGCCAAGCTTCGCGGCCAGGCGCACGGCGCGCAGCAATCGCACCGGGTCCTCGCGAAAGCGGGTGACCGGCGGACCGATCAGTTTCAATCGTCGCGCACGAATGTCGACCACGCCGCCGACGTAGTCCCAGATCGTCTCCGTCGCGGGATCGAAGTAGAGCGCGTTGACGGTGAAGTCGCGCCGCACCGCATCCTCGGCCTGCGAGCCGTATACGTTGTCGGACAGCAGTCGGCCGTGCTCGTCCGTCGTGTCGTTGCCGGTCTGCGCCGCGCGAAAGGTGGACACCTCCACGACTTCGTTGCCGACGTGCACGTGCACGAGGCGAAACCGGCGGCCGATGATGAACGCGCGCCGGAACAGCGGTTTAACCTGCTCGGGCGTCGCGTCGGTCGCGATGTCGAAGTCCTTGGGAATGATCCCGAGCAGCAGGTCGCGGACGGCGCCTCCGACGATGAACGCCTTGAATCCGTGCTCCTCGAGCTTGCGCGTCACCGTGCGCGCTGCCGCTGAAAGCTGGTCGCGCCGGACGGGGTGCCGGTCGGGCGAATAGAGCCGCGGCGTTTTGGCCGTCCTGCCGGGGAGCAGGCGCGCGAGCAGGCGGCGAATCATCGAGAAGGAATCGTCTCGCGGGGCCGGTTTGGAGTGAACGGATGGGTCGGCGAGTCGCCGCGGATTCTAGCAGCCGCGCCGCTGAGCGCCCGAGCGCTTCGCGCATAATGACGGGTTGCGCCGTACCGGGACGCGCGCTCGTCGCGGAGCCCGCCGGCAACTTGCGAGGAGACCCCATGTATCAACATGTCACCGTGCCGTCGGCCGGCGCGAAGATCGGCGTCAGGGCGGACTACAGCCTCGAAGTTCCGGACAACCCGATCATTCCGTACATCGAGGGCGACGGCACCGGGCTCGACATCACGCCGGTGATGATCAAGGTCGTGGACGCCGCGATCGCGAAGGCCTACGCCGGCAAGCGGAAGATTCACTGGATGGAAATCTATGCCGGCGAAAAGGCGACGCGGGTCTATGGTCCCGACGTCTGGCTGCCGGAGGAGACGCTCGCGATCGTTCGCGATTACATCGTGTCGATCAAGGGTCCGCT
>Ga0105248_10003379_pt1 | contig 17738 bp, 17 predicted proteins | sample KBSS34metaG_FD_81524 | JGI IMG/M metagenome (GOLD analysis project Ga0105248, IMG submission 81524) | Switchgrass rhizosphere microbial communities from Kellogg Biological Station, Michigan, USA - KBS S3-4 metaG | ecosystem: Host-associated > Plants > Roots > Rhizosphere > Soil | place... | reverse complement strand
TGGACGCAGGTGACGCGCACGGGAGCGCGCGCCATTTCCATTTCCAGCCGCAGCGCCTCGCTGAAGCCGCGCACCGCGAACTTCGAGGCGTTGTAGGCGGACTGCGAGGCGACGCCGAAGAGCCCGAAGATGCTCGAGATGTTCACCACGTGCCCCTCGCCCGAGGCACGCAGATGGGGCAGGAAGCTGCGCGTGCCGTGCACCACGCCCCAGAAGTTGATGCCCATCACTCGCTCGAAGTCCGCGTAGCTCGTGCTTTCGACGCTGGCGCACAGCGCCACGCCTGCATTGTTGAAGACGAGGTTGACCTGGCCGTGCAGCTGCGCTGCTTCCTGTGCCCAGGCGTCGACCGCCTCGCGCCGGGCCACGTCCACCGCGTGGGCGCACACGCGCACGCCCGACTCTCGGGCCAGCCGCGTCGTCTGCGCGAGGCCATCCGCACTGACATCGCTCAGCGCGAGATGGCATTTGCGCCGGGCCAGGGCCAGCGCCAGCGCGCGGCCGATGCCGGAGCCGGCTCCCGTGATCGCGGCGACGCGGTTCTCGAATGTCTGCATGTGAGGCTCTTCATTTCAAGGGTGCGTGGGGGCGGGTTTGCAGGCGTGCAGTGCAGCGCGCCGCAGCCTGGGCTGCACCGGCACGTGCCTGTGCAGGAAATCGACGTGGGCCCTGACGTTGGCTTCGAAGTACTCGCCCAGATAGGGGTCGAAGTGATCGCAGTCGAAGCGCCTGAACTCGGCGTGCGGCATCCGGCGCGCAGCCTCGCGCGCCGACTTCCAGGGCGTGATGCCGTCACGCGTGCCGGCGATCACGAGGGCCGGGACTCGCACGAGGCTCGCCTGCCTCAAGGGGCTGTAGCCGCCCATCTTGAAGACCACGCGGGCCAGCACCTTGTTCTCCCAGGCCACGTCGTTGACCGCCATGAGCCGCTGCAGGCCGCGCGCAGCCTCGTCGCTGCTGAGCGCGGCGAGCTCACCCGCGCGGGCGATGACCGGGATGTAGTGCGGCCGACCGACGAGACGCCCAGCCACGTCGCGCATGCCCGCGACCATTGCACGTGCCAGCACCGAAAGCCGGACCGAGGCGAGGGCGGCGAGGCCGTCCACGTGCGGATGCTGCGCGATGACCGCTGCGATGTCGGCATCGCCGCGCGCGGCGGTGCAGATCACGTGCCCTCCCGAGAGCGAGGTGCCCCACAGCACGATGCGCCGCGCATCCACTTCCGGCAGCGTCTTCACGTGGCGCACGGCGGCGCCCCAGTCCTGCAGATGGCGCGCCGGGTCGACCCAGTGGCGCGGCAAGCCCTCGCTGTCGCCGAAGTTGCGGTAGTCGAAGAGATAGACGGCGTATCCGGCCTCGACGAAGCGCCTCGCGTAGTCGGGCAGGGTGAGCGCACGCACGCAGGCGAAGCCGTGGGCCATCACGATCACCGGAGGGCACCGTGGCTCGTGCGAGGTGGGGGGCAGGTAGAGCGTGCCCGCGCATTGGAGGCCCTTGCTCTGAAAGTGCGTATGGATCGGGGTCATCGCGCTCGAACGGAAGCTGTCTTCGATGGCGAGCGATCGTCCGCGCGCGCGGGCTTGCGAGCTTGACCCTGCCCGACGATTCTTTGACATTGCGCGACATGACTGTCGTGGTGAGGGCCGCAGCGCTCCGGGGATTTGCAGCGTTGGTGAAGCGCCTTGGAGGCGATGCGGGCGCGCTGCTGCGGCGCCACCATCTGTCGCGCGCGTCGCTCGACGACGAAGAGACCCTCATCCCGCTGCGCGCGCTGATCAGCCTGCTGGAAGACAGCGCGCGGTCGCTGAACTGCCCCGATCTCGGCTTGCAGCTCGCGATGGCGCAGGACGTGAGCATCCTCGGCCCGCTGGCGGTGGCGCTGCAGCACTCGCCGAGCGTGGGCGAGGCGCTGGCGCTGTCCTCGCGCTATCTCTTTCTCCACAGCAACGGCATCGCCTTCACGATCGTGCTCGAAGACCCGCCGGGCCCGGGACTCGCGCAGTTGCGCTTCGAGATCGCGCTGTCCGAATCGATGCCGGCGCGCCAGGCCTTCGACCTCGGGCTCGCGGTCTCGCACCGCATGTTCGGGATGCTGGTGGGCGATGCCTATCGATTGAAGGCCGTGCATCTGCCGCACACGCCGGTCGCGCCGCGCTCGACCTACAGGAGCTTCTTCGCCGCGCCCGTGCGCTTCGACCAGCCGCATGCCGCGCTGGTCGTGCCGCGCGCACTGTTCGAGGCGCCCCTGCCCGCATCGAATGAGACGCTGCGCCTGCTCGCCACGAGCTTCCTCGATGCGCACTACGCCGTCCCCGGCGCCAGTGTGGGTCCGCGGGTGCGCCTGGCCCTCACGCGCTCGCTCGGCGCGGTGCCGTGCGGCATCGAGCCGATCGCCGCGGCGCTTGCGATGCATCCGCGCACGTTGCAGCGGCACCTCGCCTCGGAAGGCACGAGCTTCGATGAGCTGCGCGACGAAGTGACGCGCCAGGCGGCGCTGCGCTACATCGGATCCACCGACATGCCGCTCGGGCAGGTGGCAGCGCTGCTGGGTCTGTCGGAGCAGTCGGCGCTCAGCCGCTCCTGCAGGCGATGGTTCGGCGAATCGCCCTCGGCGATGCGCCGGCGCATCAGGACTGCGAACGCGTGAGCCCCGGCTGCGCGAGCCCGGGCTCGCGTGCGTCGCGCAGGTCCTGGGCGTGCGGAGGCTGCTCGGGCCTGGAGAACACCAGGGCGCGATCGCGCAGGCCACGCCGCATGACGAGGCGGTCGAGCAGGTAGTTCTGCAGCATGCGCCATGGCAGCTTCGTGCCCTGGCGAGGCAGCTGCGCGAGGGCGCGCTGCACATAACCCGAGGTGAGGTCGAGGAGCGGCTGCTGGTCCATCGACGCTTCGTCGCACGTGGCCACGACCTTGCGATGCCCGTGGCGCTGCATGTGGTTCAGCAGCCGGCAGACGAAGCGCGAGGACAGCTCCGCCCGCAGCGTCCAGGGCAGGTTGGTGTAGCCCGTGCAGAGCGCGAGATTGGGCAGGCCGCTGAACATCAGGCCGCGATAGACGAACGCCCGGGCGAGGTCGACGCGGCGGCCGTCCACCTGCAGGCCGATGCCGCCGCAGGCGAGCACGCGCAGCCCGGTTGCGGTCACGACGAGGTCGGCGTCGAGCTCGGCGCCGGACTTCAGTCGCACCCCACGCTCGGTGAAGCGGTCGATGTGATCGGTCACGACCGATGCGCTGCCGCGGCGCAGCGCCTTGAAGAGGTCGGCATCGGGCACGAGACACAGGCGCTGATCCCAGGGGGCGTAGCGCGGCGTGAAGTGAGTGGCGACGTCGAAGCCCTTCGGCAGCTCGCGCGCGACGCCCGAGCGCAGCAGGCGCCGCGCCAGACGCGGTGCGCGGCGGCACAGCTGGTACAGGCCTTGCGCGATGGCGATGTTCTTCGCTCGCACGACGGCATGCGCGGCCTTCGACGGCAGCAGCCGGCGCAGCAGGTTGGCGAGCGCGTCGTGCGCGGGCTGCGAGATGACGTAGGTGGGCGAGCGCTGCAGCATCGTCACGTGGGCCGCGCGCTCGCTCATGGCGGGCACGAGGGTCATCGCGGTGGCGCCGCTGCCGATCACGACGACGCGCTGCCCGCTGTAGTCGAGATCCTTCGGCCAGTCCTGCGGGTGCACGACGCGGCCCTTGAAATGCTCGATCCCGGGAAGCTCGGGCGTGTAGCCGCTGTCGTAGCTGTAGTAGCCGCTGCACAGGTAGAGGAAGTCGCAGCTGTATCGAACCGCGCGGCCCTCGGGCCCCGCCTGGATTTCGAGCGTCCATCGCGAGGTCTCGCTGGACCAGGCGGCGTGCGTCACCTTCTGGTGGAAACGGATGTGGCGATGGATGCCGAACTCGGCCGCCGTCTCGCGCAGGTAGTCGAGGATGGAGGCGCCGTCGGCGATCGACTTTGCCTGCGTCCAGGGACGAAACCCATAGCCGAGGGTGAACATGTCGGAGTCCGAGCGCACGCCGGGGTAGCGGAACAGGGACCAGGTGCCCCCGCTCTCGCCGCGCCCTTCCAGGATGGCGAAGCGCTTGCCCGGGCACTTCGTTTGCAGGTGATAGCCCGCCCCGATCCCCGACAGGCCCGCGCCCACCACCAGCACGTCAAAGTGTTCGATCGACATCTGCGCTCTCCTCGCAATGGCTGCAGCAAGGCCGGCAGGGTCGCAAAACCTTGACGGCGAGGCTTGACGGGTGGCGTCAAATGCTTGACTTTTCGCGACATGGAGCCCGGTGCGTGGCGTCGCGTGCCGGGTGGGTTGTGCAGAATCCGTGGCGCCTCCTCTTCCTCTTGCAGTTCCCTCGCGAATCCGAATGACCAGGCCTTACAAGATCCCCGAGTCGGTGCTCGTCGTGATCCACACGCGCGAGCTCGAGGTGCTGCTCATCGAGCGCGCCGACCACCCGGGCTATTGGCAAAGCGTCACCGGCTCGAAGGACCGGGTCGAGGAGCCCCTGGAGGAGACCGCCGTGCGCGAGGTGGCCGAGGAGACCGGCATCCACGTCGGCTCGACGCAGGTGCCGCGCTCGGGGCTGAGCGCCTGGGACATCAGCAACGTCTACGAGATCTACCCCGTGTGGCGGCACCGCTATGCCCCCGGCGTGACGCACAACACCGAGCACGTGTTCGGGCTGCTCGTGCCGCGCGAGACGCCGGTGCGCCTGAACCCCCGCGAGCACCTGCGCCATGTCTGGCTGCCCTGGCGCGAGGCCGCGGACCGGTGCTTCTCGCCCTCCAATGCCGAGGCGGTGCTGCAACTGCCCCGCTTCGTGTCGACATGAGAAAGCTTCGTGCCATGAAGCCGCTGCAGTCGTCCATGCTGCCGCCCTTGAGCCTGCACGGCGGGCTGCTGCGCGTGGCGACCTACAACATCCACAAGGGAGTGCGCGGCGTCGGGCCTGGGCGGCGGCTGGAGATCCACAACCTCGGGCTCGGCGTGGAGGCGCTGGATGCCGATCTCGTGTTCCTGCAGGAGGTGCGGCACTTTCATGCGCTGGATGCGCGGCATTTCCAGCGCAGCTCCTTCGGCTGGCCCGATTCGCCGCAGGCCGAGTTCCTCGCCCCCGATGGCTACGAGGTCGCCTATCGCACCAATGCCTTCACCCGCCACGGCGAGCACGGCAACGCGCTGCTCTCGCGCTGGCCTATCGGCGAGGTGGCCCACCACGATGTGTCCGACCACCGCTTCGAGCAGCGCGGCCTGCTGTACGTGCCCGTGCAGTGGGACGAGCAGACCCTGCACTCGGTGGTGATCCACTTCGGCCTTTCGCACGGCAGCCGCGTGCGCCAGGCGCAGCGCGTGGTGCAGCTGGCGCGCACGCTGCCGCCGGACGAGCCGGTGGTCATCGCCGGCGACTTCAACGACTGGGGCGAGAAGCTCGACGCGGTCTTCGCCGAAGCCGGCCTGCACCGCGCGCAGGCGCGTGCGCGAGCGTTCACCTTCCCCTCGCGCGTGCCGGTGTTCGCGCTGGATCGCATCTACACCCGCGGCCTGCGCTGCACCACCACGTTCGTGCCCCGTGGCTCGACCTGGGCCCGGATGTCCGACCACCTGCCCCTCGTGGGCGAATTCGAGCGGGCGTGAACGAGACCGCGCGTCAAACGGCCGTGAACCGCCGGGCCCGGTCTTCGGTGCCGGCGGCGCTGGCCTGGTACAGCCAGCGCAGGGCGGTCTTCAGCGGCGGCAACGAGGTCGACCTGCTGCGCGGCGGCGACGAGCTCTTTCCGGCGATGTGCGCGGCCATCGCGCATGCGCATCACGAGATCTGGCTCGCCACCTACATCTACCACGACGACGAGGCCGCGCGCACCGTGACGCGCGCGCTGGCCGCTGCAGCGCTTCGGGGTGTGCGGGTGCGCGTGGCGATGGACGGCTTCGGCTCCATCGCGAGCCTTGCCAGCGTGCGCGCGGAACTCGAGGCCGCCGGCGTGGGCGTGGCGGTGTTCCGCCCGGTGCACGGCTGGTGGAGCTGGCTGCAGCCCGGGCAGCTGCGCCGTCTGCATCAGAAGCTGTGCGTGGTGGACGGCGAGATCGCCTTCGTCGGCGGCATCAACCTCATCGACGATCGTCTGGACATCCGCCACGGCTGGTGCGAGGAGCCGCGGCTGGACTACGCCGTGCGCCTGCGCGGGCCGGTGGTGGCGCCGGTGGAGCAGACCGCGCGCGCGATGTGGACCCGGGCCTGGTTCGGCCGCGACTGGCGCGACGAGCTGCGCGACATGGTGGCCAGCCCCGCGCCGGTGGTGAGGATGCGGCGCCTGCTGCGGCGCGTGCGCATCAGCCTGCAGGACGCGAGGCGCGGCGGCGGGCCGGGCGCGGCCGACATGCGGCCGGTTCGCGCGGCCTTCGTGGTGCGCGACAACCTGCGCCAGCGGCGCACCATCGAGCGAAGCTACATCGAGGCGCTGTGGTCGGCGGGCGAGCGCATCGATCTGGTGACGCCTTACTTCTATCCGGGCCGCGAGTTCCGCCGGGCGCTGCGCCACGCCGCGCGCCGCGGCGTGCAGGTGCGCCTGCTGCTGCAAGGCAAGGTCGACTACCGATTCGCCGCGCTTGCGGCGCGCGCCGTGTACGACGAGCTGCTCGCCCACGGCGTGCGCATCTTCGAGTACACGCCGGCCTTCCTGCACGCGAAGGTGGCGCTCGTGGACGGCGACTGGGCCACCGTGGGCAGCTCCAACATCGACCCGCTGTCGCTGCTGGTGAACCTGGAGGCGAACGTCATGGTGCGCGATCGCGGCTTCGTCACGAAGCTGGCCGCGCAGCTCGATGCGGCCATCGCCGACTCGCGCGAGATCACGGTGCCCGAGTGGGGCGCGCCCACGCTGTGGAGCCGGGTGCGGCGCGCGGGCGTGGGCTGGTGCGCGCTCGTCTACCTGCGCGTGGCGGGCGCCACGGGCCGCTACTGACCGCTACTGACTCAGATCCGCCCGGTGAGGTCCTCGCCGAAGCGATTCGGCCCCTGAGTGCCGCGCAGGAAACCGTTGTCGATCAGCGCCCAGATCCAGCCGATCACCGGGATGAAGTTCACCAGCACCCACCAGCCGGACTTGTCGCGGTCGTGCCAGCGCTTCACGCCGATGGCGAGTGCGGGCCACACGAGCAGCAGGTTGACGAGGCCGTCGATCGTGTAGTCCTGCACGCCCGCGATGATCAACACGAAGGACAGGAACACCGCCGCGAGGATCAGTCCGCAAACGCCGTGCAGCCAGTACACCTTGCGCGGGATGCGACCGCTGAAGCCGAAGAAGATGTGGCCCCAGCTCATTGGCTCGTCGTAGCGGTTGATCGCCTCGGTCATGCGGGAGTTCCTTCTTGGGGTGGTGGGCAGGCGCGGATCAGTGCATGTGCTCGGAGGACGAGCCCGAGGCTGCGGCGTCGCCGGTGCGGCCGTTCTCGATCTTGAACTGCACCGCCACTTCGCCGGCCTTCTCGAAGCGCAGCTTGGCGTCGACCATCTCGCCGTCCTTCAGCGGTCGCTTCAGGCCCATGAACATGACATGCAGGCCGCCCGGCCTGAACTCGACCGTCTGGTGCGCGGGAATGTCCACCCCGTCCACCTGCCGCATGCGCGCCACGCCGCTCGAATCGACCGCATGCGTGTGCAGCTCGACCTTGGAGGCCACGTCCGAGCTCGCGCCGACGAGGCGATCCGCGCCGTCGCCTTCGTTTTCCAGCTTCATGTAGCCGCCCAGCACCGCCGGCGTCGCGCGACCCCAGGGATGCATGACGTGAACGCTGCCGGCACGGTAGTCGTGCGCACTGGCGCAGAAGGTGAAGAGCAGCGCGGCGGCGCACGCAAGAAAGCGGACAGGGGCTTGCATCGGGGACCTTTGAGAGAACGCGGAATTATGCCGACCCCTCATACGGGACCGTGTCCAGCGCTCCTGTCGGAGGAAGCACTCTCCGGCGGGTGTCCAGCGCTCCTGTCGGAGGAAGCACTCTCCGGCGGGCGAGGGGAAAAGTTGGAGCCGGAGCGCCGGGCCGCCCCAAGCCCGGCGACATCCCCTCGGGGGATCGGCTCAGGTACTCCTGAGCCGAGGGGCCGTCATCACCCCGCCTTGCCGATGATCGATGCAGTGGCGATCAGCTCTTCCAGCAGCGCCATCGACACCTCGCCGGAGACGCTGTAGGGGTCGAGCTGCGGGCGCTCGCCGTACTTGAGCAGGATCGAGGGGTTGATCTTGGCGAGGTTGACCACACCCATCGTCCAGTGAGCGAAGCGGCGCGAGCTCGCTTCCTCGTAGTGCAGGATCTCGACGTCGCGGTGGCGCGGGTCGCGCACGATCTGGTTGTAGAGCGTGTTCACCGTGCCGCGCCCGCCTTCGAGCACCTGCATGAAGGTGTCGCCGCAGTGGCAGAGGATGCCGGTGATGCCCAGCCCCGGGTTGTGCGCCCGGCACTGCGCGAGGATGGCCTCGATCGTCTCCGGCGTGACCGGCTGCGCGGCGCGGCTTGCATAGAGCAGTCTGACCAGCATGGCGATGCTCCTTCAGAGCTTGCGGCTCTGGACCAGGGCGAGGAATTCGCGGCGCAGGTTCGGGTCCTTCAGGAAGGAGCCGCGCATGACGCTGTTGACCATCTTGGAGTCCATGTCGCGCACGCCGCGCCACTGCATGCAGAAGTGATCGGCCTCCATCACGATGGCCAGGCCGTCGGGCTGCATCTTGTCCTGCAGCAGGTCGGCCACCTGCGTGACGGCCTCCTCCTGGATCTGCGGCCGGCTCATGATCCATTCGGCCAGCCGCGCGTACTTCGACAGGCCGATGAGGTTGGAGTGCTCGTTGGGCATCACCCCGATCCACAGCTTGCCGATGATCGGGCAGAAGTGGTGCGAGCACGCGCTGCGCACGGTCACCGGACCCACGATCATCAGCTCGTTGAGGTGCTCGACGTTGGGGAACTCGGTGACGGTCGGCTCCTTCACGTAGCGGCCCTTGAACACCTCGTTCACGTACATCTTGGCCACTCGCCGGGCGGTGTCCTGGGTGTTGTGGTCGCTGGCGGTGTCGATCACGAGCGAATCGAGTACCGACTTCATGTGCTGCTCGACTTCATCCAGGAGCTTCTCGAGCTCGCCCGGCTCGATGAAGTCGGCGATGTTGTCGTTGGCGTGGAAGCGCTCGCGCGAGGCGAGCAGGCGCTGGCGGATGCGCTGGGAAACCGGCACGCCCGCGTCGTCGGGCTCGGGCGTGGCCGGCTCCGGCGGCGCTGTGCCGGGCAGGATGGATCGGATCTTGGTCATCGCGCGGCTGCTTGAGAACGGCCTGAAATGCTAGCAGCCGGGCGCGGTGCGCACGGTTTGGAATCGGCTCGGAATGCCCGTGTCCTCACGCGGGCACCCACAGGCGCGGCGCGTCGGCCAGGCTGCGGAAGACATGCGAGAGCGCGCCGGTGCGCACCAGCCGCGCCGCGCGCTCGATGTCCGGCGCGAGGTAGCGGTCCTCGTCCAGCGCGCCGCACTGGCCGCGCAGCAGCGCATGCACTTCCTCCAGCGACGGCGAGCTCTTCAGCGGGCGCAGGAACTCGATCGCCTGGGCGGCCGCGAGCAGCTCGATGCCAAGGATGTGCGCGGTGTTGTCGATCATCGAACCCAGCCGGCGCGCGGCGAAGGTCGCCATGCTCACGTGGTCTTCCTGGTTCGCCGAGGTGGGCAGGCTGTCCACGCTCGCCGGGTGCGCGAGCGACTTGTTCTCCGACGCCAGTGCCGCCGCGGTGACGTGGGCAATCATGAAGCCCGAGTTCAGCCCGGCGTCGTGCGCGAGGAAGGGCGGCAGGCGCGAGACGCTCGAATCGATGAGCATGGCGATGCGCCGCTCGGCAATGGCGCCGACCTCGGCGATCGCCACGGCCATGGCGTCGGCCGCCAGGGCCACCGGCTCGGCGTGGAAGTTGCCGCCCGAGACGAGCTCGCCCGCGCCGTCTGCGCCCTCGAAGAAGACGAGCGGGTTGTCCGTCACCGCGTTGGCCTCGCGCACCAGCACGAGCGCGGCGTGGCGAAGCTGGTCGAGGCAGGCGCCCACGACCTGCGGCTGGCAGCGCAGGCAATAGGGGTCCTGCACGCGATCGTCTCCGGTGAGGTGCGAGCGGCGGATCTCGCTGCCCGCGAGCAGCGCGCGGTAGTACTTGGCGACGTCGATCTGGCCCGGCTGGCCCCGCAGCGTATGGATGCGCGGGTCGAAAGGGCCGTCGCTGCCGCGCGCGGCGTCGACGGTGAGCGCGCCCACCACGAGCGCGGCTTCGAGCACCGGCTCGAAGCGCAGCAGCCCGTGCAGGGCGAGTGCCGTGGAGGTCTGGGTGCCGTTGATGAGGGCGAGCCCTTCCTTCGCGTCCAGGCGCAGCGGCTCGATGCCCGCAGCAGCCAGCGCGGGCGCGGCCGGCACGCGCACGCCGTCCTGCAGCATCTCGCCTTCGCCCAGCAGCGCGAGCGTCATGTGCGAGAGCGGAGCGAGGTCGCCCGAGGCGCCCACCGACCCTTGCGAGGGCACGTAGGGCACGAGGCCGGCGTTGTGCACGGCCAGCAGGGTGTCGATGACGGCCTCGCGCACGCCCGAGTGCGCGCGCGCCAGGCTCGCTGCCTTGAGCACGAGCATGAGGCGCACCACGGGCGCGGGCAGCGGCTCGCCCACGCCCACGCTGTGCGAGCGGATGAGGTTGAGCTGCAGGCGGTCGAGCGCTTCGCGCTCGATGCGCTGGTTGGCGAGCTTGCCGAAGCCGGTGTTCACGCCGTAGACGGCCGCGTCGCCGCGCGCCGCGCGCGCCACGACCTCGGCGCTCGCACGGATGGCGGGGCGCGCCGCCTCGTCGAGATGGACCGGCGTGAGTTCCTGGTGCAGCCGATGCAGGTCTTCCAGCGTCAGGGCGCCGGGATGGAGGGTGAGCCTTTGCGTCATGGGCGAAATGAGAGAGCGTGTGCAGGGTGGTTGATCAGGGTTGCATCGGCAGCTTCAGGCCGAGGCGGTGCGCGCATTCGATGGCCTCGGGATAGCCGGCGTCGGCGTGGCGCATCACGCCCGTGGCCGGGTCGTTCCAGAGCACGCGCTCGATGCGGCGCTCGGCGGCCTCGCTGCCGTCGCACACGATCACCACGCCCGCGTGCTGCGAATAGCCCATGCCCACGCCGCCGCCGTGGTGCAGCGACACCCAGGTGGCGCCCCCGGCGGTGTTGAGCAGCGCATTGAGCAGCGGCCAGTCGGAGACGGCGTCGGAGCCGTCGAGCATGGCCTCGGTCTCGCGATTGGGCGAAGCGACCGAGCCGGCGTCGAGGTGGTCGCGGCCGATCACGATCGGCGCCTTCAGCTCGCCGCGGCGGACCATCTCGTTGAAGGCGAGGCCGGCGCGATGCCGCTCGCCCAGGCCGATCCAGCAGATGCGCGCGGGCAGGCCCTGGAAGGCGATGCGCTCGCCGGCCATGTCGAGCCAGCGGTGCAGGTGGGCGTCCTCGGGGAAGAGCTCGCGCATCTTCGCGTCGGTCTTGCGGATGTCCTCGGGGTCGCCCGAGAGCGCCACCCAGCGGAACGGACCCTTGCCGCGGCAGAAGAGCGGGCGGATGCAGGCCGGCACGAAGCCGGGGAATGCGAAGGCGCGGGTCACGCCGCGATCGAGCGCGACCTGGCGGATGTTGTTGCCGTAGTCGATGGTGGGCACGCCCATGTCGTGGAAGGCGAGCATGGCGTTCACGTGCTCGACGCAGGACTCGGCGGCCGCGTCGCGCAGCAGCGCGTGCTGCGCGGAGTCGGCGCGCGCGGCCTGCCAGCGCTCCACGCTCCAGTTCAGCGGCAGGTAGCCGTTCACGAGGTCGTGCGCGGACGTCTGGTCGGTGACGAGATCGGGGCGCATGCCGCCTGCCGCTGCGCGGCGCGCGAGCTCGGGCAGCACCTGCGCGGCATTGCCAAGCAGACCGATGGAGACGGCGCGGCCCTGCTGCGTGTAGCGCTCGATGCGATCGAGCGCGTCATCCAGGCTCGTGGCCTGCTCGTCCAGGTAGCGCGTCTTCAGCCGGAAGTCGATGCGGCTTTGCTGGCATTCGACGATGAGCGAGCAGGCACCCGCGAAGCTCGCGGCCAGCGGCTGCGCGCCGCCCATGCCCCCCAGGCCCGCGCTCAGGATCCAGCGGCCCGTCCAGTCGCCGCCGTAGTGCTGGCGCGCGGCCTCCACGAAGGTCTCGTAGGTGCCCTGCACGATGCCCTGGCTGCCGATGTAGATCCACGAGCCCGCGGTCATCTGGCCATACATCATCAGGCCCTTGCGGTCGAGCTCGTGGAAGTGCTCCCAGCTCGACCACTTCGGCACGAGGTTGGAGTTGGCCAGCAGCACGCGCGGCGCATCGGCATGCGTGCGAAACACGCCCACGGGCTTGCCCGACTGGATGAGCAGCGTCTCGTCTTCGTGCAGCTCGCGCAGGCTGCGCAGGATGGCGTCGAAGCTCGCCCAGTCGCGCGCAGCCTTGCCGATGCCGCCATAGACGACCAGCGCATCCGGGTTCTCGGCGACCTCGGGGTCGAGGTTGTTCTGCAGCATGCGGTAGGCGGCCTCGATGAGCCAGTTGCGGCAGTGCAGCTCGCTGCCGCGGGGGGCGCGCACCGGGCGGGCGCCGGCGGCCTTCGTGGGGGTGGAGAGATCGGTCATTTGCGAGGCGAAAGCGAAGAGTGGGATGCGCCGCATGCGCCGGGCATGCGATCCGCGTGAACTCTACTTGTCTAGACAGGCTCATGCAAGTAGCATCCTCAGCCATGTCGATTGCCGCTCCCGGCCCGCGCGCCGCCCAGCCCCCGCTTGCGCCCTACGCGCGCGTGAAGCTCTACCTGAAGCAGCAGATCACGGAAGGGGCCTGGCTGCCGGGCGCCCTCATGCCCTCGGAGGCCGACCTCGTCGAGCGCTTCGGCGTGAGTCGCATGACGGTGAACCGCGCGCTGCGCGAGCTCGTGAGCGAGGGGCTGGTGCAGCGCGTGCAAGGCGTGGGCAGCTTCGTGGCGCAGCTTGCTCGCGTGTCGGCCACGCTCACGCTGCGCGACCTGCACGAGGAGATCCTGGAGCGCGGGCACGTGCATCACGCGCTCGTGCACCTGCAGCGCCGCGAGCGTGCGGGCGCGGGGCTCGCCGAGCGCCTGGGGCTCGAGCGCGGCGACGCGGTCTTCCACACGCTCATCGTCCACCACGAGAACGGGGTGGCCATCCAGTGCGAGGACCGCTATGTGAACCCGGCGGCCGCGCCCGGCTACCTCGACGTCGACTTCACCCAGACGACGCCCACGCACTACCTCCTGGAGGTGGCGCCCATCGGCGAGGCGAGCTACCGCATCGAGGCCACGCGGCCCACCGCGCAGGAGGCGCAGCTGCTGGGCATCGACGAGAGCGAGCCCTGCCTGGCGGTCGTGCGCCAGACGGCCAGCCGCGGCGTGCCGGTCACCATCGCGCGGCTGGTCCACCCCGGCACGCGCTATTGCCTGGAGGGTCGCTTCCAACCATGAAGTCCGGATCGCTTCAGCTTTCCCCGCTGCGCTTCGCGGCGCTGGCCGACATGCCCGAGCAGCCCTGGCGCAACGGCGCGGGCCGCACGCGCGAGCTGCTCGCCTGGCCGCAGGCGCAGGACTGGCACATCCGCATCAGCGTGGCCGACATCGAGCGCGACGCGCCGTTCTCCGTCTTCGCCGGCATCGACCGGTGGTTCGCGGTCATCAGCGGTCGCGGCGTGCGGCTGAGCGACGCGGCCGCCACCGTCGTCCTGCGCGAAGGCGCCGCGCCGTGGCGCTTCGACGGCGAGCGCGCGCCGACGTGCTCCTTGCTCGAAGGGCCCACGCGCGACCTCAACCTCATGCTGCGGCGCGAGCGCATGCGCGGGCGCCTCGAAGTCGCGTACAGCGGCCTCGCGTGGGTGAGCGACGCGCCGTTTCGCGCGCTCTTCAGCGTCGCGCCGGTCACGCTGTCGTGCGGCAGTGCCGCGCACCCGGTGCCCGCCATGACGCTTGCCTGGACGGACGACGCCGTGCCGAACGAGCGCTGGGTCATCGAGCCGGCGCAGGCAGCGCGCGGGCCGGCATGGTGGATCGAGGCAACGCCTCACGCGGCGCATCGGCCATGAGCGATCTCACGCTGTGGCGCAACGCCGGCCTCGCCACGCTGGATGCGGCCGGGCCTTATGGCTGGATCGAGCGCGGCGCGCTGCTCACGCGCGGGACGCAGATCGTCTTCGCGGGCGAGGAGCGGGAGCTCGACGAGAAGCTGCGGCACGAGGCGACGCACATCCACGACCTCGGCGGCGCCTGCATCACGCCCGCCTTCGTCGACTGCCACACCCACCTCGTCTACGCGGGCAGCCGCGCGGCGGAGTTCGAGCTGCGCCTGCAGGGCGCGAGCTACGAGGACATCGCGCGCGCCGGCGGCGGCATCCGCTCGACCGTCGCCGCCACGCGCGATGCCGGCGAGGCGGCCCTGCTGCACCTCGCCCTGGCACGCGTGCGCGCGCTGCAGCGCGAGGGCGTGGGGACGCTCGAGATCAAGTCGGGCTATGGCCTGAGCCTGGCGCACGAGGCGATGTGCCTGCGCGTGGCGCGCGCGCTCGCCGCGCACGCACGGATCGACGTGCGCACCACCTGCCTCGCCGCCCATGCAGTGCCGCCGGAGTTCGAAGGGCGCGCCGACGACTACATCGACGCCGTGTGCGCGTGGCTGCCGCAGCTTCACGCGCAGGGCCTCGTCGACGCGGTGGACGTGTTCTGCGAGCGCATCGCGTTCTCGCCCGCGCAGACGCGGCGCGTGTTCGAGGCGGCGCGCGCACTGCGCCTGCCGGTGAAGCTGCACGCCGAGCAGCTCAGCGACCAGGGCGGCGCCGAGCTGGCCGCCGGCTTCGACGCGCTCTCCTGCGATCACCTCGAATTCCTGAGCGAGGCCGGCGTCGCTGCGATGGCGCGCGCCGGGACCGTGGCCGTGCTGCTGCCCGGCGCCTACTACTTCCTGCGCGAGACGCGCGTGCCGCCGGTGCAGTCGCTGCGCGAGGCGGGCGTGCCGATCGCACTGGCCACCGACCACAACCCCGGAAGCTCGCCCACGCTGTCGCCGCTGCTGATGCTGAACATGGCCTGCACGCTGTTCCGCCTCACGCCCGAGGAGGCGCTGCGCGGTCTCACGGTGCACGGCGCGCGCGCCCTCGGCCTGGCCGATCGCGGGCGCCTGCGCGCCGGACTGCGCGCGGACTTCGCCGTGTGGAGCGTTGCGCATCCGCGCGAGCTCGCCTATGCCTTCGGCGGCGCCGCACGCTGCGAGCGCCTCATCGTGAACGGAGCCGACGCCCTATCGCCATGAACGAGATCTTCACCCTGCACCGCGGCAGCGCGCCGCTGCTCATCAGCCTGCCCCACGTGGGCACGCAGCTACCCGACGCGCTGCGAGAGCGCCTTGCCGTGGAGGCGCTCGACGTCCCCGACACCGACTGGCACCTCGAAGCGCTCTACGGCTTCGCGCGCGAGCTCGGCGCGAGCCTGCTCGTGCCGACGTTCAGCCGCTACGTCATCGACCTCAACCGCCCGGGCGACGACGCGCCGATGTACGCAGGCGCCAACAACACCGCGCTGTGCCCGACGCGGCGCTTCACCGGCGACCTGCTCTACCGCGACGGCGCCGAGCTGGGCGACGAGGAGATCGCGCAGCGTCGCGATCGCTACTGGCGCCCGTATCACGATGCGCTGCGAGAGGAGCTCGACCGCATTCGCGCCGCGCACGGCCATGCGGTGCTGTTCGACGGCCACAGCATCAAGTCGCGCCTGCCCTGGCTCTTCGAGGGCACGCTGCCCGAGCTCAACCTCGGCACGGCCAGCGGCGCGAGCTGCGCGGCCAGCCTGCGCGAGCGCCTGGCCCGCGTGCTCGCGCAGCAGTCCGGCTACACGCACGTCGTCGATGGCCGCTTCAAGGGCGGGCACATCACGCGCCACTACGGCCGCCCGGAGCTGGGCGTGCACGCCGTGCAGCTCGAGATGGCCTGGAGCTGCTACATGGCCGAGGAGCCGCCTTACCGCATCGACGCACAGCGCGCGGCACGCCTGGCGCCGCTCCTGCGCGCCCTCGTGCAGGCGATGCTCGACTGGAGGCCCGCTTGAGCATCGACGCCACGCTGCTGTGGGCGCCGCTCGCCTGGGTGGGCGATGCGTGGCGCGAGCGCGTGCTGCTGCGCGCAGGCGCGGACGGCCGCTGGGCGGACATCGCCGTCGACACTCCCGCCCCCGCGCATGCGAGCGTGCTCGCCGGTCCCGCGCTGCCCGGCATGGTCGATGCGCACAGCCACGCCTTCCAGCGTGCCTTCGCCGGTCTCGCGGAGCGACGCGAGGGCGCGCACGACGACTTCTGGTCGTGGCGCGACGGCATGTACCGCGTGGCCTCGCGCATCACGCCGGCGCAGCTTCAGGCGGTGGCCGCGCAGCTCTATGCGGAGCTGCTCCAGGGCGGCTACACGCAGGTCTGCGAATTCCACTACCTGCAGCACCAGCCGGACGGCTCGCCCTACGGCGATCCGCTCGCGCTCGGCCTCGCGCTGGCCGACGCGGCCGAACACGCGGGCATCGGGCTCACCGTGCTGCCCGCGCTCTACGAGCGCGCGGGCTTCGACGGCACGCCGCTGTCCGAGCGCCAGCAGCGCTTTCGCGCCGATGCGGACTTCGTGTGGACGAGCGCACGCCGACTTCGCTCGTTGGGCCGCCCGCTGCTCGGCGCGGGCGTGGCCATCCACTCGCTGCGCGCAGCGGGCGAGGCGCAGATCCGTCGCCTGCAGCAGCTCGCCGAAGGCGACGGCGGCCCGATCCACATCCACGTGGCCGAGCAGATGCGCGAGGTGGACGACTGTCTCGCCACGACCGGCGCGCGCCCGATCGAGCGGCTCGCGCAGCTCGTCGCGCTCGATGCGCGCTGGCAGCTCGTGCACGCCACGCATGCGCAGCCCTTGGAGATGCAGGCGGTGGCGCGTGCTGGCGCGGGCGTCGTGCTGTGCCCGGGCACCGAGGCCAATCTCGGCGACGGCATCGTGGACCTGCCCGGCTGGACGTCGGCGGGCGCGGCCCTCTCCATCGGCTCGGACAGCCAGGTGAGCCGCGGCGTGGCGCAGGAGCTGCAGCTGCTGGAGTACTCGCAGCGCCTGTCGCTGCGCCGCCGCAACGTCGCGGCCGAGCCTCGGGCCGGGATGGCTTCCAGCGCCGAGCGGCTGTATTCGCAATGCCTGCAAGGCGGGGCACGCGCGGCGGGCTTCGAGGCCTGGGGCCTTGTTGGCGGCGCTCGCGCGGATCTCGTCGTGCTCGACCCTGCCGACAGCGCGCTGCTCGGTCTGCCGGCAGTGCGCGCGCTCGATGCGTGGGTGTTCAGTGGCGCCGGCACCGCAGTGCGCGACGTGATGGTGAACGCACGCTGGGTGGTGCGTGAGGGCGCGCACGTGCAGGCGCAGGCGACCCGCTGTGCGTTCGTGGCGGCCATGCAGGAACTCACTCCCTCTCCCGCTTGCGGGAGAGGGCAGGGCTGAGGGTCGATGCAGTGCGCGGTGTCGCACCGGGTCATGCCACCCCCCTCACCCCAACCCTCTCCCGGAGGGAGAGGGAGCAGCGTTGATCAACGCTCCTGTCGGAGTCAGCACTGCAGCGCGGGCGCGGGGAAAGTTTGCGCGCGTCCGCCGGGCCGCCCCAAGGCCCGCGCGCTTTTCCCCTCGGGGGATCGGCTTGCGTA
>Ga0105248_10003376_pt1 | contig 17739 bp, 13 predicted proteins | sample KBSS34metaG_FD_81524 | JGI IMG/M metagenome (GOLD analysis project Ga0105248, IMG submission 81524) | Switchgrass rhizosphere microbial communities from Kellogg Biological Station, Michigan, USA - KBS S3-4 metaG | ecosystem: Host-associated > Plants > Roots > Rhizosphere > Soil | place... | reverse complement strand
GAGCGAGGTGCGACAGTCGCGGAGGGTCGGGCTGCAAGCTTGTTTTCCAGCGTGAGTTCGTTGAAGTAGACGGCGTTTTCCGAGGCTGGTGCTCCGAGCAGCCAGGGGCCGTGGAAATATGCGGTGCGATTGGGTGCGGCTGGTTCTGAGCGGAGGGACATGGCGTATTGGGCGGTGATCATGTCGCCTTTCTTCCACTGCCGACTAAGTTTTGCGTAGCCATTTTGGATGGTTGAGGTCTGGGGCTTTCCGTTGAGTTGGATGGTCAGGGATTGGGCCCACTGAGGCTGGCGAATGAGAAAGGATGCGGACGAGGTTGGAGCCGAGCGAACGGTGAGCGTAATGGTGCCGTCCTGAGCGAGTTTAGAGTGAGCCGTGGCAGCGAAAGCTCCATCTGGCGAAGCTGCATCCACGGGCAGATCGTAGCTGAGGCTCTGATCTTTTAAAGAAAAAGCTGTGCTTTGGATATCTGGGAAGGTGCGAAGACCATGGAGGGAGCAGCACCACCAGGCGCGGACGGCACCGGCGGCGGGGAGGCCTGTTTCGGTGAAGACGCGATGACCGAAGTCTCCGGTCTGGTATTGATTGAAGGAGAATTCATTGAAAAGGGTGCGCTCTGCCATCTCTAGGTACTTGGGTTTGCCGGTTGCACGCCAGAGAGCGAGGCTGAGGCGGAGCCAGTCGGCTTCTCCACAGCCCTCCGTTCGATGGTTGTTTGGGCTCCAGCCCTCGGGAACTCCGCCGGTAATGAGCAGGTCTTTGGATGTAGCGACATCCTGCCATGCCGCTTCAGCACGGGCGAGAGTGGCCGGATTTTGGGTTGCGTTGTAGAGATCGACGGCGCCGCGGATGCTACTGAGGTAGCCGTGGGCGTGGTCGGCGGGGCGGCGTTCAGTGACGGCGAAGATACTTTCCGCCAGGTCGCGGTAGCGGGTGTCCTGAGTGAGTTGATATAGGTTGGCGAGGCCCTCGGTCTGCTGAGTCCAGCAGATGTAGCTGGAGGCAAAGTGCTGCGCGCCGAAGCTATCGCGAATCTCCTGGGAAAGCATAAGTGGGCCGATGCGGACGAGGAAGTCGCCCAGGCGCTTGCCGGCGGCTAGGACGGCTGGGTCAGGGTGGAGACGGTAGTACTCGGTGAGGCCCACAAGGAGTCGTCCGTTACCCCAGAGCAGGGCGAGGTCGAGGTCGGTAGGGTGCTCGTAGTGGAAGGCGCTGCCGAAGTAGCCGTCTGGCTTTTGCAAAGCGAGAACGCTTTGGACAAGCGGATCGAGGTTTGGAAAGGACGTCCCGTAGACGCGGGCAGCGGTGGAGAGCGCGCCGATGTAACGCCCGGAGACGTCGCCACTGTACTCGGTAAAGCGGCGGCCGTAGGTTGGGCGAACATCTTCCAGTAGAAACGCATCGGTATAAGCGGGCTGCGTGCCGGAGACGACACGCGCCAAGGTCTGCTGGTAGCGGTCGTACATCGGGACACTGCCTTGCGCGGCTGGCGCAGAGACTAGAAGCAGATTTGCCGCGAACGATTGCGATTCGAAGGCAGAGAGCAGCGGCAGCACAGCGGCGGAGTGGAAGAATTTTCGGCGGTTCATGGATGGCCTCGTCTGGAGCTGGGATGTGCCGGCCAGAGAAGCGTCCGCTGGCAGGCACCCATCATAGCGAATGCGAGTAAGGGGTTGCAGGAGCGGGATGGGAACCTGATAGTCTGTCCTGAGTAAACGGTTTCCGCCGGGATTACACGCTAGAAGGAACGACCATGCTACTGCCCAAACTGCGCGAAGAGGTTTTGTACGCAAATCAGGAAATTGCCCGTCTGGGGCTTGCGATCCACACTTTTGGCAACGTGAGCGGCATTGACCGCAGTGGCGATGAACCGCTGGTGGCGATCAAGCCGAGTGGCGTGGCTTACGCGACGATGACAGCGGCAGATCTGGTAATTACGAAGCTGGACGGCACGATTGTTGAAGGCAAACTGAATCCGTCGAGCGATTTGGACACGCATCTACTGCTGTACCGCGAATTTCCGCAGATCGGCGGTGTGGTGCATACGCATTCGGAATTTGCGACATCGTGGGCGCAATCGGGGCAAGAGATACCCTGCCTGGGAACTACGCACGCGGACTACTTTTACGGGCCGGTGCCGGTGACGGCTGCTCTGACGAAAGAAGAAGTGGAAGAAGCGTATGTGCTGAATACGGGGGCGGTGATTGCGCGGCTGTTCCAGGAGAAGAAGCTGGATCCGCTGGCGGTGCCGGGTGTGCTGGTGGCCGGTCATGCTCCGTTTGCGTGGGGTAAGACCCCTGCGAAGGCCGTGGAGCATGCGGACCTGTTGGAATACATTGCTCGACTGGCTTACCGAACGGTAGTACTGGGTGCGCCTGAAGGCGGGCTGCCGGAGTATGTGGGCAACCATCACTACCAGCGGAAGCATGGGCCAAAAGCAACGTATGGGCAGGGCGGCTGCTGAGGCTAAATGGAGTGCGCGCACTCCTTGCGGTTTTCCGATGCGGTATCGGCAGCGGGCTGCTTGGCGGTTGGAGTGATCTGTGTTGTGGATGAAGCGTAGCTTCGCAGGCCGGTCAGTTGCAGAGAAATGTGCCACAGAAATGAGGAGTTGTTGCGCAAGTAGCGCCAAAGCAGACGGCGCGGATCTTGTGCGAGGCGATGCAGCCATTGCAGGCCTGCGCGCTTAACCCATTGTGGTGCGTCTTTGATGCGGCCAGTATGGAAGTCAAACGCAGCTCCGACACCAAACATGAGGGTTGTTTCGAGACGGGGCAGGAAGCGCTGCATAAAGCGCTCTTGCCTTGGAGTGCTGATGCCTACCCAGAGCATGTCGGGCTTGAGGGCATCCATGCGCTCAGCGAGAGATTGTTCTTCCTCTGCGGTCAATTCGCGAAATGGCGGTGTATAGGTACCGACAATCCTGGCCCATGGGAATCGCCGCGTCAGAGTGACTTGAAGTTCCTCGGCCACTCCTGCTTTACCGCCGTAGAGAAAATGGGTGTATTGAGCGAACTCTTGACGGCGGAAGACTTCCAGCATCAGGTCAGGGCCAGCCACACGCTCAATCTGTTGAAAGTCCTGCAATCGGCCAATCCAGACGGTTGGGGTACCATCGGGTACCATCATGCCAGCCTGGGCGTAGATCGCTGCGAGTGTGGGATCTCGATGTGCTTCCATGATGCCGTGAACGCCAATGAAGCAAATGTAGCTTCTGATGCGCGCGTGCAGTTGTGCCGCAATACGCGCGACAGTCATTTCCAGATTGAGCGGGTCAATCTGTGTGCCGAGAATACTGACGTGAGTATGCCTGGGGCTCATGAGAATGGCTGTCCTGTGGGTGCGGAGGTAAGCGATGCGTGAAGCAGTTGTTCTCGGAATGAGGCGGGAAGAAGCGAACGATAGAGGCGCATATATTCCCCTGCAACCGTTGTGGGTGAGAGCTGCGGCAGAGCGACGGGGTTGGGGGACAATGAATGCAAAGTAGTGATAATCGCTTCGGCGAAGGCTTGTTCCTGGTCCGCGCCAAGTGGGACGTACCTGCAGTGGCTGCTTCCCAGTTCGCGAAAAGAAGGAATGTCCGAGCAGACCACGCTGCAACCTGCCAATAAAGCCTCGGCAACGGGAAGGCCAAAACCCTCGACGATGGATGGCGCTAGAAGCAAGAGGCAGTTGCGATAGGACCATTGCAGGTGTTCTTCGGAGATACCGTTCAACAGAAGAACACGGTCGTTGAGTCCCGAGGTCCGAATGAAGCGATGGATTGCCGCAGTTTCAGGGCCTGGAATCCCTACGACAATCATGCGAGAGTCAAGGGTGAGTGCCCCCGAACGCAGCAGCCTGTCGAAGACCTTGAGCGCGAGCAGGACATTTTTGTTGCGGCGATGTTGAGCTACGCACAGCAGAAATGAGTGGTGGCTCCACTCCGGGAGCTGGCCATCGTTTTTTCCGGCAGACGATGGCTCGACTGAGTTGTAAATGAGAGTGGAGCACTTAGGCGCAATGCGCGGATACATCGAGTGGAGACGTAATAATGTGCTTTGTGAAACGCATGCAACCGCGTCGACTGAGTGCAGGCACTGACGGAGAACTGCGCGATTGAAAAAAACCTTTGGAAAGCCGAAGTTCTCTGGAATGTCATAGGGGTAGAGATCATGCAGCGTCGCCACAACGGGGCACTGGAACATTCTGCGGCATATTGGCGCTGGATAGGCTAGGTGTACGATGTCTGCGCTGAGTTGCACGGCAAGGTGCGGCAGTTGCCGATAGAACCAGAGATTGCGGCTGCGGGCACTGTTGCCGATAGGTGCAGAGTGCAACCGGACGCGCGCATCAGCTACAGGAGCGAGTGCGCGGAGAAACTCCTGCTGCCATGGAGCAGCTACGAGATGCACCTGAGTGACTTCATCTCGCATGAGCAAACAGCGTGCGAGATTAATGGCGTGGCGTTGCACTCCAGAAAGTTGGCCTGAACTTGATGCGAGCGCGATGAGGATTTTCATGCTGGGGCCTCGCTTTGGCGGTACACGCTGGAGGTCGTCATTCTGCTCGCCTCGCAGTCCTATAAAAAGGCATCCTCTTTTGTATTGATCCGTATGTGGCTTCACTCATCCTAACCAGCAATGCTTTGCGCGGATCTGTATCGGCAATGCATGACCATTGCCTTTGCACAAGCAGGAACACAGCGACGGTCGTCACAGCGCACGCGGTCAGCGCGAGTGATAGCAGAAGCCGCGGAGGGAAGGATTTCTTTTCCGGTATGCCGGGCGCATCGATGACACTGACCACGGGAACGTCTTTAGCTTCCTGTATGCGCGCCGCTTCGTACTGCTGCGTCAGCAGTTCGTAGAGCGACTCCTGCACGCGGACTTCGCGATAGAGATTAGCATAGGGAACGGCGAGACGCGGCAATTGGCGTAGCGGAGGGTATGGCTCTTCAGCATGAGCTGTGGCGGCATCATTCTCTGTTGGCGAAGCAGCGCTTACTTGTGGTGCAAGTGCTGTTGAAGTTCCGCCAATCTTTGCGATTTCAGATTGCAGATTTGCGATCCGTGCCCTGACTGCACGTACACGCACGTTGGCTTCTCCGTAGGTTTGCCTTAGTGCGTTAAGTTCAGACTGCTCGGCGATTAACTGCGCCTGGAGACGTGCGGCTGAATCGACCAGTGCGCGAGTCTGCTCCCGGATATCGATGGTTGAGTGTGTGCTGGAAAACTCACTGAGCTGTTCCTGTGCTTTAGCCAAATCTGTGCGTACATTCTGCAGCCTCTTTTCGATAAACAAGCGTTCTTGATGTGCCGACGAGGTGTTGGTCCCGTTGACCAGGAGATTGAGCTCGTCCAAATACGCTTGCGCAATGTCTCGGGCACGGACCGGGTCGTTATCGGTCACCGTCAACGTGATCACTCCGCTTCGCTTGTCATCGACAATTCTGGTGCGGCGCGCAAGGCGCTTGGCAGTATCTACACGATAGCGTTTGCGATAGACAGTCTGCAGATTGAAGCGGTCCATGAGATGGCCACTGATAGTGGAGCTTCGCAGAAGGTCGACGAAGAGTGCAGTGTTACCGCTGCCACTCATCATGCCTCCGGCAAGAGCGCCTAGCGCGCCAAGACCGCCGCTGCGGCCAGCGAGAGCTGCGATCAAGGCTGCGTTTCCCATAGAGTTTGCAGGCGGCATAATGCGTGCACTGGATTCATACTGCTTCGGCAGCAAGAAAGCGATAGCGAGCGACAGAGCAAGGGAAACGCATGCTGCGCGTACCAGAGTGTGGCGTCCATCCCAGAGCACAGTTGCGTTGATCACCCAGTTCGGTGCGGCTGAATGTGTTGCTTCAACATGAAGCTCGCTCGCGAGGCTCATATCACGCCTGCCACTGCTGCGGTGATGGCGATCGAAGAAGTGATCTGGGCTACGGTGAGCAGGTTGCGCCAGAAGAGCGAGGGCCCCATGATTTTCTGAGGTACGACTACCACATCTCCTGGATCTAGGTGTGTTGACAACACATCGCGACCAAGCCATGAGCCAGAGCCGCGACCTACGACCGACCCGTTGGCGCGAATGATAAAGATCTCTTTCTTATTCGCGATCTCGGTTGCACCACCTGCGCGACGGAGATACCAGCCAGCTGTTTGATCAGGGGCAAAGGTGATAGCAGAGGCGTTATAAACCTGGCCGCTTACGAGTACAAAGCCTGGTTTCTTGGGAATTCGCAGTGTGTCGCCTGCACGCACCTCAATATCGGCAGATGTGTTTTCCCATGTAGATATGTCGCTATCGATGTGAATGATAAGACGTCCGCTGGCAGGCTGATTTTTCAGACGACTCAATACCTGCTCCTGCTGCTGCGCGATAAGCTGAATCGATGCAGACTGGTCGCTCGAAGTGAGGTCTGGACGAGTGCGCGCGGCTGCAGAACTGGACTCAATTTGACGAATGAGTTCCTGACGGCTTTTCTCTTCGAGTCTGCGTACCTCTTCACGCAAAAGGATGGCGCCGGCTGGATAGCTTGTCTCACGCAGGCCTCCGGCACGACGCAGAATCGAACTCAATCGCTCGCCTGGCTGAATGCCGTAGCTGCCCGGATGCGCGACTTCTCCTTCAATTGTGATAGAGGATCCGATGTCATTCCAACCGGTAATCTGATGGACTGTCAGCACGTCACCCGGCTTGAGTGGAATATCGGAAGCGCTGACGCTATGCAACACTGCGTCACCGATCTGAATAGACGTTCGCGCACTTACGACCTTGGCACCATTCACGATTTGATAACTGGTGAGGTCTGCGCTCTCGAGTAGAGCGTCACGTTTAAAGCCGCCAGCCATGCGCACCAGTTGTGCTGCTGTCATGCCTATGGGCAGCGCATAGATACCTGGGCGGAGCACTTCTCCATCAATCGTGACCCTTGGCGCATCTGCTTCATAACGTCCGTGAATGCGAATCGTATCGAAAGGCTGCAGGATTTGGTTGTCGTTTCCGATGAGTGCTTCGGGCACATTGAATTGCATTGCCTCGGGATGCAGATCAGGTGGAATGAGACGAATGATTTCTCCGTTGTCAGCGGGCTCGGGAAGCAATTCTCGATAGCTGCTGAGTACGTCGCTCAGCTTCATCCCATCCCGGTAGGCGATACGGCCGGGCCGCGCGACATGGCCCTCAAGATAGATCACACGTTGGCTGTAGGGCAGAATTGGAGCGACGTGAATACGGTCGCCATCGTGGACGGAAAAACTGGCAATTGCAGCCTGTGCGTTTTTCCCATCGAGATCGAGGCTAACGGTTTCGCGCTGATGGTTTGCGCCGATGCGGTCAATCACGATGTGGCCGAGCTCAGCTGCTACGGTTGAGCCACCTGCATCTTCGAGAACAGATGCAAGTGAGGAAGATTCCTTGAGTTCGTAGATTGCAGGACGCTTGACGGCTCCATAGATGGAGACCTGAGGGCCTGCCGGAGGAACAAGGAGCGTGTCCCCAGCGTGCAGGCGGTCTTCAGTTTGTATGCCATGCAACAAGAAGTCATAGAGATCGATTTCACCAATCAACTGCTTGCCACGATAGTGCTGGAGCACACGCAGAGAGCCAACGGCGGTTGGGCCTCCGGCGGCGTAGAGTGCGCTGAGCGAGGTAGAGAGCGAACTAATATCGTATGCGCCGGGGCGCTGCACGTCACCGACTACATAGATGCGGATTGAGCGTAAACGAGCAATGGTGACGGATGCCTGTACGTCTCTATATTGCTGCTTGAGAGCCTGGGCTATCGCTGCCTCGGCACGTTCAAGTGTCAGGCCGCCGACAGAGAGAACGCCTGACTCGGGGAGAGTGATGCGTCCTTCGCGATCGATCACCCGAGTGAGGCTTTGCGAGGTGCCCCCCCAGAGGGAGATGGAGAGCGTGTCTCCGGGACCGACGATATAGCTTGCACCTGAGGGAACGTCTAGGGGAGTCTCCCGGCTACCGGGAGCGATCTGGTTTCGAGAAGAGGATTCACGATGCAGAAACACTTCCGAGCCGAATCGTTTGAGGCGACTGTTGGGTACGGGCACCTGAGTGTAAAGATCGCGCATCACGAGGAGATTGTAGGGAGCCGGGCGGTGCAATACTTCCGGTTCGCTTGTGGCTGTTTTCTCTACATCGTTAGCGCGGAGGCTTGTCGATAGTAACCCAAGTGATTTTGGTCCGCTTGAAGAGCGAGTTTCCGAACCAGCTCTGAACAAACTTTGATCGGCGTCGACCGATCCCACGCGGGCGTCGCTACGAGGAATATCGAGTGGAGCTTGCGTATCGTTCGATTGAATTTGAAGCGGTGTATCCGATTCTTCGGCACTGGAGAGATAAGGCTGCTGCTCCACATCCGTTGTGTAGCCTCGGGCACGCAGGAATGTTGTAATATTTGCGCGCAGCGTGGGACTGCTCGCAATCTTTGCGTAAAGCGATTCGTCGCTGATGGCATCGGATGCATTCGGTCTTCCCTGCTGGTCGGCGAGGCTTGCGATGAACGATTTGAGTTCGATTAGAATGTCGGGCTGCTGTTGCATCAACCCTAGAATTTGCTCGGTTGAAAGAGAGCTCGATGAGTACGACGCTGCTCGAAGATCGCGGCTCTGAACAGATTCCGCTAACGGCGAGAGAGAGTCTCCATAGATCGATTCCTTCGTCGATTCGTCAGGCTGATTTGCTGCTGGGTTCATGGCTGACTGGGGAGCAGTTGGCGAGAGCGATTGCGCAACCGATGGTAGCGAAACGATAAGGCAAGCACACAGGAACAAGGACACGGCTGCATGCCGTGTCTTGCGAGCGCGCTTTCGAACAAAAACGATCACAGGACTAACCCATTTCTGGAATGCCGCCAGCGATACGATTCGCAAAAGTAGCGTAACGCCTCGACGGCGTGAAAACGCGCACGAAGGAAGGTGTAACTTAGCTGGCGCTGATGGCGCTTTACCCGAGCGAAGATATTCTCGTTTTCAGCAGCCGAATCAATACGCTGTGGCAATGACCGAGGGAGAAGGGACCGCTGAATCGATCGATCCGATATAACTCCGCAAACCTCCATTGACTGCTGGAGAAGAAGATATAGCTTGCTACCGGGAAAGCTCGCCAGTACAGCGCGAGCGCCATAACGATCGACCCAGAGGATGGCATCCGCAGGCAAACCCTCGGCGATCCACGCAGTAAGTATTTGCGGCGCAAAGCTGCCCGTCACACGCGAAATGAGGTAGATTACCAGGGCAACCCGCAAGCGAATCCCGGGTCTGAATTCCAGATTTGCCTGCAGTGCACGCCAGAATTCATGGTCATGGTAACGCTCCACGATATGACGACGAAATTCGACGACGTGTGCGGTGCGTGAAAACTCGCTGCAGATGTGCTTGTAAAGATGAAGGCCTTGCCCGATGAAAAGATCAATGGGCGAGAGGACGGGCATGGGATAGCCGCGAAACATTACTTTGCGAAGCTGGGATAGCCGAGAGTTGTATTCAGCGCTGTTCGCGGTGCGCGGCTCGATGTGCAGTTCAATGGTTCTCGAAAGACCTGGTTTGTACAGGTCCTTGATGGATTTTATCCGGCCTGGGTCTGCTTTAAACTCCCAGGTATCGCCACTGATGGCGTGCAATGAATAGCCCCGTGCCTCAAGTATCTCCCGCGCTTGCGTTGCGTGATCCTGCTTGATCAGAAAGTCGAGATCAAGCTGCGAGCGAAGTTCGAGCCGGGGCACGGAATGGGGCCAGAGCGAAAATCCTTTGAGAATGGCAAAGGAGATATCTGCGGAGAGCAAGGACTTCTGAATTGCCAGGAATTCTGTAATGATCTGCTCCATTCGCTGCGTATTGTCGGCAAGGTTTTTCTCAAGACGACTGTGTATCGCGAGCGGAAGAATCTCAATGGCATTCAGTTCACTGAGGCGATCGAGAAAGTAGAGAGCCAAGCCGCTGGTGTCAAGCCAGTGCAGCAGTTTTTGCCACTGCCTCGGAGTGAGATTTTTCAGCACTTGTAGTTCTTTTCCAGATGGATCATTGAACGACGAAAGAACCATATCGCGATGCAGAAAAGTGTGCTCGCGCCTGCTCCATCTGCGGTCTATTCTGGACCACCGCAATGGAAGCGCATTTGTCATTTCCTTATCGTTCATGTCCGCCGCTTCCCTTCTTTCCAATGAAACCGCCCTATTCCACAACATGCAGAATCAGGGTCATTTCTCCATGCCCTGCGCCACAGAAAACAGAGCACTTCCCTGCGAAGTCCCCGGTTTTCTCCGGCGTGACGGTGACTTCGGCTGTCTTGCCTTTATCTGCTTTGATATTGACATTGAGGTCTTTGAAGCGAAGGCCATGAGCGACATCTGCACTCTTGAGAACCAACACGACAGCTTCACCCTTTTTCAAGGTGAGCTCGGCAGGAGCGAACTGGAAGCGGCTTGCACTGATCTCAATGCGTCGAGGAGCCGACTGCGCGTGTGCCGGAGAAATAAGCACGGCAGAGGCCAGCAAAAGTACGAATCGGACAGCGGATAGAGGGCGGATATTCTTCACGGTAATCTCCGGAGTGAGACCGCTCGCAGCGGGATGTTCTGACTGTAGCGACGGTCCGTCCATGCGTTGTCATGCAGCTGTAAGGCGATTGTCACTGGATTGTTGCAAATGATATTTCGCCCGAAATATCAGGACATTTTCAGAGTTGAGTCCTTAAGTCCGCATGAGAAGGGGTTTGAGAAGAGGCAATAGTCTGCCGGAAGTGACAATCAATTGACAACGTACAGACTAATCAGGGACACATGAATTTTCTTCGGCGTTTAGGTTTGGGTGTATGTGGCACTCAACCTTGTCGCTTCGAAATCGCTCACTCATGCAGACTGCAGGGTATGCTGCGCTGTTGTGGATGGGTATCGCATCTTCGCTTGTGAGCGGAGCTCAGGATACGCCATTACTCTCTGGCGGCGCCGGATTCTTTACCAGTACAAATGGCGGTAACACAACATATCTTCCGGTTGTGGAGCCGCTGATTGCTGTACCAATTGGGCCTCATGTGTTGGTGGAGTCGCGAGCGGCGCTACTGGAGTCGTTCTTCCCTAAGGGGTCCTCTGGATACGATCACTCGCACTTTGTCGGTCTCACGTATCTTCAGGCCGATCTGATTGGATCAAAACATGTGACGGTCGTAGCGGGAGATTTTTTGATTCCCTTCAATACATACAATGAGCGGCTATCGCCGGTGTGGATTGGGAATTTTCAGAGCGGACCACTGATCGCCGGTGTGGGAACGATGAGTACCGAGAGCGGACTAGGCGGGATGCTGCGCGGCAATCTTGTTGGCAGCAAAAAATATGCTATTGACTACGCTGCTTATTTCTCAGCGCGAAGCGCCCAGGAGCAGTTCCAGGCACAGAGATCTTCAGGCGGACGACTAAGTCTTACCTTACCCGAGCGGGGCCTGGATGTTGGACTCTCGTACAATCGCGTGCTGCAGGGGACGCATGAGAACTTCTACGGGATGCATCTTTGGTGGACTCCGCCAGGCACAGCGCTGCGGGTACGTTCGGAGTTTGCGCGCGGGCACCATGCGCAGGGGTACTGGATCGAAGCGGATTATCGAACGCAGGCTTTTGGCGGACTGAATAGCTTTGTTGGGCGGATTGAGCCGGTGTTTCGTATGCAGCAAACTTTCAGACGCGACACGATTGTGAGCGACAGTCTGCCCTTTGTGGATACACAGCGAGCGGATTTTGGCCTCGACTATAACCTGCCGCATAACGCGAGAATTCTGACGAGCTACTCGAGGCAATTCTCAGAGTCAGGCAACAGGAATATCTGGGAGACGGGGATTGTGTATCGCTTCCTCTTCCCTGCTTGGAAAGGACGATAGGATGCGATTGCGGATGTGGTTTTGCACTATGACTTTGGTGTTGGCAACGTCAGCTCTTGTGTGCGGCAAGCCCATGTCCGGGCAGGCGCAGAAGGCGGCTGCCACGATGCACAGCGATCCGAGCGAAAAGGACGGAGCGAAGGTCTTTCAGCAGCAGTGCGCGCGATGCCACAATGCGCCCGAAGGCTTTTCGCCGCGGATTTCGGGCACGATCCTGCGGCACATGCGCGTCCGTGCGTCGCTCAGCAAAGAGGATGAAGCGGCTTTGATGCGGTTCTTCAATCCGTGAGTTGAGGCTCAGTAGATGGGATGAGTGTCCGGGTCGTAGGGGCGGCCGAATTTGTTGAGATGCTGTTCGGTCCCGGCGCGATCTGCATGGATCTCGCCGAGGTCCTGAGACTGTCCAGAGGATACTGCTATGTGGACTCTGTGCGTCATGCGATCGAGCGTGGTCTGGCGCTGCCCTTCGATCCAGGTGTGGAGTTCGTAGTCGCCCTCGGGGATGCTCTTGAGATGGAAGATACCTTGCGTGCCTGCAACCGCGTAGTAGGGAGTAGCCAGTGAGATCACGACTGCGCTCATCTCGGAATGGATGTTGCAGAAGATGTAAGAGACGCCTTCGCGAGAAAAGACCACGCTGCGGGTCGAGCCTGCTTCGTAGAGACCGAGATCGAAACGCCGCCCGTCGAAGAGCGAGAAGACATTGTGAAAGAAAGGGTCTGCGTTGGGGAAGGCGACGCTGCTGCCGACCGGGACCACAAGGAGATGTGGGCTAAACATCTTGTCTTTTTGAAGGAGCGTGAAGGTTCCCGTAGCTAAGGTTTTCGAAAGGTTAGGCAGCACGGGCTTAAGCCAGAGAACAGCGGGCGGCGCGGTGGCAGCCTTTGCTGTTGCGCCTGTGTGCGCTGAAGACGAAACAACGAGCTTTGCGCGCACATCGACGGTATTTGCAGCGGAGTCCTGCTGCGCCGAGAGATCTCGCGCATGGCCAATAAGCAGTGCGAGCGAGGCCACGATGATCGGTCTTACATATCGTTTCAAAATCTGTACCCCGCTCCGATGCCAATGATATCGCTCAGCCATGTCGGGCCATTCGCGGGATTGCTCCATAGACGCCGGTACTCGACGGAAAAGAGCAAGTAGGCGCTGGGGCTGTAGATGACGTTGGAGAAGTGTTCGCGATTGCGCGCGAGGCCGGTGTACGAGCCTTCGCCAGTCTGCGCGATGCTCTCACGAATCTCGCGCGCGAAGGGGTTGTCGATGCCATAGCCGGAGTTGATTTCAACACGCTGCCCAAGCTTGGCCTTGAGTTGCGCCCAACCGCCAACATCTTCCAGTGCGCGGGTGAGTTCGGCAACATCAGAGTAGCTATAGACAAAATCGACATAGCCTCCGCCGCCGAGGCCACCGAGGGCCTGGCCACGATAAGCATTGGCGAGGAATTCGAAGTGCCGAGTGACGGGGAGGCGCAAATCCGCAGTGATTGCCCAGGCGTCGTAACGCGCATCATCGATTGTTCGGTGAGGGCTGAAATAGCCACCGACCCCGATCTCTGCACCTTTGCTGCCGGTACCGGAAAGAAAGGCGATGCGAGCCTCTGTGCCGGGCCAGCGACTGCGCTCGGAGCCCGTGGTTGAGGTCACGGACATATAGCGCGGAGGGCGCGGGTCGCCGGGATCGATAAGTGCAGCCTGCAGCTTGAGGCGTGTGGCCTCGGAGAGATGAAACTGGCGTGACGCGCCTAGTTGCGTGTTCCAGCTCCAGAGGTTGCCGGCCCATGCGAGTTCCGGTTGTCCAACGGCCAGCAGTGAAGATGGAGCGTTGGGCGAGAGGATGGTGCGGTCCAGCGAGAAGAATACTTCGCTGTCAGCCCACTTCAGGCCCGCGTGCGCAGTGCGGAGGCGAAGCAGGCTGGAGGCATAGCCGGCCTGTGTGCTGTTAGAGAAGAAATCGACTCGCACGTCAGCGTAACTTGATGCTCCCAAAAGATGAGGGCCACGTGCATCGAGCCCGAGTACCGTCTGCCGTATGGAGAGACCTGTGGAGCCGGGGCCCGGCAACGCATACGCAGGGGAGGCCGCGAAGTCTACCTGTTTTGTGTTAACGAAGGCGTTGAAGAGCACGAGACCAGTGATCTTCAAAGGATACTTGGACTCGGTTTCAACTTTGGTCAGTTCATGGGTTGCGATCTGCGACTCGGCGATGGCTTGATGTTCGCGTATCTCTTCAAGCGATGCTGTGTTGCTAGGAGAAGCAGTGGCATCCACCTGTGATGCAGACGCTTTCTCTGCGGCCATTTGCAATTTCAATGTGTTGAGTTGCTGCTGCAGATCCTGGAGAAGCTTCTGGTTGGCGTCCATCTGGGCCTGCACCTGAGCCATGGCTGCGGTGATGTGTTCGACTTTTTGCTCGGTGGTGAGTGCGGCCGGTGGTGGAGTTGCATCCTGAGCAACGATCGATGCAGTGCAGCAGGTCAACAATCCGAAGATGAGATGGATTTTCATGAGGCCACCGCCTGCTTGCGGGTCGAATTTCCATCCTGGCTGGCTGCCGCCAGGCGACGAGCTACGGTCATGCGGAAGATGGTCTCGCCGGGGCGGCTGCTGACTAGTTTGACTTCTCCGTCGTGTTCACGAGCGATGCTCCAGGCGAGCGTAAGGCCGAGGCCGGAGCCCTTTTGCTTGCCTTCACTGACAAAAGGGTCGAAGAGACTGTCGCGGATGCCTTCGGCTACACCCAGGCCGCTGTCGACGATGGTGATGCTGACGGTTTCGCGATCGGCGCTCAAGGCGATATTGACCTGACGGCGCTCTGCGGATTCAGAGACCGACTGGCATGCGTTGAGTAACAGGTTGTAAACGGCGCGCTCTACCTGCTTGGTATCGACTGCGGCCGTGGTGTCAATCTCGGTCCGCTCAAGCTGCAACTGAATGCGCTGCGCATCGGGATGATTGCGAACCAGGCCTGCGGCACGCTCGACGATGGAGAAGACAGAGGTCGGCACGCGATGAAGCGCGTTGCCGGTGCGGCTGAAGATGAGCAGCGAGTCGAGCATGTCTGTGGTGCCGTTGACGGCGAGGCGTATCTCTTCAAAGAGCTCGAGGCGTTCGCTGGAGGGAAGCGTGGGCGATACAAGGAACTCAGCATTGGCATATACGGCAGCAAGATAATGGCGCAGATCATGCGAGACGGAGCTGGCCATACGGCCAATGGTGGCGAGGCGTTCGGACTCAAGGAGGGCGCGGTTGGTTTTTTGAATTTCGTCGCGCATCTCGGCGAAGACGCGGCTGAGGTAGCGAACCTCCTGCGTGCCTTCCTGGGGAAGCTCAAGCTGAGGTTTGCCTTCACCGAAGGCGCGGACACCGGAGGCGAGATGCTCGATGGGCCCGGTGACCATGCGCGCGAGCAGGATCATCAGCACTGCGCCAGCACCAAGAAAGAGCAGGCTGACGATGAAGACCAGGCGGTTGATCTGGCTCTCGGCGCGGTCAGCTTCGTCGAAGGATTTCATGACGACGAGGCGGAGTGGAGCGCCTGCGTTATCGGTGAGATCTTTGCTCGCCGTGAGATAGCGCTCTTTGCCGATGAGTTGCGTGGATTGCGTTAGAGGCAACGGACCTGCACTTTGCTGCAGCTTTTCCTGCTTCTCTTTCGGCAGAGTACTGACGGTAATATTGCTGCCGCTAAAGAAGGCTGCTTCTGCGCCTGCGCCGCGGCCTACTTCTTGAAGAAATCCGTGATCGATGGCATAGCCACTGATGACGTAGCCGAGGAGTGTGCCACTGGCTGCGCTGCCGAAGTAAAGCGGGCGAATGGAGTATTCGAAGAGATGGCCATTGCTGAGGACGTAATGCTTGGCGGGGTTGGCGATTAGCGCTTGCAGATCGTGCATCAGTGAGGCTGATGCCGTGGCATTGGTAATGCCGATGGCGTTGACGGCGAGGATACGATGGTCGGCGTCGGCCAGGGCAAAGAGGTCGTTGCCGCTGGTCTTCCAGAAGTCAACGGCATCGTCGGTAATGGTACGTGAGTCGTTGGTGGTCATCAGCGCTTTGAGGCTGGGGAGAGCAGCCATCAGGGCGTTTTCGCGCTCAAGAGCGGCAAGGCGGCCAGCTTCCAGGTCCTGGAAGGTTTCTACGGAGTGACGGAGGTCTTCTTCTAGATTGGCGCGGACCTGACTGCGCAGGCGGCTGGTGATGATGAAAAGGCTGGAGGCCGTGGTGCCGGCGATGATGAGAACCAGGGAGGTCAGCAGCAGGACGCGTGTACGGATGCCGGGGCCGTGTCCTATAACAGATTGCGCTGGCGACACGGCATCCTCACTCTCAGAGCGGATTACCTATCGCTCTGTATTTCATTGTCTCGCTCCGTGCGTGTTTTCTTGAGGAAAACAAGCGAGATCTTCCGTGGTCTCAGCGTAGACCCGTAGGAAATCCGCTCACGGGACGAACTTGTAGCCCGCGCCATAGACGGTCTGCAGATAGCGCGGCTCGGCTGAGTCCTGCTCGAGCTTTTGCCGCAGCTTCAGTATCTGATTATCTACGGTGCGGGTGGTGGGATAGGAGTTATATCCCCAAACTTCGTTGAGCAACTCTTCGCGGCTTAGGACGCGCTCGGGGTGCTCGGCGAAGTATTTGAGCAGCTTGAATTCATGCGCGGTGAGGGTGACGGGTTCTCCAGCACGTCGGGCGCTCATCTTGGCGAAATCGATCTCGCAGTCGCCGAAGTTGTAGGTAGTGCTGGCAATGGCTGCGGCTTTGTGGGGGCGGCGGAGCGCGGCCTGGGTGCGGGCCATGAGTTCGCGCGGGCTGAAGGGCTTGGTGACGTAATCGTCGGCGCCGAGTTCCAGGAGTAGTACTTTGTCGGCGACTTCGCTGATAGCGCTGACAACAATGACAGGGACGCCGGGCTGCTCGGACTTCATGATCTTGCAGAGATCGCGGCCAAAGATGTTGGGCAGAACAAGATCGAGGATGACGGCGGCAGGCTTTAGGGTGCGGAAGGTGTCGAGGCCCTGCTGGCCGTCGCCGCAGACCTGGACACCGTAGCCTTGCTCGCGGAAGAGCCGCTGCAGGATCTTCTGCATGTGCGGGTCGTCTTCGATGACGAGAATCTGGGTATGCGCGGGGCTGTACTGCGCCGCGAATACGCCGGGATCTGGAATTGTCTTCTCGCTATGCAACATGCCTCTATTGTGAACCCGATGCTTTGGAGATGGAATCGATTGTCGCGGAAAATGACAATCTGGTGACATTGCGATGATGGTACGTCACTGGATTGTCTTTATTCCAGTGAACCAGCATCGTATTCTGCTGCCGGTTCGGGAATGGGATGCGCTGCGGGAGCCACGAAAATCTTAAAGATAAGCGCGGCTGCGAACGCGGTAAGCATGATGCCCAGCAGCACAGGTGGATAACCGAAACGCGCGAAAAAAATTCCCGCTACAGCGGTGGCGCTCGATTGCAGCAGGGCGTTGCAGAAAAGGGTCATTGCCGCAGCGTTGCTGCGCTCGTGATCGGGTACCTGGCTCATGACGAGGTTGTAGAGGCCGGGGGAGCTCATCCACTGGGTGGCCGTAAAACCAAGGTAGAGGGCTACGGCCAGAGGAATGTTGCGAGTTCCTGCGAGGCAGCCTATAGCGATGGCTGTGGCGACCTGGGTGGCTATGATGCCGTGCACCAGTCCTAGTTTGCGGAAGAGGACCGGCGTGATCAGCCCTGCGCAGAACTGGACGCCTTGAGCAACGGAGAAAATAAGGCCGATTTGCGCAAGGGGGATTTTCAGGTCGCGGGAGAGATAGACATTGGCGAAGGGGGTAAAAGCCGCAAGGACCGCGCTCCAAAGAGCCATGGCGGGGAGGAAGCGCCAGAGGAAGGGTGG